>Ga0126384_10001265_pt1 | contig 14968 bp, 14 predicted proteins | sample PanSoiMetPlot_36_FD_92543 | JGI IMG/M metagenome (GOLD analysis project Ga0126384, IMG submission 92543) | Tropical forest soil microbial communities from Panama - MetaG Plot_36 | ecosystem: Environmental > Terrestrial > Soil > Tropical forest > Bulk soil | place: Panama | collected 2016-02-17 | reverse complement strand
GGGGCGCATCTCGCCCTAGAGTGCACCGCCGCTCACCCGGCCGCAAGATGATGAGGTCATGGCTGGGGAGCAGCACCGCCGTAGCCCAGGTGCAAGCGCTGAAAAAGGCTACTGAGTTTCCATTCGTGTTTTCGCACCCGGAACCAGCCCAACTTTGCAGCAGGGTCTCGCGCGGATAGTGACGTCGGTCGAATAACACGCGGCAACCTATCCGGGTGATCGCTTCCTGCCGTCTGCGCCGGCACGAAGAGCTGGCGCGTCCCACAACTCATTGAACTGATTTCAGGGCGCAGCGGCGTGCGCACATGCTCCGGCGAAGACAGCCGATGGCACAGTAGGGGCGCAAAGTACTTACCAAATTCCGCCTCCATCTAATGCGCGGCCCAGATCCACTCTTGCAACCTATTTCAACCTGTTAACCAGCCGCGGCACCAGCAGCCAAGCGAGCGGGAAAGCGGGGCGTCCGTCATCCGGGTCGCATTAAAGAGGTCGTTCATCAGTCGTCATCCTTTTGGCCTGGCGTCCGAGCTTGGGGCGCACAGCATTGAAAGCGACGTGCGTGTCTGACGACGGTGTACGAAACAAGAACGATGCACTATATGAATAGGCGTTGAAATGCTCAGTGTTCATCGTCGCCGCCAAAAGGTGAGGGACATGAAGGGGTGGAGGCGGTGATGCCCTCGGTGCGGGCGTCTTCCTCGCGTCATGTCGCACGCGGGGTGCGGGCAATCTTGATCGTCGATGTGGTCGAGTCCGTGCGCCTCATCGAAGAGGATGAGGAAGGCGTACTTGCGCAATGGCTCAGTCTCGTCGAGCAGATCGAGCACAATGTGTTGCCGATGTTTGGCGGGCGTCTGGCTAAGAGTCTCGGTGATGGGATGCTGCTCGATTTTGACGAAGTCCGATCGGCAGTCTCTGCCGCATTTGTGATTCAGAGGCTCAGTCAACACCGCAATGCTGCCTTGCCACCGGAACGCCAGATACTATTGCGCATGGGCATTGCGGTTGCTCCTGTCCTTTTGGAGCGTCACGATGTTTATGGCCGCGGGGTAAATCTCGCCGCGCGGCTGACGAGCCTGGCAGGTCCCGGCGAGATCGTCGTGTCGGCTGAGGCGCGCGACCAATTAACGCCGACACTCGATGCCGAAGTTGAAGACCTTGGCGATTGCTATTTGAAGCACATTGCGCAACCGGTGCGTGCCTACCGCATCGGACCACCTGGCCCTCGACCAGTCCTGAAACCCGCTGGTGGGGGCGCGCTTCTGCCCTCCATTGCCGTTGTACCATTCGTGGCACGCCGCATGGATGCGGCTGGCGCGTGTCAGATCGGCGAGATCCTGGCAGAGGAAATTATCCGGGTCCTTTCCCGCTCCCCTAACATGGATGTGATCTCCCGACTCTCCACCACTACGTTTCGAGGGCGGGATTTCAGCATTGAGGAGATTGGTGCCCACCTGCGTGCCAACTATTTGCTTTCAGGTAGCTATCGGGTGGACGGTGACCTTCTTTCGGTCAGCCTGGAGCTGGCTGATGTCAAGTCGCACCATGTCGTGTGGAGCGAAAGGTTTAACGACAGCATTGGCGGCCTTCTCGGCCAGGAGCAGGAGCTTATTGGCCAGATCGTTGCCAGTGTGTCGAGCGCTGTGCTATCGCGAGAAATGCAGCGTGTCCGGTCCAATCCGGTGCCGATTGTAGAAAGCTATTCACTGTTGATGGGTGCGATTGGACTGATGCATCGCATGTCGCTGGAGGACTTCAACCACGCGCACGAGCTCTTGACCGCAGTACTTGAACGGGCGCCCCAACATCCGATGCCACAATCGTGGATGGCCAATTGGCACGTGCTTCGCGTCTATCAAGGCTGGACAGACGACGCGAATAGGGATGCTCGCCTCGCCTTGGACTGCACCAACCGTGCCCTTGACACGGACCCGGAGAGTTCGCTTGCGCTGACAGTCAACGGTCTCGTGCACACGCACATGTCCAAACGGCTCGATATTGCACGCGAGCGCTACGCCCTCGCCGTGCAAGTCAATCCGAGCGACGCGCGGGCGTGGCTGCTCAAGGGTACCTTACATGCATTCCAGGACGAGGGAGCGGACGCGATCGCTGACACACAGCGGGCCATCGGCCTCTCGCCGCTCGATCCGCACCGCTACTACTTCGACAATCTCGCGGCCACCGCCTACAATGCAGCCGGTCGACCTGATCTTGCCATTGATCTTGCACGGCGGTCGCTGGCGGCCAATCGCTTGCATACGTCGACCTTGCGTACAATGGTCGTCGCCCAATGGATGCTAGGCCTTCAGGATGAAGCCCGGCAAACGGTGCTCGAACTGCTGCGGCTGGAGCCGGGCTTAACAATCCGCGGGTATTTGCAGCGCGCACCCAGTGCGGCGTACCGCACGGGTATGGAATGGGCAAAGGCACTAGAGGCGGCTGGTGTGCCCAGCTAAAGCGGACGTGAGTAGGTGTGATTTGCAGCACAGTCGCAGGTGCGAGCATGCGGCAATGCTAGATTGGGCTCAATAGTTTCTTTTGGGAGTGACCACACAAGGAATTGCGGGTCTGTAGCAACTTGCCGAGGCCACATTTGCTCGATCGGCTACTGGCACTGCTTTCCGTTGTCGCTGATACCAGTAATACGCACCAACCCCGAAAATTCGCGTGCCAGCTTTGTCTGCGCTAATGCGCAGATTTCAGGCGTCTCCTCCACCGTGCCGCGTACGACACGATAAAAATGCCCCTTAGATCTTCGTCATCGATCAGGGATCACGTTGTTGAGTGTCCCGGAATCGCTGCATCCGTGCTCGCTTTTCCTTCCACAGCCACATGCGCGCGCTTCTCCGGCGCATACCAGAGGTTAAACGCTTAGGTAAGATTGCCTCCTGCGCCTGTTGGCCGGAAAGGTGAGACACTATCGGCTTCAGAACTTCGCCCCTGCAAATCTTTTTCGCTGTCAGAAGTGTGCTCCATGGAATGCTTCGACAATCGCCACCCCCAAGCGGGAGAAAACGCGTCCCGTCGAGCTCGACGCTGGTGACATCGTTGGCAACCACCAACCTGTCACAGTCGATTGATGAACCAACCTGCCCTGGTTGTTCCTAATCGAGCGCCAATCCAAACTGGCCGCCATTGCCAACGCGCCGCCCTGGCGCCTAACCTAGCGGAGCGACCGGCGCCCGGAGGCGCCGGTGCTGTGGCAGCGCCAGGAGGACACATGCCGGCCTACATCTGCACGGCGTGCGGCACTCAGTATCCGCCCGATGAGCAGCCGCCGCAGAGGTGCCTGATTTGCGATGATGAACGACAATTCGTGCCGCCCGCGGGGCAGGGGTGGACCACGCTTGAGAAGCTTTGCATCGGCCACGCCAACGCCTATCGCGAGCACGAGCGCGATCTGATTGGCATCGGCACGCAACCCGCCTTTGCCATCGGCCAGCGCGCCCTCCTGATCCGCACGCCGCACGGCAACGTGCTGTGGGACTGCATTGCCTTATTGGATGCCGCCACCATCACCCTGATCAAGGCCTTAGGTGGTCTCAAGGCGATCGCCATCTCGCATCCACACTTCTACACCACCATGGGCGAGTGGGCGCGCGCCTTCGATGCGCCGGTCTATCTCAATGCCGCCGACCGGGCGTGGATCATGCGACCCCATCCTGGCGTCACGTTCTGGGACGAGGCCACCTTTAATCTGCTGCCAGGACTGACGCTGATCCGCTGCGGGGGGCATTTCGCCGGCGGCAGCGCGCTGCATTGGGCGGCCGGCGCCGACGGCCGCGGTGTGCTCTTGACCTCCGACATGGCGACCGTCAACACCGACCGCAAGTCGTTCACGTTCATGCGCAGTTACCCGAACATGATCCCGCTGTCGGGCCGCCAGGTCGAGGCGATCGGCGCCGCCCTCGCTCCCTTTGCTTTCGATCGCGTCTACAGTCATTTCTTCGATCGGGTAATCCACGCCGACGCCAAAGCGGCACTGCATCACTCGGTTAAGCGCTACGTCGGCGCCATCAACGGCGCCTACGACGGCAGCTGAGTCGCCCCACGGCGGCGGCGGCGCGCGATTGGCGCGCGCCGAACGCGCCGCTGGCGGCTAGGCCATTGCCGGCCGCGGCTGCAGCGGCGGCTCGACATCGCCGGGCAGCGGGCAATCGTAGGGCGTGACGGTGGTGCGGGCGCGGTGGTCGGCCTTGGCCTGGGCGATCAAGCTTGGGTCGTTAAGCGCCTCGACGGCGACGCTCGCCATCACCTTGGCGGCGTGCACCATACCTTTTTTCGCCTGCCCGGACTTGCCCTGGGCGGTGATCTGCCAGGAATGCCCGGGGGTGCCGATCGCGTGTGTGGCAACGCGCGCCTGCACCGTTGGCACCACCCAGCTCACGTCGCCGACGTCGGTCGACCCCATCATCGGCGCGCCCCTGGTGCCATAGGGCACGACGAAGTCGCACAGCGGATTGTCGCGCGCGCCCGATACACCGGCGCGGGCATAAGCCGAGGCGATGTCTTCCGGCGACAGCGTGCCCTGGATGTCGGCGGCATAGGCCCGATCGGTGGCATCGAACGGCGGCGGTCCCAGGCGTTCGAACTGGGTCTGCATGGCCTGTTCCAGCGGCGTGTTGCCAAGCAGGTTGGACACCGCACTGACCACCTGGCGGCTGACACTGGTCTCGGTCATGAGGGCCGCCCCCTGCGCCACCTTGCCAACGCGCTCGATCAGCGCGCGCATGCCGGGGAGATCGCGCGCCCGGATCGCATAGCGCACGCGCGCCTTGGCCTGCACCACGTTCGGGGCGACGCCACCGGCGTCGATCATGGCATAGTGGATGCGCGCATCCGAGGGCATGTGTTCGCGCAGGTAGTTGACGCCGACATTCATCAACTCCACGGCATCAAGCGCGCTGCGACCGAGATGCGGCGCGGCAGCAGCGTGGGCCGCACGCCCCTGGAAGGTAAAGTCGATGCGGGTGTTGGCGAGGCTCATGGCATCGTCGACGCGATTGATGGCGGCGGGATGCCAGGTGATGGCAATGTCGACGTCGTCGAACAGACCGGCACGCACCATGAACACCTTGGCGGCCCCGCCTTCCTCGGCCGGGCAGCCATAGTAGCGGACCCGGCCGGCAATACCGTGTTCGGCCAGATAGGTCTTGACCGCGGTCGCCGCCAGCAGCGCCGCGGCGCCCAACATATTGTGGCCGCAGCCATGTCCGTGCCCGCCCGGCACCAGCTCCTTGGGCTCGGCGATACCGGCAACCTGCGACAGGCCCGGCAGCGCATCGTACTCGCCGAGAATGGCGATCACCGGCCCGCCCTCGCCGGCTTCACCCACGATGGCGGTCGGAATGCCGGCCACATTCTCGGTGATGCGGAAGCCGTCTTGCTCGAGCATGGCACGATGCTCGGCAACGGAGCGGAATTCGGTGTAACAGATCTCCGGCATCTCCCAGACCCGATCGGACAGCGCCTCGTAGGCCCGCTTGTGCCCGTCGACCAGCCGCCAGATCTTCTCGCTGTTGTGCATGTGTCCTCCTGTGATCGCGGGGCTCAAGCCTAACCCGGTCGTGGGCTGGGCAAAAGCGGGAAAGCCCGATGGCTTGGCTGCGTTAGCTCCGCCAGATCCGCGCCTCGTCAAACCCGAGCTCCGCAAACTCGCTGGCGCGCAGCGGCAGCTCGGCCTCGGAAAAGAATTCATCGAGCTGCGGCGGCTTCACCGACGTTGCGCTCAGCATGGCATGTGCCTGCCCACGATGGTGCACCTGATGCTGGAAAACGTGCATCAGCAATCGGTCGGTGCGCTCGGTCTGGATCCTGCCCTCGCCGCGGCTGACGCGAGTGATGCCGTCGAGGTCGGGCTCGGTCAACGCCTCGCAGACGGCGATCAGGCGGCGGTCCACGCGCGACTGCTCGGCGGTAAGTTCGGCGAGCGTGGCGCAGGGCAGCTGGTTGCGCCATGCCGCCGGTCCCAAGCTGCCACCTTCGAGCGCATCGACGTAGAACCAGTCGATGATCAGGATGTGATTGAGCGTGGCCTTGAGCGAAGGAAAGAAGCCCGTCCGCGGCGCCTCGAACTCCGCCTGCGAGAGCTTGGCACAGGCGGCGGCGAGGCGGTGGTTGGCCCAGGCATTGTTGTAGGCCATGGCGCGCATGGCGCCGATCAGCGATGCCGGCATGGTTTGGATCTTCCTCCCGGTGGTTGCGTCGTGCGCCGCGGTTTGCATCGGCGCGGGGTCGCCACGGCAAAAACTTGCCCGATCACGGCCGCGGCGGCCTCTGGGTCACGGGGTTTTTTTAAGCGCTTGGGCGTCGAGGACGCAATCTCGTCGAGCGCTTTGTACAGGGTTCGTCAGGCGCCGCTGGGTGGGGTCGGCATCGGCCGGCCCGGGCCAGCGGTCGTCGGCGCCCGGGCCGTGCTATAGATCGTCCCGATGGTGCCCGCGGCTTGCCCTCGCCCCTGGCGCCAAAACCCGATCCCGTACCGACAGGGAGACCCAACGTGCAGACGACGGTTTTGCGGTCCAACGCCAATACCATGATGCAAATCAAGGACCCCGGCGAGGCCCGCCGGATCATTCGCGCCGGCAGCTACAGCGGCCACACCGCCGGCATCGCCCCGGAACACGTGCAGGGCAACCTGTGCATTCTGCCCAAGGACCTGGCGTTGGAGTTCGCAGCCTTCTGCCAAGCCAATCCCAAGCCCTGCCCGCTGATCGGCATGGGCGCGCCCGGCGATCCCAGTCTGCCCGACCTCGGCGACATCGATATTCGCACCGACGTGCCGCGCTATCGCGTGTTCAAGGACGGTGAGCTCATCGATGAACCCACCGATATCCGCACCTACTGGCGCCCCGACCTCGTCAGCTTCGTGCTCGGCTGCTCGTTTTCCTTCGAGCTGCCGATCCTCGAGGCCGGCATCCGCCTGCGCCACATCGAGGACGATCGCACGGTGGCGATGTATCGCACCAACATCGCCTGCGTGCCGGCCGGGCGCTTCCGCGGCAACATGGTCGTCTCCATGCGACCGTTCACCCCAGCCGACGCCATCCGGGTCATTCAAATCACCTCGCGCTTCCCGGCCGTGCACGGCGCACCCGTGCACATGGGTTTGCCAGAGGCGATCGGCATCCGCGACCTTGCGCGACCAGACTACGGCGATCCCCCCGATATCGCAGCCGGGGAGCTACCGCTGTTCTGGGCCTGCGGGGTCACGCCACAGGTCGCAATCGAAGCCGCGCGGCCCTCCCTTTCGATCACCCATAAACCGGGCGCCATGCTGATCACCAACAAGCGCAACAACCAACTGGCGGCGATCTGACGTGGCCGCCCCCGACGGCGGGCGCAATGGTGATGCGGCGCTTGAGCCGCTGTTGCCCGCGGCCGCCGCCCTCTTCGCCCTCTATGCCCTCGTTGCCGCGCCATTGTTGTTTTCGGACGGCGTTGATCTGGAACAGATCACGCTCTCCTGCCTGTTGGCCGTGGCGCTGGTGCTGTTGAGCGCCATCGACCTGCGCGAGTATCGCCTGCCGGATGTGTTGACCCTGCCGCTGGCGGGCCTCGGCGTCCTCGCCACCCCCCTGCTGCTCGAGACCTCGCCGGGGTGGCAGCTGGCCTCCGCGCTGGTTGGCTTTGCGCTGATGGCCGGCATCGGCTTTGTCTACCACTGGCTGCGCGGCGTGCCGGGTCTTGGCCTGGGAGATGCCAAGCTCCTAGCCGCCGCGGGGGCGTGGCTTGGCGCCGAAGGGTTGCCGACCGTCCTGGTGTGGGCCTGCGCCGCCGCCATCATCGGCCTCTTGATCCGGGGCTGGCGCACGCGATCGCTATCGGCCAAAACCCGGGTGCCGTTCGGACCGTTTCTCGCGTTCGGCACCTGGCTGGTCTGGCTCTACGGACCCTTTTGATGGCTGGCATCCCAAGCGCAAAAGTGTCGCCAGGAATTGACTTGCCAGGGCTCGGGCGCACGGCGCATTGTGCGCAAACTTAAAGTCAGCGTTGTGGGGTTCTGCGCATGCTGCTCGGTATCAAGCTGCGGCATCGGCACCGACTGGGCGTCGGCAGCGACGCGGGTTTTACGCTCTTTGAGTTGCTCGTGGTGCTCGGCATCCTGGCGTTGCTTGCGACCTTTGCCGCGCCGCAGGTGCTGCGCTATCTGGGCAAGGCTAGAAGCGAGACCGCCAAAATCCAGATCAATGCACTGGCAAGCGCAGTCGAGCTCTACGCCCTCGATAATGGCGGCTACCCGCCGCAGCAGGTGGGACTGGGGGCGCTGATGCAGGCGCCGCCCGGCGCCTTGCGCTGGGCCGGACCCTACCTGAAAAAAGCCGAAGGCCTGGTCGATCCCTGGGGGCGGCCCTACCAGTACCGCAATCCCGGCCGCAGCGGGCCCTTCGACATCTTCACGCTCGGGCGCGACAACGCCCCCGGTGGTACCGGCGAGGACCAAGACGTCGCCAATTGACCGGCGCCCACCGCCGGCCGGACGCCGCTGCGACGGCGAGATCATTCGCCGCCCGCGACCCAACCAGCCCAGGACCTCTAGCTGGCGTTGCGCAGTTTGAGTTCGGTAACAATCGTGCGCTGGATGGTGCCGCCGCGGCGGACGCGCGCAATGCTCAATTCGACCAGATCGGGCAGCGCATCGGTTCGCTTCCAGTCCTCCGACCAGCCCGGGGGTTGGCGCAGCTGCGGGCGACCGAAATAGCGGAATTCGGCGCTGGCAATGTTATCGGCGATGACCTGTTCTTCGCCGGCGGGCGGGCTTGCCCCCTCCGGCACGGGGCCATAGTAAGGGGCCACCGCCACCACCAGCGCATTGACGCCGCCGCCAGCCGGGCGCAGCTCGATGGTGTAGCGATAAAGGCCGCCGCCGGCAGGTCCGTTCTGCGAGGGGGCGACGAAGCGTACCGCGGCCTTGCTGCCGCTGAACAGGATGTTGACGAGACCGGCCTTGCTTGGCTCGAACAGCGGCATGGCTTCGGCCAGCCGTGTCTCCACGAAGTCGAGACCGGCGTCGTGGCCGCTGTCGCGGTCGAGTTCGGCGGTCGCGGTCCACACCTGGCGCGCCAGGCGGAAGGCCCCCGGCATAAAGCCTAGGATCAACGCCAGGATCACCAGCGCTATCAGCATCTCCATCAAGGAGAAGCCGGCCTCACCGGCGCCGTGCTGGCGATGCGGGTCGAGCCTCGTCATTTCGGCAACGCGATCTTGAGCGATTTGAGCTCGAGCGCGCGGGTGCGGCGCGTCTCGTCGCGCCAGCTCACCTCGACCGCAACCCAGTAGCCGGTCGGACGCGCGCGGGCGCGCCGATCGCCCTCGATCTCGGGGGTCTGGCGGCGCACATCCACCACCCAGCTGTAGCCATTCTCGCTGCCGGTTTGTTGGCCTTCGCTCAGCGGACTTTCCACCCCGGCGGCGGCGAGCCGGGCCTCGGCAATGTGCAGTGCCTTGAGCTCGCCCTGCGAGGTGCTCACCCCGCGCCAGCCGAGCGCCAGGCCCTGCTGGATCAGCACGTAGCAGGCGACGAAGATGATCAGTGCGACGATGGTTTCGATCAAGGTGAAACCGTCGTCGGCGCCGGCCGCGGCTTTACTTTTGCTACTCAATCCGCACATCGCCGGTCAGCCAATTGACGCTAACGGTTGCCTGCCTGCCGGCGTCGCGCAACACCACCTTGCCGCCGCTGGCACTGCCGTCGGCGAAGAAGCGCACGCGCACGACGTTGCTAGCGAGCTGCTCGGCGGCGGGAACCTCGACGTTGACGAGGACCCCCGGGTAGAAGGGGTGTGGCGTGCCCAAGCCATCAAGCCACATGCGCCGATTGCCGACATCGATGATCAGGGCCTGGTCGACGTTGCGGGTCTGCGCCGCGCTGCGCGCGTCGCGCAGCTGGGTCGCGACCTCGTAGGCCATGGCCTTGAGCTGGTAGCCGGCGCGCGAGCCGCCGAAATAGGGCACCGCCACCGCCAGCGCGAGCGCCGCGATGCCCAGCGCGACGATCAGCTCGAGCAGGGTGAAGCCAGCTTCGCCGCGGCACCGGGCGGTTGCGGTGGTGATCATTGCAGCGCCAGCTCGTTGACGCTGACGATGGCGCCGATGACCGACAAAATGAGGCCGCCGACGGCGATGCCGATCACGATCGTCAGGATCGGCGTCAATAGGGCGGTGAGCCGGTCGAGCTGGCGTTGCAGCGCCGCCTCGTAGATGTCGGCGACACGGCTCAGCATGGTATCGAGCTGACCGGACTGTTCGCCGACGCCGATCAGGCGCAGCGACAGCTCCGGGAACAGTCCCGATTTGCCGAGCGAGCCGACCAAACCGCCGCCTTCGCGCATATCGGTGGCGCAGGTATGCACCGCGCCGGACATGGCGCGATTGCGCAGCGCGTCGGCGGCAACGGCCAGCGCCCGCAGCATCGGTACCCCGCTCTTGATCATCGTCCCCAAGGTGCGCGCGAACACCGCGGTCTGTCCATTTTCGACGAGCTCGGAGATCAACGGCACCCGCAACACCAGCCGGTCGCGCATCAGCCGCCAGGCGTCCTGCCGAAACAGCGCCATCACCCCGGCGACGGCCGCGGCGCCGACCAACAAGGTGAGCAGCCAGTGCCCGGCTAGAAAATCCTGCACCGCGATCAGGGTCCCGATCACCGCCGGCGGCTCCTTGCCGGCCTCCTTGAACATCGGCGCGATGGTGGGGACCAGAATGGTCATAATGATGATCAAGGCGGCGCCGGCGGCAAACAGCAGGGTTGCCGGATAGACCAGCGCCGACACCACGCGGGAGCGGAACTCCATGGCGCGGTCGAGCAGATGCGCCAGATCGTCGAGCGCGGCGCCGAGCGTGCCGCTGGCTTCGCCGGCGTTTACGATCCGCCAGTAGTATTCGGGGAAGGCGCCCTGCTGGCCGCTCAGCGCCTCCGACAGCGAGGCGCCGTCGAGCACGCGCGCCAGCACGGCGCCGACCACCTGCCGGGTGCGTGCCGAGATCAGCGGCTGCAGCACGACGATGCGCAGCGCCTCGTCGAGCGGCAGCTCGGCCTTGATCAAGGTGGCGAGCTCGCGCGTAAATAGTGCCAGGTTCTGTGGCGACAGGCGGCGCGAGGAGAACACCTCCTGCTGCCACCAGGGCAGCGATGGCGGGGCACCGCTGCCACCCTCGATCAGTTCGAGCGCATAGCGGCCCTGCCGCACCAGCGCCTCGAGCGCGGCCTCGCGCGTCTCCGATTCGATCTCGCCGGTGAGGCGCCCGCCCTTGTCGTCGTAGGCTTTATAGGTGTAGCGCGGCATCAGTTCATCCGTGTCACGCGTAAGACCTCGTCGATGGTGGTCTCGCCGCGCAGCGCCTTGGCCAGGCCATCGTCGAACATGGTGACCATGCCATCCTCGAGCGCGGCGTTCTGGATGGCGACCTCGGTACCGCTCTCCAACACCTGCCGGCGTACCTGATCGGTGACCACCAGGAGCTCGCTGATGGTGGTGCGGCCGAGGTAGCCGGTATTGCGGCACACCTTGCAGCCAACCTTGCCGCGCAGGCCACTGGCATCGCTGGGCAGCCCGCGCGTGGTGCCGTCGGGCTGCTGGCGCAAGCGCTCGAGCAGCAATTCCGAAGCCTCGATCGGCGCGGCGCAGGCCTGGCACAGGCGGCGCACCAGGCGCTGCGCCAGGACGCCGGTCAAGGTCGACGACAACAGATAGTCGGCCAGGCCCATGTCGAGCAGTCGGGTCACGGTGGCGGCGGCGCTATTGGTGTGCACGGTCGACAGCACCAGATGGCCGGTCAGCGACGCCTGGATCGACATTTGCGCCGTTTCCAGATCGCGGATCTCACCCACCATGATGATATCGGGGTCCTGGCGCAGGATTGACCTCAGCGCATGCGCGAACGTCAAGCCGATCCTGGGCTGCACCTGGATCTGGTTGACCCCCACCAGCTGGTATTCGATCGGGTCTTCGACCGTGAAGGTCTTGCGCTCCGAGGTATTGAGCGCGTTCAACGCCGTATAAAGGGTGGTGGTCTTGCCGCTGCCGGTCGGTCCGGTGACGAGGATAATGCCGTTCGGCTGATCGAGCAGTTTGGCAAATGCCTCGTGCGCCGGCCCGGCGAAGCCCAACGCCTGAAAGTCGAGCTGCACGCTGGAGCGGTCGAGGATGCGCAACACCACGCTCTCCCCGCACAGGGTCGGCATGGTGGAGACGCGCAAATCGATCTCGCGTCCGTGCACGTTGGTCTTGATGCGGCCGTCCTGCGGCATGCGCCGCTCGGCGATGTTGAGCTGGGCCATGATCTTGATGCGCGAGGTGACGGCGGCGCGCACCGACAGCGGCAGGGTTTCCACCGTATGCAGCATGCCATCGAGACGATAGCGCACGCGCAGTGAATCCTCGCGCGGCTCGACATGGATATCGGATGCCTGCATGTCGACGGCGCGCGTGATGAGGTCATGCGCGAGCCGGATGATGGGGGCCTCGCTTGCCAGGTCTTCGAGGCGGCGCACGTCATCGTCGCTGGCTTGCCCGGTGCCCGTCTCCTCGCCGCCGGCGACGGCGCCCGGCCGGCCGTAGATCTCCTTGATGGCGCGCTCGACGATGCTGGCCGCCATCACCCGCGTCTCGACCGGGCGGCCGAGCAGAAAGCCGATGCCGGCGATCGGGTCGACATTGAAGGGATCGGCGGTGGCGACGATGATGGTGTCGCCGGCTTCGGCAAGCGGCAGCAACCGGTTGCTGGCGAGGAAATTGAGCTGCAGCTCGTCGGCCAGCAGCGGCATCTGTGGCAAATCTTTGGCATCGGCCAGCGGCATGCCGAGGAACTCGGCCAACAGCCGGGTCATGTCGACGTCGGGCAACAGGCCGAGCCGGGTCAACACCCAGTCGAAGCGCTCGCCCGATTGCTTCTGCGCGCGCTGGGCGCGGTGCACGGCCAATTCATCGAGCGCGCCCCGCTCGAGCAGAAAAGCCCCGAACGCGGCGACAAACTCGTCGCTGCGCGGGTCGGAGGCGCCCGGCGCCGGCGCGGCGGATTGTTGGCTCATGGCACCCCCGAGCGCGAATTACACCTGGGAAAAATACTACGAATTCCAGTATATTGGAACGTGGTTGGGTAACGGCTGCGTGACGCCTCGTGCCGGAGGCGCCGTCGGCATTGGTTGGGGCGGGCCAAGATGGCGAGTATTGCGCAAGGTCTCGGGGTTGCGGCCGGCAGCGTCACCAACTTTCTCGGCTGGTGGCGCGAGGAGCTGCGCGGACTGGTGCCGCAGCGGGTGCGGGCGAGAGCCGCCTCCCAGATCCTGATCGTGGTCGGCCAGGACGGCTATCGCGTGCTGGAAAGCACCGGCAGCAAGCAGCGGCCGGTGCGCGGCGGCGTCGAGCTGTCCGCGCCCGAGGCCGCGGCGGCGGCCGCCGAACTCGCCAAGTCCAATGCCGCGGCCCTGATCGGCATCAGAGTGCCGCTCGCCAGCTGCTTCGTGCGCCACGTCGAGCTGCCGCGCAGCGCTCAGGCGGACGTGGCCCGGATCTTGGAGCTCGACCTCGAGCGCGCCACCCCGTTCAAACTCAAGGACGTGTTGTGTGCGGCCCTGATCGAGGACGGCCAGGAGCGCGCCGGGCGGCTCAAGGTGCGGCACATGATGATCAAGCGGCAAACCTTGGAGCCGATTTCGGCCGAACTCAACGCCTCGGCGGTCGCGGTCGACTTCATCGACTGCTGGGATGAGGTCAGCGGCCAACCGCTCACCGTAAATTTTCTGGCTTCCCAGCAACAGGCCGCCGCAGCCGGCCGCAAGGTGTCATTTACCGCACTGCTGATGGGGCTGGCGGCGCTGCTCGGGATCGCGGCGATTTGGCTCGCCGACGCCCGCTACCAGACCGCGCTTGAGGGTATCGAGGGTCAGGTGGCGCAGGCACGGACCCAGGCCACCAATGTCCGCCGCGCGCTCGACACATCGCAGGCGGCGATCGTGGAGATCGGGCAGTTGCAGAGCCTCAAACTCGGCACCACGACCACCGTCGAGCTGATCGATGCGGTCACCAAGCTTTTGCCCAATTCGGTGTGGCTGACCGACCTGCGGCTCGAGAACGGCCAGCTCGACATCACCGGCCTCGCCAAGTCCGGCGCGGCCCTGCTGCCGCTGTTTGAACGCTCGCCGCTGTTCACCGACGCGGCGATGGCCTCGGGCGTCAACTTCGATCCGCAGGAAAACAAGGAACGCTTTTCCCTGCGCGTGCGCGTGCGACAAGCCGCTGGCGAGGCCGCCGCCGGCAATGATCAGGAGAAACGGTGATGCGCGAGCTGCCACGACCCCTCCGCCAGCTGGCGGCCGTGGTCCTGCTGCTGGTGACGGTGGCGCTGATCTGGTTCCTCGGCGTGCTGCCGCTCAGCGCCCATTTCGAGCGCCTGGGCGAGGAGATCGCCAATCAGCGCACGACCCTTGGCCGATTTGCCGCCGTCGCGGCGTTGCAGAACCGTCTCGGCGAGGCGCAGCGGGCCGGCCGCGCCGCCAGCACCAGCGCCGCCTATCTGGCCGGTGAGGGCGACCAGATCAAGAGCGCGACCCTGCAGACCCTGCTCGCCAACATCGCCGCCGAGAACGGGTTGCGGCTCACCAGCACGCGGGCGCTGAACCCGATCGAACGCAACGAGCTGCGGCTGATCGGCGTGCGCGTGCAGTTCACCGCCAGCATCGAGCAGTTGCGCGAAATCCTCTATGCCGTCGAGTCCAAGCAGCCGTTCCTGTTCGTTGAAGGCCTGCAGGTGCACACGGTGTCGGCGATGGCGCATGATCCTGAACACGCTGGCATTTTGGACGTGCGCGCCGACATATATGGTGCCGCACCGCGCAAGAGAGGTTGACCATGGCGCGCGCGGCAGGGGTCGGATCGGCCCGCACCTTGAAAGTTACGGCCTTGGTGGGCGCGATCGCCGTGCTGTCGCTGCTCAATTGGCATCTCTACACCACCGCGCTCGACATTGC
>Ga0126384_10001264_pt1 | contig 14971 bp, 12 predicted proteins | sample PanSoiMetPlot_36_FD_92543 | JGI IMG/M metagenome (GOLD analysis project Ga0126384, IMG submission 92543) | Tropical forest soil microbial communities from Panama - MetaG Plot_36 | ecosystem: Environmental > Terrestrial > Soil > Tropical forest > Bulk soil | place: Panama | collected 2016-02-17 | reverse complement strand
TTTCGCAGGACGATCAAAAGCAGGAAAGTTACTAATGTCCAACTGGCAGGTAGCAGGCATCATCACCGCGATGTCGGGTCAGCCGTTTGACATCGTCGATTCCGCCTCGGGCTCGTTCTATTTTGGCGCCAACAGCGGCGTACTTCTCTCCCGGCCCAGCTGGGCACCCGGTGCGACGCGCGACACAGCGATGAGCAACGTCCCGCCCGGATATTTCTTCAACCCATTCGCGTTCGTCCGGCCCGTCGTGCTGACTGGTCAACCGATACCAAGTTCGAACGGCGCGGCCTTCGCCGACGCGCCCGGCACAGACATTGGCAATGTAGGACGAAATGTCCTGCGCGGGCCCGCTCAAGCCAATGTGGACTTCTCGGTCATCAAGCGTTTTCCGATTCGCGAGTCGAAGAGTATTGAGGTCCGGGCCGAATTTTTTAATCTCTTCAATCAGGTAAATTTTGCAAATCCTATCAGCAATCTCAACGCCGTTCCGTCCTCCAGCATCAATCAAAACACTGGGATCATTTCTGGCGATGCGGGTGATTTCGGGCGCATCACCGCGACTAGTAATAATCCGCGCCTGGTTCAATTCGCGGTAAAGGTCAACTTCTGAGTTGACAACGACCCTGCATTGCGATTGACGACGACCAGCCGCCGGGCAAAAACAAAAGGCCGCTGAAGCTACCTCCGGCGGCCTTCCTTGATCTGGCTCCGAAGCAGGGTTCGATACATCGGGAGAAGCTACAATCCCGATACATCGGGATTAACAGCCGATGGATTAGCTAACAATAAATGCTCACGAATCCACTTGGCTGACTTCATTCGCTTGATCTGGCGTTCTCGTTGAACTGCGGAGCTCCGCGACTAGTGAACTTCACACCAAACGAGCTTCCAAGGACCGTTCTTTCGCATGAAGTGGCCTTCAAAGAACTGCCTACGTTACAGAATAAGATTGACAGGTTTGCCCGTTCTCGGCGACTAGGCGATGCTGCGAGCACCGCTGGTCTCGAAACAGCCAAGGTTCTTTAGGCAGCGGCCGTCATCGCGGCTGTAGGCCGCGAAATCCACAGAGACTGGTCGAGGAATGCGCATCGGTTTTGAATGGACGATCTTTGATAATCGCAGCAGTCTTATTCATCAAATGGATAGAATTCACTGCATCAACCTTTGAGTATTGACCTCAAGCTAAAATTGTAACGAATTGGGCGACCACGATGACAATTAATGATGTCGGGTCAGCGCCTTTTCATCCCCTTCTCGACGACGCTTACCCGGAGTCCTATCGTTATTGAACGCCCCTTAGCTTTTGTTTAGTAATTCTCCAACTACCCGATCTGCGCACAACGCGGTAAAGATAAGAAGCTCCTTCGAAAGGCCCGGTCCCGCACGAACCAAATACGTTTATTGTCACATCGCTCTCAGGTTCTATGCGTCGAATACCTAATAGCACTGGCAGTTCATCACTCTTTTCGTGTAGGAACTCTCGTAGTTCCGATCGCTTACGCACAAGATTTCCGTACGGTCTGAATCTTTCCATCAGCGGATCCGGTGGATCGACCTTTCTATCGGTTAGGAAATAGACCTTTCGCGAAACGTTTTGATAGCAATGTTGCATCTGGTATTGGAAAACAGTCTCGATGATTTCTTGCTCTTGTAAGGTCGAGATCTTGGTAACCTGTTGGCCATCTTTCAAAAGTCGACCGTCCGCACCGGTCCAGAGAAGTCCAATTACAAACAGAACATAGAGCTTATGCATCGTTAACTTTCCTTTTCGTGGGTAAATTCGGCACTAGGTAATCTGCTTAATCCCGTTCAAACCGTCATGCGAGACATCGCGAGCCACCTTGCGATCAAACCATTGATTGAGAGAGCCAAAGCAGTCAGTTCGATTATGATCTCGAACACATTCAGTGAGGTTTCCCGTTTGACCGATGTAAAATTTGCCGCTCGGGTTCTCGAGCACGTACACCCAGAACACAAAAGAATCTGTCCAAGACAAAAGGCCACCATAAAGATGGCCTTTTGTAAAATGTGGCTCCGCACACTGGACACTCTTCGCAACTGTTTTCCTGGGCGATCAGCCAGCACGGTGCGGCACTTTTCCGGATTCTAATGAGCTTATGTTTTATCAAAGCGTCCTGGTTTCGGTCTGGGAACCTATGATTTGGGACCCAGAGCAAAAAAGGCTCCGTGGATGGTCTAAGTAGTTCGCAAAGATAAAGGCGCAGACTCCTTCACCGTCTGAATTACGAAGCTGCTGCGAATATCTTTGACGCCGGAAACGCGAATAAGCTTCTCCATTGCGAACTTTCGATAGGCTTCCAGATCCGGCACGAATATCTGAAGGAGAAAGTCGGATTCACCTGAGGTAACGTAACAGGAGACGACCTCGGGTATTCGGCGAATCGCTTTCATAAAGCCTTCCGCATCCGCGTCGTGATGACGCTCAATGTTTACACTCACGAACGCCGTGACGCCCAGACCGAGCCTTTCGCGATTGAGCCTGGCTGAATAGCCCTCGATGATTCCTTGCTGCTCGAGACGCCTGAGCCGGCGTAGGCAAGGCGAAGGTGACAAGCCGACTCGTTCAGCCAGCTCCAGGTTAGTCAATCGCCCATCCACCTGCAGCACCTCCAAAATGTGACGGTCAATTTCGTCCAGTTTGCTCTGTGCCATAAATCACCAATGCAACCATAGACTGTGAACAGATATTGCGCATACTAAGAAATACGCGCACGATTCGCAAACAAATGCCTCGGCCAATCGTCTAGAATTGCGATCGAGTTCAAAGAGTGGCATCAACTCGTAGCGGGAGTATCGAAATGTTTATGAGAAAGAATGTGACGCAAGTATGCCTGGTCGCGCTCCTGGCCGTAACGATCGCGCGTGGACAAGCCCAACCTAATTCGACCGCAATTACACATGTCACTGTTGTCGATGTGATTGCTGGAACCACGAGACCAGACATGACTGTCCTGATCACCGGCAATCTGATTTCGCAAATTGTTCCGAGCTCTCAGATGTCGCCGCCGGCGGGAACGCACAATATCGATGGTCGCGGGGAGTTTCTGATCCCTGGCCTTTGGGACATGCACGTACACCTCGGGAACGCAACCGAAGCAGCTTTGCCGGTGCTGCTCGCCTCCGGAATTACTGGTGTTCGGGACATGGGCTCACCAAGTTTCGAGACATTGCGTCGATGGCGCATCGAGGCGCTAAAGGGTGAGCGCATCGGTCCGCGGATAGTTGCGCCGGGACCAATCTTGACCATGGGAGCGCCGTATTTTTGGGAGCGAGTGGTTCACAATCCAGATGAGGGACGCAAAGCAGTCGATATGCTAGTCGAAAGTGGTGTCGACTTTATCAAGATTACGCAGTCACTCGATCGGGAAACATATTTCGCGATTGCCGATGAGGCGCGCATCCTCGACATTCCGTTCGTAGGCCATTTGCCGGTGAACGATAATGGCATCGGCTACAAAGTATCTGGGATCGAAGCTTCGAATGCCGGGCAAAAATGTTTTGAGCATGGACAAGGCGTACCGCTTCCAGTTGAACCGAAGGATCCTGATTTGATTCCGACTCTCTTGAAGAACCACACTTGGGTAGATCCGACGATCATCACTTACTGGTCGCGCGCTCATATTCAGGAATTATCATCCGAACAAAATGACCCCAGGCTGAAACATATCGCTCCGGGGTTCAAACAATTCTGGGATTCCCAGTTAAGTCAATATCCCAAGAACAACAAGATACCTCTAATGGTTCTGCAATGGCGGATGGAACAAATTCCCATGCTGCAAAAGGCTGGCGTGCCACTGCTGGCCGGAACCGATCTTGGGTTTGCCTACATCTATCCCGGAGATCTAATTAAAGAGCTGGAATTCTTTGTACAAGCAGGTCTCACGCCCCTGGAAGCGTTGCGCACAGCGACGATCAATCCCGCGCGTTTCCTAAACAAAGAGAAAGAACTGGGATCAGTAGAAGCAGGAAAAGTGGCAGACTTAGTCTTGCTCGACAGCAACCCGCTCGATGACATTCATAATCTTCGGGCCATCCGCGCAGTTGTGTTCAATGGAAAATTATTCGATCGTGCTAAGTTGGATGCGATACTGCCGACATTCTAAGTCATCGGGCTGCGGCTAAGAAACAGTGTTGTCTCTTGAATGATTTCTTAGCGACGGTCGCTTCAGACAAATCAGATCGGTTTATCGCGTCTGGAGTTTATCGATGAACGCGCGGACTTCACATAAGACTACAGCCTGTTTAGTCAAATAGATCACATGACTCGCGTTCAGAATTCTAACTACGTGGGCCGTAGGCACTGCTTCTTCGATCGCCTTTGCCTGCCGCTCAGTGAGGGATGAACTCATTTATTAACAGTTAGTCTTGAGCTGGATTGTTTCAGAACGTAGATCCAAAAGAAATGGCTCCGCAGGTAGGGCTCGAACCTACAACCCTTCGGTTAACAGCCGAATGCTCTACCATTGAGCTACTGCGGATTGAGTGCCAGCCGCATAGATAAAAATCATGCGCTCGGCGCGACGAGTTTTATAGCAGATGGAGTTTTTAGCGTCAAGACGAGCGAAGCGTCACTTGCGCGTCGGTTACCATCTGAGCGAATATCCTTCATTACGAACGCTCCATTTAGTTCTTCCATTTCACTCAAGTGACACTTTTTCACTGAAAGGTCTTTCATGGAACGCCGTACAACTGCCTGGTTCAGCCCTAATCTAAATATCGAAATGCCGCTGGTCGCGTACGGCCACGCCGGCTATCCGCTGCTGATGTTTCCCACCGCCGCCGCGGATTACCTCGAGTACGAACGTTTTCATCTCGTTGATTCCATCCAACCTTTTATCGATAGCGGCAAGATCCGCGCGTACTCGATCAATAGCGTCAACCGCTACAGTTTACTGAACGAGCAAATGCCCCCACAGCTGAAAGCAAAATTGCTCACCGACTACGACAACTACATCACGCAGGAAGTGCTGCCATTGATTCGAAAGGACTGTGGCGATGGCGCCAGGCCAATGACTACCGGTGCCAGTCTCGGTGCCTTTCTCGCTCTGAACACATACTTCAGACATCCCGATTTGTTTCGTGGCGTGATTGCTATGAGCGGCGGCTATGACATCAAGTCTTATCTGAAGGGTTATTACGACGACAACGTCTATTTCAACAACCCGGTTGATTATCTTTCAAATCTGCATGAGGGTGACCTGTTGAACCGGCTGAGACAAGCCGATGCAATATTTCTGTTGTCCGGGCAGGGAAATTACGAAGCTCCTGAACGAAGCCGGCAACTGTCTGACATTCTCAACTCAAAAGGAATTCCCCACACGCTCGATTTATGGGGTCAAGACGTCGATCACGACTGGCCCTGGTGGCGAAAAATGCTGCCCCACGTGCTGGGCAAGCTTATCTAAAAGATGAAGGATAAAGGATGAAGGATGAAGAGGTTCTAGGTTGCTCATGAGACCCACCAACTAACTATAGAAGGAGGAGTCTCTCAACATGCGAACCGACTTAAAGGATCGAACCAAGAGATTTGCGTTACGAATCATCAAACTTTATTCAGCCCTTCCCAGACGCGGACCAGCGCACGTTCTAGGCATACAAATTCTGAAAGCAGGGACCTCGCCAGGGGCTCAGTACAGAGAAGCACAAAGGGCTAAATCTGATGCGGACTTCATCAGCAAGATTGAAGGCGCATTACAAGAGCTTGATGAAACAGTTTATTGGCTTGAATTGCTTGGCGAGTCTGAAATACTCCCTCAACGCCGTCTTGAACCTCTACACCAGGAAGCTGAGGAGCTGATAGCAATCATGGTCAGAATTGTTCTGGCGGTAAAACGGAAGGGAAGACGTCGACGGTAGGTCATAAAGCAAGCAGCGGGAGGAAGGCGACAATTCATCCTTCATCCTTCTGCCTTCATCCTTTAACGATCTTCCGCCTTCCGCCTTTACCCGGGTTCGCCGTCGCCCTTCTTGCCCTTCTTCTTGCTCGGTTCAACTTCGCGGGGGCGCGTCATGGGTGGCGGAGTAGGTTCCGCGTGTGGAGTAACTGATTCTGGTTTCGGTTGCTTAGGCACGGCCGGCTCCTCGGCCTTTGGAGGTGGCGGCATTGTCATCTGCTCAAGCTTCGGCTCTGTGGTAGCAGCCGGCAGCTTGGTGTCACTTTCGCCTTCATCCTTGTCTTCCGCCGCAAGTTCGGCCCGCTCAGCAGCCAGCTCGCGCTGTCGCTGACGGAACAACTCTTTCATGTCCTCCGGCATGGTCGGAGCTTTTGCAAAGTCTTCCTTCGGCTTGTCCTTCAGGAAGTCTTTCATGAAGTCGATGAACATCGGCAAGGCCCCATGTGCGCCGGTCATGTCTTCGCCGAGCGGCTTCTTGCGGCCCGGATAGCCCATCCAGGTTCCGGTGACATAGGTCGGTGTGTAGCCGATAAACCACACGTCCGTATGATCGTTGACGGTGCCGGTCTTGCCTGCGAGCGGCACGCCGAGCGACATTGCCGCTGTCGCCGTTCCGGAAGTAACCACGCCCCGCATCATAGAAACCATCGTCAACGCGACGTATTCATTCACGACTTTGTACGTAGTGCGTTCCCACTCTTCGAGCACTGCGCCGTCTCGGTCGACAACGCGTCGAATTAAGTGCGGATCAACTCTCACGCCTTTATTCGGAAATGCCGAATAAGCCGAGACCATCTGATCGAGAGGCACTTCGGTCGCTCCCAGCGCGGAAGGAAGATAAGGAGCCATCGGGACCTTGATGCCGAAGCGCCGCACCATCTGGGCTCCGGTTTGAATTCCAACCGTTTGCAGAAGGTGCACAGCGGGGATGTTCATCGACTTCGCCAGCGCCGTTTTCAATGGCATGTCGGAACAACCCAAGGAGCCGTCATAGTTGTGCGGCTGCCAGTTTCCAATCGAGATTGGCGCCCCACTCACGTTAGTGTCAGGCGTCATGCCCCATTCCACTGCTGCGGTGTAAACGAAAGGCTTAAAGCAGGAACCAGTTTGCCGGTAAGCCTGCGTCGCATTGTTGAACTTGTTGGTGTAGAAGTCATAGCCGCCGACCATCGTGACGATCTCGCCATTCTTTGCATTCAGGGTCATCATCGCGCCCTGCACTGCCGGCACCTGCGAAAGCTCCACCTTCAAATGGCGAGCCTTTTCGTCAACTTCCTTGATCGCGAACTCGGCGATGTAGCCCGGTTTGAATTCTTCGCGCGGCTGGCGATGTGACCAACCCATGTCCGCGGCAGTAACGATAGCGCTGTACTTGCCAAAGCGCGCCGTCGCTTCGTTGCGAGCGGAATCGACCTTCATGATCAGGCCCATTAAGTACCGGCCTGTTTGATAATCATTTCCGTACCAGTCCGGGTGTTTGTAATTGGCGAGCTCTTGTGGCGTTGGCGGTCCGTCATTTGCCGTCGGAATCTTCGTGTAACTCGAGCGCCAGCCGCTGTGGCTACGGTCATACCGCCGCAGTCCCTCTCGCACTACCTCGTAAGCTTTCTTTTGCGCATCAACGTTGATGCTGGTGTAGACCGACAAGCCACCCTGCGCCACCCGAGTGGTGTACTTGTCCTCGAGGTCTTGCCGAATATGTTCGACCGGATAATCAAACGGCGATGACTTGGGTTGCGACTGATAGTAAGCAGTATCGGCAAGTTGGATTGGCTTTGCTTTGGCGACATCAACGTCAGCCTGAGTGGCGAAGCCATTCTTTGCCATCAGATCGAGCACCAGGTCGCGTCGTTCCTTGGCCCTCGCGGGATTGTTGAGTGGCGAATAGTCCGAAGGAGCTTTCGGAATGCCGGCGAGCAGCGCAGCTTCGCCCAGCGTCAGATCCTTCGCCGGCTTGCCAAAATACGTTTCTGCGCCAGCTTCGACTCCATAGGCATTGGCCCCCAGGAAGATGTGGTTGGCGTATAACTCCATGATCTGGTTCTTGGTGTAATAACGCTCGATCTGCAACGCCAGCGCCCACTCATTAACCTTGCGTCTCAGAGTCTGCTCTTTCGAAAGAAACAGGTTCTTGGCAAGCTGCTGTGTGAGAGTCGAGCCACCTTCAACCTTTTCAGTTGTCAGGTTCTTCCAGGCGGCACCGATGATGCGAATGGGATCAATACCAATATGATCGTAGAAGCGAGCGTCCTCGACGGCGAGAATAGCGTTCTTCATCACCGGTGGGATCTCTTCGTACTTCAGCGGAATCCTTTTTTCCAGCGCAAACTCGCCGATGACTGTCTTTTCGTCGTCGGCATACACACGTGTGACGACGCTTGGACGATAAGTAGCGAGGGCTGCGACTTCGTTGGCAGCGCGGGAATAGTTCAGCTCATAGGCTGCAAAGATTCCGGTGAGCCCGCCAGCGGCGAGTCCGAGCAGCAATACCGCTGGAAGCCAAAAGCGACGCAACCGCAACCGCGTCTCGCTCACGGGAGCGCTGACAAGATTCCGGGGAGAATACGACTTGATCTTCGAACCTGGTCTCGAGCCTGGTATTTTTGTGGCCATAAGAATTCCATCCTCACATACACCTTGCCGGAGGTCGGTGAGTTCGGCAATGTGGGCACCCACAGTCGCCCAGTTTGGGCCCTGCGGAACCGAGAGATTATACCGTAGAGGATCGGAAGGATGAAAAGAAGGTAAGTTTTTGCACCATTTTGGTGTGAAACCACTGTAATCTGTGCGCTCATGAAAAACGGATCACTCTTTGAGACTAACCGTCGAACCTTTCTTCGAGGTGGGTTGGCTGCGACCGCGTTATTAGTGGCGGGACGCTCAGCCGCCGTCGCCTCAGCACTGAATGCTGAGCGTCGCTACGCGCCGGTCAAGGTTTCCCGCGACCGCGTCATTCGCGAGGTTGTTGGTCTCCGGCCATATCGGGATGAAGGCTTCCGAGTTGAGGCTGAGCGACTGGGCGAAAAACTTCTGATTCATAATTACGGCCACGGCGGAGCTGGCATCACTCTATCGTGGGGAACAGCGTCGCTGGCGCTGGATCTTTTGTCAGCCAATGACGCGACAACGACCGTCCTGCTGCGAAAGAAATCTGTGCGCAGAACTCCGCGCCATTTTGCCGTACTGGGCTGCGGTGTCAGCGGACTTTCAACCGCGCGTTTGCTCCAACGTCGGTTTCAGGACGGCCCTGGCACAGTCACGATTTACGCGAAGGACTTGCCACCGGAAACAACTTCCAATATCGCAGGTGGCTTTTGGTCTCCAACTTCCGCGTATGATTCGACCACAGCCACTGCGAAGTTCACCGAGCAGTTTCGGCTTGCCTGCCGTTTATCCAATCGCGCTTTCCAAAATCTCGTGGGGCCGGATTATGGCGTTCGCTGGATAGAAACCCTCGAGCTGTACCGCCATGAAGACTCCCTTAATCGCGAGTTACCCGGCGGCGATTATTTGTATCCGGAGAGACAAATTCATCGCGACCCTGAACACTATTTTGGATTTCAGTATGCGCGGCAGTACCAAACGATGCTGATTGAGCCACCAGTGTATCTGAATGCACTGCTGCGCGACTTTTACATCGCCGGAGGCAAATTGGTTGTGAAGGAATTCCGCAGTCGTGATGAACTCAAGCGTCTATCAGAGCCGGTGATCTTTAACTGTACTGGCCTCGGCGCGCGCGCTCTGTTTGGCGATCAGGTACTGGAACCGGTGCGCGGTCAGCTGGAAGTATTGCTACCGCAACCGGAGATTGATTACTGCTATTTAAGCACCGGCTACATGTTTCCCCGACGTGACGGGATCGTTCTCGGTGGGACGTTTGATCACGGCGACTGGTCGCTTGCGCCTAATCCAGAGCAGACCGCAGGTATCCTCGAGGCGCACGCAGAGATAATGAAGGGCGTAAAGAGTTAAATACTGAGGAGGAATGCGAGCCGCGCCACTCTTTGATACAATCCAGATGCTTCGCAAATGGGGGCGACAGGCTTCGACAGGAGATCCTGACGGCCGTTGTGATGCATGCCGGGCTACCTTATGCAGCTCGTTAAAACGCGTAGGGAAACACAATTGCCAATAACAATGAATTGGCTCTCGCTGCCTAATTAAGCACCGAGCGTCTCGCCGCAAGTTGCTCAAGCGCGCGGAGTGAGATGTCACTTAGTTGAGCTGGCCTGCTGCTTCGGTCCGTAGCGGCAGGCAAGATAAAGTCGGACTAGCTCGTGCCGCGGTCTTGTCATTTCACTTACTCGGCACTGAGCGAATTTTCCCGATTCATCGGGAGCAAGAGAAATGACTAAGCATGTAGAGTCCACGGAGTTGGCTTCTGGATCCGAGTTCAATTCTCGGCGCCTCCACCAAAGAATTGCGGAATGCGGATTTCGGATTGCGGAATTGCCGCCTGCACATCCGAGTAATCTGCGCACCCCAGGACCTTTCATCACGCGCGCTAAATTCGCTTTGAAATCCGCAATCCGCAATCCGCAATCCGCAATTCCAGAACTGCCGATCGGAATCTTTGACTCCGGGGTGGGCGGGTTGACTGTCTACCGGGCGCTGCATGAGCGGCTGCCAAATGAGCGCTTTGTTTATCTGGGAGATACGGCGCGCGTTCCTTACGGCACAAAATCACTGTCGACAGTTGAACGCTACGCGATCGAGAACGCCCGATTCCTTGAAGCACACGGAATAAAGCTACTCGTCGTAGCCTGCAACACGGCCTCAGCCCTCGCTCTTCCAGCCATTCGCAAGGCCGTAAGTGTGGAGGTCATCGGTGTAATCGAGCCGGGCGCTCGCGCCGCAGTGCTCGCTGCGGGCGGCAAAGCAATCGGAATCATCGCCACTGAAGCCACGGTTCAAAGCCACGCCTATTCGGAAGCGATCGGTACCATTGATGGACAATTGACAGTTATTGAAAGAGCGTGCCCGTTGTTTGTGCCTTTGGCTGAGGAAGGTTGGGTAGACAATGAAGTCACGCGTAACGTGGCGGCACAATACCTGGACGGACTCACAAGGGATTCGTTGGGCGCATTGGTGATGGGGTGTACGCACTATCCAATTCTGCGAGATGTGATTGCGGCTACAGTTGGAGACAACATCTCATTGATTGATTCCGGCGCAGCAACGGCACGCGAGGTAGCGGCCTTGCTCGACGAAGAAGGCATTGCCCACACACCGCGAAAAAGTTTGGCGGATGAACGGAAACTATGCGACGATTTGGACCACTTTTACGTGACCGACGCGGCAGAACGGTTCGCGAAAGTTGCAGAAAGATTTCTCGGAAGCGCCCCGTCAGTATTGGAAGCGGTTGAAGTTTGGGGACACGATGAGCTACACACGCACTGATGGGCGCGCCGTAAATCAACTGCGATCGGTGCGCATTACGCCGGATTACTTGCCATATGCTGAGGGTTCGGTCCTAATCGAGATGGGTAACACGAAAGTGATCTGTGGAGCTTCGCTTGAGGATCGTGTGCCTCCTTTCCTTCGCAACAGCGGTCAGGGCTGGGTAACAGCCGAGTACGCAATGTTGCCTCGCGCCACGCAGCAGCGAACGGCCAGAGAAATTGGACGCGGCGGACCCTCCGGACGAACCCATGAAATTCAACGACTCATTGGCCGCAGCCTGCGTGCGGTCGCCGATATGAATGTTTTGGGCGAACGAACGCTGACATTGGATTGCGATGTTCTCCAGGCTGACGGAGGCACCCGCACAGCCGCCATCACTGGCGCCTATGTCGCATTTGCGCTCGCGAACCAACGCCTGATGCGTGTGGGGAAATTCAATCGCAGTCTGGTTGCCGGAGAAGTAGCAGCAGTCAGCGTAGGCATTGTCGACGGCGTTCCTTTGCTGGACTTGAAGTATGATGAGGACTCCCGGGCTGAGGTGGACATGAACATCATTTGCACCGGCGATGGACGGTTCATAGAAATCCAGGGAACAGCAGAGCGTCAACCATTCACTGACGAACAAATGGGCCAATTGCTCGCGCTTGCGCGTACAGGGATTGAAGAGTTGGTCGCAATTCAGCGCGAAACCTTGACAGGGTTAAAGACTTAGAGCAGCGACATTGGGGACAACTTACCAGGAAACTTAGTCATCTGAAACACGCGAATCTTAGGTGGTTATATCGAGAGAATTCTGCCGGCAAAGATTATGGCAGACAAGCTTGGAAGGAGCTCAACTCAACCGAATGCGTAAGCTAATCACATTGTTTGGCGTGATTGTTATGTTAGCCCTGTCCTCATCCGTTGAAGCGCAGGTTCAGGTCTATTCGACTGATAATCTTGAGTATTCGCTGGAATTGCCTTCGCCGACCTGGCGAGCAGTCTCCGGACGCGATGCTGCTCACGAACATCCCGAATTCCTGAACGGCGACAAGCTGAGTGGATACCTTAGAGTGCGCAAAGAAACTATCGAAGCCAATACCACTATGGCGGACTTAGCGCGTCGAGATATGGATCAGAGGCTACGATTCCTGCCGGGTTTCATCGAAGGCAAGGAAGAAGGTTTCAACGGTCGGCTCGATGGTGTGACGGTTTCGTATGAGTTTACTCAGACGGGCAAACCAATGCTGGGCCGCATCTATTTTCTTCAAGCTGATAATCGAACAGCCTACGTCCTTCACTTTACCGGACTGCGTGACAGTATCTCTCGAATTCGTAATCAGACCGACTCGATAGCGCGCAGCTTCAAGCTTAAATAAGAGCCAGTTGATAAGAACTTAGCCGCGGATGAACGCGGGTAGGACGGATCTGAACAAACGAAAACGCTCTGACAGATCGTTTTCTTGCTTTCAGATCGTCTCCCGCTTTTTAAGTCGCGGCTTCTTTTTCTCGCAAAAGTACCGGACTGAAACGACAACTGTGGTGTTAGAATTCGTGTCGCTAAAACGCTCTGTCGTGAATAGTCGCAACATGAAGCTTAAGCTCGCTCCCGGCCTGGCTATAAAAGAATCGCCTATCAACGGCAGGGGATGCTTTGCCACTCTTCCTTTCGCCAGACGACGGAAGATTGCAGCCTATGCGGGCGAACGCATCTCAAATGCGGAAGCAAAGCGAAGAGGGGCGCGCCGAATCCTGCGCATCTGCAGTATCGATCATCGCTGGAGCCTTGATGGCAGCCGTGGCGGTAATGGTACTCACTACATTAATCACTCCTGTACTCCGAACGCATTCACGCGCACTTTATATGGCCAGCTGATATTCTTCGCCCTGCGAGACATTGAGCCCGGCGAGGAGATCACGATCGATTACGAGTCCACCCTTCATGCCGACAGCAAGCGTTGCACTTGCGGCGCAAACAACTGCCGCAAGACCATCAACAAGCTCGATTAGGCCTCACATTCTCGGGAGGGTAAAACTGAACATCGAGCCGCGTCCTAATTCGGATTGAACCGCGACGTTTCCACCGTGCTGTTCGACTACCTCACGAACAAACGAAAGTCCCAGGCCTGTTGACTCTTCGTGTTTGTCATGACCTTCACGTTCGACGCGGTAGAACTTCTCCCAGACACGATCCATAGATTCGGGTGGAATGCCGTAGCCTCGGTCCTCGACGCAGACACGCACGGCTTCGGCTTCCAGGGCGGTCGATACCGTTACCGTGGTTCGCTCAGGACTATAGGTGATGGCATTGTTGACGAGATTCTTAACAACCTGAGTTATCAGGCTGCGATCGGCCGCTACGGGAGGAATGCGGTCGGAAGGTTGTTCGATCAACCGAATTCGCTTCTTTCTTGCCACAGGCTGCATCGTCGACACTATCTCTCGCACAACGTCATTTAGCTTAAGAGGAATCTTCAAGACTTCCTGCTTGTCTTTTCTCTCCAGCTGCGTCACAGCAAGAAAGGTATTGATCATCCGCGACAGACGCTGCGCTTCATTATTAATTATGGTGACGAACTCTCTTAGGTGCTCAGGCACATCCTTGTCCGCGGCCAACAGCTCGGCAAAACCGTTGATGCTGGTGAGCGGCGTGCGCAGTTCATGTGACATCAATGAAACCATGTCGCTTTTCAACTGCTCGTGTTCTTTGTGTTGCGTTCGGTCCCGCACGGATACTGCAAGACAAAGCGGTTCGCGTATTCCCAAGCGTGCTTTAACCGGATCGCAAATCAAAGAAATTTTTAGAGCAATGGTTTTGTTGCGATCTGCGAGACTTAGTTCTCGCTCATAGGGCTCGCTGGATTGGAGCACGCGGCGCACCGCCACCGTCGGTTCATCGAAAATCTCCGAGCGAAAGCCCTCAAGTAGTCCGAATATGTCCATATTTCCGACTTCCAATTCGCTTAGCTGCGCGAGCGTTAGCAGCGGCGGATTTACATACGCCAATGTTCCATCGAGGTAGGCCAGGGCGACTCCGTCCGGTAATTCGGAAAGCGCTTCGATACCAAAACGCTCTTCCGTTAAGAGTCCACTGAGCGTATGGATCAACCCGATCCTTTGTTCTGCAGCTCCTGCTGAAAGATAGGCTAGCGGCCCGCGACGAGTTTCGTCCTTAAAGGCAGACTCGCGTTGCAGGTTTCGCGCAATCTGTGCGGCTACCCCTAGAAGGAGCGGGCGATCTTCGTCCGCAAGGTTCTTGCGCAATCGAACCAGCAGCGCCCCAGCCAAACAATCCTCATGTCTTAACGGAACTGCTACCAACGCTGTCCGATGAGGATTATCTGCGGGCTGCGAGATCAGTTCGTCTTCGTCAATCGCGCGTTGCGAAAAATTCACGCCTTCTTGCCATGCCGAATTGCGACTTGTGCGCACTGGACCATGACCGCCGGGTTGAAGCCGCGCAGTGGGAACCAGGTTATAAGCTTCATCGCGCCTGAAAACGACTGCGTCTGAGATCGGTAGCATCGTTTCCAGCAACTTAAGACCACTCGTCAATCGTCGTTCCGAATCAGTGCGATAAGCCGGTGCGCTGCGGTTGAGGATGTTGTGGACGCTGTTCGTCAGCTGCATATCCAAACTCCAAAGTCGGTGGCACTGAACCACTACCACGGCCG
>Ga0126384_10001263_pt1 | contig 14975 bp, 16 predicted proteins | sample PanSoiMetPlot_36_FD_92543 | JGI IMG/M metagenome (GOLD analysis project Ga0126384, IMG submission 92543) | Tropical forest soil microbial communities from Panama - MetaG Plot_36 | ecosystem: Environmental > Terrestrial > Soil > Tropical forest > Bulk soil | place: Panama | collected 2016-02-17 | reverse complement strand
GAGCCAGCTCGCGATCAGGATGACGCCGCCCGACGGCGCGGCCATCGGAAACAGCCGGTGACCCGCGAAGGCGCGCATCGCGATATCGCCGGAAAACAGCGCGGCGCCGACGACGAGCCCGATCGCGGCGGCGAGCCCGAGCGGGCGGAAGACAAGCCCCTGGTGCAGCACCGTGGCGGCCGCCAGCACGGCGGCTGCGTGAAAGAGCAGCATCTGGCCGGCGCCGTCGAGGCCGGCGCCAGGCGCCGCATGGGCGCCGGCGGCGAGCAGCATCACGCCGCCCGCCCCCATGAGGCCCGCCAGCACGATCAGGATCGTCGGCGTCATGTGTCCCGCTCCCGTCATCCCGCTGTTCTCTATCTCACTGCTTCTCAGCCAGCAGGCGGGCGACCGCGGCGCGCAGCTCGGCGAGCCCGCCGCCGTCGCGCGCCGACGTCGCCAGCACGTCCGGAAACGCGGCCGGCCGTTGGCGCACCTCGGCCCCGACGGCCACGAGCGTCGCCGCCAACTCCCCCGCCTTCACGGCGTCTGCCTTGGTGAGCACGATCTCGTAGCTGACCGCCGCCTCATCGAGCAGGTCGAGCACATCGCGGTCGGCGGATTTGAGCCCGTGGCGGGCGTCGACCAGCACGTAGACCCGCGCAAGGTTGGCACGGCCGCGCAGGAAGTCGCGAATCAGCGCCGTCCACGCCGCGATCTTCGCCTTGGGCGCCGCCGCATAGCCGTAGCCCGGCATGTCCACCAGCACGAGCGGCCCGCCGGCCGAAAAGAAGATCAGCTCCTGCGTCCGGCCCGGCGTATGCGAGGTGCGCGCCAGCGCATTGCGGTTCGCGAGCGCGTTGATGAGGCTCGACTTGCCGACATTGGAGCGTCCCGCGAATGCGATCTCGACGCCGTGCATCGGCGGCAGCGACTCGAAGGACGCAGCCGCCGTCAGGAACCGCCATTCGGCGGCGAAAAGCTTGCGTCCGGCTTCGGCCTCCTCCGCGCTGAACGCCGGCGTGGACATCGGGCGTCGTCAGGCCTTCACGGCCGGGCCCCTACTTTCTGGGCCCTTTTTTTTTACAAACAGCGACTTGACGTTGTCCCACAGTTCGATCTTGGCGCCGTGCTTCTTCATGATGATGCTCTGCTGGGTCACCGAGAGCGTGTTGTTCCACGCCCAGTAGATCACCAGCCCGGCCGAGAAGCCCGCCAGCATAAAGGTGAAGATGATCGGCATCCAATCGAAGATCACCTTCTGGGCAGGATCGGGCGGCGGCGGGTTGAGCTTCATCTGCAGCCACATCGTGATGCCCATGATCAAGGGCCAGATGCCGAGATGGAGGAACGAGCCGAACATCGGAATCGTCGTCGGGTCGAACGGGATGAGGCCGACCAGATTGAAGATATTGGTCGGATCGGGTGCAGACAGGTCGTGAATCCAACCGAAGAACGGCGCGTGGCGCATCTCGATGGTGACGAACAGCACCTTGTAGAGCGCGAAGAACACCGGAACCTGGATGAGGATCGGCAGACAGCCCGCGACCGGGTTGATCTTCTCGCGCTTGTAGAGCTCCATCAGCTCCTGCTGCTGCTTCGCCCGGTCGTCCGGATAGCGCTCGCGCAGCCTCTGCATCTCCGGCTGCACCGCCTTCATCTTCGCCATCGAGGCATATGACTTGTTGGCGAGCGGGAAGAACAGCCCCTTGATGACGACGGTCACGATCAGGATGGCGACGCCGAAATTGCCGGTCCAGCGGAAGATCAAGTCCATGAACTCGAACAGCGGCTTGGTGAAGAACCAGAAGTAGCCCCAGTCGATCAGACGATCGAACAGCCGCAGCCCGAGCCCGCTGTTGTAGGCGTTGATGACGTGGACCTCCTTGGCGCCGGCGAACAGGCGGCTCTCCGCGACGGCCGTCGCACCCGGGGCGACAGTCTGCTCGCCAAGCAGGTAGTCGGCCTGGTAGGTCTTGGTGGCGCCGTCCTCACCGGACGAGAATTTCGCGTCGAGCGTCGCCTTGGGGTCGGGGATGAGCGTCGCGGCCCAATATTTGTCGGTGATGCCGAGCCACGCGTCGGTCACCTTCGGGAAGGTCTTCTGCTTCTCGGTCTCCATCTTCTTATAGGTGATCTCCTGGAGGCCGTGGTCGCCGAGCGCACCGATCAGGCCTTCGTGCAGGATGTAGTAGCCGAGCGTCGGCGGCGTGCCGTGACGCGAGATGAGCGCATAAGGATAGAGTGTGATCGGCTGCCCGCCGCTGTTGACGACCTCGTCCTTGACCGTGAACAGGTACTCGTCGTCCACCGAGATGGTGCGGCGGAACTTCAGTCCCTCCTCGTTGTCATAGGTCAACACGACCGGATGATCGGGCGTGAGCGTGCCGGAGCCTTCCTGGCGCCAGACCGTATCGGCACCGGGCAGCGCAGGCGTCTTCGCGCCGGCACCGGCGGCCGCCACCCAGCCGAACTCGGCATAGAACGGGTTCGGACTTCCCGACGGGGAGAGCAGATCGATCGGCGGCGAATTCGGATCGACGGTCTCGCGATAACGCGGCAGCGACACGTCATCGATGCGGCCGCCCTTGAGCGCGATCGAGCCCTTGATGTTCGGCGTCGCGACGTCGATGCGGGCGCTCTGCTTGAGCGCTCCCTCGCGCGTCAGGGTCTGGGCGCCCGGCACGGCGGCCGACTGGCCCGGCACCGGCGGCTTGCTTGGTGCGGTACTGGGCGACGGCGCCGGCTGGTTCTGCGCCTGCTGCTGCTGTTGCTGCTGCGGGGCCGTCTGGCGCGGCATCTGCGGCGCGAAGAAATAGCTCCAGGCCAGGAGCACGACCCCGGACAGCACGATGGCAAGAAGCGTATTCTTCTGGTCGTTCATGATGCTTTCTGATCGCCGCCCGGCGAGACCTCAACCCTGATCGCCCCCGCGACGTGCCGCGGGCTGGTTCGCCGCCCGCCGCTGCTGATGGACGCGCTCGAGCGCGTGCGAGAAATCCTCGATCAATTGCGCGAATGGTCGGTGGAGCGCGGGGCGCCGACCGACCAACACATAGTCATTGCCGGCCCTCAGGCGTCCCGCGTCGGAAAGCCGCACGATTTCGCGCAGCCGCCGCCGCACGCGGTTTCGCTCCACCGCATTGCCCACCTTCTTCGAGACCGTAAAGCCGACCCGTGACGGTCCGGTGTCGGTGCGCTCGCAGGCCTGCAGCACGAATGCAGTCGCAGAGGCGCGCAGGCCGGCCGCGACGTCGAGAAAGTCCGCCCGCTTCCGCAGCCGCTCCACCGCCGGGCCCCGGCCGTTTGCCGGACCGGTCCCGGTCCCGTTCCGGTGGAAGCGCGACATGCTCCAGCCTCGTTCGGTTTGGCGCATGCTCTCGTCGGCGAACCGGGTATATCCTGCCCCGGATCGCACCCCGGGGCAGGCTCTCGCCGTGCCACATGCGCTTAGGCGCTGAGCCGCTTGCGGCCGCGCGTGCGACGAGCATTGACCACCTTGCGGCCACCCTTGGTCGCCATGCGGGCCCGGAAGCCGTGACGGCGCTTGCGCACCAGTTTGCTCGGTTGATAGGTCCGCTTCACGCGTCTGTTCTCCGCTAGTCCGGGCGGGGCGCCGATGGCCGTCCGCCAATGCGCCATGACCTCCGAATTGCAGCAAATACCGAGTTTTCGGGGTCGGCGCGGCTCAAAGACAGGCGGCTTATACGGGAGGCTCCCGGGTTCCGTCAAATGCAACCACTCGGACGTATGGACGGGGCGCCAAAACCCGCTCACGGTGTGTCAAATGGCGGTGAGAAGGGGCTCCGCCCGGCAAAGCGCTCCGATATACAGGCTGAGCGCAACCGCCGTGGCGGCCGCCAAAATCGAGGCTTCTGGAAACGTCCCTGATGTCCATTCCGGTCGAACCCGTTCCGAGCGCCCGGCCCGCCCCCGCGAACGTCCGGCTTGGCCGGCTCGCGCCGCTTGGCATCATTGCGCTCGTGAGCCTGGCGGTGATCGGGGTCGGCTGGTTCGAGGGCCTGTCCCCCGTCGTGTTGATCGAGCGGCGCGGCGCCGTCGATGCATTCGTGAGCGAGCACTGGATTGCAGCGCTGGCGGCGTTCGCGGGCGTCTACGCGATCGCGGTCGCGCTGTCGTTGCCCGGCGGCGCGCTGCTTACGGTGTGCGGCGGTATCATCTTCGGCGGGCTCGCCGGCGGGCTAGCGGCGCTGATCGGCGCGACCGCAGGCGCCACGGCGATCTTCCTGATCGCGAAGAGCGCGCTCGGCGACTGGCTGGTGCATCGGGCCGGCCGCCGGACCGAGGTCCTCGCTGCCGGCTTCTGCGCCGACGCATTCAACTACCTGCTGTTCCTGCGTCTCGTGCCGGTGTTTCCGTTCTGGCTCGTCAATCTGGTGCCGGCCCTGTGCGGCGTGCGGCTCGCCACCTATGTGACCGCCACGGTGATCGGCATCATTCCGGCGACCTTCGCGTTCGCATTCTTCGGCGCCGGCCTCGATAGCGCGGTGGCGGCGCAGGCCGCAGCCTATCGGGCCTGCCTCGCCGACGGCGGCGCGAACTGCAGGCTCGAGCTCGATCCGGCCACGGCGGCGACACCGCAGCTCATCGCAGCCCTGGTCACGCTCGGCGTGCTCGCACTGATCCCGGTCGCGGTCAGGCGCTTCAAGGCCGCCCATGCTCGGCCGGAACTTGCGAGCCATCCGTCCAAGACCCCATCCGCATGTCCGAAATCCTCGCGCCCGACATCTGCGTGATCGGGGCCGGCGCCGGCGGGCTGTCGGTCGCGGCAGCGGCGGCCGCATTCGGCGTGCCGGTGGTGCTGGTCGAGAAGGGCAAGCTTGGCGGCGATTGTCTCAACTATGGTTGCGTCCCCTCGAAGTCGCTGATCGCGGCGGCCCGCCAGGCGGCGCAATTCGCGCAAGCGGCGGCGTTCGGCGTGTCGGGCGGCCGTCCGCAGGTCGACTTCGCGCGGGTGCGCGATCATGTACGAAGCGTGATCGCCGCAATCGCGCCGACCGACTCGAAGGAGCGGTTCACCGGCCTCGGCGTGCGCGTGATCGAGGGGACGGCACGCTTCAAGGACGCTGCGACCGTGGCGGTCGCGGATGCGCTCGAGATCAAGGCCCGCCGCTTTGTCATCGCGACCGGATCCGCGCCGGCGCTGCCGCCGATCCCGGGGCTCGCCGAGGCGCCCTATCTCACCAACGAGACGATCTTCGATCTCGCCGAGTGCCCCGCGCATCTCGTCGTGATCGGCGCCGGGCCGATCGGCCTGGAGCTGGCACAGGCGTTTCGCCGCCTCGGCGCCGCCGTGACGGTGATCGAGGCCGCCGTGCCACTCGCCAAGGACGATCCCGAATGCGCCGCGATCGTGCTCGATCAGCTTGCGCGCGAGGGCGTCGCGATCCGGGCGGGCGTCGCGATCGAGCGCGTGCGGCACGGCGGCGGAAAAATCGCGGCGACGCTCGCCGGCAGCGGCGAAACGATCGAAGGCTCGCATCTGCTGGTCGCAGCCGGCCGCACGCCCCATGTAGACGATCTCGGTCTCGAGCAGGCCGGTATCGCCTACACGCGCGGCGGCATCACGGTCGATAAGCGGATGCGAACCACCAACAAGCGGGTCTATGCGATCGGCGACGCCGCGGGTGGAGGGCAGTTCACTCACCTCGCCAATTATCATGCCGGGCTCGTCATCCGGCAGGCGCTGTTCCGTCTGCCGGTCTGGGCCAACGCCGATACGGTTCCATGGGTCACCTTCACGGAACCGGAGCTCGCCCATGTGGGGCTGAGCGAAGCGGACGTGCGCAAGCGCAAATATCGGTTCCGCGTGCTGCGCTGGCCGTACCACGAGAACGATCGCGCGCAAGCCGAGCGCGCGACCGACGGCCACATCAAGGTCATTACCACCTCGCGCGGCCGGGTTCTCGGCGCCACGATCGTGGGCCGCAATGCCGGGGAACTCATTGCGACCTGGTCGCTCGCGGTCGGTCGGCGTCTCAACATCCGCGCCATAGCCGGTATTATTTTGCCATATCCAACCCTCGCAGAGATCGGAAAACGGGCCGCCATGACGTATTTTGGCCGTGGTTTGACGAGCCCGGCGGTGCGGCGCATCATTACTTGGCTGCGTCGCTTTGGCTGAGATATGAACGGCCTCTGGGCCTCAATGATTCGCAACAAACCAAACTCGGACGATCCGCCCGTCCGCTGGACCGAGCGGCTCGGCCTGTCGGGCAGGCTTTTCGCCCTCACGGTCGCCGCGATCATGATGGCGGAAGTGGTCTTTTACGTGCCCTCGATCGCCCTCCAATGGGTCAATTGGCTTAATGATCGTCTGGCCGCCGCCCACACGGCCGCGCTCGTCCTCAAGGCCGCCGACAAGGAGATGGTGCCCGACAGCCTGACCCGGCAGCTGCTCGAGAGCATCGGGGCGCGCATGGTCGCGATGCGCATCGATCAGAGCCGACGCGTCCTCGCCACCACGGTGGTAACGCAGCAGATCCGCCAGGATATCGATACCCGTGACGTATCGATGCTCCGCGCGATCGTCGGCGCGTTCGACACGCTGCTGCTCCGCAGGGACCGCGATATCATGCGGGTGGTCGGCCCGGCGCCGATGGGCGGCGACTTCCTCGAGATCGTGATCGACGAGGGTCCGCTGCGGCGCGCCATGTGGCGCTATTCGCGCAACGTGCTGCTGATATCGCTGGTCATCTCGACGATCGCGGGTGCATTGCTCTACCTCGCCCTGCACTACATGTTCGTGCAGCCGATGTACCGCCTCACCAGCAACATGACGGCGTTCCGCGCCGATCCGGAAAATCCTGCGCGCGTCATCACGATGACGGGCCGTCAGGACGAAATCGGCATCGCGGAGCGCGAACTCGCCACCATGCAGCACGACATCGCCTCGATGCTGCAGCAGAAGAACCGCCTCGCCGCTCTCGGCCTCGCGGTGTCGAAGATCAACCACGATCTGCGCAACCTGCTCGCGTCAGCGCAGCTGATCTCGGATCGACTGTCGCACCTGCCCGACCCGCGTGTGCAGCGCTTCGCGCCGAAGCTCATGCGCGCGCTCGAGCGCGCAATCGACTTCTGCCAGTCGACGTTGTCCTACGGGCGCGCGCAGGAACCCGCCCCCGATCGCAAGATGATCGGGCTCGCGGCGCTGATCGAGGAGGTGCGCGAGACGCTCGACCTCGGGCCGGACGCGCGCATCAGCTGGGTCAGCGCGGTCGAGCGCGGCCTTTCGGTCGACGCCGACCACGACCAGCTTCTGCGCGTGCTCAACAACCTGGCGCGCAACGCCGTGCAGGCACTCGAAGCCCGCGCGCCCAACGATCCGGCGCGCGATCAGGTCCGCATCACGGGCCGCCGACAGGGCGCGGTCGTGATGATCGAGGTTGCCGACACCGGGCCGGGTTTCCCCGAGAAGGCGCGCGCGCATCTGTTCGAGGCGTTCCAGGGATCGGCCCGCGCCGGCGGCACCGGGCTCGGGCTCGCGATCGCGTCCGAACTCGTGCGCGCCCATGGCGGCGAGATCCGCCTCGCCGAGGGCACCATCGGGGCCACCTTCCACGTCATCATTCCGGACCGCGCGGTCGAGCTCGACGCCCATCGCGGCGAGCGCGTGCGAGCCTGATCCTCCCGCTCACACGGCGCGCAGCGGCAAGTCGCGGGCGCTGCGCAGCGAGGCCGCCGGAATCCGCGTGGCCTGTGCGATGCCGGCCACCAGATTCGGCAGCCATCTCGCCGCCACGGCGGCGATCGCTTGGCTGCCCGGGTGCACGAGCATCCGTGACAGCAGGGTCGCGTACCGCACCTGTCCGGCGACGTCGCGCGCAAGCCGCGACTGGAACTGCGACGCCGTCCCGCCCGCAAGGTAGATGTCGGCCGCAAGTCGGGCCGAATGCAACGCGATCGCAATGCCGTCGCCCGAGAAGGAGGGGATGACCGCCGCCTGGTCGCCTATGCGCCAAGGTCCGCCGCCGGTCGCGACATAGCCGTAGGGAATCGATGCAATCGCAAGCGGACGCCCCCAGCAGGCGATCGCGCCGGCGAGCCGCTGATCGAGCTGCGGCGCCGCACCGCGCAGCGCCGCGAGCAGCGCATCCCAGCGCTGCCCGAGCGCCGCCAGATGCCCCCGCCGCACCACCAGGCACAGATTGGCGATGCCGTCCTCCACGGGCTCGAGCCCCGCATAGCCGCCCGGAAAGAGCGTCAGCTCGACCGCCGATCCGAGCGCGGCCGCCTCATCCGGCGCGAGCCGCCAATGCAGCTTGAACGCGACGAGATCGTGCTGCGCGCCCGGCGGCCGCTTCCAGCCGCGCAGATCATGCTTCCCGGTCGCGAGAAAGACCTCGCCGGCCGCGATGGCGTCGCCATCGTCGAGATCGGCGCGCCAGCCGCCATCGCATGGCGCGAGCGAGCGCACGCCGCGACCGCGGCGGATCTCGGCGCCGCGCTCCGCCGCGGCGGCGAGCAACGCCTCGTCGAGGCGGCGACGCGAAACGCTGAAGGCAGGAAACGGCAGCGGCGCGGTCGCGACGGCACGGCCCGCGCCCAGCCGGACCGTACGCATGCGCACGGCGCCGAGCGCCGCCGGCTCGATGCCGAGGTCCTCGAGATAGAGCGCGGCCTCGCCGCTGACGAACTCGCCGCACACCTTGTGATGGGGGCCGTCGCTCCGTTCGACCAGGACCACCGCATGCCCGGCCTGCGCGAGGTGCGCCGCCACGGCGGCGCCCGCGATGCCGCCGCCGATCACCAGGGCGGGAGCGCCTCGCGTCACGCCCGCACCCGCGTGACGCAGAGCCGGAACGGGAAACGCCAGCGCACCTCGGCGGCGCCCGGGGCGACACCGGCCGCCGCGAGAACGCGCCGCCAGTCGGACGTCACGAACGCCCGCGCGATCGAGATCGGTCCGTCATGCTGGACGAAATGGTGATAACGCAGCGCCCGCGCGGTTGCGCCGAAGACGTGATAGGGCAGCGGATGGCGATGCAGGTCGTTGACGAACCAACCGACCGTTGCGCTCGCCTCCATCCACGCCACGAATCGTATCAGGGCGGCGTCGTCGAGGTGGTGGGTGAAGAGCGAGCTGATGACGACGTCGATCGGGCCGGGCGGGCGATAGTCGAACACGTTGGCGGTGACATAGCGGATCGGCCGGTCCGGCGGCGTCACTTCCGCGGCGGTGCGCGCCGACCAGGGATTGAGGTCGACGCCCGTGAGCTCGACCGGCAATCCGCGGCGTGCCGCCCAGCGGTCGATCTTGCGCAGCATGTCGCCGAAGCCGCTGCCAACGTCCACGATCGACAGCGCACGACAGCGCGGCAGGCGCCCCGACCGCGCGAGGTCGGCTAAGAACCGCATGGTCGGTCGGTAGGCGAGCGTGAGCCGGTTGACCTTGGCGAGATCGACCAGGCAGGCGCGGAACGTGGCAAAATCGGTCTCTTCGGAATCCATCAGCTCGGAGAGCGTGCTGCGTCGGGTGAAGTCGAGCGCGACCATCGTCTCACGCCGCCACACTGAACAGCATTGTCTCGGCCGTGACCCCGGGCCCGAACGCCATGGCGCAGCCGCGCGCGCCGGCCGGAACCTGCTCGCGCATCAGCGATTCGAGCACGAACATCACGGTGGGCGACGACATGTTGCCGTAGTCGCGCAGGATCGTGCGCGAGGCGGCGAGCGCCGGCTCACCGAGGCCGAGCGCACCTTCGACCGCATCAAGCACCGTGCGGCCGCCCGGATGCACGGCCCACATGTCGATCGCATTGGCCGGCGCGTCGCGCAGCACGCGGGCGGCGCCCGAGCGAAGCGCATCGCTGATCGTGCCCGGCACCCGCCCGGACAGCACCATGTCGAAGCCGCAATCGCGGATATTCCACGTGATCTGGTCGGCGGCGCACGGCGCCAGCAGCGCGTGGAACCCGTCGAGCGTGAGCCCGACCGGCTCGGCGCTCACCAGCGCGGCGCTGCAGCCGTCGCCGAACAACAGGAAGGTCAGCAGCCGATTGAGGTCCTCGGTCTCCTGCAGGTGCAGCGTGCAGAGCTCGACGTTCAGCACCAGCACCTTGGCGGCCGGCTCGGAGCGCACGATGTGGCGCGCGAGCTTGAGCGCGGTGATTGCCGCGTAGCAGCCCATGAAGCCGATGACGGTGCGCTCGATCGACGGATCGAGGCCGCAGCGCCGCACGAGCTCGAGGTCGATGCCGGGCGCCGAGAAGCCCGTGCAGGAGGTCACGATCAGGTGCGTTGCGGCGCGCGCCGTCGCGCCGAGGCCGTCCACTGCCTTGGCGCCGAGCACCGGCGCCTCGATTTCGTAACGGGTCATCCGTTCGGCGGTCGACGGGAACCGCCCCAGGGTATAGAAACCACCAGCATCGACGGACTCGTTGCAGCCGGGAGCGGCCGGCGCGAGGCACGACCATCGGCGGCGGATATGCGCGCGTTCCGCCATGCGCTCGAACAGCAGGCGCGCACGGCGGTCGCGCAGCAGTCGCGCAGCGAAGCGTACGAATGTATCGTGCACCTCGTGCTCGGGAACAGCGACTGCCACGCGATTGATATAGGCCCTGGTCAACCGGCGCCCTCCGGCTCGACAAGTCGCCCCGCCCAACAAGGTGGGGTCACTCGCCTCGGAAGCCCCGGTGCACGCATGCAACAGCCGACGAGCAACCTCGCCCCAGGCATAGGTAAGGCGCCTGCCGAGGACAACTTACGAATGCGTTAGTTTATGACGCATAAGTCAGTTTTACAGCGCCGGATTTGTGACAAGATAATGGGCATGCCGGTGCCATATTGGGCGTGCCGGTGTCACAGGACCTGTTGTGACGGAAAATGAGGGCCGACATCGGCCGGAGTCATCGAACCCGGGAGAATCCGCGCAATGACAGGAGGTCGGCGGCGCATTCTGGTCATCGAGGACGATCCGGAGACGGCCGAGCAGCTCGTCGACTCGCTTGCGACCAACGGCTATCAGGTCGACCTCGCGGTCAACGGCGACGATGGCGTCGCGCGCGGCAAGTCCGCCGACTATGCGGTGATGACGATCGACCGCATGCTGCCCGGCATGGACGGCATCGCGGTGATCCGCAGCCTGCGCGACGCCGGCATCGTCACGCCCGCGCTCATCATCAGCGCACTCGGCGAAATCGACGACCGGGTGCGCGGACTGCGCGCCGGGGGCGACGACTACCTCGTCAAGCCGTTCGCCTTCGCGGAGCTCCTGGCGCGCGTCGAGGCGCTGGCGCGGCGCAGCGCCACGGTCGTCAAGGAGACCGTCCTGCGGGTCGGCGACCTCGAGCTCGACCTCGTGGCGCGCACCGTCCGCCGCGGCGGCCGCGCCATCGATCTCTTGCCGCGCGAATTCCAGGTGCTCGAATATCTCGTACGCAACGCGGGCCAGGTCGTCCCGCGCGCGATGCTGCTGCAACACGTCTGGGATCTGCACTTTGACCCCACAACCAACATCATCGACGTCTATGTCGGACGGGTCCGACGCAAGGTCGACAGCCAGCAGGCCTACCCGCTCATCCACACGGTCCGCGGGATCGGGTTTTGCGTCCGTGCTGCTTGCTGAGACGCTGCGATCGTCCACCCTCAAGCTTGCGCTGATCTGCATCGGCATCTTCGGCGCCGCGGTGCTCGGGCTGTTCGGCTATGTCTACTGGTCGACCGCTTCGTTCGTGCTCAGCCGGGCCGACCAGGCGATCGCGGCCGAGCATGCGGACTTGCGCCGAATCTACGACAGCGCCGGACGCGGCGGCCTCGCCGCCATCATCGAGCAGCGCCTCGCCGCCCCGCGGCTTGAGGACCGGGTCTATCTCCTCGCCGACCCGTCGCTGACGCCGATCGCCGGCAACCTCGCGGCCTGGCCGGCGGCGCTGAAGGGCGCCGACGGATGGGACACCTTCACGGCGCCCGACTCGAAGCCGGATGCCGCGGGCCGGTCAATGCTGCGGGCGCAGTTCGCGACCCTCCCGAACGGCGAGCACCTGCTGACCGGGCGCGACATCGGCGATCTCGAGGGATTCGCCCGCAGCATCAACACGGCGCTCGCGCTCGGCATCTCGCTGATCTTCGTGCTCGCCGGCGTCGCCAGCGTCTCGGTCACGCGCCGGACGGTCGGACGCATCGAATCGATCAACGCAACCAGCCGCGCCATCATGCGGAGCGGGCTCGGCGAGCGCATCCCGCTGCGCGGGTCGCAGGACGAATGGGACAAGCTCGCCGAGAACCTCAACCTGATGCTCGACCGCATCGAGGCGCTGATGGGCGAGGTCAAGCAGGTGAGCGACAGCGTCGCGCACGATCTGCGCACGCCGCTCACCCGGATGCGCGGCCGGCTCGAAAAGGCGTCGGGACGCCAGCGCAGCGCCGACGAGGACCGGGCCCTCATCAACGACACCATGGCGGACCTCGACGGCGTGCTGCGCATGTTCACCTCGCTCACGCGCATCTCGCAGATCGAGACCACCGACCGCATGGCCGCGTTCCGCACGGTGAATCTCGCCGAGATCGCCGCCGAGGTCGTGGAGCTGTTCGACGCGGCCGCCGAGGACCGCGGCGTGACGCTCGCAACCGCGGGCGATCAGCGCGTGCTCGTCACCGGCGACCGTGATCTCTTGTTCGACGCCATGGCGAACCTCGTCGACAACGCCATCAAGCACGGCCGCGACGCCGGGCGCGTCACCGTCACGGTGGCAGCGCGCGAGCCTGGTGCCGTCATGTCGGTCGCCGACGACGGACCGGGCATCCCGGCGCACGAGATGCAGCACGTGTTCAAGCGCTTCTACCGGCTGGAGCGCAGCCGCTGCACCCCCGGCAACGGCCTGGGGCTGAGCCTCGTCGCCGCTGTCGCGCGCCTGCATGGAGCGCGCATCGCGCTCCATGATAATGCGCCCGGGCTCGAATTCCGGCTCGAGTTCCCGCCGGCCGCGGCTGCCAGTACCGAGGCGAAGGAGCCGCCCCTGTCCGCCAGCCCCGAATCCGCCCGGATCTGAGCAACGCCCTGGGATCTGCAGGAAAAACAGGCGGATCCCATGGCCGCATCAGCCTGCCGTCCCTTGCCAAGGCGGCGCCGAGCCTATAGCAATGCGGCCGTCCTGCGGGCGTTGCGGCCCGCGAGGCCGAGGCGCCCGTAGCTCAGCTGGATAGAGCACCAGACTACGAATCTGGGGGTCAGAGGTTCGAATCCTTTCGGGCGCGCCAGTTCAGTACACCCGATCTCGCCGACGATGTTATGGCCCGGGGGCGGTCGAGGTCGCTTCCCGGTCATGCTGATGGCGGGTTCAAGATCGTAATCTCTGGCCAAAGGGATTTCCAGCGCGCGGCTTTTTCGCGGTACAAGTCGGAACGAAAATTTTCCGTGAGATTGGGCCGCACAATCAGGTGTTCGATGTCGGCAAAACCGTGCGGGGCATAAACGTCGTAAGACGCGTTGCGCCGGCGAATGCCCACCTGCTCATGCTGCATTAGAAAGCGATCCACGCCGTCAGTCGCGCGCCCGAGCGGCGGATAGGGCTTACCAAACTTCTCGCCATACCAAAGATGCGCACGCGCCTGATTGCGAAGTTCAACTGCACACTTCAGATCGGCAAATGCGGCGTTGGTCCGCGCGATGGCAATGTCTTCGGCTTCATACGATGTATCGAGATCAAAATAGAAGATGTCGTAGTCCTTGATCCCATAGTCGACCGGGCGATCCGTGAGGCGATTCCAGGCGGTCTGGAACAACGCGCCGGCGACAAGCCAGGCATCGGAAAGTCCGAGCAGAGGAAGGCGCGAGAGAAGTTCGCGGTTGATAGGGTTTCCCAATACCAATTCGATGAAGCCAGTCTCATCCATGCAGGCGGGCTCTCGGCAAACTATCCGTTCGCTGTCGCGCTGCGGCCCGCTGGCGTGACCACGAGCTTCGCGCGCCCTTCAATCGCGTCGTCGAGCATCTCGATGACGGTGTCGAGTGCTTCATCGCTACCCATCTGCACGGCACCACTCACTTGCCACCCTTGCGCTGCTGAATATCGCGCGCCGCCTGCTCATTGAGTCTCTTAAAGTGTTCACCCAGTTGATCACATGCGGGCTTTGGACCTCCACAAAGTGCCTGCGTGCGAATAGAAATCTGTCCGCCATCCTCTGCAGGAAATCGTTTTATCACAGCGGGGTGCGCTGGATGGTATTGGGTGTGAACGACCAAACGCCAGAATGCGGACCTCCGGTGACTTTCGCGATTACCCAACCCTCTTGGATTAAGAATTCTGCCTTGGCATCCTTGCGAAGCGCAGCATATGCTTCTGCGACAGTACCGAAGCCGATTGCGCCGGATTCCTGCGCGAACACTGGCGTCGATATAAAGAAAGCAATGACCGAAACAACTGTGAGCTTCATCTTGCTCTCCTGGGGGCTGTCGGGCAGCGATGTGTAACCCAGCCGCCCGGGCGCCCTCGACGTTTCATCGTAGCTCTACAGGCGGCGACGTCAACGTAACGTGAGCGTCAGCCGATCGGACTCGCGTCAAGCGCCGCATGTCCTCGAGGTGAGAGTATTGGCACGGTCCTATCGAAAGGTAGCGGGATCGGTCAGTGACCGGCCATCAATCAACGCCGCTAACATGCGTTCAAGACGGAGATCAAGGCTCGATTGAGATCGGCAAGCACGCCGATTTCGCGATGCTAGCCGACAACTTACAACCTTGAGGGTTTTCTCAGCCGCTCAACTGCTATGCGCCACGGTGAAGCAGTAGTGCCCATCTTCATCGACCGTGGCGCGCCGTAAAACCGTACGCGAGACTTTTCTTAAACGCGCTCCAGTCGAAACAGTGGTGCGAAGCTCGGCTCCGTAGTGACGCGGGCGACCGGAAGCACCGGGCGCGGGCCGTCGCGAGAGATCCGGTAACGACTGAGCAGCGTGGCGAGCATGATCTGCGCCTCGGACATGGCAAATGTCGCGCCGATGCAGGTGCGTGGCCCTGATCCGAACGGCAGGTAGGT
>Ga0126384_10001262_pt1 | contig 14982 bp, 15 predicted proteins | sample PanSoiMetPlot_36_FD_92543 | JGI IMG/M metagenome (GOLD analysis project Ga0126384, IMG submission 92543) | Tropical forest soil microbial communities from Panama - MetaG Plot_36 | ecosystem: Environmental > Terrestrial > Soil > Tropical forest > Bulk soil | place: Panama | collected 2016-02-17 | reverse complement strand
GCCGGAAATGAAGTTAGGCGGTGAAGGAGATTTCATGAAGGCATGGGGCGGAATCGCTTCGCTGCAATTGCGTCTGCCGGTAATGTGGACTGAAGCCAGCGCCCGCGGCTTCGGTATCGAAAATTTGGTGCGCTGGTTGTGTAGCGCGCCGGCGGCCCAGGTCGGAATGGCACATCTTAAGGGCACAATCGCGATTGGATGTGATGCGGATATCGTTATCTGGAATCCTGATCGCTCGTTTACAGTTGAACCTTCAATGCTTTATCACCGACACAAACTGACGCCTTACGCCGGCGAGGTGCTGCGGGGCGAGGTCGAAAAGACTTTTGTTCGCGGCCAGATGGTTTATGATGGCGGCACGTTTGCTTCGGTTCCGCTCGGTCAAACGATACTGCGTAGCTGAATAGCTACAAAAGGCACCAAAAGCACAAAAGCAAATGCGCGAGATTCATCCGACAAAGCAAATCAAGAAGTATATCCTCAACAAAGACCATTAGGTTTTAGTTGCCGTTGATCTGTTTTTTGTGCTTTTTGTGACTCTTTGTGGCTGACATCTCATGGACTTTACTGAACTCATTGATCTCGCTTCCGAGCGACTTGGCGGCGCGGTGCTGTTCGCTAACGATGAATTCTTTGCGTCAAAAGAGAATCTTCTGAAACCGACCGCGCCGATTTTTATCGAAGACAAATATACCGATCTCGGTAAATGGATGGATGGCTGGGAAACACGCCGTCGGCGCACGCCGGGATTCGATTGGTGCATTATTCGTCTGGGTTTGCCGGGAATAATTCGCGGTGTCGTCGTCGATACGAGTCACTTCAAAGGGAATTTCCCCGAAGAATGTGCACTCGACGCTTGCGCAATTGACGCTACCCCGACCATCGACGAATTGTTGTCCGGACAAGTTTCATGGACTCAGACGCTTCCGCGTTCGAAGCTGAACGGTAATTCGCTCAATGAATTTACCGTTAGTGACCCCAATCGCTGGACGCATCTGCGCTTCAAGATTTTCCCCGATGGAGGCGTGGCGCGGCTTCATGTTTACGGCGAGGTCGCTCCTGATTGGAAGCGGTTAAGGGAAATTGGCGGTGAAATCGATCTTGTCGCAGTCGAAAATGGCGGCATCGTGCTTTCCTGCAGCGACATGTTCTTTGGTCACCGGCACAACCTCATCATGCCCGGTCGCGCTTTGAACATGAGTGAGGGTTGGGAAACCAAACGCCGCCGAGGACCCGGCCACGATTGGACGATTGTAAAGTTGGGTGCGCGCGGACGGCTTCGGCGACTGGAAATTGACACCACCCATTTCAAAGGAAACTTTCCCGAGAGCTGTTCGCTGGAAGCATGCGATGACCTGGAGGCGTCCACCGAGAAACTGCAGGACGGCTCATTCACGTGGAAATCTGTGCTGACGCGTACAAGACTGCAGGCGCATACCCGACACTTGTTCGACGATTTGATCGATTCCGGGACCGTTTCACATGTGCGGTTTAATATTTTTCCAGATGGAGGCGTCAGCCGGCTGCGCGTTTTTGGAGAGATTGAATGATTGACCCATTGACCATTGAACCAATGAATCAGTGAATCAATGAATCAATCGCTCCAGTGGCTGAATAAGCTTTCGCCGGACGATGCCAGAGCCGAATTTCTAAAGTGCTGTGGTTGCGAGCGGTGGGCAGCTGCGATGAGCGAGGCGCGCCCATTTGACACCATAGACAGCATATTTGTAACCGGCGATCAGATCTGGAGGTCTCTGGGATCGGAAGACTGGCTCGAGGCTTATCGTGCTCATCCGCGGATTGGTGAGAAAAAGGCCGAGGTTCAGCAGTCGCAACGCGCGGAGAGCTGGTCTGCGCAGGAACAATCAGGTGTCACGAACAGTGCGGACGCCATTAAAACCGCCCTCGCGGACGCTAATACACGGTACGAGAACCGGTTTGGCTTTATCTTTATTGTTTGTGCGAGCGGCAAATCAGCGTCAGAAATACTCGCAATTCTGAATAGCCGTCTCCAAAATGACCCGCAGGCCGAACTTAGCGTAGCGGCTGAGGAGCAACGCAAAATCACTCGACTCAGATTGGAGAAATTGCTTAGTCAATGAGTGCGATTACGACGCATGTTCTTGACACATCGCGCGGATGCCCGGCGAAGGGCGTGCCCGTCACGCTTGAAGCACACGATAATCGCGGCTGGAAGCCTATCGGCAGGGGAACAACCGACGTTGATGGCCGCATTACCGCCTTCACCTTTGCCGACGCAGAATTTCAAAGCGGAGTTTATCGGTTAATCTTTGATACGCAGGAATATTTTGCGCGTCAAAGCCTGAATGCTTTTTATCCACAAGTCATAGTGCTGTTCCGAATCGAAAATCCAACACAGCATTATCACGTGCCTCTTTTACTTAGCCCCTTCGGGTATTCGACCTATCGCGGAAGTTAGTAGCTTAGACTTCAATCTGTTGTCCGCGTGAGGTGCACACTGAAGTCTATGCTACTCAGCATCGACCCAACCATTAGCGAATGGCTGAACTTCATCGGCCGCTGGATTCATGTGTTTGCGGGCATTATGTGGGTTGGTACGACCTATTATTTCACCTGGCTGGACGCGCGCTTGACGGAAGAAGAAAAGGCCCTCGCGAACTCGGAAAAAGGAGCCGCGCAAGTTTGGATGGTGCATAGCGGTGGCTTCTACGTAGTTGAAAAACGAAAGGTTCCTGATGAGTTTTCGCGCAAACTACATTGGTTTCAGTGGGAGGCCGCAACCACCTGGTTGAGCGGTTTGGCACTGCTGGCCGTCATTTACTACCTCGGGGGCGGAGCGCTGGTGGATCGAGACGTTTCGAACGTCAGTATCGGTCTGGCGATCGTAATCGGAGTTACGAGTCTTGTATTTGGCTGGCTGATTTACGATCTACTGATGGTTTCACCGCTGGGTCGGAACGAAAAGGTGTTTGCGGTTTTCGCCTATATTCTGATTGTCGGCGTGACTTTCGGCCTCACCCGGGTTTTGAGCGGACGCGCCGCGTATATTCACGTCGGGGCAATCCTCGGAACCATTATGGCGGCGAATGTCTGGATGCGAATCCTGCCGGCGCAAAGAAAAATGATCGAAGCCATCAAAGCCGGTCAAAAGCCCGATGAAAAACTGGCAGCCCAGGCCAAGCTGCGATCAAAGCAAAATACCTTCATGGCGGTGCCCGTCGTTTTTCTCATGATCAGTAATCACTTCGGCGGTAGCGTTACGGGCGGCTATGATTGGATTCACGTTGCGATGCTGGTTCCTCTCGGCTGGCTCGCCGCGAAATTTATTCGCCGGGCGTGAAATTGGGACGGCAGCTACTTTCCCATCTGCACAATCTCTTCAAATTCCTGTTTGCCAACCGGCATCACTGACAAACGCGATTGGCGCACCAGGAGCAAGTCACGCAATTTAGCGTTGGATCGAATCTCAGCCAGGGAAACTGCACGCGGTAAGGCCTTTAACGGTTTAATGTCCACGGCCACCCAGGATGGATCGTCTGCAGTTGGATCCGGATACGCCGTCTTCATTATTTGCGCGACTCCCACGACGCTTTTTTCCTTGCCGGTGTGATAGAACAAGACTTCATCTCCCATCGCCATCTGCCGCAGATTATTCCGCGCTTGAAAATTTCGTACACCGGTCCACGCGGTTTTTCCATCGCGGACGAGATCGCTCCACGAGTAATCTTCCGGTTCCTGCTTCACCAGCCAGGTCTGCTTCGTTTGCCTGGCGCCTTTCGCTTTGGATTTCATCGTCGTCCCATAGTTGAGTTTCAGTTTTCTATTGCCCGTTCGCTAGAATTCACACTGTACATTTCAAGTAAAGGATTAACAGTAGTGGCAGGTAAACTCAAGGAGGGCGACAAAGCCCCGGATTTCGTCGTCAACGACGCGGAAGGCAACCCGGTTCGTCTGAAAGATCTAAGGGGAAAGAAAATCGTGCTCTATTTTTATCCGAAGGATGATACACCAGGCTGCACCAAGGAAGCCTGCGCTTTCCGTGACTCGTTCGCAAAATTCAAGAGGCGGGGAATCGAAGTGCTGGGGGTTTCGCTCGACAATGAACGGTCGCATCAGAAATTCGCACAGAAGTACTCGTTGCCTTTTCGTTTATTGGCCGACACAGGCCGCCGTATCTCTGAAGCCTATGGCACTTATGGCGAGAAGAAGTTTATGGGGCGAACTTACATGGGAAACAATCGGATGACATTCCTCATCGACGAGAAGGGCAAAATCAAAAAGATTTTCAGCAGAGTTAAACCCGAGCAGCACGCCGACGAGGTCTTGCGGGCCTTCGGTGAGTGAATCAGACTCCTACTTAGGCGCCTTTTGCTTTTGCCGCCGTGTGGACTTTGATCGTGCGTCTCTTGCCTTTGGCGGAAGGTTTTCGCCCGGGCATGAGAACACCGACCGAGCTAAAGGATGCGGGCAGGCTTCTCGGTCGCTTTCCCTCCGCGCCTTTTGCGTGCTTTTCGCCGTTGTCGTTCACAAAGTAAACCCGCTGATGGCGAACTACTTTCGTCCCAATCTCGCGCGTCCACAACAAAAGGTTTGCCAGCGCATCGCAGACCTCGTCCTTTGGTAGCTTGGTCACATGCGCAATTTCGGTCTGCGTGCGGGCGCCGCAACGAATGGCCTCGCGCACTCGATCCGCGGGCGAAAGTTTTCTTAGCAAACGCGCAATCCGCCTCGGCGACAGGCCTGCCGTCGCCTCAATTGTCACTCGGGCCTTGCTCGGAGAAGCCGCGCCGTGTTTGCTGCGCGCGCTTTTGTATTCACGCAAGGCCTGCCGGCTATGGGCAATTTTCTCACGAATGCAGCGCTTACAATACAGGTTCAGCCCATCTTTACGCGCTCGGCAAACACCAAACTCAGAAATTGGCAGCGATTGTTCACACCGTGGGCACCGCTTTAAATCAACTTCAATTACTTCTGCCAGCCGGGTCATCTCTCTCTCCGCTAACTGTTTTCAATAAGAAAGCCCAAAATGGGAGTACCCGCTTGAAGACGAAATGAATCGCTTCGCGTCCCCGGTCCGTTCGACCCCGTTACGCCTGGTAACTGCCGAAGAGTTTCCGCTCGAATCGAGACTCCGCCTTCAAATGCCGCGTGGTAACGTCGAGTGGCGGCGAAGCTCCCTCACGCATTCACGCCGTGGTCAACGCAAAGCGTGTTGAGGTTGGTCGCAGGTATGGCTGACGTTATCTTGCGAGGTTAAATAATTGCCGCTGAATCAACCGCTGGAAAATTCGTCAACTCGATCGCCCGGTACGTTTACCTCATAAGCAAGGGACTGGCATTATATGTACGATGAATTTTTTTTCAACTCGTTTCTCACATTGACATGGTCCAATAGATCAATTCCAGGTATCCGGCGTAGCCGAAACGATCAACTTTTTTTCCAGCCTCGCAACATCTCCAAGAACAGGAGATACGCTGTGTCGAAAAAATTCAGTAATGTTCCAGAAGCGATTCAATCATCAGCACTGGAAAAATCAATTCGTGAAAATCGTTCGATAAAACTGCAAGTTCACAATGCGAGAGAAAGCGTTCGCCGTATGTTTCGCGCAAAATTTCGATGTTCCGCAATCGTGGTCCAACCATTAGTTGATTCACATGCGATCGATTTTCGGTTAGTGCGCCAGCGAACATCAGAAGCATTCATCGTTTGTTGACGAAGGCGCCAGCCGTGACTGGCTCGACAAATATTAGCGACACATGCTGATCATTTCCTGACGACGGAACCTGCGTTTTGATTACTACCCCTAACGCGGTTGCAATTCCGAAATGCGAAATGGCTGTGAATCGCTGTCCGGCTGTGCAAAGTGCTAAAAGCCATTGGCGCCACTTCAATTAAATGCGATCAAATGCACGTTATGCACAGCTTTTCCACAGGATCTGTGGAATTTCTGAGCGTTATGACGGCGCGGATTGTCACGGTCGATCTTTCAGGCGATAGACGAATTTGAGGCCCGACCAGGTGTCATCGACCGCGCAGATTTTCACATCTACCAAACCAGCTGCGAGTCCAATCGCTTGTACGCTTGCGAACATAAGGTCTGTTAGAACCCCTGAACTTTTCTTCGGCCAGGCGACCCAGAGCATTCCCGAGGGCTGAAGTCTTGCGGCAAATTTTTTGAAGTTTTGCTTTAACTCCTTTTCAGTGCGGACAAACAGCAAAGCAAAATCCAAAGCTTTGTTTGATCGCGAGTTAACAGTTGCCTGCGGCGGCAAATCGAGTTCTTTTAAGAAATTCTCCGGCGCATTAACGAATGCAACATTGAAGTTGGGTTTAATTCCCAGCTTCTTAACGAGTGGTGTTCCCGAGTAACCTGCCATGTCAGTTTGGATCGCGATCGAGTTGCTATTCGGTAATTTCTAACTCACCGAAATGGACTCCTCGCTTTTCGTGTCCTGCTGTGATCGCGAGGATCGCCCCCGCGAAGACTGTAACGGCCGTTAAGGACATTGCGGCTGCATAACTCATGCGTTCAGCAAAGAGAGCTTCGATGTAAGCAACTGAACCCGCGAGCAACACGCCGCATTGATAAGCAAAGCCAGGCAGGAATCCGCGTACTGAGTCGGGCGACAGTTCCGATAGGTGCGCCGGGATGATTCCCCACGCGCCCTGCACCATGAACTGAAGCAGGAACGCTCCCAGGACTAAAAGTGCGAGCGAAGGCGCAAACGCCCATAGCGGCACGACAGCAATCGCGCACAGGAGCGCTACGACCATGGAACGCTTTCGCCCCCAACGATCGGAGATGTAGCCAAACACTACGCCGCCAATGATTGCGCCCACCATCGAAAGCGCCGTGATCATGATTCGCTCGCGCGGGCTGAATCCCCAGTGCCGTTCGAGGAAAGTCGGATACATGTCCTGGGTCCCGTGTGAAACGAAGTTCATCATCATTAGCAAAATCGTAATGTAGATGAACAGTTTCCAGTGTGACGCTATGCTGCGGCCGAGTTGTCCCCACGATTCGTGCCTGGTCTTCTTCCAAACTTCCGATTCTTTGACTTTGAATCTAACGAAGAGGGCTAACAGCGCCGGCAATCCACCGATAAAGAATAGTGGACGCCATCCCCAACGTGGGAAAACAAAGAAGTAACAGACCGCGGCCAGCAAATATCCGGTTGCATAACCCTCTTGCAGCAATCCGGAAAGCATTCCGCGCAACCTGGCGGGCACCTTCTCCATTGCCAGCGACGCGCCGACACCCCATTCGCCGCCCATGCCGATACCAAACAGCGCGCGCAACACCATAAAAGTCGAGTAATTCGGCGCTAATCCGGAAAGGACCTCGATGATCGAATAAAACACGAGGTCGAGCATCAAGGGCAGCCGCCGGCCGTACCGATCCGCAAGCAGACCGAAGATGAAAGCTCCAACTGGTCGAAACCCGAGCGTCAGAGCAAGCGAAAGTGCAATTTCCTTGTCTGTTCGATGAAACTCCCTGGCGATCGCTGTCAGCGTAACGACAACCAGAAAGAAATCGAAAGCGTCCAGCGTCCAGCCCAGAAAACCGGCGAACAAAGCGGCGCGATGACCCTCAGCAACTACAGGCTTGTTTGCATCATCCATCCATGTATCCGATTAGCTTGACGGGTGAAAAGTCGGAGCATACTAATATCTGTGGTTAACGTGTTCAAGCTATTGTTTCGCGTTTCGTAAGGAATCAGAGTTCCTGAGCGACGAGTAATCAAATGCTTATCAAGAAGCCTGGCGATATCAAATCCACCGAAATCACTGATCAAAGGGTTTATCTGAATCGAAGATTGTTTATCCGCGGAGCAGTTCTGGCCGGCTCAGTCACCGCGACAGGTTTCCTGTATCGCAAATTGAACGTTCCCCCGGCGGTTCTCGAGCAGCGAGAGCAGATTACCGGTCTGGTTAAGGCATCGACAGATCAGGCAGTGCGCAGTGGCTTCAAAGTTGATGAGCCGCTGACTTCGTTTGAAGACATTACGAACTACAACAACTTCTACGAATTTTCGACGGAAAAAGCCTCCGTTGCTTCGGAAGCGCGCAATTTCATCATCCGTCCATGGACAGTCGATGTCGGTGGAATGGTAAATAAACCCAGAGTGTTTGATCTCGACGACCTGGTGAAGCTCGCACCGCCAGAGGAACGCATTTATCGGCATCGTTGCGTTGAAGGCTGGTCAATGGTCATTCCCTGGGTCGGCTTTCCCTTAAATGCATTGTTGAAATTGGTTGACCCGCTGTCGTCGGCCAGATACGTGGCGTTCCAAACGCTCTTCGATCCGAGGCGCATGCCAAACCAGAACACCGGTGTGCTCGACTGGCCGTATGTCGAAGGACTACGATTGGACGAAGCCATGCATCCACTGACGATTTTAGTGACCGGCATGTACGGACAAGTGTTGCCACCGCAGGATGGCGCGCCGATTCGTCTGGTCGTGCCATGGAAATACGGCTTCAAAGGTATTAAGTCGATTGTCAAAATCACTTTGGTAGCTGATCAACCACCCACGACCTGGAATCTGGAGGCGCCAAATGAATACGGCTTCTACTCAAACGTAAACCCGAACGTAGATCATCCGCGTTGGAGCCAGCGGTTGGAACATCGTATCGGCGAGTTTGGCTCGCGCAAAACGTTTTTGTTCAATGGCTATGCCGATCAGGTCGGGCAGTTGTACGAAGGGATGGACTTAAGAGTGAATTTCTAAATTAGGTCTTCGGTCTTAGGTTTTTGGTGCGAAGATTTCAATATCGAACCCCGATCAGCCACAAACCGAAGTCTAAGATCTAAGACCGAAGACCGAATGTTATGAAAGATTTGCGATTCGCCAAACTCGTTCTCTTTATCAACAGTCTCGTTCCCCTTGCGCTGTTGCTTTGGGACGTTTGGCGGAAGCATGTTGGCGCTAATCCGCTGGAATTCGTCACGCGAACGACAGGGATGTTAGCGCTGGTGTTCTTGCTCGCCGCACTCGCCGTTTCACCACTGCGGCGCATAACTGGATTAAATTGGTTGATCAAATTCCGGCGGATGATTGGATTGTTTGCATTCTTTTATGGCTCGCTTCATCTGTTGACGTACGTCGCATTTGACAGGTTCTTTCACTTAGCAACTGTTCCCGCGGATATTTTGAACCGACCGTTCATAGCTGTCGGCATGACTGCATTCCTTTTGATGCTGCCGCTGGCGATCACTTCGACCGACAGGATGGTGAAACGCCTCGGCGGCAAGCGTTGGGCGCGGTTACACCGGATTGTGTATGCATCAGGCGTTTTCGCCGTTTTGCATTATTACATGCTGGTGAAATCCGATGTGCGCTTGCCGATTACGTTTGCGTTTTTGCTTCTCCTGCTGCTCTTGTTCAGGTTATTTGTGAGGTACTACAAGGGGCCGTTGGCAGTTGCGAGAGTAGTGCCACCGCGCTAACTGACGCGTTTAACCGCTTGCTGCCGCAAGTCGTTCTGTAAAAACGTGCTGGATCCGACGAAACGCTTTTCAAATCGCGTCGAGAATTATCTCAAGTATCGTCCTACCTACCCTCGGGACGTTATCGATCTGCTTAAAAGGGAATGCGGGTTAACCAGAGCAAGCGTCGCGGCCGACGTCGGCTCCGGGACAGGTCTGCTTAGTGAATTATTGCTCAATGAAGGCTGCAAAGTGTTTTGCGTGGAACCAAACCCTGGAATGCGAGCGGCGGCCGAGAAGACTCTGTCGAAATATCCCAATTTCACCAGCGTAAATGGGACGGCGGAACAGACGACCCTCGCTGACAATTTGATCGATCTGATAACCGTCGGCCAGGCGTTCCACTGGTTTGATCCCCCAAGGACGAGACAGGAGTTTCTCCGAACTTTGAAACCAGGCGGGTGGGTTGCGCTCGTCTGGAACGGTTTTCAGTTGACAACCGATGCTACCGCTGCGTTTCAAGCACTGGTTGTCCGCTACAGCACCGACTACGACCAGGCAGTCCGCGAACTGGAAGACGAGGATATTGAGCAGTTCTTCCACCCAGGGAACTGTCAGAAACAGATTTTTACGAATAAGCAACTCCTCGATTTCGAAGGCCTCAGGGGTCGGCTATTGTCCATGTCATATGCGCCCCAACCCGATGACCCGAACTATGAGACACTGCTGGCCGGTTTGCGTGAGGTTTTTGAGCGGTATCAGCAAGACGGAAAGATTACCATCTCGTACGACACTCCTGTTTATTTCGGTCAAATGACGTGATGCGGTGCTAATGTGTGGCAAGTGAGGCAAGCTGCGTCATGGCATGTGCGAGATCAGCGCGCGTGAAGGAACCCTGCGGGTTGAATGTCACACCGTTTGTCTTGATGAGTCCGTTTTGAACAGCCAGGGCAACGTATCCGCGTAATGACGATGGGATTGCCGTCGCATCACCGAAGGCGAGCGGATAACTTCCCGACTCAGCTTGGGTTCGCAGTCCGGCGGCTCGAACAAGCGCGATCGCAGCCGTCAGTCGATCAACCACAGCATCGGGCTGGAATGTTCCGCCAGCAACGGCACTTGGAAAGAGCGATCCACTCGGAGCTGCCTGCACACTCTCGACAAACAACATCGTCGTTCGGTCGCGAATGTCGGCGTAACTTGACTGGGCGGGCAAATACTGTGGAACACGGCCACCCACAACCATCGCCGTCGCAAGATCCGCGCGAGTAACGGCAAAGGCCGGACGGAACTTGTGACCAATTGGCGACATCACCAGACTGCGGAAGCTCTGATAGATCTCGGAAACCGCCACGCTGCTGAGGTCGGAAATATCATTCATCGGCGCGTACTCTGCCCTGCTTACTTGCACAACCCCGGTGTAGCTCTGAGGGGTCCCCGCCACGCCCAGGGTGTTCTTGATCTGCGCTTTCCAGTTCCCCGAGGACGGCAACGCCAACGATATTCTTTGGCGGCGACCAGTTAGCCCAGGCAAATTGATAGCATTAGCTTCAGCCTGCTTTACATTTTGGGGATCGAAGACCGCAAGATTCAGGTTATTGGGACTCAGTAATCCGCCCCATGAAATCTGAACGGACGTCAGAAGTGTGTTGGCCGGAATCTGGATCGATGAATTGTCTGGCAACCCCGGCGTCACTGTACCGCTGAAGGTTTGCGGCGCGTCGGTAATGAATTGAACCTGATTCTGATACGCCGTACTGCGCCACAGTCCAAAATGTCTCGCAGAGAAAGCAGCTTCAAGGACGGCTGCCTCAGCGTTCAGCATGCCCGCTCCTACTTCAAACGAGTAGTATGGCGGCAGCGGCGTCGCCGTTCGCTGCAGAATGTCTCGTACTTGCGGCGGGGTAAGTTGCGGATTCACTTCGAGCATCAAGGCGATCGTGCCGGCGACTTGCGGCGCCGAGAAACTGGTGCCGCTACCGGTCGTGTAGTACGGCAACTCAACCGCAGCCAGCGATGTATCGTTCGCACCCAGACCGTCAATAGTTGTCACAGTTGCCATGGTTGACGCGCGGAGGCTCACCGTATTTACGCCTGGGCTCACAATCGTGGGACGGAAAAGTGGACTGCTAAACTCGCCACGTGAAGAGAAGCTTGCCAATCTTCCCTCATCATCCGTCGCCCCGGCGCTAATTACCCAGGGCGCGACGGAGTAAGGATTCAAAGTATCCGCCCCCGGTCCCGTGTTGCCCGCCGAAAACACCACGTTGACGCCATTATCGGTCAACATCTTCGTCGCGATGTTTACGGGATCATTTACATCAAAAACTGTGTTGGCCGAAAAACTGCAATTGACCACGCGGATATTCATCGAGGTTGCATTCGTGAGCAAGTAATCGAAGCCTGAAAGAATAAATAGCAAACTGGCATCGCCAGCGCTCAAACCGAGGACATTTGCGTTGGGAGCGACGCCCGCATATTTGCCCCCTGACTGCTGTCCACTGCCCGCTATAATTCCCGCCACAAATGTTCCATGGCCATAAGCCTGATCCGTATTCGGCAAACTTGGCGCAGTCACTGGGTAGTTGAAACCGGCGCCTAGGCTTTGCGTGTCCGCCAACTTAATGTTCTGAATAACTCGCCCCGCCAAATCGCCATGAGTACCATCAACGCCAGTGTCCAGTATCGCAACTGTAACGCCGCGACCACCCACCGGCAGGCCCTTGTTAGCTCCTGTCAGATCGCTATCACGCCGAACGCGCTCGACGGTTGTTATATCCCGGGCGGCCGGCTGCAGATTCCAGTTGAAACTGCGATTCCCATAGATCGATCGCACCGAAACCAAATGTGAAATCGCCTGGATTTGCGCCTTCGTCCCGGTGATTGCGATCATCGGCAGCGCGTGGTAACGCGTCCCGCCGAGAACTCCCAGAGCCCGAAGATCCGATATGTCCGCATCGGTCGGCAGGTGATGGTAAACAATCACTGCATCGACATTACTGTCGTCAGAAAGTGTGTTAAGTAGGACTGCCAGTTCGGGATCGACACTCTGCAGCCCTAACGTCTTCTCAGCGGCGAATAGCGCAGCAGTGATCGCATTTGTGCCCGTCTGAACGAAACTATCCGCCCCGCTAATGGTTATTCCGTCAGCGCCCGAAACAGTAATTCCCGTGACCATCGTAATCGTGATCGCTTGAGGAGTAATGGTGAAGATAGTTCCGTCCGCGCCACTCGCCGTAATGCCGTCGGCGCTATTAATTGTCAGTTTGTTATCCGCACCGCTGGCGGTAATTCCATCGGCGTGGCCAATGCTCCGAGTATCGGCGCCACTCGCGGTAATTCCGTCTGTTCCGGTGGCAATCACATTGTCGGCCCCGCTCGCCGTAATTCCTGTGGGGTTTCGAACAATAATTGAATCCGCCTGATAAGTTTGGCCGTCTGCACCACTGATAGTGATGCCGTCAGCACCGCTTGCGGTAATTCCATCCGCGCGGGCAATCGCGACTGAGTCAGCTCCTGAAGCGGTGATCCCGTCGGCGCCGCTCGCGGTAATACCGTCCGCTCCCGAGGCGGTAATTCCATCTGCTCCTGATGCGGTAATACCGTTTGGCCCGAAGGCGAGTAGTCCGTCAGCACCGCTCGCCGTGATGCCGTTTGTGTTGTTGTAGAAGATGCCGTCCGCGCCGCTCGCCGTGATTCCGTTTGAGCCGACGACTGTCAGACCAGCCAGGGCGGGAACAGAACTAAGCAGAATGCTCAGCGCTAACGCGATCGTTCGTCGAAACGTTCTGTCTGCGTTGCGTAACATTAACCACAAGCCAACGCCACGGTCGGGTCAGCAACAGTGGCTTGTTTTGAGCAATTCCGGTGGGGCCAATTTTCAATCGAAAACCTGAGAGAACATGCGAATTTTAGGTCAGCAAAAGTCCGAGCGTTGTTGCGGAAGACTTGCATTTCTGTTCTTCGTATTCAGCGAAAAACCTTGCAAAAACTCTGGCGACTGACGATTAATTCCCTAGCAGTTCACGAAAGGCTTTCTGTGTCTGCATCGCAGGTTCAACACCCAACTCTTTGTTTAAAAGCTGGCGCAGTGTTTCGTACTGCTCTTTGACGGCGACCCGGTTTCCCTGCGCCGCGTGCACTCTCATTAACAGGCAATGAATGTCTTCACGGAACGGGTCCTCATGCAGGATTCGCTGCGCCAGTTCCAGCGACCGGGACCACTCCTGTTTTTTTTCCAAGACAGCGGCCAGCGACTCCAATATGCGCAGGTATTGTTCGCGACAATATGAACGCTGTTCTTCGACCCATTCGTCGTAAGTCCCCTGCATGAATTCGCCACGATATAGGGCCACCGCGTCTTCGTAGGCGCCGATGCATCGCTCGAAGTCCCGCTCACGCCGGGCCGCTTCTCCCTCGGCGATTAGTTGATCAAACTCTTCAACATCCAACCGGTAACTGAATTCAGGGTTGAGCTGGTAATCACCGTCGCGATAGATAAGGAAGTTCTGTTTCAAAGGCTGATTGCTATTGAGGGCTTTGCGAATGTGCGACATGGTCGGGTGGAAGTTTTTCTCGACAGTTTTCAAATCGACGCCCGGCCAGAAAGTGTCGATGATCGTATCTTTCGAGGTGCGATGATGGCGGTGCGAAGCGATGAAGCAAAGAATGTCGCGCGAGCGGCGCGTCGTCCACGCGTCAGACGCAAACGGTTTCGTGAGATCGCGATAGATCTCGATCGGTCCAAGCATGGAAATCGTTAAGTCGACGACGGGCGCCGCCGCCAAAATCGTCGCCGGAACCTGAGCGTGAATTACGACGGCGGCCGGATTTCCAGCTTTCAATTCATGCCGCAGCTCCTGGGGTAGTAATTCGAGCGCGTCTTCAGAATCAAAAAGCTCCCGGTGGGACATTACTTCCTGACGCAGCCAATACTCGTAATCGTAACGAGCTGCCAAATCGAGGGAGCGCCGCAAATGATCGAGCATGTGGGGTTCGCGCCCAGCCTGGAAATCGCAAACGGCCAGGGCCATCGATGCTTGTGCTTCGTAATAGTAGAGTCCCGCGTCGTGAAAATATTTGACCGCCGAAGTCAACTCAGTGTGCACCTCGCCAACCTCTGATTGCTGCACAAGTATGCGTGCATAAGTCAGTGAAACCGTAAATCGCGCAATATCACTCTTGTCGCTTCTCAGTTCCGCGAGTTTTTCTATCTGTGCACGGGCCCTGACGAGATCGCCTGCTCGCAAGCTCAACGCGGCTTGTTCCTCAAGCAGTTCAACCCGCGACAAATCGATTCCCGCCTGGCTGTAGGTGCGCTCGGCACGTTGATAAAACTCTGCAGCGCGCGCCACGTCGCCCCGCTCGCGCCACAGATTTCCGTAGGCCTCAAAGGCCTCACCCAGTGGCCCAACCAAATTGAACAACTGGCAGCGCTCCAGTGCATGATCCAGATGCTGCTCCGATTCGGTCAGCTCGCCGCGATACAAATGGCAACGTGCAATGTTTAAGTGCGCGGTGGCTTCCTGGGGGATCGGCGGCTCATCCGGGTCAGTGTGCAACATGCGGT
>Ga0126384_10001261_pt1 | contig 14992 bp, 13 predicted proteins | sample PanSoiMetPlot_36_FD_92543 | JGI IMG/M metagenome (GOLD analysis project Ga0126384, IMG submission 92543) | Tropical forest soil microbial communities from Panama - MetaG Plot_36 | ecosystem: Environmental > Terrestrial > Soil > Tropical forest > Bulk soil | place: Panama | collected 2016-02-17 | reverse complement strand
GCGGCAGGCTGTCCTGGCGACCATCCTCGCCGCCGGGGGCGAGGCGGAACGCAGGTTCACCGGGGTGCCACCCCAGGGCATCGAGGCCGATGAAGCCCAGCTCGCAGTCATGGGCCCGCGCACCGTCAGCACCGGCCGGGTTAGGGCCGCGATGATGGTTCAGCGGCTGTGGCCCTACATCGAGAAGCTGGCTGAGATCCTCGCCGATCCTGACAACGGCCTCATGTCCGGGGAGACAGCCATCTTTGTAGCCCTCTGGGCCGTTCACGGCACCGATGAGGCTCGCCTCCGCATGACCCGGCCAGGCCGCCCTGACTTCGATGACTCAATCGGGCTTCGGTGGCCGGTGGTGCGGCATCGGGCTGAGCGCCCGTCTTTCTGACGGCCTGCTGACATCCGGCTGGGGACCGACTTGTCGAAACGCCACTTTGGCGGCTAGACTGTATGGTCGTGCTCCTTAGGCACTGACCCTCTCACGTCCGCGCGGCCCACCTCCGGCTCCGAGGTGAGCCATACGTCGATTGCGCATGGTCGTGTGCGTCAGTTCCACCCGCAAGTGAGGAGGAGAGGTGTCCGAGAACCCCCCAATCGATCGCGGCCGCCTGTTCCAGAACGTCCTGACAGGCATTCACCTTTGCTGGGCGGCCGCGCCCATCAGCTTCGTTGCGATCCTGGCCATGGTCGCGCTGGACTCAGCCATCCCGCCGGTCGTTCTGCTCCTGAGCAAGGAGCTCGTGAACCGAGTGGTGGCCGGATCGGGACTCACCACTGCGCTTCTTGCCGTGGTCATCGGCCTGGGTCTCGCGTCGGGCCTGGAGCGGGCGACGAGCGCTGTTCGAAACCACTGGCAGGACATCTTCAGCCAGCGCGTCCAGCAAGCTGCCACGGTCCGTTTTCTGGGGCAGGCCGGGACCATCGACCTCGGTCACATGGACCAGCCGGAGTTCCAGGACCATATGGAGCGGGCCAACAACGGGTGGCGCAGCGGCGACCTCACCCAGACCGGCATTGGCCTGGCCGGCAATCTCTTCAGCCTGGCGGGCATGCTCGGCATCCTGCTGTCAATCCACCCGCTGCTGGTCGTGCTGGGACTGCTTTCGGTGGTGCCTTCCTTCGCCATGCAGCGGCGGGCCAACAGGAGGATCTTCGAGTTCTGGTACTCGTGGACGCCGCTGGAACGCGAGCGTGACTACTTGCGCTGGCTGCTGAGCAGGCCGCACTGGGCCAAGGAGATGCGAGCGTTTCAGCTCTCCGGTTACCTGGTGACGCGCTACAGGGACCTGGCGCGCCAGAACCTGGTGATCCTGGCCGGCCTCTACAGGTCCGCCAACCGAGGGGCGGTTGTCGGTGCCATTCTCGGCGGGGTGGCGTTGGCGGGCGCCTACCTGGTCATGGCGCAGCCGGGGTCGCATCACCTGAGCGCCGGGGATCTCACGGCGGGGATCGGCGCGATCGCCTCCATCGCCGGAGAGGTCAGCCTGATCTTCGGTTCGATCCTGGTCCTTGACCAGAACGCGCGGTACCTCAACAGCTACTTCGAGTTCGTTGCAACGCCTCCGCTGATCCGCGTCCCCGTCAGGCCCCGAGCACTGCCGGACCTACGCCGCTCGCCCATCGAATTCCGAGATGTCAGCTTTCGGTACCCGAAGTCTGTGGACCCGGTCCTCGAGAGTGTGAGCCTGACCGTCGAGCCAGGCGAACTGGTGGCGCTCGTCGGAGCCAACGGATCGGGCAAGACGACGCTCGTGCAGCTCCTCCTCCGCCTTTATGACCCCGCCTCCGGCCAGATCCACGTTGGTGGTGTCGATCTTCGGGACGTAGACCCCGCGGAGCTCCGCTCGCACATCGGAGTGCTCTTCCAGGAGTACGGCCGTTATGAGCTGCGGCTTCGCGACAGCGTGCACTTCGGCCGCATCGAGAAGCAGCCGACGAACGATGAGCTCCTGGCCTGCCTGCGTGCCTCCCAGGCGGACGAAGTGCTGCGCGACCTGCCCAGCGGACTCGACTCGAACATAGGCAAGCTGTTCGAAGGTGGCCACGACCTTTCGACAGGCCAGTGGCAGCGCGTGGCTCTAGCGAGGCTGGTCTTCCGCAGCGCCGACCTGTGGGTCCTGGACGAGCCGACCGCCTCACTCGACCCCGAGGCCGAGGCCGTGATCTTCGCGGAGCTCAGGCGGCACCTGCAGGGGCGGACGGGAATCGTGATCTCCCACAGGTTCTCGACGGTCCGCACGGCTGACAGGATCGCAGTCATCGAGCGGGGAAGGCTCTGCGAGCTGGGGTCGCACGATGAGCTGGTCGCCGCGGGCGGGCGCTACGCGGAGCTGTTCGAGCTGCAGGCGGCCGGCTATCGGTGAGCCCCTCCTCTGTAAGACGAGTATCCGCCAACGCATGCACGCTTCAGTAACGCTTCAAAGGGGCACCGGCCGGCGGATATACCGAGGCGCCCTGCAGGCTAGGCTAGACGGAATCCGTCGTCGTCGTCATCGTCTTCAGGCTCGTCGCCGTTGGGTTCGGGCTCCGCTTCGTTCGTGACCATGCTTCCTGGTTTGTACCGATCAAAGGCCCGCAGCCGCCGTTTCAAGTTCGGGAGGGGCGGTGGGCGCTGCTTGCGCTTGAGCCATCCTTTCCGGTGGCACGGTTGAGATGATGGAAGCGATGCGGATCGTCTACCTCACCGGCGAGCATGTATACCTCCGGCCCCTGGTCATTGCCGACAAGGACAGCGCCTCGGCGTGGCATCCGGGTCCCTTCCTGATGGGCGCTGCCCAGGCCGAGAAGGTCCTGAAAGATGAGGGCGCCGGCGCCGCGCGGAGACTCGCCCTGGTCCGAAGCCAGACCGACGAGATCGTTGGCAGCGTCAAGCTGACGTCCAACGATGGGTTCCGGCGCTGCTGGGTGACGTTCCACATGGCCCCGTCGACGATCGACTGCGACGCGCTGCGGGCGGAGGCGCTGCGCCTGATCGTTCGCTGGCTCCGTGACCAGATGGAGGTGATGGTGGTCAGCGTCGAGGTCGCCGGCGACGAAGAAGAGACAATCGCCGCGGCAGCGGAACTCGGGATGGTGCTCAGCGCACGTCTTCGCGAGTTCGTGTCGCGCGCAGCCTGTCGGGTCGACCGCCTGACCTACCAGGCCCTCAATCCGCGGTGGGAGGTCAAGGATGCGTAACCCGGTAATGGTCGGCGACCGCGTCTACCTCCGACCGCTGGAGGTACAGGACGCCGAAGGCATCGCCGGCATTGACGCGGTCGAGACCGACACCTTCATGTGGCGAGGACCGATGCCGTCCAGCCCGCTTGGACATGAGAAATGGATCGCCAAGCTCTACGAGCATCTCCCGCCCACGGAGATCGTCTTCGCAGTCTGCCTGAAGGAGGCCGATCGTTTCGTCGGCCTCGTCGGCGTGTACGGAATCGACCTGGTGAACCGCGTTGGCGAGACCGGCAGCTTCCTCGGTCCTGCCGAGGTCCGTGGCAAGGGGTACGGCACCGAGGCCAAACACCTGCTGCTCGAATACTGCTTCGACCACCTTCACCTGCACGTCCTCCAGTCGTTCGTGCTGGAGACGAACACGCGCTCCTCTGCCGCTCTGGCCAAGCAGGGCTACCGCCACGCGGGCCGCATCAAGTGGGCGGACGTCAAGAACGGGCGCTACGTCGATGGCAACGTCTACGACCTGATGCGTCACGAGTGGGTGGCGGCGCGCGCTGCATGGCTCCAGAGCCGGACGGCTGGTTTGACGTCGCAATAGTCGCTGCTACGACGAACCCTGGCGGGAGGGTTTGCCTGCGCTGATCAAAACCAGCGCCAGCACCGCGCCTACCACCAGGATCGCGGATGCCCACGCTGTAGCAGTGGCGTAACCGTGGACGAGAGCCGACACCACTCTTAGCGCAGATCGCTCGTGCGATGCCACGTACGCGGCGGTGGCGCTGATGGCGACCGTGTTGAGCAGCGCCGTGCCGAGCGAGCCGCCGACCTGCTGGGCCGTATTGACCGTAGCTGCAGCTGCACCAGCCTGGCGCTGATCCACGCCCAGGGTCCCTGTGCTGAATGCCGGCACCATGACGCAGGCGATCCCTATCCCCAGCAGTATCTCTGCCGGCAGGACGTGCGTCACATAACCGCCGCTGACCGAGAGCTGGGTCAGCACCATCATGCCGGCGGCGGCGACCAGCGCGCCGGGCACCATGAGCGCCCGCGGCGGAACGTGCGGCATGAGCCGGCTCGCGATCGCCCACGACCCGAACTGGGATGCGACCGTCATCGGCAGGAAAGCGAGGCCGGCCTCGAGCGGCGAGTATCGAAGCACGACCTGAAAGTAGTACGTGAGGAAGAGAAACGCCCCGAACATGCCGGCGATCGCGAGCATCACGGAGATGTATGCGCCCGCGCGGTTGCGGTCGAGGACGATGCTGAGCGGAAGCAGCGGCGCAGCGGTGCGGGTCTCGCAGAGGATGAAAAGACCCAGCAGAAGAGCGCTGGCGGCCAGCAGCGAGATGACCGAACTCGACGCCCACCCAGCCGCCACGGCTCGAGTGCACGCGTAGACCAGCGCGGCGAGGCCACCTGTCGCAAGGACCGAGCCAGGAACGTCGAAGCTCTGCTTGCGGCCGGAGCCTGAGCCGGCCAGCACACGCCATCCGCCGATTGCCGCCACCATCGCGATCGGAACGTTGACGTAGAGGCACCAACGCCAGCTCAGATATTCGGTCAGCACCCCACCGAGAAGCAGGCCGACGGCGGCGCCGCTCCCGGCGATCGCTCCGTAGACGGCGAAAGCCTTGGCCCGTTCGCGGGGTTCGATGAACGTCACCGCAAGGAGGGACAGCGCGGTTGGAGCCAGCACCGCGGCACAGCCACCTTGCAGAGCTCGGGCAGCCACCAGGATTGTGAAGCTGGACGTTGATCCGCCGAGCGCTGAGGCGGCCGCGAATCCCGCCAGGCCGGCAAGGAATGTGGGCTTGCGGCCAGCGTAGTCGGCAATGCGGCCGCCCAGGAGCAGCAGACCACCAAAGGCGAGCGTATATGCCGTGATCACCCACTGCCGGTCGGCGTCCGCGACATGGAGTGCACTCTGCGCTGAAGGCAGCGCGATGTTGACGATCGTCGCGTCGAGCGCCACCATCAGCTGCGCCAGCGCGATCACGACGAGGCCGAACCACCGGCGCTCGCCGCCCCTGAGATCGCTGATGGGGCGCTCGGTCGCGGGACGAACGTCGTGTGAGACAGAAACTGGGTCCGCCACGTGAGAAACCTCCTTTCCAGCTGAGTCAGGTCTGCGTTACGTACGGGTGTGAACGGTTCGCGGCCCGGCCCCGCGCCAGGTGGGCAGGCTTGCAGCCAGCCCGATCGCCGCGCCGACCACGACTACGAGCAGGGCCCCGACGATGCCCGGCTTGACAGTCATCAGAAGGACCACCGCCAGCACAGTCGCGACCCGCATCAGCCAGAACGTGACCAGCACCGGATCCCCGATCCGCGTGCCCAGCTCAGCAGGCAGCAGCTCGTCACTGGAGGCTGCCACCCGACCGATCGATGCCAGGCGTATGCCGTTCACCGCCCCTGAGACGCCGACGAGCAGCCACGAGGCCAGCCCGACGAGGATCCATGGGACCCAACCCCAGCTGGTGACTGTCATGTACAACCCGGGCACGGCGATCCCGACCAGAGAGGCCGGTCCCACCATGCGCGCCAGGCCGGCGATGCCCGCCGCCTCGCGAACATGCTCGGGAGTGGAAGCGCGCCTCATCTGGCGGAGCCCGATCCCCTCCAGGGTTACGGCCGTGAAGAGGAGCAGGGCACCCACGATGTGTACGAAGAGAGCGGCGGAATAGAGCGTCATCTCGACCTCCTTCTGTCAGCGGTGGTCACCGTCACGCTCTCGACCGTACGAACGGCCACCGGCGCAGCACATCACGCCAAAGTGGAACGGGAGGTGGAATCTTTTGGCCTTCTCGGCAGGTCGGGTCAGGCCGCGATGCCGTCGAACTGGACGAGGAGGTGACGGGGACCACGCAGGACCGGGCTCTCGCGATACGGGGGCGGGTCAGCGACGAGTCGAGGGTTCTCCAGCCGGCGCGCGAGCTCGGTCAGGGCGATCTGGGCCTCCGTCCGGGCCAGTGGAGCCCCGAAGCAGGCGTGGATCCCGCTGCCGAAGCCGAGGTGCTGGTTGTCCACCCGTTCGGGGTCGAAGCGGTCAGGGTCGGGGAAGCGAGCGGGATCGCGGTTGCCGGAGGCGAGTGCCAGCGTCACCGGCGAACCCCTGGGGATGGTGGTGCCGGCGATGTCAACGTCGTCGAGGGCGATGCGATTGGGCAGAAAGTGCACGGGGGGCTCATAGCGCAGCAGCTCCTCGACCGTCCTGATGTCGAACTCGGGTTCGTTACGCAGCCGTTCGAGCGCTCCGGGGTGCCGCAGCAAGGTGAGCATGCCGTTGGCGATGAGGTTGACGGTGGTCTCGTGCCCCGCGAAGAGCAGCAGCCGGGCCGTGCCGATGAGCTCCTCCCGTGACATAGGGCCCTCAGGGCCAGGGTCGGTGACCAGGCCGGACAAGAGGTCATCGCCAGGCTCCTGCCTGTGAGCGTCGGCGAGCTGTGCAAGGTATCGGCCCAGGTCAGCAGTGGCCAGCTCACGCTTTTCGATGTACTCAGGGTCTCGAGCACGCCTGGGATCGATAGCCTCGGAGATGGCGTCGACCCACCGGCGAAAGCGCGGCTCGTGGTCGCGTGGAACCCCCAGGATCCGGCAGATCACCGTCACCGGGAACGGATAGGCGAAGTCGTCGACGACGTCCACCCGGTTCCCGCCTCGGAAGTTATCGATGAGGCCGGTAGCGACCTCGACGAACCATGGTCGCATGCTGTCGATCCGCTCAGGGTCGTGCGGCGGCCCGAAGTGCCTCATCGCCTGTCGGCGTGTGCGGTCGTGGTTCGGCGGGTCGAGGGCAATGAACCCTCCCAGAGCACTCTCTCTACGCCTGTAATAGTCCTCCGGGAGGTTGTGTGGGTCCGAGCTGATCCGCGGGTCGTGCAACAGCGCGACTATCTCCCGATATGTGCTGACCACGTAGGTGCCGTCCTCCTGACGCGACACCGGGGTTTTTCGTAGCTCGGCGTAAAGCGGGTACGGATTGCTGCGGTTCGATTGGTCAAGGATTTTTTCGTGGACGCTGGCGGTCTGTCTCACGGCAGCGGCTCTCTACGCCTGAACACGTATGGCTGCACTCCGGGCCTGGGAGTCATGCGCCCGACCTCACCAGGACGGCACGTCGTTCGTCAGGCGCATGGCCGGTAACCACGACGGTGGCCTGGTAGGTGGGGACGACTCGGTCTGGGAACTCGGCGGGGACAGGCCGCGTCGTCGCCGGCTGGTCGACGGTGCGAAACGCGGGCGGGAACGGGGCGCTGGACTCGATCAGCCCTCGGTAGAACTCGAGCCACTTCGCCTGGTCGAATGTGACCGCGGCGACGACCCTGCCCTGGCGGCCGTAGACGGCGACGAACTGGCGGTCCTCGACCGATCCCTGGGCGACGACGACCTCGTCGGCCACAGTCGGGACGCCCACCGACTTGATGTTGGTGCCGAACTGCGCCGACCAGAAGACCGGCACCCAGAGATGCGGCCAGCGGTCGGTCTGCTCGCTCACCATGTTGTGGGCAGCGATCTCCGCCTGCGCGACGGCATTGCCCCAGTGCTCCAGGGAGAGGAACTGGTGGCCGAAGAGCACGTGAGGGAAGCGTGCCACGTCCCCGGCGACGAAGACGTCGTCGGTGACCACGCCGTTCATGTCGAAGGCGCGGCAGCCTGCATCGCAGGCCACCCCCCAGGGACCGGCTGCCAGCCCCGAGCCCTCCAGCCAGTCGACGTTGCGGATCGCGCCCAGAGCGGCCACAGCCACGTCGGCCTCGACCGCTTCGCCATCCGAGAGGCGGGCGCGGCGGAGCCGTCCGTCTCCGTCCCCCTCCAGGCTGGTGACCGTGACACCGCAGCGCAGATCGACGCCATTGTCGCGCTGCATGGTTGCCGCTACCCTGCCGATGACACCGCCAAGGGCGCCCACCAGGGGCGCCGCTCCCTGCTCGACGACGGTCACGGTCAGGTCGAGGTCGCGACAGATGGAAGCCATCTCCGAGCCGGTGAACCCGGCGCCGACGATCAACACCCGGCGAGGCCTTGCGGTCAGACGCTGCCGCAGCCGGCCCGCGTCCTCGCGGGTGTGCACTACGAAGACCCCGTCCAGCGCGGCCTCCGCCTCGTTGGGCCAGGGCCGGGCGCGGGAGCCTGTTGCGATCAGCAAGCGGTCGAAGCCCACCTCCTGGCCGCCGGCGAGGCGCACGCGCTTCTCGGTCAGGTCCAGCCCCGTGGCAGGCTGGCCGAGCCGCCACTCCACGTCGAGCTCACGGCTTTCCGGCAGTGCGGTGTGCTCAGCGTCCAGCAAGCCGCTGAGGACCTGCTTGGACAGCGGTGGGCGGTCGTAGGGCTCGCTCGGCTCGTCGCCGATCATCGTCAGCGACCCGGTGAAGCCCTCCGCTCGCAGCGTCTCCGCGGCCTCCAGGCCGGCCAGGGATGCGCCGACGATGACGATGCGACGGACCCGTTCGAGCGTCTCGCCGTTGCGGCTGCCGGCCCTCCGCGCCGCGGCCCTCGCTGGCGCGTCCGGTGCCTCCAGCCGGTCGACGAAGATGGCCTGCACCGGGCACGCGCCCACGGCGCGACGGACTCGGTCACGTTCCGCGTCGTCTGGGTTGAGGTCGTACATCAGAGCCTCTTCGCCATGCATCCTGAAGACGCGAGGCGCGAGGAAGGCGCACTGTGCATATCCCTGGCACCGAGTGAGATCGACGACGACTCTCATCTGCTCGTCACCTCTGAGTGGATCGGTGTCAAGAACGGGCACGTCATGCTCCCAACTCTGAGCAGAAAGCAGGCGGGCCTCGCCTGGCAGGGGACATCACTGAGCTCGTGCATTTGCAAGGGCCCGTTCGGCGAAAGGGTGGCGGCGTGGCCGGCCAGGCGAGACTGGAGGGACCAATGCCAGCCGGCCCGCCAGCGTAGGGTTAGCGACGAGGATGGTGGCTTCGAGCGAGGACAGTGGGCCCCCGCCAGCAGTTGATGCGGCCGTGCTCGCCCCAGGCAGCGCAGCGGCCGGCACCAGAGCCCGCGTGGTCATCGTCGGTGCCGGGTTCGGCGGCCTGGCGTGCGCCCGGAAGCTGAACCGGACGGCCGCCGACGTGCTCCTGCTGGACCCGCGGGGCTACCACCTTTTCACTCCGCTGCTCTACCAGGTGGCGACCGCCCTTCTGAATCCCAGCGACATCGCCTACCCCCTGCGCACAGTTTTCCGGAAGTCCCCCAACGTCCGCGTCTGGCAGACCATGGTGACCGGCGTGGACCTCGTGCGGCAAGTCGTCAGCGTCTGCCCCGACCGTGAGATCCCGTACGACTATCTCGTGCTGGCCACCGGCAGCACCGAGAACTACTACGGCAATGAGAGGCTCGCCGAGGCGTCGATCGGACTCAAGAGCCTCGAGCACGCAACCCGTCTGCGCAACCACGTCCTGGCGTGCCTGGAGCGCGCGGACCACGAGGAGGATCCCGACGAGCGACGGGCGCTGCTCACGTTCGTGGTCGCCGGCGGCGGCCCGACCGGTGTCGAGTACGCGGGAGCCCTCGGCGAGCTGCTCAAGCTGGTGGCGCGCAAGGACTTCCCGACAGTGAAGCTGGAGGATGCTCGCATCCTGCTGGTGGAGGGCATGAACCGGCTGCTCGGCACGTTCTCGGACCGGCTCGGCCGCTACGCGGAGCGGGTCCTGACCAAACGCGGAATAGAGGTCAGGACCAAAATCCTGGTCCAGGCCGCCGACGACCGCCAGGTGACGCTGTCGGATGGAACCGAGGTACGCACGCGGACAATCGTCTGGACGGGTGGCGTCCGGCCACAGGTGCCAGGGGTCGAGCCCGAGCCGGAGCGGAGCCGCAGCAGGCGCATACGGGTCGACCAGTTCCTGCGGGTCCCTGGCGCGCAGCGGGCCTACGCTCTCGGTGACGCCGCCGGGGCCGAGCAGGGAGGTGAGGAGCTGCCAATGCTGTCGGCGCCGGCCATGCAGGCCGGCCGCTACGCAGCGCGAGCCATCCTCTCGGATCTGACGGGCGAGCGGCCCTCACGGCCCTTCAGTTACTTCGACAAGGGCACGATGGCCACCATCGGCCGAAACGCGGGCATCGCGCACCTGCGAGGCGGGTTGGAGCTGACGGGTTTCCTGGGCTGGCTGGCCTGGCTGTTCGTCCACGTCTGGTATCTCGTCGGGTTTCGAAACCGCGTCATGGCCATGGCCAGCTGGGCCTGGAACTACCTCCGATTCGACCGGCCGATCCGGATAATCCTCGAGACGGCGCACGACCCCCTGGTTTCCGAACTGGACGTGTCGAGCCCTGACAGCTGACCGCTAGCCTAGCCTAGGGCCGGTAGAAGCGGATGCCGTCGCGGAGGTCCTCACACAGGGTGCCGCGAGGCTCCTTCAGCAGCCGGACGGTGGCTGAGAAGTCGCCGACGCAGCCCGCGAAGTGAAACGCCAGAGGCACCACCATGTACAGGCCCACGGGCGTCAAACAGGCCAGCGAGCCCAGCGCCGAGATGAAGGCGGCAGGAGTCAGGGCCACAGCCAGGTACTGGGGCCGGGTGAACCGATGGCCAGGTGCCGTGGTGAACAGCGCAGGCACCAGGCGGGCGACCATCAGTCCCCCGAAGCGAGGCCGCGCGCCGAAGGCGGCCATCACAAGCCCATGCAGGCCCTCATGAGCCGCTAGCAAAGCCGCAGCCACCACCACCGTCACCAGCAGGATCAGCAGGATGTCCACCGGCCGGAACACTGCCGTAACGCCGGCGCCAAGAGGCAGCGTCGCAAGCCGAAAGAACAGGAGGAGGCCGCCCAGCATAAGCGGCACCGCGAGGAGGTTCCACAGCACGGCCGTTCGTAGATTCGGCCGCCACTCGATCACCTCCGATACTCGCTCCGTCTGTGGGTCAGGAGGGAAGGCTTTCATGGCCGGTAATGGGGGCGCCCGAGCGCCACTTTACCCTGTGCGTGCGGGGGGGCTGACTCGAGCATCCACTGAACGGTTGATCCATTTTGAGCCGCCCGGGCGATTTCTTCGGACTCTGTCTCGATCGATCCTGGATCACATACCAAACCGGATTCAGGAGAAAGAGCCAAGTGCAAGTCATCGAAGTCGACAACCTGCGCAAGCAGTATCGCGACCACGTTGCGGTGCAGGACATCTCCTTCACCGTTGAGCGAGGAGAGATCTTCGGGATCGTGGGTCCAAACGGCGCCGGCAAGACCACGACGGTCGAGTGCGTCGAGGGCCTGCGCACGCCAGATGGGGGCTCAATCAAGGTGCTGGGCCTGGATCCGAGGCGAGACGGCGCCGAGCTGCGCAACCGCGTTGGAGCCCAGCTCCAGGAGAGCGCGCTTCCCGACCGCATGAAGGTCTGGGAGGCGCTCGACCTCTACGCCTCCTTCTACCCCCGACCGGCGGACCAGCGCCGGCTCATCGATGACCTGGGCCTCGGCGACAAGCGTGAGACCACGTTCGGCAAGCTCTCCGGGGGTCAGAAGCAGCGGCTGTCGATCGCGCTGGCGCTGGTCGGCGACCCGGAGATCGCCGTGCTCGACGAGCTGACAAGCGGGCTCGATCCGAACGCCAGGCGTGACACATGGGACCTGATCGAGCAGGTACGCGATGGTGGCGTTACCGTCCTGCTGGTCACCCACTTCATGGACGAGGCGGAGCGGCTCTGTGACCGCGTGGCGGTGGTCGACGCCGGGCGCGTGGTCGCCCTCGACAGCCCCTCCAGCCTGATCGCGCGCATGGACACCGCGCAGCGCATCAGGTTCCGCCCAGCGTCGCCGCTCGATGATGGACTGCTGATCGCCCTGCCAGAGGTGCGCAGCGTCAGACGCAACGGTGTCCAGGTAGTGGTGACCGGCACGGGGAACCTTCTGCAGGCCGTCACGTCGGTCCTTGCCCGCAACCAGATCGTGGCCGCGGATCTGCGCCTCGAGCAAGCCAGCCTGGACGACGCCTACGTCGCGCTGACCGGCCACGCCGCCGTCAGCGACTGATACGAGAAGAGAGGAGAATTTCCAATGACCGGACTTCCCAGGCTCATCTTCATGGAGCTAAAGCTGTTCCTCCGTGAACCGTTGGCGGTATTCTTCGCCGTCGCCTTTCCCGCGCTGCTGGTGGGGATCCTCGGCAGCGTTCCCGGCTTCCGCGAGCCGAAGCAAGACATTGGCGGGTTACGCGTGATCGACCTCTACGTGCCAATCGCAATCGCGTTCGTGCTGGTGATGCTGTCGCTGAACCTGGTGCCGGCGACGCTGGCCACCTACCGGGAGCGGGGCATCCTGCGCCGGCTGGCGACGACGCCGGTGGGGCCGACCGCGCTGCTGGCGGCTCAGATGCTCATGAGCCTGCTCATGGCAGTCGGCGCGGTGCTCCTGGTGCTCGCCGTCGGCCGGCTGGCCTTTGATGTTGCCCTGCCTCAGCAGCCCACAGGGTTCGCGCTTGCCTTCGTCCTGGGTGCAGCGGCGGTGTTCGCCATGGGCCTGGTGCTCGCGGCCGTCGCTCCAAGCGCGCGGAGCGCTCAGGGATTCGGCACGGTCCTGTTCTTCCCCGTGATGTTCTTCGCGGGTCTGTGGGTCCCAAGGGCAGCCATGCCCGGCACGTTGCGCGACATCAGCGACTTCACCCCACTCGGCGCCACAGTCCAGGCGCTGCAGGATGCCGCCGCCGGAGCCTGGCCGCAGGCGTTGCACCTTGCCGTCATGGCCGCCTACGCGGTCGTGTTCGGCCTGGTCGCGGTGAGGACGTTCCGCTGGCAATGAGGTCCTGGCGGGACGCGTTCTGGGGCCGGCCGGCGATCTGGCACAGTCCTGGCGACCTCGACACCTGGGAGCGCCGCTATGCCCGCGTGCTGATGGTGCTCCCGTACGTCCTTCTTGGCGTCTCGACCCTGCTCAGCCAGCTCCGGCCCTACCGGACGCCCGAGGATCGCCTGGTTTTGCTCGGGCTGGCGCTGCTTGCGGGCGGCTGGGTGCTGTTCATGTACAGCCTTCCGCCGCAGCGTTGGCGTGAGCACAGCGGTTCGATGCTCGTCTACTTCGCCGGTCTGCTCGTGCTCTCCGCGCTGCTCGAGTCGCGTTCCGAGTTCTTCCTTGCCTTCGCGATCACCGGATTCGTCCAGGCATTCTTCCTGCTTCCGAGCGGGCTGGCCTTCCTCGCGGTTGCGGCGACCTCCTGCGTTGTCTACCTGTCGCCGCCCGATTCGGGCTTCCGGAGCATCAATGCGCTGCCGCTGCTCTTCTTTATCGTGGGCCTTCAGACTGTCACCGTGGGCGGCGGCAGCTTCATGGGTGCGAAGATCAGCCAGCAGCAGGCGCAGCGAAGGCGCCTGATGGCCGACCTGGAGGCGGCCCAGGAGGAGAACGCCGGCCTGCACGCCCAGCTTCTGACCCAGGCCCGCGAGGCCGGGGTCCTGGATGAGCGCCAGCGCCTTGCCCGGGAGATCCACGACACCCTGGCGCAGGGCCTGACCGGTATCGTCACGCAGCTCGAGGCTGCCGAGGCCGCCGGCGGCCGGTCCGAGCAGTGGCAGGCGCACGTGGCCCGGGCCGGCGCGCTTGCCAGGGAGAGCCTGCGGGAGGCCCGCCGGTCGCTGCAGGCGCTCCAGCCGGCGCCGCTGGAGGGCTCGCGCCTGCCCGACGCAATCGCCGAGATGGCCCGGCGCTGGTCGGAGACCTCTACGGTCGCACTGGGCTTCGGGACCACCGGCCGTCCGGTGCCGCTGCTGACCGAGCTGGAAGTCGCGCTGTTCCGGGTAGCCCAGGAGGCGCTGGCGAACGTGGCAAAGCACTCGTCGGCGTCAAGGGTCGATCTTACGATCTCTTATACGGACGACCTGGTGCTGCTCGACGTGCGGGACGACGGCGTTGGCTTCACCCCAGGCGCAACCAACGGATTCGGCCTGCGGGCGATGGGCCAGCGCCTGCGACTGGCCGGCGGCAGTCTGGAGGTCGAGAGTTCACCCGGGGCGGGCACGGCCATCAGCGCCAGCGTCCCGGCCATCGCTGCCGCCGGCGGGGAATGAATACGGCGCCGGCAATCCGCTTGCTCATAGTGGACGACCACCCGGTGGTCCGGGACGGCCTGCGGGGGATCTTCGCAGTCGAGGCCGGGTTCGACGTTGTGGGCGAGGCGCAGGACGGTGCGGAGGCGGTCACCAGGGCCAGGGAGCTGCATCCCGACGTGGTGCTTATGGACCTCCGCATGCCGTCAATGGGTGGCGTAGAGGCGATCGCCCGCCTGCGCGAGACGGTGCCGTCAGTGCGTGTGCTGGTCCTGACCACGTATGACACCGACCACGACGTGCTGCCGGCGATAGAGGCCGGCGCGACCGGCTATCTGCTCAAGGACGCCCCACGCGACGAGCTCATCAGGGCGGTGCGGGCGGCGTTCAGGGGTGAGCCGGTGCTGTCGCCGTCGGTTGCGGGCCGCCTGATCGGACGCGTGCGCCGGCCGCCAGAAGACGAGCTGAGCCGGAGGGAGCTGGAGGTGCTCCGGCTGGTCGCCGGAGGCGCGGCCAACCGCGAGGCGGCTGCCCGGCTGTTCGTGAGCGAGGCAACGATCAAGACACATTTGCTGCACATCTACAGCAAGCTCGGCGTGCGGGATCGGGCGGCCGCCGTGGGCGAGGCCTACCGGCGCAAGCTGCTGCAGTGACAGGCTTCGATGGCTTCAGGGAGCGCGCTTGGCAGATCGCTCAATGAGTAGATAGATGGCCAGCGCGGTGAGCCAGGCCCAGCCACAGATGACTGAGATACGCTGAAACAGCCCACCGACCTCGCCCAGGCCCCCAGTCCGGGGGAATCCGTAGCTGGCAAGAACGACCAAGATAAAAACGACGGCCCCGCTCACGGCGGAG
>Ga0126384_10001260_pt1 | contig 14996 bp, 18 predicted proteins | sample PanSoiMetPlot_36_FD_92543 | JGI IMG/M metagenome (GOLD analysis project Ga0126384, IMG submission 92543) | Tropical forest soil microbial communities from Panama - MetaG Plot_36 | ecosystem: Environmental > Terrestrial > Soil > Tropical forest > Bulk soil | place: Panama | collected 2016-02-17 | reverse complement strand
GGCAGCCAGAGTAGGGAGCCCATGTCGAAGAGCAACGTCGTCTTCGTGTGCCGTGACTGCGGCGGCGAGTCGATCCGTTGGGGAGGCCAGTGCCCGCACTGCCACGCGTGGAACACGCTGGAGGAGTTCAGGGCAGCCCCCGGCGGCCGGGAGCAGCGCCGCCGGGGTCGAACCGACCCGCCAGCGCGCCCTGTGCCGATCACAGAGGTGGAGGTCGACGCGGCACCCCGACGCGCGCTAGCCTGGGAGGAGCTGAACCGCGTGCTCGGAGGCGGCGTCGTCCCCGGCAGTGTGGTGCTGCTGGGTGGTGAGCCGGGAGTCGGCAAGTCAACCTTGCTGATGCACCTGGCAGCGCAGGCGGCGGCGGGCGGCCGCGTCCTTTACATCTCAGGTGAGGAGTCCGCCCATCAGGTGGGCATGCGGGCACGGCGGCTGGCTGTGGCGTCGCCAGGCCTGCTGCTGCTGGCGGAGACCGACGTGGAGCGGGTCGTGGGCGCGATCGAGCACGAGGGGCCGGCCATCGCCATCGTGGACTCGATTCAGACGATGCACGACCCCAGTGCCGACGCCGCACCCGGCAGCGTCACCCAGGTCCGCGAGGCGGCGGCTCGTCTCATGCGGACGGCCAAGGAGTCCGGGGTGCCGGTCTTCCTGATCGGCCACGTCACCAAGGAGGGGGCGATCGCCGGTCCAAGGGTGCTGGAGCACATGGTCGACACCGTCCTCTACCTGGAGGGAGAGCGCGGCCAGGACTTCCGCATACTGCGCGCTGCCAAGAACCGGTTCGGCTCGACTGAGGAGATCGGAATCTTCTCTATGGGAGACGGGGGCATGGCCGAGGTTCGAGACCCCGGCGTGGTGCTTCTCGGCGACCTCCGCCCGGTGCCCGGGTCCGTCGTGCTGGCGGCGATGGAGGGCAGCCGGCCGCTCCTGGTCGAGCTGCAGAGCCTCGTCGCGACTGCCCAGTACACGGGCAGCCCGCGGCGCTCAGCAAACGGCGTCGACTTGAATCGCCTGCACATGCTGCTGGCGGTGCTCGAGAACCGTGCGAGGCTGAGGCTGAATGAAAAAGACGTCTTCGTCAATATCGCCGGTGGGATCAGGGTGGTCGAGCCGGCGGCCGATCTGGGCCTCGCGCTCTCGCTCGCGGGCAACGCGTACAAACAGGCTCTGCGGCCGGACACGGTGGTCATCGGGGAGATAGGCCTCTCGGGCGAGGTGCGACGCGTGGGCCGGCTGGAGCGGCGCCTGCAGGAGGCTGCCCGTCGGGGCTTCGTCCGGGCGGTCGTCGCTCGAGGGGCCGCTGCGGCTCCTGACGGGATGGAGCTGGTGGAGGTCGGGAGCCTCTCGGAGGCGATCGACGTGGTCTTTCCGGCTCGAGACCGGGGCGCGCTGGAGCTGCCCAGTGGACGGTGAAGGAGGCCGGCATGCTCGGGGTCACCGCGAGATCGGGGACCTCGCGCGGGGGGAGGGGCAGGTCGGAGCCATCGTGGCTGCCGCTGGGACGGGTACGCGACTGGGCAAAGGCAGCAAGGCTCTGGTGGAGCTCAACGGCCGGACCGCGCTGGCGCGCGCGGTGAGTCTGTTCTTGACCATGGACGAGATCAGCCGCATCGTCGTGGTGGGGCCGCCCGCGCGGCTGGAGGCGGCTCGACGGGAAGCTGAGGCCCTCCGGCCGCAGAAGCCAGTCGTCGTTTGCCCTGGCGGGGAGACCCGGCAGCGGTCCGTCCACGCCGGGCTCCAGGCCCTGGAGGGCTGCGAGTATGTCCTGGTCCACGATGTCGCCCGGCCCATGGCCTCGCAGGGGCTCGTGCGGCGGGTCCTGGCGGCCGCTCGGCTGACCGGGGCGGCCATCCCTGGACTTCCGCTCCGCGACGCTGTGAAGCGCGTTGAGGGCAACCGCCTGGTCGAGAGCCTCGACCGGGAGCGAATGGTCCTTGCGCAGACGCCGCAGGGCTTTCGCTACCAGGTCCTGGAGCGAGCTCACTTCGAAGCTGCCGACGCGGGCCTGGTGGGAGACGACGACGCTCAGCTGGTCATGGCTGCGGGCCATCCGGTCACAGTCGTGCCTGGGGAGCCGACGAATATCAAGCTGACTACGTTCGAGGACCTCGTGATTCTGGAAGCACTGATCCGGGAGCGTGAATCGTCACCGACGGTTTCACCCCCGTGAGGATCGGCATCGGCCACGACCAGCACGCCTTCGCGGATGGCCGGCCCCTCGTGCTTGGCGGCGTCCTGGTTCCGCACCCTCGCGGGCTGCGGGGTCATTCCGACGCGGACGTGTTGACCCACGCCGTTATAGACGCTCTGCTGGGCGCGGTCGCGCTGGGAACCATCGGCGAGCACTTTCCCGACACCGACCCCCGGTTTGCGGGTGTGTCGTCGCTGGCGCTCCTGGACGAGACCATGCGGCTGATCGGGGACGCGGGGTATCGGGTGGTCAACGTGGATAGTGTCATCACGGCCCAGGAGCCCAGGCTGCAGCCCTACCTCGGTAAGATGGCGCGCACGCTTGCCGAGCGGCTGGGCGTGGCGAGCTCGAACGTTGGGGTCAAGGCCACCTCGCCGGAGGCGCTTGGGGCGCTGGGCCGCCGCGAGGGCATCGCCGCCCAGGCCGTGGCGCTGCTGGAGGCGATCTGATGACGGTGCGACTGCACAACACCCTGACGGGCCGCAAAGAGGAATTCCGTCCACTGGAAGCGGGCGTCGTGCGCCTGTACACGTGTGGACCCACCGTCTGGAACTACTCGCACCTCGGCAACTACCGCGCCAACCTCCTGTACGACCTGCTGCGCAGGCACCTCGCCGTGAGCGGGTACAGGCTCGTCCACGTCTTGAACATCACCGACGTGGACGATCGGATAATCGAGCAGTCAAGCCTGGCCGGCGTCAGCATCAGGGAGTTCGCGCGCCGGTGGGAGGAGGTCTTTTTCCAGGACATGCGCTTGCTGCGGACCCAGGAAGCCGAGATCTACCCACGCGCCACCGAGCACATCGAGGAGATGGTGGCCCTCATCGAGCGCCTGCTGGCAAGTGGCCACGCGTACCAGGCCGACGGCGACGTCTACTTTCGCGTCGCGAGCTTTCCGAGATACGGCCGCCTGTCCCACCTCGACCCGACCGGCTTGAGGCCGGTCGCCCGGGTCGCCGCGGACAAGTACGACAAGGAGTCCGCGACAGACTTCGCCCTGTGGAAGCGGGCGCAGCCTGAGGACGAAGCTGTGGGCGCAGCCTGGGACGCGCCGTTCGGGCGGGGAAGGCCCGGCTGGCACATCGAGTGCTCGGCGATGGCGATGAAGTACCTCGGGGAGACGCTCGACATCCACTCCGGGGGCGTCGACCTCCTGTTTCCGCACCACGAGAACGAGATCGCACAGTCCGAGGCGGCGACCGGGCGGCCTTTCGCCCGTTTCTGGATCCATCTCGAGCACCTTGCCGACGCGACGGGAAGCAAGATGGCCAAGAGTGCGGGCGGCTTCACCACGCTGCGGGACCTGATGGACGCGGGTCACGACCCGCTGGCGGTGAGGCTGTTTCTTCTTGGCAGCGCCCACTATCGCGCCAGGCTGCGGCTGACGGACGCGGCGCTGCACGGGGCCGCTGAGCAGCTCCGGCGGCTGCGCGAGTTCGCAGACCGGGTTCGCCGATCGGAGCCCGGGCTTCGGGCCGACGATGCGGCGCTGTACCAGGCCGCGCAGGATGCCAGGGATGCCTATCGGGCAGCGCTGGACGACGACCTGAACCTACCCGAGGGCCTGGGCCGCGTCTTCGAGCTGATTCGCGAGGCGAACGCAGCGCTCGACGCGGGGCGGGTTGGGCCCGCCGCCCATGAGGCGCTGCTTGGCCTGATCGATGACGTGGACGCCCACCTGGACGTGCTGTCGGTGGAAGGGGTGACTCTCGACGCCGCCGTGGAGCGTCTGATCGGCGAGCGAGAGGAAGCGCGGCGGGCACGGGACTTTGCGACGGCTGACAGGATCCGCAACGAGCTGCGCGAACGCGGCGTCGTGCTGGAGGACTCCCGCGACGGGGTCCGCTGGAAGGTGGTGCATCGATAACGTGGGGCGCCAATCCCCTGACAACCAGTCCGGGCGTCGACGCCGTGCTGAGACGAGAGGGGCCGGGCGCGCTGCGGTCGCAAAGGGGGCTCGGGCGGCGCCACGCGTCAGGCGCGCCGCGCCGGCTACCCCCGAGCCGCGGACGGCGGCGGCCGTCAGGTCAGCCTCGCCCAGATCGTGGATTGAGCAGGACCAGGCGCCCGGGCCTCAGCGGTCTGCCAGGCGCCGGACCGACCTGATCTACGGCCGTAACGCAGTGCTGGAAGCGGCACGGGCTGGTCGCATCCGCCGGGTCTTCATTGCCGAGGGCCTCGATCCAGACCCCAGGCTGGTCGAGCTGAGCCAGCTCGTCTCCACCATGGAAGTCCCTGCCGCACGGGTCGCCGCCATGGCTCAGGGCGCTCACCAGGGGGTGGTCGCAGAGCTGGCACCACGCGCCTTCCTGACTCTTCGACAGCTCCTCCGGGCGACACCAACCCTGTTGCTGGGGCTGGACGGCATCGAAGACCCTCATAACCTGGGCGCGATCCTCCGCAGTGCCGAAGCCGCTGGAGTGGACGGCGTGCTGCTGCCCGAGCGGCGTTCCGCGCCTCTGTCGGGAGCGGCTGTCAAGGCCAGCTCGGGCGCCAGCGAGCTGCTACAACTCTGCCGGGTGGCGGGCCTGGCTTCGGCGGTGGCCGAAGTACGGCGGGCGGGGCTCTGGTGTGTCGCCCTCGACGCGCACGGCGACGTACTGCCCTGGCAGCTCGACCTCACTCGACCATCTCTTCTGGTGGTCGGCGGCGAGGGCCGGGGCGTTCACCGCCTCGTACGCGAGCGGTGCGACGCACGCGTCCGCCTGCCGATGGCAGGCCGGGTCGCCAGCCTCAACGCGTCCGCTGCCGCCGCGGCCCTGCTCTACGAAGTGACCCGCCAGCGCCTGCTGTCCAGCGAGTAGGCCGCTAGAGTGCGGCGGACTCGCATCGTCTGCACGCTCGGCCCGGCCAGCAGCTCGCCGAGCGTGGTTCGGCGCCTGATCGCGGCGGGCATGGACGTCGCCCGACTGAACTTCTCTCACGGTGACGCCGATCAGCACCGGCGGGCTGCCGCCAGTGTTCGTGAAGCCGCCCGCGCCGCCGGACGCCACGTCGCGCTTCTGCAGGATCTCCAGGGGCCGAAGGTCCGCTCTGGCACGCTGGATCCTCCGGTGGTCAGGCTTACCCGTGGGCGGCAGGTCACGCTGACTGCCCGGCGCGTGCTGGGGAACGAGGAGCTGGTGCCAGTGAGCCACCCGCAGCTGATCGAGAGCCTGAGGCCTGGAGTCCGGGTTCTGCTTGCCGACGGGCAGATCGAGCTGAGAGTTGTGGAAGCGGCCGGAACGGAAGCCCGCTGCACGATCACACGCGGGGGCCTTCTCGAGGCCCGCAAGGGGGTTATCGCGCCTGGCCGCGCCGTCGACCTGCCGGCGCTGACCGACAAGGACCTGGCCGACCTCCAGGTGGGTGCGGAGATCGGGTTCGATTACGTCGCTCTCTCGTTCGTCAGGAGTGCCGCCGACGTCGGTGCGTGCCGGTCTGCGCTTGCTTCGCACCAGCTCGACACTCCGGTTGTCGCCAAGCTGGAGCGGGCCGAGGCGATCCACCGGCTCGACGAGCTCATAGACTGCGCTGACGCTGTCATGGTCGCCAGAGGCGACCTGGGCGTGGAGCTGTCGCTCGCCCAGGTGCCCGCCATCCAGAAGGATGTGATCGATCGCAGCAACCGGGCCGGCGTTCCGGTGATCACGGCCACCGAGATGCTCGAGTCGATGGTCACCTCCAACCGGCCGACCCGGGCGGAGGCGTCCGACGTCGCCAACGCCATCTGGGACGGCACAGACGCGGTGATGCTGTCACAGGAGACCTCTCTGGGCGCCCATCCGGTAGAGGCGACGCGGGCGATGGCCAGGATCTGTCGAGCCGCCGAGGAACACCCCACCTACCAGCGAGGGCGCGGTCCAGGCGGTGACCGGCGCGCTTCGGCCGCGGGGACCGCGTCGGTGCTGTCCCCCCAACGGACGATCGCAGGCGCTATGGCCCAGGCTGCCGCCACCATCGCCGAGGAGGTGGGGGCGCGAGCGATCCTGGCCTTCACCGAATCAGGAGCGACCGCTCGCCGGGTGAGCAAGGCGCGTCCGGCGGTCCCTGTGATTGCCGCAAGCCCGCATCCCCACGTACTGCGTCGCACCGCGCTGTACGCTGGCGTGGTGCCGCTGGAAGCGGAGAATACCGTCGACACCGACGACATGTTCGCCAAAGGGAAGTGTGCTGCGCTGGCCGCGGCTCTTGTGCGTCCCGGCGACCGCATCGTGTTCGTTGCGGGGGTGCCCGTGGGCGAACAGGGCCGCACGAACCTGGTGAAGGTGGAGGTCGTCAGCTGACGGTGCCCGACGCCTGCGCTGAGGCCCTCCGTGTCCTCGGTCACGAGCTGCGCAGGCCCCTGACCGTCATCCGCGGTGCCGCCACCCTGCTGGTCGACGAGACGGACCGCCTCCCGGCCGGCAGCCGAGAGCAGATGCTGACGCTGATCGACACCAGCGCGGCGGCGATGGCGGACCTGATCGACGACCTGCTCGTGGCTGTTCATCTCGAGAGCGGCGATCTGCGGTTCACGATCGAGCCGGTCGCACTGTCGTCGCTGGTCGCGGAGATGGTCGAGGCAGCAGGGCGGGTGGCGCCCGATCGGGCGATCCAGATCGCGGGCCACGACGACCTTGTGGTCGAGGTCGATCGCGAGCAGGCGCTGAGGGCGCTCCGCGCCGTCGTGGTCAACGCCATCCACTTCTCGCCGGCCGGGACCCCTGTTGAGGTGGCCGTCAACGCCGACCCCGGCGCCGTCAGCCTCCTGGTGCTTGACCGGGGACCCGGCATCCCGGCTCCCCAGAGGGAGCGGGCGTTCGAGAAGTTCGCTCGACTTGACCAGCAGGCGGGCGGGGCGGGCCTGGGGCTCTTCCTCGCTCGGGGGCTGGTGCGGGGCATGGGCGGCGACGTCACGGTCGGGGAACGGGAAGACGGCGGCGCCGCTGTCTGTTTTACCCTCAGACGCCGTGGGTGACGAACAGAGGAACGGGCGCTATGAGCGGGTGCTGGTTGTCGCCGCGCATCCCGACGATCCTGAATTCGGGTTCGGCGCCAGCGTCGCCAGGCTGGCGGGCGATGGAGCAGACGTGTACTACGTGATCTGCAGCGACGGCTCCCAGGGCGGTGAGGACCCCACGGTACCCGACGCGGAGCTGACGGCGACACGGTACAGCGAGCAGCGAGCGGCGGCGGAGGTCCTGGGCGTCAGGGACGTCGTGTTCCTGGGCTTCCGCGACGGGCACCTGGCGCCCACTGTCGAGCTGCGCAAGGCGATCACACGCGAGATCCGTCGCTTCAAGCCCGAACTGGTGATGACTCACGCGCCGGTGCGCAACATAGGCATCGGCATCGGCGCCTCACATCCCGATCACCTTGCCGTGGGCGAGGCGACGCTCAGCGCGGTCTATCCGGACGCGCGCAACCCGCGCGCGTATCCGGAGCTGCTGACCGAGGGACTTGAAGCGCACAAGGTGAAGGAGGTGTGGCTGCCCGGCTTCGAGGCCGCCGACCACTTCGTGGACGCGACCGGGCTCGTCGACAAAAAGATCGAGGCGATCCTCTGTCACCGCAGCCAGTTCAACAGACCGGGCGTTGACCCCGAGATGCCGCGAAAGTGGATCCAGGAGCGCATGCGCCAGGCAGGGGAGAAAGCCGGCTTCGAGTACGCAGAGGCCTTCAAGAAGATCGAGACCGGGTAGCCGTCTCTACAGGCTCGCGATGAGTACGGCGATGACCCCGCTGAGAAGGATGCCGTCGAAGGTCCCCGCCCCGCCGATCGACACGACCGGCGCTCCCATGCGCCTGATCCGGTGGAGGTTGAGCAGGTCGGCTCCGATCAGCGTGCCAAGCACTCCGGCGACATAGGCGACGGGCGGCGCTGCCGCGCCCGCGAGGAGCAGGGCCGCGGTCGCCGCCACCAGCGGCGGCAGCAGCCCCGGGACGACGACCCCGACTCCGGGGACCGGCCGGGCCACCAGGTACACCACCGCGGTCACCACCCCGACCGCAAGAAGCGCCGCGAGCCCAAGCCCGCCATGAACGAACAGATAGAGCGACACGGCTACGGGCACCACCGCACCACCTACGTTGACCGCCACGACCGTGTGCTGTGGCACCCAGACAGCGGGCACGACGTACCGGACGCCCAGAAAGCTGACCACCCGTGACTCGAGGAGCATCCGTCCGGAGCGCATCCTGAAGAGCGGGAGGTTCACCGCGCTGCCGAGGAAAGTCGCCAGCAGGACCAGAGAAACCGTGGCGCGGTCCAGGCCCAGGCGCTCGAACGTATACGTGAGCACGCCAAACTGGAGCAGCAACACCAGCGCCGCAAGAACCGCGACCAGGGCCATGAGGAAGGGCGAGGCCATCGGCCAGAAGACGAGGGAGCGGCGGGCTCGCCCTCCCGGCCGACCACGGTATGGGTTGCGCACTAATCGAGGCGATCGTAAAGAGGAGCCGGACGGGTCAGACGCACCGAGTGGCGCTGATCAGGCGCTGACGTGAACCTCCTCGGCTGCCGGCACGCGGCTGGGGGTGAAGCCCGCCCGTCGCGCCAGACCGGCGAAGCTGATCGCGTCACGCACCGCGCAGGCTCGAGAGTCATTGTTGAAGTAGCAGAAGACCTCGGCCCCGGAGGGCCAGAGGCCGGCGATGCTCTCGATCCAGCTCGCCAGGGCCTCCTCGCTGTAGCAGGGAGGAGGCCACGCGTGGCCCTCATGAAAGCGCACGAAGCCCCAATCGGCGGTGCGCCAGGCGGGGGTGGTTCGGTGCGGTGAGTCGGCCAGGCAGAGGGCGGCTCCATGCCGTTCCAGGACGGCTCTTACCCGATCCACAAACCAGCTGTCATCCCGGAGCTCCACGGCGACTCGCATGGTCTTCGGGAAGCGCTCGAGGGTCGCGCTCAAGCGCTCCGGGTCTGCGAGCATCCGGGGCGGGAGCTGGATGAGGACGGGGCCCAGCTTCCGGCCCAGCCCGCGGGCATGCTCCAGAAAAAGGTCGACCGGTCCCTCGGGGTCGCGCAAGCGCCTGACGTGTGTCAGGAAGCGGCTCATTTTGACGGCTACGATGAAGTCGTCCGGGGTCTGATCGCGCCAGTGCTCGAAGTGGGCTTTCTCCGGAAGGCGGTAGAAGGAGTTGTTGAGCTCGACCGTTGCGAAGCGGTCGGCGTAGAAGGTCAGCCAGTCGCGCTGCGGCACGTCCTTCGGGTAGAAGCTACCCCGCCAATCTCCGTACTGCCAGCCGGACGTGCCTACCCTGAACACCGCTCACCGCTCGATATCGGCCAGCGAGCTCCAGACGTCGACCTTGGTGCGCACCCGCCGGACCACCTCATCGGTGAACTCACCTGTGCTGGAGTGACCGCCCAGGTCCACCGTCTTGATGCCGTCCGACACCGCCTCGAGAGTCGCCTCGTATATGGCGCGCGAGGCGCCGCGGGAAGCTCGCTCCGGCATGTGGTGCAGGACACCGGCCACCGCCAGGATCATGGCCATCGGGTTGGCCACGTTCTTGCCCTGGAGCGCCGGGGCGGTGCCGTGCGGTGCCTCGCTCATAGCCACCCCGACCGCGCCCTCGGCGTTGAACGCCAGCAGGACCGACTCCGCGCCGGCGATGGTGCCGAACATCTGCATGACGAGGTCGCTCAGGTTGTCGCCGTCGCGGTTCAGGGCCGGGATGACCAGGGGCTCCCCGCTCGTCGCCATCAGCAGCGCGTAGGTAGCGTCGATCAACCGTGGTTCGTACGGGACTTGCGTGTGGAGTGCGGCGGCGCGATCCATTTCCTCTTTGAAGAGCCCCTCATAGATGGGGCTGACAGTCCACTTGGGACCGCCGAAGACGCGTGCTCCGACCCGCTGGGCGTGCTGGAAAGCGTACTCGGCGACTATGCGGCAGGTACGCCTGCTGATCTTCTCGGTCCTGTAGGCACACTCCGCAAGCCCGTCGCCTTCACGCCACTCTCTGGCGCCATAAGCGTCGTCGACGGCCATGCGGATTACCGAGATCGGGGAGTAGACGGGCGCTGGTGGGCGGACGCCGGGGATGCGGCGTCCTGTGCGGACGATCACCCGGCCGTCGATTGCCTGACGCAGGATCGCATTCGGGCTGCCGACGTCGTCGGCGCCCTCAGGGGTGATGGTTGCGGCCTTGATGCCGAAGCCGGCCTCGCGGAGCGCGGCGGCCGCCTCCAGGACCACCTGATTGCGAGTCTCGCGCCGTCTGGCGAGCGACAGGTCGAAGTGACGGAGGTTCAGCTCAAGGCCGATCAGGTCGTGCTCGAGCAGGCGCAGCGCCTGGACGAGCAGCTCCTCTCCCGTCTGGTCGCCGTGCAGGACTACGATGGAGCGCACGACCGGCAATCTTAGGTCTGCAAGAGGCGGGGTCGGATGGGCCCGAGCCAGGACCGTCGGGCATACAAGGGAGGAGCCTCCTCCTCCAGTTGGTGGGCGGCCGCAGATCTGGTACCATTGACGGCGCCTGGGTAACTCTAGGCTTCTTTTTTCCTCCCCCAGCCAGGAACGAGCCACCTATGGAGACAATCATCACGTTGCAATGCGGCGAGTGCAAGCGCCGGAACTACACGACCGTCAAGAACAAGAAGAACGATCCTGACCGTCTGGAGCTCCGCAAGTACTGCCGGTGGTGCCGGAAGCACACCGCGCACAGGGAGACCAGGTAAACGATGGCGATCTCTGCCCGACCGCGAACGCAGACGGGTCAGGAGGCGGGACTCGTCCGCTTCTTCCGAGAGACGTTTGCTGAACTGCGCAAGGTGGTGTGGCCGACGCCCCAGGAGCTGTACAGGTACACGCTGGTGGTAGTCGTGACGGTTGCGGTGATAGCCGCCTTCATCTTTGCCGTCGATTCGGCAATCGGGGGGCTGTTCCACCGGTACATCTACGGAAAGACGGGATAGTCATGGCAGCTGAGAGAGTCGACCTCGCCCTGGCGTCCGCAGAGGCGCAGTGGTACGTCATCCACGCCTACTCCGGACACGAGGAGAAGGTGAAGAAGAACCTCGAGAAGAGGATCGAGTCCATGGACATGCAGGACAAGATCCTCGAGGTGTTCGTCCCCATGGAGGACGAGATCGAGATCAAAGACGGCAAGCGCCGCCACGTTCAGAAGAGGATCTTTCCCGGATACGTCCTGGTCAAGATGATCATGTCGGACGATTCCTGGTACGTCGTCCGCAACACTCCGGGCGTGACGGCGTTCGTCGGCTCCGGCAACAAGCCTGTCCCCCTCCGGGAGGGTGAGCTGCGCTCGATTCTCAAGCAGGTGAAGCAAGAGCCACAGATCAGGGTCGAGTTCCAGGTCGGCGAGAGCGTGAGGGTCGTCGACGGACCGTTTGCGGACTTCCTCGGCAAGGTCGACGAGATCAACGCCGAGAAGGGCAAGCTGAAGGTCCTGGTCAACATGTTCGGGCGCGAGACGCCCGTGGAGCTCGATCTCCTGCAGGTCGAGAAGGTCCACTAGTTGGACAGACATGACCAGAAGAGGGATGCATAGAAGTGGGTAAGAAGAAAGTCCGCGCGGTGCTGAAGATCGAGCTGCCGGCCGGCAGGGCCACCCCTGCGCCCCCCGTCGGGACGGCGCTCGGCCCCCACGGCGTCAACATCATGGAGTTCTGCAGGGCCTACAACGAGCGGACCGCGCAGCAGATCGGCGACGTCATCCCCGCGGAGATCACGATCTTTGAGGACCGGAGCTTTACCTTCGTCCTGAAGACTCCGCCGACCGTCAACCTGCTCAAGAAGGCCGCCGGCCTCGAGAAGGGGTCGGGCAAGCCGCGCAGGGAGAAGGTCGGCACCGTGACCCGCGATCAGGTCAAGGCGATCGCAGAGACCAAGGCAAAGGACCTCAACTCGTACGAGATCGGGAAGGCGGTCAAGATGATCGAGGGTACGGCACGTTCGATGGGGCTGGAAGTCGTTGGCTAAGCACGGGAAAAAGTACGAAGAGGCCCTCAAGAAGGTCGCGGCAGCGCTGAGCGCCAACGGCGCGGGCGGGCTGCCGCCGGTCAGGGCCTGTGAGGTCGTGAAGGACACCTCCACGGTCAGGTTCGACGCCACGGTGGAGGCTCACGTGCGACTCGGTGTGGACGTCAGGCATGCGGACCAGATCGTTCGGGGCACGGTTGCCCTGCCCAACGGCACCGGCAAGACCGTCCGCGTCCTCGCCTTCGTCGGCGGCGACAAGGTGAAAGAGGCCCAGGATGCCGGGGCGGACTTCGTGGGCGGGGAGGACCTGGTGCAGAGGATCCAGCAGGGCTGGACGGACTTCGACGTCGCCATCGCAACTCCGGACATGATGAGCAGGGTGGGGCCGCTGGGCCGCATCCTCGGTCCCAGGGGCCTGATGCCGAATCCGAAGTCGGGGACCGTCACCTTCGACGTCGGTCGGGCGGTGCGGGAGGTCAAGGGCGGTCGCGTCGAGTTCCGCACCGACAAGGCGGGGATCATCCACGTCGCCATCGGCAAGGCGTCGTTCGATGCTTCCGCGCTGGAGCAGAACCTGGCGTCGCTGGTCGACGCTCTCGTCCGCAACAAGCCGTCCGCCGCCAAGGGCCAGTACCTGAAGACGCTGTATCTGACGACGACGATGGGCCCTTCGGTCCCCGTGGACGTGAAGGAAGCCGCGAGACTCACTACGGCATAGCAGGGGGAGGCAGGCCCCCCGGACAGTAGGCCGCCTTCCCACCGGCGGCGGGACGATGGTCTGCTCAGCGATTGCCGGTACGGCGGAGCACGTAGATCTGGGGTCGCTGGCCACCCTGAAAGACCCGGACGGTCCGCTCAAGCTGCCAAGTGCGGGCGGCTTCTGGTAGGGAGGCCTCGAACAGCCGGAGCTCGTGGGTGATGACCACGAAGCGGGCGCCGTGTGCGGCCAGCCTCCCGGACTCGCCCAGCAGCGCAGGGTAAAGCGCGATGTTCTCGCGATGGGAGCCGGTCGCGTTTCCGTAGGGAAGGTCGGCGCAGAGGGCCGTGTACCGCGCCATGTCCAGGCCGGTCAGCGTGCAGTCTGACTCCATGAGGCGGACGCCCGCGGCCACCCCTGCCGCCTCGAGGTTGGCGCGGGCGGCCCCCAACGCCTCGCGGCTGATGTCGCACCCGATGACCTCCGCAGCCTGGCAGCGCAGCAGGCGCTCTATCAGGAGCGTTCCGGACCCGCACATCAGGTTGATGAAGTGGTCGTCCGGCTTCGGTTGGGTCAGGTCGACCATGGCTGCGGCGATGGTCGCGTTCAGTGCGCCGGGGAAGTTTCGCACCCGCCACGAGCGGGTTGCCAGCGGCCGGGGCGAGATCCGGACGAGCGCCTCCCAGGTTTCGTCCAGGAGGTCGGACTGCCTGATTCGGATCAGCAGCTCGCCGTCGTCGGGGTCGTGGCGCAGCCCGGTCTGCACCTCGAGCTCGCTCGCCAGCCGCCGGAAGGTCGACGAATCGCGGCCGGCAGCGCCGAACCTGAAAGAGTCGAACGTGCCCGGTGGATGCAGGCTGCGGACCGCGTTGATCCGTTCCAGAAGGCCCGTCAGGTTCTGATGCCCGAGAAGGGCGGTGGGACGCCGGCCGCTGAAGGTCAGCGCCACGTAGGCGGCCTGAGCCGTCCGCAGACCCAGCAGCTCGCCAAGAGATCCCTGGTACGTGAAACGCAGACTGGCGCGGCCGGAGTCGGCCAGGCGGCCCACCCGCCCGCGAAAGCAGCGGCGCAGCTCGCGTGCCAGTAGACCCTCAAGGCCAGGGAGTACGTCACACTCGACGTCCCAGGTGTCAGCCATCCATTGCCCCGGTATACTTCGAAACGCCAGAGACAGCGGGTGGCGTCATCGGCGCCTTAATTTCCTGCCGAGGTACCTTGGAGCGAGGCTGTGCGCCTCCGTGCCCGTCTGCTGGCACGGAGGTTTTTTGATGGCACGACCAGAGAAGGTAGAACAGGTCGAGCTCCTCACGGGGAAACTGAAAAATGTGAAGGCCGCGGTGCTTACCGACTACCGCGGCTTGACTGTGAGCCAGCTTCAGGATCTGCGAGGGCGACTTCGGTCGCAGGACGTCGAGTATCGCATTGTCAAGAACACGCTGGCCCGGCGCGCAGCACTCGAGGTGGGGCACCCGGACTTCCAGGATCTGCTGAGGGGGCCGGTCGCGATCGCGTTCGGTTACGGCGAGCTGGGTGTGCCGGCCAGGGTGCTGGGCGACTTCGCACGGCAGACCCGACTCAAGCTCGACATTGTGGGTGGCCTGATCGAAGGCCGCGTGATGGGTCCGGAGCAGGTCCGGCAAATTGCTGATCTGCCGCCTCGTGACGTGCTGCTGGCTCAGCTCCTTGGTGCGCTGCAGAGCCCGGTGGCCCAACTGGTGGCAACCATGCATGCCCCGCTGCAGCAGCTCGTCGGACTGCTAGAGGCATACCGGGAGAAGCTCGAAGGCGGCTCGGCAGCCGCGTAACGACTGATGGAGGCAGTGTAGGAAATGGCAGCAACCAAGATCACCCCCAAAGATTTCGTCGAGGCGCTCAAAGACTGGAGCGTGCTGGACGTCGTCGAGGCTGTGAAGGCGATCGAGGACGAGTTCGGGATAAAGGCGGCGGCCGCCGTGGCGGCGGCGCCGGTGGCGGCCGGCCCGGCCGCGGTGGCCGAGGAGCCTGCTGAGGAGCAGACCGAGTTCACGGTCCTCCTCTCTGCTGTGGGCGACAGCAAGATCAACGTGATCAAGGCCGTCCGCGAGGTCACTCAGCTGGGTCTCCGCGAGGCGAAGGATCTTGTGGACGCGGCACCGAGGAACGTCCTGGAGAACGTCGGCAAAGAGGACGCCGACAAGGCCGCCGCCAAGCTGAGGGAGGC
>Ga0126384_10001259_pt1 | contig 15002 bp, 10 predicted proteins | sample PanSoiMetPlot_36_FD_92543 | JGI IMG/M metagenome (GOLD analysis project Ga0126384, IMG submission 92543) | Tropical forest soil microbial communities from Panama - MetaG Plot_36 | ecosystem: Environmental > Terrestrial > Soil > Tropical forest > Bulk soil | place: Panama | collected 2016-02-17 | reverse complement strand
CGAGGAGTTCCTCCCCTTCCTTGGGTTGTCGGAGCCCCTGCGAGACGCTTTTCTGGGTGCACATGCCGAGTTGCTCAAACCCGACTTCTGGCGCCGCGCCCAGGAGCTGCACCGCACCGGAGAGATCGTCCACATCTTCCCTTACCGCTCGGAAAAGAGACTGCGGTTCGAAGCGGGGGGTCTGCCGTGACCCCGTAGCCTGTCCTGGGTCCATCTGCGCAACCCAAGCGCCCGATCGGCATCGGAGTCGTGTCCGGGATCGTCAACCATGTCAGGGTAAGTTTTTTGTCCGTTCCGGCATTCGCAGGACGTCTGCTTCGTATGAGGGAACGGTTACCCCATTCAGGTCAGCAACAGAGCGTTCACAATTTTTTTCGAGCCTTCTCCCCTCTTGAGCCCTATATCGGGTGGGCCCGCCCTTATCCCGCCTAAGAGGTAAAATGTATGTCCCGCCGCGCACTTGCAGAGGTTGAGCCGCAGCAAGAGACCCCCGCAGCTCTCGAAGCCACGCCCTCGTCTCGGCGGAGCAAGTGGCGAATCACGTTCATAGCCATCGGCGCGATCCTCGTGGTGGTCGCGGTACTGGCGGGCATCAAGGTCGCCCAGATCCGCACCATGATCAACGTGGGAAAGTCGTTCGTACCCCCTCCCGAGACGGTTTCGTCGGCGAAAGTAGAGTCGGCAACGTGGCAAGCAGCCCGGTCAGCGATCGGGAGCGTGGTCGCAATCCACGGGGTCACACTAGGTTCAGAAGTTACTGGAACTGTTAAGGAAATCTTCTTCGACTCCGGCACCTTCGTTAAGAAGGGCTCGGTGATGGTCCGCATGGACACGTCCATCGAACGGGCCCAGCTGGAATCGGCCCGTGCGGACGAAGAACTGGCCAAGCTCACCCTTAAGCGGACGCGAACACTGGACAAGAATGGAGCTGTGACCGCGGCGGAAGTGGACGCCGCCCAGGCGAAGGAGAAGCAAACGATAGCCACGGTCGCCAGCCTCGAAGCGACGATCGCGAAGAAGACGATTCGAGCTCCTTTCGATGGGCGCGTGTCAATCCGTCAAGTCGAGCTCGGGCAGATTCTCTCAGCCGGCACGCCAATTGCTTCTGTGCAGTCGGTGAGCCCGATCTACGTGGAGTTTTCGCTTCCGCAGCAGTCCTTGGCGGATTTGAAGATTGGGCAAAAGGTGCGGCTGCGGGCCGACATCTTTGCCGGGGCGAGCTGGGAAGGAAAGATCTCGATCATCAATCCCGAGGTCGACGTGGCCACCCGCAACGTCCGAATCCGAGCCACCTTAGAGAATTCAGACGGGCGACTGACGCCCGGCATGTTCGTGAACGTCGAGGTTCTCTCCAACGAGACCCATCAGGTGACGTTGATCCCGGCCACGGCGGTGATCTTCGCTCCGTACGGAGATTCGGTGTTCGCGATCGAGGAAAAGAAGGACGACCACGACAAAGCCACTCTGATCGCGCACCAGAAATTTGTCCGACTCGGCGAGCGTCGCGGCGATTTCGTGGCGGTGGTCTCGGGTTTGTCGCCGGGTGAAACCGTGGTGAGCGCCGGCGCCTTCAAGCTGCGCAACGGTATGTCCGTCAAGGTGAACAACGAGCTGACTCCGCCTGCCGAGTTGGCGCCGAAGCCGTCGGACAATTGATTCCCGGAAAGGCAACGACATGAAGTTCACGGACCTTTTCATTCGTCGGCCGGTCATCGCCATCGTCGTCAATTTGGTGATCCTGATCGCCGGGATTCAGGCGATCCGCACCCTCAACGTACGCCAGTATCCGAAGAGCGAAAATGCGGCGATCACCGTCACCACCATCTACGTCGGGGCCAATGCGGATCTGGTTCGGGGCTTCATCACCACGCCGCTGGAGCGGGTGATCGCCGCCGCGGACGGCATCGACTACATCGAGTCTCAAAGCTCGCAGGGTAATTCGCTGATTCGGGCTCGGCTGCGGCTCAATTATGACTCCACCAAGGCGCTGGCGGAAATCAGTTCCAAGGTCGACCAGGTCAGAGGCGACCTGCCTCCGGAGGCGCAAGTTCCGGTCATCAACATCGAGTCTGCGGACAGCCAGTTCGCCTCCGCCTACCTGAGCTTCTCGTCCCACTTCCTGAAGCAGAACGAAATCACCGACTACCTGGTGCGAGTGGTTCAGCCAAGGCTAACCGCCGTTGAAGGCGTGCAGCGAGCCGACATCCTCGGGGCCCGGACTTTTGCGATGCGGATCTGGCTCAAGCCCGACCGGATGGCTGCTTTCAACATCAGCCCCGCGCAGGTGCGCCAGGCTTTGGCGTCGAACAACTACTTGGCGGCGGTCGGCCAAACCAAAGGCTCACTGATCCAGGTAAATCTCACCACCAACACCGACCTGCATTCGGTACGGGATTTTCAGCAGCTGGTGGTTCGGCAAAGCGGTGGAACGGTGGTTCGCCTGGGCGATGTGGCCGAGGTCGTTCTCGGCGCCGAGGACTACGACACCGCGGTGAGTTTCAGCGGAGAGACCGCGGTGTTTGTAGGGATTTGGTCGCTGCCCAATGCCAACTCGCTGGATGTCATCAAGCGCTCGCGGGTTGAGCTCGCGTCACTTCAAAAGGAGCTTCCAGAGCAGATCAAAGCGACGCTCGCCTACGACGCTACCGCCTACATCCAAAACGCGATCGACGAAGTGGTGACAACTCTGCTCGAGACCCTGCTGATCGTGGTGGTCGTCATCTTCCTGTTCCTGGGCTCGCTTCGTTCGGTGCTGGTCCCGGTGGTGGCGATTCCGGTGTCTCTCATCGGCGGCATCTTCTTGATGCAGGTGTTCGGCTTCACCATCAATCTACTCACGCTGTTGGCGATCGTCCTCTCCGTCGGCTTGGTGGTGGACGACGCCATCGTGGTGGTGGAGAACGTCGAGAGGCACTTGCGCGAAGGCATGAAACCCGTGGACGCCGCGCTGCGCGGCGCGCGCGAGCTGGTGGGACCGATCATCGCGATGACGATCACCCTCGCCGCGGTGTACACGCCGATCGCGTTTCAAGGTGGCCTCACCGGATCGCTTTTCCGAGAGTTCGCCCTCACCCTCGCCGGCGCAGTCACCATCTCCGGAGTGGTGGCACTGACGCTCTCCCCGGTGATGTCAGCGACGCTGCTCAAGGCCGGCGCGGAGGACAAGGGTCTTGCCGGCAGAATCAACCGTGGATTCGAGTGGCTTCGCAACGGCTATTCACGTCAGCTGGCAAACACCCTTCAAGCGCGACGCGCCATCTACGCGGTCTGGGCGGTGATCTGCGTGCTGGTGGTGTTGATGTTCCAGATGGCGCCCAAGGAGCTCGCTCCCGCGGAAGATCAAGGGGTGATCTTCGGGATCATGAATACGCCCTCGAACTCCACTCTGGACCAAGTGCTGCATTCGACTCGGGAGGTGAACCGGCTGATGTTCACCATCCCGGAGTCGCAGTTCACCTTTGAGATTATTCAGCCCAATTCGGGCTTCTGGGGCGTCGGACTCAAGCCATGGGCAGAGCGAAAGCGAAACGCCTTCAAGGTGCTACCCGAGGTGCAGGCGAAGGTCAATACCATCCCCGGAGTGCAAACTTTTGCCGTAGTGCCTCCCTCGCTGCCCGGCGGTGGCCAATTCCCAGTGGAGTTCATTTTGGCCTCCACGGCGGAAAGCTCCGAGATCCTCGGCTTTGCTCAACAGCTGCAACTAAAGGCCGCGACCAGCAACAAGTTCGCGTTTCCGCCGCAGATCGACGTCAAGATTGACCAGCCTGAATCTCAGATTCAAATCAACCGGGACAAAGCGGCGGAGTTGGGCTTGAATCTTCAAACCGTCGGCCAGGATCTGTCCGCGGCCGCGGGCGGCAACTTCGTCAACCGGTTCAGCATCGCCGGGCGCAGCTACAAGGTGATTCCGCAGCTGCTTCGAGTTGACCGACTCAACCCCGACCAGCTCAAGGACGTCTACGTCACCGGCCCGAACGGAAATCTGGTTGCGCTTTCGTCGATCGCCACGATCCACGACTCGGTGACCCCACGCTCGCTGAATCGGTTCCAACAGCTCAATGCCGTGAAGCTGAGCGGCGTCGCGGTGGTGCCGCTCGACGAAGCACTCACTTACCTGGAGACCGAGGCGAGCAAGATTCTGCCCAAGGGCTACACCATCGACTACACGGGCGAGTCTCGACAGCTGCGTACCGAGGGAAACAAGTTTTTGCCCGCGTTCTCGCTCGCGATCATCCTGATCTTTCTCGTGCTGGCAGCGCAGTTCAACAGCTTCCGCGATCCGCTCGTCATCCTCGCCGGCTCAGTTCCGCTGGGCATGTTCGGAGCGCTGGTAATGACGTTCCTGAAAATGCCAAACCCAAACATCCCGTTCTTCACCACCGGGTGGACCACCACCCTTAATGTGTATTCGCAGGTCGGACTGGTGACGCTGGTGGGTTTGGTGTCGAAAAACGGCATCTTGATCGTGGAGTGGGCTAACAAGCTTCAGGAAGCCGGGATGACCAAGCTCGAGGCGGTGCAGGAAGCCGCGAGGACTCGCTTGCGCCCAATCTTGATGACCAGTGTCGCGACCGTTTGCGGCCACTTCCCTCTGACGCTGGTGACCGGCCCCGGAGCCGCGGCCCGAAACAGCATCGGCTTGGTGCTGGTGACCGGGATGGCGGTCGGAACCGCGTTCACCCTCTTTTTCGTGCCCGCGATCTATCTGTTGATCGCCCGCGACCATCGGGCGGAGGCGCATCGAGCGTCGGAGGTCGGCGGATTGCGCGGCTCACCGGTCGCGCCGGTGCCGGCGCAGGAGCAGCTGTAGAAACGGGGGGCAACATCCTCACCGGCCGGCTGCTCCTTCGCGAGCTGCGAGACGAAGATTTTGACCCGATTGCGGCGATGAACGCCGATCCGCGGGTGATGGAGTACTTTCCATCCACCCTAAGCCGGGCGGAGAGCGACGCCTTCGCCGCGCGTATCCGAGAGCATTTGGCAAAACATGGGTTCAGCTTCTGGGTCGTCGAGTCTCGCGCCGACGGTGCGTTTCTGGGACTCACCGGTCTGTTGCCCCGATTCGTCGCTCACTTCACGCCATGCGTCGAGGTCGGCGGGCGAGTCGCGGCGGCGCACTGGGAAAAGGGCTACGCTACCGAAGCTGCAAAGGCCGCGCTTCGCTTTGGCTTCGACAGGCTCGAGCTGGCCGAGATCGTCGCCTACACCGTCCCGCAAAATCGGCGCTCGCGCCGAGTCATGGAAAAGCTCGGGATGTCTCATTCCAGCGCCGACGACTTCGATCATCCTGCGCTCCCCGAGCATCACCAGCTGCGGCGCCACGTGCTCTACCGGATTCTGCGACCGACTTCGCGATAGCTCACTGCAGTGCCAGCTCGAACTGCACGCAGTAATTGTGCAGGTCGTGATGGAAGGTCAGATCCGCGGTCCCAGAGGGTCCAGGCCAGTCGGTGGAGAGGGTCACCTGCGAATTTGAATTCTTTCGCCTGACGATCGTTCCCGCGGGCAGAAGCTCGGATTCCACCGCGTCCCTTCCCGCGCGAGTGATGAACGCGTTCGACGTCGTGCTGGTGATCTCTGGCGAGCCGGCGGTGACGTTGACGGCGAGAGTCTCGACGTCGTAGCCAACGAGGTCGTCGGAATCGCGCAGCTGTCCGCGCATGCCGAGGTCAGTTCCGCCCTGGATGCCGCTGCCGTCCTGGGTGAGGGCGTAGCGAAGCATCAAGTTGGCCCCGGTCGGCTCAGCGGCCAAGGAGATCAGCACCGTGTCATCGCTGACGATGTCCACACAGAGGATGGTCAGCTCCCCAGTCGAGTCCTTGACCTCGAATCCGCGGCCGTTGGCCCAGGCAGTGTGGAGCTCCTGGTGAGGGCGAGTGATGTTTTCGTCCCAGTTGAGCGGGGGACTTGGCACGTCAAAGGTGACCCAGATCTGGCTTCCCGCGAGCACCGCGCTGTTGGGCTGAAGCGGCTTCCAGAAGACGCCCTGGTTGACGACCTGGTCGAAGACCTCGGCGTATTTCTCCCCGAGCCTGCGGTATCCCGAAGCTTCCATGTGGAGGTTGTCGCTCGCGTACTGATACTGGTACTTCGGCCCGACGCAGTACGCCTCGCCCGGGTAATCCACTCCCAACCGCCACACCGCGACCGCCGATCCTCCACTGGTGACGTTGATGGTGCTCTGCTGCGAAATCAACAGCGGAATGTCCTGGCTCTGGCCGGTGATCGCCTTGAGATCCGCGTTGTAATCCAGCCAGAGCTGATGCAATCCGGCTTCATAACCCGCGTTGTTCGCGTCGCACTCGCCATGGGTGAGAATCACCGCGCCGTAGGCGAAGCTTTTCCCTGCCTCGTCGGCGAATCTCTTGAACGTCCTTGCCTCGGACAACCCGCCTGGGTACGCGCGGGTGTTGGGGTTCGATTTGTCGATGTCCACCAGACAATGGCCGGACCAGCCGACCACCGAATGGATGGTGACGAAATCAGTCCCGGTGCGATCGGACCAAAGTTGTGTGATTTCATTCGCCATCCCTGCATTCGGGCTCTCTCCGGCGATGTTGTTCGGATACTGGTTGTCTGGCCAACCCGGAAGCGACGGACGAAATCGCTCTGTCAATGGCACCAGCGAAAGATCTCCTCCCCCATCGAGCGGGTAGCGTGGATCGGGCCCATTGTCTTGGAGCTTGAGATTGTTGAACGGCTGGACGGTGCTGATCGGCGTTCCCGCCGCGACGCCTACCGAGAGGCTCTGTCCGGTCCCGATGACCCCGACCCAGTCCGCGAGCGGCTGTTCGCCTTGCAGTGGCAGGCTGTTGAGCCGCTCTTTGGATACCTGCGTCTTCCACGGATCACCCTCGGTACATCCAACGGCAACCGTGAAGAGTAGAGGTCCAACAAAACATCCTCGCCACAGCCTGCCGCCCGCTTCTCCCGTGGTTCTCATCGCGCCCTCCCCCGGGCTGCATATCGCAGCCGAAAGCCGATCGGCGAGGGGAAGCGCTCAGGGTAGTTCGGTGCGCGACGGAGATTCGCTGGAAGCAGCGCGGCAGGACGCGAGGTGCTTTTCAATTACCTTTATCGGCAGCGCCACTTCGAGGCGAAAACTGTTCTGTCCGGGGATGACCCGCGCCGAATCGAGGATCTCGGCCAGCTCGCCCTGCGAGGACATTCGCGCCTCTAAGGACGCCACCGACAGGGAGGCTCCCAAGGCTTTGGCCAGGTCCTGTAGCTCGGAAGCGTTCGCTCCATCGACATCGGCCACCAGCGCTACGTCTTGGGTGACGTCCAGATGCAGTCGAATCCGCTGTGCAGCGCTTTGAAAGCGACGCGCGAGATCCGATTGTTCCGCTGACAGAAGACGGGACAAGGCCTCGGCCGGAACTGTGCCGTACACCTCCCCATACGTGTCCGATTCGCCGATTGGGCTGACGCCGGAGCTTCGCCCCTCCACGGTGTCCAGCACGCCGGTAATTGCAGCGCGCGACTGGCCGAACACCAGCATCTGATTCCTCCAGGTCCCCACCTGCATCTGCGAATCAAGCGGCGCGCTCGTGCCCGGCGACTCTCCTTGCGAGCGCGGGCGATAAATCCGGCTTTCGTCCCCGTAGCTTTCGGGGTCGCCGTCGGCCAGCTTTCGCAACTTAGCGTTTTGAAAATTCCCTGTCAGAATCACTCCGTCTTCGGTGAGCGCGATCCGGTCGAGATCCGAAAGCGGATCGATCCCGGTGTCCTCTCGGAACTTGGAAATCATGTCCGCGTCTGAGCCGAGGCACCGAATCAGCAACTCTCCAATCGGAGAGTAGCGAATCGCGTTGGCTTCGAGGACTAGCGCCATCTTCCCCTTGCTTGCGCCCAAGGCCGCAAGGAGCGGATCCCGCGGCCGAGCGAGCCCAGCCGGGTGGGTTGTCGCGGGAATCGGTGGCAGGACCCTCCTCGCTTCAATGCGGCGTCGCTCGGGCGGCCGAAGTTCCTTTGGGAAATCGACGACGCGAGGAGCCGGGGCGGCGCTGTTCTCTCCCCGGGACATCAAGAATGCTGCCGCGAGCAGAAGCGACAGGGCTAGCACCGGCCATTTCTTCCAGCCGCGCATCAAAAGTCCCTACGCTCGAAATACCAGGCCTGCGCGGCCAGCAGCGCCAGACTGAATGCGCAGAACCCAAGCGAAAGCAGAACCGCGGCTCTCAGCGCGACCGGGCGCGAAGCCGCCACGCTCGCCGAGAGTTTGGCGAGTTGGGAGACCCGCGGAATGGCCAGCAGCGCCACCTCGAAGCTCGTTCGCCGAAGGCCGGGCTCGATCATCGGCGCGAGGCTGGTTCGGTAGCTCGAGACGATGCCCAGGAGCATCATCGCCGCGCCCGAGGCTGCTGATAGCGCGGCGCTGCGCACAACCAGAGCGGCGGCCAGCATCATCGAATAGATCGGCGCAAAGCTCAGACCCGCCAGCACCGATGCCAGCAGAGGTCCGGCGGTCCACGCTCCGGTTTTGATGCCAAGAAGCAGCACCAGCCCGGTGGCGCCATAGAGGGAACCGGCCATCGAAAGGCACATCACGCCCAGGAATGTTCCGCCCAAAAGCTCCCAGCGCCGAATCGGAAGCGACAGCAAATGCTCGATTCGCCCAGGCGATAGAAGGCTGGGCGCAAAATCGGAACAGGCCACGATCCCAAAGAGCAAACCGCCATAGAAGAACAAATACGCCGCGGCTTCGAACACCGGGCGCAGCGCCACTTGGGCCGAGCGTATGTCTCCGCCAAGTGGCTTGCCGAACAGCCGGGTAGCGGCAAGGGCTCCATCCACCACATCCATTCGAAGTCCCAGGGCCAAAAGCACCAGCACCAGCGTGATGCCAAGCCACAAGCCCAGAAACCATCGGCGAGACTTCGCCTCGCGCAGAACATCGCCCGCGATCGCGAAAACCGCGCTCATTCGTTGTGCTCCACCGCTTCGGCCAAGACTTCCTCCAGGTCCTTGAAGTCCTGCATGAGCTCGATCAACACGGCACCCTGCTGCCGCGCGCGGTCGACTGCTCGATTGAGCGAGATCGCGTCCGCTGAGTCGTATCGCCACAAGCTGCCTGTTTGGGCGGAGGTGAATCCCAGGCTCTCGAGAACTTTGGCGTCGACGCCGGCTTGGAAACGCAACAGCCACCGGCTTTGAGATCGACAGAGATCGTCGAGGGCTCCTTGACGCACCAGACGGCCCTCAACCAACACCCCGATCTGATTGCACATCCGCTCCGTCTCGGAGAGCAGATGGGAATTGATGAACAGCGTGGCTCCCCGCTTGCGTTCCTCGAGAAGGATGTTTCGCATTTCCACTCGGCCGAGTGGATCGATTCCGTCGGTCGGCTCGTCCAGGATTAGCAGATCCGGACTGCCGAGCAACGCTGCGGCCAACCCGACGCGCTGGCGCATTCCCTTCGAAAAGCCCCGTACGCAGCGCAGAATGTTGTCGGAGAGTCCCACCCGCTGCAGCAAGGCATCCACCTGGGCGGACCTCGTGCAAACTCGCTTGAGGCGCGCCAGACTGAGCAGGATTTCCCTCGGGTTCCAGGCGGGGGGCAGGTGCAGCCGCTCTGGGAGGTAACCAATTCGAGCGCGAACCTCGACCCGATTCGGATCCGAGCCAAACAGCGAAACGCTTCCACCGTTCGGGTGCAGCACCGCGAGCATCGCCTTGATCAGCGTTGTCTTGCCTGCGCCGTTGGGTCCAATCAATCCAAAGGCGGAACCCGCCGGCACTTCGAGGTTGATTCCGCGCAGCACCTCGCGCGGCTTTTGCCCAAACGCTCCGCTGTAGCTTTTCCGAAGCGAGACAATCTGAATCGCGGACGCACTCACGAGGGACTGAACTGGGCTCAGTAGTAGAACTTTACCCGCGGCCAGAATTCGGCCAACGGCTGATTGATCCCGCGACAGACGGATATCGGCAGTCTGCTCTCAAAGGGCCGCATCAGGGGATGGGTGAAAGTGGCCTCGTGTGTGGAGGAGCGATAGAGCCGATACCGCTCCCCGCAGTCGCCGCCCACATCGATGAGAACCTCTCCGCTGCGACCGCGTGTTCCCCACAAGTAGTACTGGTTGTGCCCGCTCACCACCGGCGGCAGACGGTAGCGTCTGCCGAAAAATTCGATCGCCGCCGCTTCCCCGTAGTTTTGGGCGAAAACCACCGCCTCGCGCTGCTCTTCAGGAGCAAGACGCGCGTAAACCTCCGCCACTTTCGCCGTCAGATCCGGCCATCCCTGCATGTCCGCCCAATCTTGGGGAAGCGGCCCCACTCTTCCGCGTTCGGTCCTCGCTTTTTCCAGGTGCAACAGGGGACCGAGGAACTGGTGATAGGAAATGAAGATCTGAACCGGCAACACCGGCAAGACGTAGGGCACCAAGACCAACCCGCTTGCAACCGCCACCGCTCCGATCGCCGGTCTCAGCGATTTCAGCTTCTCAGTCCAAGCCTCGATGACAACGCCTCCGGCGGCAATCAGAATCGGGTAAACATTTGCCGGGTAGTAATGTTTCGCGTGAAGCAGAATCATCTGAAGCATCAGCGCTAGGTACGCGACGCCCAAGAACCTGAACGGCCGCCGCCACAGCAGCCAAATCAATCCCGACACCCAAACCAGCGCCAAGACCGGATTGGTGATCAGCAGCTCGGCGAAGATGAAGTCAGTCACGTTCAGCTTGATGTTCTTGCCCCCCTGTTCCCCGTTGCGAAGCAGCTCGAGCATCGGGAGCTGGAAATGAGCTTGCCAAAGCGCATTCGGCAGGGCGATGGCGATGGCCAGGGCGGCGCCTCCCACGCACCACCACGTCCGAAACGCTTGGCGCTGGCGGGTTGCTAGCAATCCAATGAACAACGCTGCGGCGAAGAAGATGACGCTGTATTTCGCCTGGAAGGAGAGCCCCAGGGCGGCCCCGGCGACCAGCCACCAGCGCGGTTCGCCTCGGTTCAAAACCCGGAGAATCGCCAAGACGGCAAGCGGCCAGAGCACCAGCCCCGGGGTGTCGGTTGAGATTTTCATTCCGAAGTTCATCAGCACTGGCGCAAAGAAAGACGCCACCGCTGCGACAAGTTGCGCGAACGCGCCCCCGCCCAGCTCAATCGCGATCAGGCAGGTGACATAGGTCGAGCACGCCGCAAACACCGCCGGCACCAGCCTGGCCAGAAACAGCGATTCGCCAAACCATTGGGAGGTTGCCGCCAGCAGTGGGACCATCGGGGGTTGGTCCACATAACCCCACGCGGGATGAAAGCCGCAGACGATGAAGTAGAGCTCGTCGCGAAAAAAGCCGTAGTGCGGATTGCCGAGCGCATGTGCCAGGAACACCAGGATCGCCGAATAAAACGGCATTCGCTTTGGACTTTGCATCCGCTCCGGTGCGCCTCGCTCGCAGACGATACGCGGTTTCCTACGGCCTGCGTGGTGGGCAATTGCGGATCAATCAAAGAAGCCCTGCAGGTAGAACCTTCCGTCCCGCTGATCGCGAAAGATCCAAGCTTGTCCCAAGCCCTCGAAGTGGACCCGGTAGTACTCGCGATGGTACGGATTTTCTTCCCACCAATCTCCGCACAACCGCTCCGGTCCCGCCATCGCCAGCACCTTTCGGCGCTGCCCCGAAAGCCTCGCGGCCAAGGGCTGCCCTTGCGGGCTCAGCTCGATATTCAGCGGCGCGGGCCGCTCAAAGAACCGCGCCGGGCGCTCGGACCCGCTGGACTGCTCAGCGTCGCTCGGCGTGGTCTCGGCGGTGCCATGCAGCAAGCCCCGATCGGCGGGGGGAGGACGAAAGGGCTTCGGATGATAGGCCCGCTCCGGCCGATGGACCGGATTCAACTCCGCGGCGAACAGCGATTCGGGCCCCAGGGCGCTCGCCAGACGCGAAAGCACCACCTCCAAAGAGGCGTCTCCCTCGGGCTCCTCTCCCAACACCCGCTGATGCTCGACGTCTTCGCAGCACTCCTCGATCTTGACGGCAATTCCAGCGACCGGCGCGGCGAAAGTCTGATCGGCGATTCGATGGCGAGCCAGCTCCAGCAGCAACGACGCCCGCGACGACGGCTTTGCCATCACCAGTTCCACTCGATGCTCTTGCCCGGTGTCCAGCCGAAAACCGATCGAGAGCCTGATCGCCGCTTTGCGCCGGCTGCACAACCGGGCCGAGAGGCGATCCAGGGTGGTCTTGAGCGCGAACAGCAGCGGCTCCACCGACTCCGCGGGCCAATCCAGGTCGATCCGCTCCTCGAAGAGCTGCGTCAGCGGCGCCGCGATGAAGGGGCTGTCGTCCTCGCCTCGGCAGAGCCGATGCATTCGCAATCCCTCCAAACCCATCCGCGCCACCAAGGCTCCGATCGGCAGCGAAGCCACTTCCCCCAAGGTGGCCAGCCCGAGCGACTTGAACGACTCCACGGCGGCGGGCGACTCCAAGGACGAGAGCGGAAGCGGAGAGAGCGCTTGGGCGCTTTGCGAAGGACCGATCACCTGGACTCTCGTCGCCGCCTCGCGCGCCAGCGCTCGCGCGGTAAAGAGCTGCGAGGCCACCGCGGCTTTGCCCCGGTAACCAAAGGAAGCACAAATTTGAAGCGCCCGGCGGCTAAGCCCTTCTTCTCCTCGGCTCAGCGCGGCGGCGGAAGCATCCAGCCACAGTCCGTCCGGAGTCGCGAGCCGAAAACCAGGAGCAATTCCCAGCAGGCCCTCCCCTAGCGACGCGAGCGCCTGCCGCTCCGCTTCGACCTGGAAAGGAAATTCGCGCAACGAGGGAACCAAGGCCGTTGCGCCGGCGACCGTCATTCCGGGGCGCACCCCGGCGGTCAAGGCGGAAGTCGAGGCGAACGCCACCTGGCGGTGTCCCTTGGACTGCTGGCTCAAGACGACCGGCATGCCTGCCAAGGATGGCGTTTCCGAGACTCGTCGCTGGATGGGAAACCTCGGCAGGTGAAGAAAAAGGACCCGCACTTGCCCACCACCTTAGTTGCCCACCTTTGTTCGCAGCGAGGGAAGCGCCACGTCTCGGCCAGGACGGTTTCGGTCGATTCCCCCGCCATCTCGTTCCCAGACCACTTTGATCCGCTTCACCGAAGGCACGTCGTCGCCGCCCATCAGCTCAGCGCTGCTGGTGGCAGGCAAGTCTCCGAACCGCGGATCACCGGCATCGCCAGGCAAGAGCGAGGCGAGCGGAATCGACAGCTGCGCCCCTCTCCCCGACTTGGATCGCAGCGCTTCCAACCGAAGCGTCCTAGGATCGATGGCGGTAAGCTCAAAGCGAACCCGGGCGCTGCCCACCTGCTGCCGAGCGACCGCCAGCACCAACGTGCAGCATCCGCCTCTGAAGGCGGCGTCGGAGAGCTTCTTGGCTTGGGCCAGGGACAGCTGAAGCCCGGTGTGGGTGAGATCCAAGGCGACGCACGCGAAAGCTCCGCTGCGGGCGAGTTGAGCCGCGGTCCAAACCAACTGTTTCGGTGCCTTGGGCCGGACGATCAGCAGCCGATCGAGATCGACACCCATGCCGGCAACCACCGGCGGATACAGCTCGCCCGGTCCATCGACGTAAGCCGCCAAGCGCTTCTCGCGCGTCACCGCGGCGATCGCCCGCAGCGCCAGCGAGGTCCGCCCGCAGGCCGCTTCACCGGACAGCTCGATGACTTGCCCCATAGGCAAGCCGCCTCCCGCGATCCAAGAATCGAATTCCGCGATCCCGGTTTTTAAAACCGCGAGGTACGTTCGAGGCGCAGCTTGCAGCTTTTGAATCTGCCTTCGAAGGCTTTCCAATCTTTGCGCGGCACCTTCCATGACCCACCTTGACGCGGTCGGCGTATACTGCACAAATATTCAGTATGCCGCATCTGCTGACAAGAGGGAAGGGCACCGCGCCAAAGACCTCGACGCGCGCGATCCAGCCTTTGTAGACTCCACCTTTAGGGCGGCTGCAAAACCCAACTTGAACCGTTAAAGGTCCCATATGCCTGAAGAAAAGAAAAAAGGGGGCCAGTCAGCTACGGCGATGGCTTCCGCTATGGTGCAACCGGGGCTGATCAACAAGGACGACATTCCCCAAGTCCTGCCCATCTTGCCCTTGCGCAACTCGGTATTCTTCCCCGGCGGGGTTCTGCCGCTGGCCGTCGGCCGGCAAAAGACGATTGCGCTGATCAAGGACGCGGTCCGCGACGACCAGGTGATCGGCGTGGTGACGCAGCGCCGCGCCGAGGAAGAAGATCCCGGAGCGGCGGACCTCTACTCGATGGGGACGGTCGCTCGGATTGTAAAACTGCTCAAAATGGGAGAGGACAACTACTCCCTGGTGGTTCAGGGGCTGGCGCGGTTTCGGGTGCTGGACTTGGTCCAGGAGGCGCCCTACCTCAAGGCCCGGATCGAGGCCGTGGAGGACAAAACCTCTGCTGAAAACGTCGAAGTCGAGGCGCTGGGAATCAACCTCAAGAAATTGGCCCGCGAGGTGATCGAGCTGATGCCCGAGCTTCCCGCGGCCGCCACCGAGCTGGTGGAGTCGATCACCCATCCGGGTCACCTCGCGGACCTGATCGCCGCTAACGTCGACGTGCCGATCGAAGAGAAGCAGGCGGTGTTGGAAACGGTAGACCTCAAGGCCCGAATGAAGCTGGTTTTGGAGCTGCTCAACCGCAAGCGAGAGATCCTCAAGCTCTCCAACAAGATCGACTCTGCGGTGAAGGGCGAGATGTCCAAGACCCAACGCGAGTACTACCTGCGTCAGCAACTCAAGGCGATCAAGGAAGAGCTGGGCGAAATCGGCGAGGAAGAGGAGGAGCTGGACGAGCTGCAGGAGCGACTCAAGAAAGCCGGCCTGCCTCCGGAAGTGGAGAAGGTGGCCCAAAAGGAGCTCAATCGGCTCAAGACGATTCCGTCGGCCTCGTCGGAATACACCGTCGCCCGAACCTACCTGGACTGGATCGCCGATCTGCCTTGGTCGAAGCAGAGTGACGACAATCTCGACATCGAGAATGCCCGGCAGATCCTCGACAACGACCACTACGGG
>Ga0126384_10001258_pt1 | contig 15003 bp, 12 predicted proteins | sample PanSoiMetPlot_36_FD_92543 | JGI IMG/M metagenome (GOLD analysis project Ga0126384, IMG submission 92543) | Tropical forest soil microbial communities from Panama - MetaG Plot_36 | ecosystem: Environmental > Terrestrial > Soil > Tropical forest > Bulk soil | place: Panama | collected 2016-02-17 | reverse complement strand
GCCGACTACTGCCGCCTCGGTGTCGAAACCGAGATCGCTTTCCGGCTGGTTGACGATCTGCCGGGAGGCGGCAAGCCCAAAGACGTCGCGGCGGCGGTCGAAAGCGCTATGGCGGCGATCGAGCTGATCGAAGATTTGTGCTACGATTATAAGCGGCTCGACGCTGCGGCAATGATAGCCGGAAACGTATGGAACGCCGGGGTGGTGCTGGGAACACCAACGACGGAGTGGCGGAACCGAGATTTGGCTCGGGTAACTGCCCGGCTCTCGATCAACGGACGGGAGATCGGTGACGGAAGCGGCAGTGATGTGATGGGCCATCCACTGAACGCGCTCGCGTGGTTGGCGGACAAGCTTGCGACTGACGGGATGCCGCTGCGGCGCGGGATGATCGTGATGACCGGCAGCATGGTTCCGATCCACTACCCGGTGGCCGGCGACCGGGTGGCGGTCGAGGTTTCCGGCCTCGGCACTGCGGAGCTCGTCGTGAGCTGATGCGGCCGGAAAACGGCCGGTCGAGGAGGTCCCGATGTTCTGGGTCGTCGTAGCTTTTTTATATTTCGTGCTCGCCGCAGTAGCGCCGAGCATCCTCGGCCTGTTCGTCAATCGCGCCCGGCCGGATTTCGGGACATTGTCTCTGTCGCTGCGCATCCTCTTCGTGGTGATCGCGCTGATCTGCCTCGCCGCGACTTCCTACGTTCACGTCGAATCCGATGAAATCGCGGTTCTCAACAAGATTTACGGCACCGCCTCGCTGCCCGGCGAGCACATCATCGCGACCAACGGAGAAAAGGGCCCGCAGGCCGAGATCCTGACACCCGGCTGGCATCCCTGGTTTCTCGTCAATGTCATCTATCAGGTCGAGAACAAGAAGGTCGTCTCGATACCATCCGGAAAATACGGGTTTTTGAGCGCCAAGGACGGCGCCCCGCTGCGGCCGGATCAGTTCCTCGCCGACGCGTTTCCACCGGGACATGAGCTGGAAATGCTCGAAGCCGAATATTTCCTGATCCATGGCGGTCAGCGCGGGCCGCAGACGACAATCCTGACCCCGGGTACCTATCGGCTCAACACCTATTTATGGGATCTGACGATCAAGGACGCCGTCGACGTTGCAGAAGGCGCTGTCGGCGTCGTCAAATCCAACGTCGTCGATGCCGTCCATTTCGGCAACCTCGTTGCAGACAAGCCGAGCTCCTGCCAGCAAAAGATGGTGTCGACCAACGCCAGCGGTAAAGCCGTTGCCGACAAGGACCGTAAATCCGACGAAGGCAAACTCACCGCGGTCCTCGTGCCGGTCGGCTGCATCGGCGTCTGGGAGAAGGCGCTGCAGCCCGGGCGCTATTACGTCAACGAGGCAGCCTACAAGATCACGATGATGAGCACCCGCGTGCAGACCTGGGAATTCAAAGGCGGGTACAAAAAGCGATACATCGACCTCAGCCTCGACCAGGCCGGCAACCTCACGCAGTCGCAACGCTCCCAGGATATCCCGGTGCCGAACGGCGCGGCCGACCCCGCGATCACCCCGTTCGTCGAGGGCTGGCTCGTGCCGCTCGAATTGCGGGTCCTCGCCCAGGTCACCCCCGACAACGCCCCCTTCGTCGTGGCCTCGGTCGGCGGGTTGAAGGAAATCGAAGACAACATCATGACGCCGACGATCCGCTCGATCGTGCGCAATGTCGTCGGCGCGCAAGGCCGACACGTTCTGGATCTCGCCGACAATCGGGCCGAGCTCGAGCACGCCGTCGAGGATGCGATCCGCCCCGAAGGATTGCGCGCCGGGATCGTCATCAAAGAGGTGAAGTTCGGCGACCCCGCCCTGCCGCCGGAACTGCTGGTGTCGCGCCTGCGCCAGCAATTGGCCGACCAGCTGCAGGTCACCTACCAGCAGGAGCAAAAGGCGCAGACGCAGCGCATCGAGACCGAAAAGGCGCGGGCGACCGCCGAGCAGCAGCACCAGCTGGTCGAGGCCCTGATCGGGGTGCAGGTGGCCGAGCAGAACAAGAACGCCGCCAAATTGCGCGGCGAAGGCCAGAAGCTCGAACTCGAGGAAGTCGCGCAAGGCCAGCGCGCGCAAGCCGATGTGCTGGGTCAGGACCGGGTGCTGACGATCACCCTCGTCCAACAGCTCCTGAAGACAGTCCAGGAAAAACCCGAGGTCGTTTCGCTGATCGGGCGGCTCGTTCCACAAACGGTAGTGTCGACCGGAGGCCAAGGAACCGGCCTCGACAGCGCCGCGGCAATCTTTGGCGCCTTGCTGAGCAACGGCGGCGGCGCTACCCCGGCCTTGTCCGGGCCATCAGTTAAAAAATGACTCAGCTGAGCAAGAGCAGCGCGCCGCAAGCGCCCAGCGCCGCAACCCAAACTAAGTCCAGGTTGATCCAACCCCAACGCAGGAAGGCGACGCCGACCCAGTCGTAAACGACGACCGAGATCATCGCCATCGTCGCCAGCATCGAGGCTGTATGAAGGGCGACAGCGGCCATTGCGATCGGGACCGTCCCGCCCGTCGTGAAAGCGGCAGCCGACGATCCCGAGTGGCAGAGCGGCAGCACTGCCGGGACCAGCATCAATCCGGCACCGTGCGCCGATGCCATCAGGAACGACCACAATGCGAGCCCGGCGATACCGGTCTGCATGCCGACGCGTAGACGCTGGCGGTGGCCGCGCACACGATGCCACAGTGCCCATCCGAGCAATACCGCGCCGGAAACTCGGCCCAGCACCCGATAGTCCAAAACAAGGCCGAGGGCCAGCACCCCAAGGAGCACGACTGCGATCGAAGCCGTATGGCCGACCGCGATCGGCGCCCAGGACATGACGACAACCCGGCGACTTCGCCGATGGAGCCCAAGCGCAACGGCAAACAGCCAACCCATCGCCGGGTTGAGGCCGTGAAAAAAACCAAGCCCAGCGAGCGCCAGCCAAGGCCATGGCTGGGTCGGGGTCCAGCTCAGAGCGTCAGGGATAGCAGTAAGAATCCGACGAACAGTCGCCGCCGTCGAGCCTGACTTGGTGCGGCCGATGGCTTTTCGGCCAATCGACAAAGAACTTGGGGTCGAAGGTGATGCCGCCTTCCGGCCCCGCATCGAGCTTCACCATCCAACCGCTGACACCCTCCGGATAGAACTGCTCGTCGATCGCGCCATAGAGCGAGTTGGTGAAGTAGACGCGCCTGCCGTCGCGACTAACCTCGACCATTTGCGGGCCGCCATTGAGCGGCCGGTTATCCGCAGCCGGGTGGGTCGCACGCGAGATGATGCCGCCGATCCGCACGGTACCCGTCAATTTGGGGGCGAACGGCTCGGAGACATCGTATTGGCGCAGGTCCCCGGTACCCCAGCAGGCAACATAGAGAAAGCGGTCGTCCATCGACAAATCTATGTCGGTAACGAGCGGCGGGACCGCTTTGAACCCCTTTAGCATCGGGGGGAGATGGTCGGGGTCGGCCGGTTCGGCGGGGATTTCGATGATCTTCCTGACCGCCCAGCGCTCGCCATCACGGTACCAGACCCAGATCGACGACGAGAGATCTTTGAGGCTGACGACACAGTTGACGAAGCCATGGGCCTTCGTCGGATCGTGCGCCGGACGCAACTCGAAGACGAGTTGGTGCTCCTCGCCGAAATCGATCTCCTGCATATGCTTGCGCTTGGTGTAGTCCCAGAAATGCAAGCGGTGGCCGTATCTGCTACCCAGCAGGATTTCCGGAACCAGGCCATTCTCGAACGTGTCGGGCGTGCCCCACTCGCTCGTCACCATCGTGTCGTAGCCGAGATGCCACCAGGCGTCATAGCCAAGCTGCTGCGGCCCGCGATCGACCTCCCAACGACCGAGCGGCTCGAAGCTTTCGTGGTCCATCATGAACACCCCTCCCGGGCCCTTGCCTTCGGCATTTCCCATTGCCGTCACATAGATCCCGCCGGGGCCGCAATGCACGGTATGAGGCCGCGAGTAGCCGGTCTTGTCGGCAATTTCGTCGGGCTCTATCACCTTGACGATCTTGGGGTTCCGGCGGTCGGGCTCGATATCGAGAATGTGGATGCGCGAGGACCGCAGCCCCGGCACGACGAGGTACCGCCGCTCGACATGCGGATGCGGCGCATTCGGACACAGGCAGGACGAGCAGGCGTTCCAGCCGAAATGGTGCAGCTCGTCGCCGACGTTCGGCATCTCGACCGTGCCGACGATCTGCGAATAAGTAGCGGACCCGCGCTCCATATCGACGATTGCCATCGTGTCGGGCCGCTGCCGCGTCGGGTCGAACGCGGCAACATAGGCCAGTTTTTCGGGTGGTGCCTTCATCGCCATCCGCGGGGATGGATAGAATGTCGGGTCCGGTCGCCAGATCGCCATTTTCGCCTCCCAGGTCTGGTCTTGGGGATCAACCAACGCCGCAATTAGACCGAACCTATGTGTCCAATTTTGGACGAATGCGCTGCGGGTGGCAGGACCTTGACAATTCTTGCCGGATCGGCCCGGTAGCCTGCTTGTGAGCCTGGTAGATATCTAAGGGGGTAAATATGGCGCACCCGATCGTCTATGGCCCCGCCCGCAGCACCTACGTCTGGAGCGCGCGTCTGGCTCTGGCGGAAAAAGGCGTGACGCACGAGTTGGTCGAGGTGCCAATCGGCGCCCACCGGGAAGAGCCTCACCTCTCGCGCCAGCCCTTCGCCAAAGTTCCCGCTTTCGAGCACGACGGCTTTGCGCTCTACGAGACGCAGGCGATCATGCGCTATGTCGACGAGCGCTTTGCTGGGACGCCGCTGCAGCCCGAGGACGTGCACGAATGGTCGCGGATGAACCAGATCATCGGCATCGTCGACTCCTATGCCTGGCCGAGCATCGCCGGCGCGATCCTGTTCAACCGTATATTGGTGCCGCGCGTCCTCGGTGGCACGCCGGACGAGGCGGCGATCGAAGCGGCGCTACCGCGCGCCCGCCTGTGCCTTTCGGAAATCGACCGCCTGATGGAGGATCATCGGTTTCTGACCGGCGACCACGTAAGCCTCGCCGATCTGATGGTGATCCCGCTGCTCTATTACTTCGGCAATGTAGCGGATGGCCGGGCGCCGATGGCCGAGCACCCGAAATTGCAGAACTGGGTCCGGCATATGGAGACGCGGCAGAGCTTCCAGGTCACAAAACCGCCGGCGTTCTGACCACGTTGGGAACATTACAGTTTAGTGCCGTCATCTTGACGGCACTCACTTTCGTACCGGTGGGCGCGCATCTGTTCGAAATGCCCAATAAGCTCGGCCTCTTCGAGGAGCATTATTTTGTCGTGCAGTCGATCTATCGCGGGTGGGCGCTGTTCGGCATCGTGATCCTTGCCGCCATTATCACCAATTTACTTGTCGCAACGATGCTATGGCGTGAAGACCGGGTAATTTGGCCGAATCTTCCAGCCGGGCTGATCCTCGCGGCGACGCTGCTCGTCTTCTTCGCATGGACTTACCCAGCCAATGTGGCGACCGACAACTGGACGGTGATGCCTACGAATTGGGAAGGCTTGCGTACCCAATGGGAGCTGTCACACGCCGCAAACGCGATCCTGGCCTTTGTCGCGCTCTGCTGCGCTGCCCTGTCCGGGACTATCAACAAATCAGCTTAGTGGAGAACTAATCTTTGCGGGTTCAGCTCGCCATTTCCCGGCTGCGCAGGAATTGAAAGAATTCGACGCCCTCTCGCAGGCGGCGGCGCATCATCTCCGGGCTCTTGATCATTTCGGCAACCAAGGACGCAATCTTGCGACGGCGGAAATAGAACCGCTTATAGAAGGTCTCGAGCGACCGGAAGATTTCCGTGTGCGACAGGTGCGGGTAGTGCAACGGCGCGATCTGCACGCCGCGATTGTCGATCAATTCGGCATGCTCGATGTCGAGCCAACCATTCTCGACAGCCTGCCTATGCAGATAAGTGCCGGGATAAGGTGCGGCGAGCGAAACCTGGATCGTGTGGGGATTGATTTCCGCGGCGAAGCGGATCGTTTCCTCGATCGTCTCCTTGGTTTCGCCGGGTAGACCCAGAATGAACGTGCCGTGGATCGTGATCCCGAGCTCGTGGCAGTCCTTGGTGAAGCGCCGCGCGATGTCGATGCGCATGCCCTTTTTGATGTTGTTCAAGATCTGCTGGTTGCCGGTCTCGTAGCCGACTAGCAGCAAACGCAAGCCATTGTCGCGCAGCACCTCCAAGGTCGCGCGCGGCACGTTGGCCTTGGCGTTGCACGACCAGGTGACGCCGAGCTTGCCAAGCTCGCGGGCTATCGCCTCGGCGCGCGGCCGGTCGTCTGTGAAGGTGTCGTCGTCGAAGAAGAATTCCTTCACCTGCGGGAAATAGCTCTTCGCAAGGCGGATCTCGTCGATGACGTGGCCGACGCTGCGGACGCGGTAACGGTGGCCGCCGACGGTCTGCGGCCACAGACAGAACGTGCATTTCGACCGGCAGCCCCGCCCGGTGTAGAGCGAGACATAAGGGTGCTTCAGATAGCCGATGAAGTAGTCTTCGACCCGCAAATCGCGCTTGTAGACGTCGGTGACGAAGGGCAGCCGGTCCATCTCCTCCAGGACTGCCCGATCGCGGTTGTGGGTGATGGCGCCACTCGGGTTGCGGAAGCTCAACCCGTCGATCGCATCGTGGGACCGGCCCTCGGCCATCTCCTTGATCGTGAAATCGAACTCCTCGCGGGCGACGAAATCGAGCGCCGGAGAGGCCTTGAGGCTGTCCTCGGGCTCGACCGCGACCTTCGCACCGACAAACCCGATCTTGAGCTTCGGGTTCGTGTCCTTCAGCGCCTCGGCGACCCGGACGTCGGAAGCGAAGGACGGCGTCGAGGTGTGAAGCACCGCCAGCTCGTAATCACCGGCGAGCGGCAATACGTCATCGAGCTTGAGCCGCGCGGGCGGAGCGTCGACCAGCTTGCTGTCGGGCAGCAGAGCCGCCGGTTGCGCCAGCCAGGTCGGATACCAGAACGAGCGGATCTCCCGCTTGGCCTGATAGCGCGAGCCGGCACCGCCGTCGAAGCCGTCGAAGGACGGCGGGTGGAGAAACAGGGTCTTCATCATGGGACCTAATCTCCGTTGGCCTTTTCTCCGTCGGCTGTCATGCGGCCGCTCGCTTCGACGTGAAAAACCTGATCCCGCCAGAAGACCGTGCGCCCGAAAAAGCTGGCGACGAACACCGCAAAGGACAAGGCATCGCGCACCGGCAACAACCACGGCTTGACTCGGGGAAGCCCGAGCGCACCCGCAATGACCCGCGCCGTGGCCCATCTGAGGACGCAGGAAATCCCAAGAAAGATGCTGGGGGTCAAGGCAAATCCCGCCGCGGCCGCGGCAAGCGCGGCAATTGCGACGGGATGGGCCACCACCGACCCGGCAAAGCCGGCCGGCGTCAGCGCTCGCACGGTGCGTGCCCAGCGCAGCTCGTGCCGCCACAAATCGGCCAGGCTGTTTTCGGATACGCGAGCCTCGACGATGTAAGGAGACAGCACGACAGCCAGTCCGAGCGCACGGACTTCATCGCCGATTCGATGGTCGTCGGCGAGTTCGTCTCGCAGACGTGCAAACCCGTCGATGCGTTCGAGGGTCTCGCGGCGCAGCGCAATCGTTGCGCCGAAACACCCGCCACCTAGTCCCAAAGCTTCGGCGACGAGCGCACTCGGGAGAAACCCGAAATTGATGTGCATCGCTCCGAGCTCGGACCAGTACCCGCCGGCCGGCACGCCCTTGTAGAGACAAGTGACGACCCCGATGCGGCGCTCGTGCAGCGGCGCTGTTACCGCGCCGAGGTAATGGGGGTCGACGCGCATGTCGCTGTCGGCGAGCACGAGCAGGTCGTGGCGCGCCGCCTCGAACATATTTTCGAGATTAGCGACTTTCTTGTTCGAGCCGTGGGCGCCCGCATCGACGACGAGCGCAATGTCGCAAGTGGGGAGATTCCGAACCAGCGCATGAGCGGCCGGCAGCGCCCCGTCCTGTAGGTCATTGACGCCGAGCACGATTTGGAGTGCCGGATAGTCCTGCTCTGCAAACGAGCGCAGATTATCGTATAGGCCCGGTTCGTCGCCGTGCAGCGGCTTGAGGATCGAAACAGCCGGTCTTTTGGGCGCTGAGGTCGTTGGTAGCCTTGCAAACCGTCGGACGGCTACCGACGCTCCAATGAGATATGCCCAGGCTGGAACCAAGATGATCGCGATGGCGAGATTTAGCCCCATGGCAGGGTCGACGAGCATTCGGTAGGAATAGCCTGATCGCCTCTCGCGCGTGTTGATCCGCGTCACGATCGCGCGTGCATTGCGCCGCGGACTGTCTCACGGGCGTTGTGCGTTCATATAGTGGCTGTGCGACGCTGACCGAGTCACGGTCTGGTCTGCGCCGAGACGGCAACGAGGCGATTGTCATGCGGGTAGTGCTGGCTCAGCCACGAGGCTTCTGCGCGGGGGTCGAACGCGCCATCGAGATCGTCGAGCGCGCGCTCGAAAAATATGGCCCGCCAATCTATGTCCGCCACGAAATCGTGCACAATCGCCACGTTGTCGAGCGCTTGCGTGCCAAGGGCGCACGTTTCGTCGACGAGATCGACGAGATCCCAAAGGGCGCCGTCACGATTTTCAGCGCGCATGGGGTCGCCAGCGCGATCGAGGAACGCGCGACCGACCGCGGGCTTCCGGTCATCGACGCGACCTGCCCGCTGGTCTCGAAGGTACATATCGAGGGCCAGCGTTATGCCAATCAAGGACGCGAGATCATTTTGATCGGGCATGCCGGACATCCCGAAATCGTCGGCACGATGGGGCGGATCGACGGCCGGGTGCATCTGATCTCGACGCCGGAAGAGGTCATGGGGCTCAAGGTCGCAGACCCGGACAAGCTGGCATTCATTACCCAGACCACCCTCAGCGTCGACGATACGCGCGCCGTCATTGACGCGCTGAAGGCCCGGTTTCCGACGATCGTCGGCCCCGACACCAAGGATATCTGCTACGCAACGCAAAATCGCCAGAGAGCGGCGCGGGAACTCGCAAAAATTGTCGACGTTGTCTTGGTTGTCGGCGCGCCGAACAGCTCCAATTCAAATCGGTTGCGCGAGATCGCGGCAGAGAGCGGGGTGCCCAGCTATCTGATCGAAGACACTCGTGCGCTCGACCCGAACTGGATTCGAGACGCCAGGGCGGTCGGCATTACCGCCGGCGCATCGGCTCCGGCAGAACTCGTCGAGGAGGTAATCACGCGATTGCGCGAGTTGACGAAAGTCGAGCTCTCGGTGCTACCTGGCGTGACCGAAAACGTGCGTTTTCGGATGCCTCTGCAACTCGCCGACATCGCCGACTGAGGCGACTTCCGTTCAAATTCGGTAAGAGGTTTCGCCGTGCCCATTCCGTTGCGCCAAACGATCCGTGTGGGCGCTTATGTTCTTGCTCAGCACATCAAAGGCGTCCGGCGTTATCCGCTGGTCCTGATGCTCGAGCCGCTGTTCCGCTGCAACCTCGCCTGTGCCGGCTGCGGCAAAATCGATTATCCAGACGCGATCCTCAACCAACGCCTCAGCGTCGACGAATGTGTTGCGGCGGCGGATGAATGCGGCGCACCGATGGTGGTCATTGCAGGCGGTGAACCGCTGCTGCACCGCGAGATCGACGAGATCACCCGGCGCATGATCGCGAGGAAAAAGTTTGTCTATCTGTGCACGAATGCCCTGTTGCTCGAAAAGAAGATCGACCTGTTCGAGCCGAGCCCCTACTTCGCCTGGACGATCCATCTCGATGGCGACCGCGAAGACCACGATCGCTCGGTGTGTCAGAGCGGTGTCTACGATCGCGCGGTCGCGGCTATCAAGCTGGCCAAGGCTCGCGGGTTTCGGGTCAACATCAACTCCACCCTGTTCGATACCGCCGACCCGGAACGCATCGCCCGCTCTTTCGATGACGTCATGGACATCGGCATCGACGGGATAACGGTCTCGCCCGGGTATGCGTACGAACGAGCACCGGATCAGGAGCATTTTCTCAATCGACGGCGCACCAAGGAATTGTTCCGCGAAATCTTCAAACGGGATCCGCAGCGCCGCTGGTCCTTCAACCAGTCGAGCTTGTTTCTCGATTTTCTGGCCGGCAATCAATCCTATCGTTGCACCCCCTGGGGTAATCCGACACGCAACTATTTCGGCTGGCAACGTCCCTGCTATTTACTCGGGGAGGGCTACGCAAACTCATTCAAGGAGTTGATGGAAGAGACCGATTGGGACGCCTATGGGACCGGCAATTACGAGAAATGCGCCGATTGCATGGTTCACAGCGGCTACGAGGCAACCGCGGTCATGGACTCGGTCAAGAACCCGCTGAAAGCCGCAAGGGTGGCGCTACGCGGGGTGCGTACCGAGGGCGAAATGGCGCCGGAGATCATCCTCGACCGACAACGGCCCGCCGCATACGTCTTTTCCAGGCACGTCGACGAAGCGATGGCGCGTCTAAACCGCGGCGACGAGCGCGTGCAGAGCACGAGCGGGGCCGATTAATGCCGCGAGCGCCATAGCGGCTTCGTGCGCCAGTGCGATCATCCCGCCCAGCTGAAACGGTCTCCGTAGCACGTTAGCAAAAACGCGTGCGTGGTCGGGAGTGCCGTCTGCGGCGAGCGGTATCAAGGAGGCCGGCGGGAGATCTCGTCGTGCGGTATCGGCGACCGTGCGCAGGACTAGGAAAGGGATCCCGAGTGCCGTGGCGGTCCGCGCGATGATCTCGCTTTCGAGATCGACGGCGAGTGCGCCGGTAGCTGCCCAGGCTTGCTGTTTTTGCAGTTGCGTCGCGAGGATCGAGCTGGCTCCGAACACCGGCCCCTCGACGGCGCCTACGGTGCGCGCGAATTCGCTCAGCCGATCGCGGTACTGCGCATCGACCCTCCAACGCTGTCGCTCCGAGACGACTTCGCCCGATACGATCACCGTGCCCGTCTGGAGACCGGGGGCCAGCCCGCCGGCGATGCCAAAGCTGACGAGGCAGACGGCTCGCCCCGCGGCGGCCTCGACGAGCGCCCTTGTCCGATCGCGATCGCCGCCTCCGACGGCAACCGAAAACCCCGCCGCGCGCGCTATCTTTGCCTCAATCGCGAGCCCCGAGGTGCACAGCATGGCGGCCGAAGGGCGCGTGTAGGCCCACGCTGTCTTCGGAAGGCCGAAATTCGCCCTGCGAGCGAGGAGAGATTGCCCGGGTCTCATCGGCGGGATTAATTAGCGGTTGTCAAGCTATTCAAATATTTGCCTAGTGGTTACACGCAACTTGGTCAACAGCCAAGGGTGTGAGGCGAAATGACGCGATCAGACGCAACCGAGCGAACTTCGACGATGCGCTCGCCCAGCAAGACAACCTGGCCGTTGAAGCGGTCCTCGGGGCAGCCGCTTCGCTACGGGGGATCGACTCGTAGCCGCAGAAACGGGATTTGGCTAGGGACAACTCGACGGCTCTGGCTAATGAGCGAGCCGGGATCCAAGCCGACCGAGTGTTGAAAACCCGCCTATAAATTAGATGCCGAATGTGACCTGGCGCGAGTTTCCGCGCGACAGCCGGCGATATCGAGCGAGTGCCCAGAGCGGAAAGAAGGCGCGGTACCCGTGGTAGCGCAAGTAGAAGACACGGGGAAAGCCGACGGCCGTATACCAAGGCTCGTCCCAGTTGCCGTCCTGATCCTGGTTGTCGATCAAATAGGCGATCCCGCGAGCGACCGCCGGATGGCCGATCTCCCCAGCCGCCATCAAAGCCAGCAGCGCCCACGCGGTCTGCGATGAGGTACTGTAGGATGCCGCGCCGTGCGGCGCCCGGGGCCAGTAGGATTCGCCCGCTTCCCCCCAGCCGCCGTCCTGACGCTGCCGAGCAACGAGCCAAGCGACGGCGCGCCGCATCTCAGGCGAGCCGGCGGGAATGCCTGCGCTGTTGAAGGCGGTGAGCACCGACCAAGTCCCGTAGATATAGTTGGTTCCCCACCGGCCGAACCAGCTGCCGTCCGGCTCCTGCTCGGATAGCAGATAGGCGATCGCCGCAGCCACCGCCGGATGCTCCGGGCCGTGGCCGATTTGGGTCAGGAAGCTCAGACAGCGTCCGCTGACGTCCGCAGTCGGCGGGTCCAGCAGCGCACCATGGTCGGCGAACGGGATGTGGTTCAAGTAATAATGGGTGTTGTCGGCGTCGAAGGATCCCCATCCGCCGCCACGGCTCTGCATGCCGATAACCCACTCGGCGGCCCGGTCGATCGCGACTCGATAATGTGCCGAGCCGAAACGGTCGAGGGCGAGCGCCACTGCCGCCGTGTCATCGAGATCGGGGTAGTAGGGGTTCTCGAATTGGAAGGCCCACCCGCCCGGCCGCAGGCCGGGGCGCGCCTCCGCCCAATCGCCAACGACCTCGAGCACCTGCTTTGCCTCGAGCCAGTCCAGCGCCCGCTTGATAGTCGCTTCCAGGCGTGCGTCTTCGACCTCCATCAGCGCGTGGCAGGCAAGGGCCGTGTCCCACACCGGCGACAGGCAGGGCTGGCAGTAGCTGCGCTCGCCATCCAGAACCAAGAGCTTGCGGAGCGAGGCCAGAGCCGCCGCATAGCCGGGGTGATCGGGCTCGTAGCCGAGACAGTCGAACATCATTGCGGCATTGGCTATCGCCGGGAAGATGCCGCCAAGACCGTCCTCGCCATTGAGGCGCTCGGTCACAAAGGCCACGGCTTTGTCGATTGCGCGCCGTCGCGCATCCGACGGAAAAAACGGCTCTGCGACCCGTAGTAGCCGGTCGAGCATGCCGAAGGCTACCGAGAGTGGCGACGATGTTGGGCCGCCGATCCAATCCCGCACCACATCCGGTGGCTCGACAAAGAGCTCGGCTACGGTAATGCCAAGCGGGTTGCGGGCTCGCGGGCGCACCGCCATGAGGACGAGCAGCGGCACTAGAACCGTACGCGACCAGTAGGACACTTTGGCGATATGAAAAGGAGACCAGCTCGGCAGCAGCATGATCTCGACAGGCATGACCGGTACGGCCCTCCATGGAACCTCGCCGAACACTGCGAGCAGGATGCGCGTGAATACGTTGCAGCGCCGCGCGCCGCCGCTTGTCAGGATCGCCGCCCTGGCTCGTTCCATATGCGGTGCGTCGACCGGATCCCCGGCGGCCTTCAGCGCGAAATAAGCCTTGACCGACGCGCTGAGGTCGAGAGCGCCCCCGTAAAACAGCGGCCAACCCCCGTCTGCGCTTTGGGTCGCGCGAATATACCCGGCGATCCGTGCTTGCAGCTCCGGCTCGATACGGCCGAAATAGTGCTGGAGCAGGATGAACTCCGCCGGGATAGTCACGTCGGCCTCCAGCTCGAAAACCCAATGCCCGTCCGGGTGTTGCAACGCAACCAGCGATTCGCTGGCTCGCAAGATCGTCTCGTCGAGCCGCGTCGCGTCAACTCGGCGGCCGGCCGTCCGAACCTCTTTCGGCGATACTTCACTCATGGGGACGACAGTGTCGGAACAGGGTTCGCTGCGATGGAGGAAGGTTCTTCACACGAGGCATCGGTCACGAGCCGTGCCGCAGCAAGCCCGGAGCGAATAGCCCCTTCGATCGTCGCGGGCAAGCCCGTTTCGACATAATCTCCTGCAAGTAGAAGGTTCCTCCAGGCGGTCTTTGGCGGTGGGCGGCGTTTCAGCTGCTCGGGGCTCGCCAGAAACGTCGCTCGGCGCTCCTTGACAATCCTTACCGGTGGAACGGGATGCGACGGAAGTTGATAGGCGAGGGCGACATCCCGCCAAAAGAGGTCACACAACTCGCCAGACGTACGTTCCACGATTCGGTCAGCAGCGCTGACCGTAACCGAGAACGCTTCCCGCTTGCGAAAGATCCATTCCGCCGCGCCGCCAACCACGCCGATAAAAAAGGGCGCGCCCTCGGGCGGATCACAGCGGAAATGAGCGTTCACAATCGGGGAATATTGATCGGGGACGGTAAGCGCCGGAACGAGGCGCGCGGCAATTGCGGCGGAGACGGCAAGGATTACGCTGTCGCCGTCGCCGAGCCTGATCGAATCTCCGTCGAAGAGGAGTCCTGAAACCCTGTCCGCCTCGAAGGTCAAGGCCTTCAGCCGGGTGCCAAAGCGAATTTCGGCGCCATTTGCACGCAACCGCGCGAGCGCCGGCTCGATAAAGGTCTCCGACAAGCCGATTCGGGGCACGAGCGGACGGCATGCTGCCCCGCCGCGTCCAAGCGTCTGGGCGAGAACGCGCCAGAAGAGCTCGGCCGAAGCTTGGTCGGCGCTCGTATTTAAAGCAGCAATGGCGAGTGGCTCCCACAACCTTCGGAACAAGCTCTGCTTCCGATCTAACACCGTGGCGACGGTCGCTGACGGATCAGCTTGTCGCAGCGTCAGTACGGCGCAATAATCGAGCGCCCGGGTATCCGGCACCCGCCTCCTCGAGTTCAAAATCCACCACGGCAGAGTTCCGTGATTGAGTCGCACCGTCCAGCGCTGCTCCGTCACGACATCAAGAAAGGGAAAGACAGCCTCTCCGGGACCATCGAGGGTTCCCAGCGCACCGACCCGCCCGAGATAGTCGAGCGTGAATTCGTTGCCGGAAAGAACGAGATGGTTGCCGTTGTCGATCCGACAGCCCAGTTCCGTGTCGAAATACGAGCGGCACCGCCCGCCCGCATGCGGTGCGGCCTCGTGCAGAAGCACGCGGCGACTAGCGTGTGCAAGCTCGACCGCGGCGGCGAGGCCGGCAAGGCCGGCCCCGACGACGTGTACGCTACCCGTTCCCGCGGGCGCCCTCATAACAAGCCGTGGCGCAACACCAGCCAGAGCTTGAGGGAGGTCGATATACCGACGCGCTTGCCAGGGTCGCGCCATTCCGAGCGCATTAGAGCCGACAACGTCGCGCGATAGACCGCTGCCATCACCGCGGCCGGACGCATCGCGCGGCGCGAGCATTGCTCCATTTCTCTCGCGGCTTTACGGAAGTGGCCTTGGGCGATGGCAGCGACGT
>Ga0126384_10001257_pt1 | contig 15005 bp, 15 predicted proteins | sample PanSoiMetPlot_36_FD_92543 | JGI IMG/M metagenome (GOLD analysis project Ga0126384, IMG submission 92543) | Tropical forest soil microbial communities from Panama - MetaG Plot_36 | ecosystem: Environmental > Terrestrial > Soil > Tropical forest > Bulk soil | place: Panama | collected 2016-02-17 | reverse complement strand
TGATGGGGGCGAACTAGGATCGACGAGGGTGTAAAGGGTGCGCTTTCGCTCGGCATGATACCGCCGTTATCGGGTCAATCAGAATAGTTGCCAATGACAACTATGCTGAGACGGCTCTCGCTGCGTAACGCGGCGCGAAACGTCTGAACTTAAAGCCCTGTCGTCTAGCAACGGCAGGCGCGGTATCGGAGGGCACCGGGCAACAGAAGCCCTCCACTTTCTTTTTGCCACGGCCGGACCGTGGCCTTTTGTTGGTGCATGACGGCAGAGCCGCATATCGACTATGAAGCCCTGGCGCAGGTTGCGATGCGCTCGATGGTGCGCATGGTGCTGGCGCGGGTGGCCAAGACCGGCCTTCCCGGCGATCACCATTTCTACATCGCCTTCGACACCCAGGCGCCCGGCGTGTCGCTCTCGAAACGGTTGCGCGAAAAATATCCCAAAGAGATGACGGTGGTGCTGCAACACCGGTTTTGGGATCTGGGCGTCACCGACGAGCGGTTTGAGGTCAAGCTGACCTTCGATGGCATCCCGGAACGGCTGTCGATCCCGTTTGCCGCCATCAAGGTATTCTTCGATCCAAGCGTTCCCTACGGCCTGCAGTTTGAGGATTCCGACCTCGCCGGCCAGTCGCTGGGTGCTCCCGAAGCCCCGGCAGCGGCGGTCGAGCCGCTCGGCAAACTGGAAAAGAAGCCGCGTTCCCCGCGCAAGCCCCGACCCGAGAAGAGCCCCGAGCCGGCGCGCCCCGAACGCCCCCTGGTTAGGCCGCAGATCGTGGCGTCAAAGCCCGAGTCGGGCGACGCCAGCAATGAAAACAAGGTCGTCAGTATCGACGCCTTCCGCAAGAAATAACGCTGCTGATGGCGGATGCTCCCCCGATTGGCCTGTTCGCCGGCGAAAAGGCGCTGGTGACGGGATCGGCCTCCAATATTGGCCGTGCCATCGCCGTGGCGCTGGCGCGGGAGGGTGCCGAGGTCACCTGCATCGACATCGATCAGGCGCGCAACGGTGAGGTCGTGGCCGCCATTGAGGCGGCCGGCGGCATCGCCACGGCCGTGACCGCGGAGCTGAGCAGTGGGGAGGGCTGGCGCGCCGCCCTGCCCGCGCCCGGATCGGCACCCACCGCCTTGTTCGTGCATTCGGCCTCACCGCCCCGCAAGGAAACGGACGGCGCGCTCGAGGTGGCCGAGGCCACCTTCGATGCCATGCTCAATACCAATCTGCGCTCGGGCTTTCTTCTCGCCCGCGAGCTTGGACGGCGCATGCGGGAGGCGGCGATCAAGGGCCGCATGCTGTTCATCACCTCGCTCCACGCCGAGACCCCACGCAACATTCCCCACTACTCCGCGGCCAAGGCCGGGCAGACCATGCTCGTCAAGGAACTGGCCCGGGCGCTGGGCCCGGCCGGGATCCGCGTCAATGCGCTGGCCCCCGGCGCCGTGCCCGGTGGCGGCTTCAATGCCGCCGCTTTCGATTTCTCCGCCAAGATCCCGCTGGGTCGCCTGGGGCGGCCCGAGGATATGGCCGACATGGCGCTGGCGCTGTTGTCCGACCGCTTTTCGGGCTATGTCACCGGCACCACGGTGGCGGTCGACGGCGGCATCGCCCTCTACAACTGGATCCCGCTGCCCAAAGGCTAAGGTGCCGGCGACGCACCGTGAGGGGGCACGGGAGTGGTGACGTCGAGGCCATGGCAAGGGCTCGCGTGCGAGGGAGCCGCGCTGGAGCGACAGCAGGCGCGGGCGCCGGTTGCAGAGTGCGGCAGCCGCCGCTATAACGCCCCCCGCATGGGCTGCCGGGCACCGTCGCTGGCCCCAATTTTCCACCAGGAGTTGCGCGCCATGGCCGAGGCCAGTGAGATCAAAGCATCGACGCGTCCGCGGGCGGGCAAAGGCGGCGCGCGCGCGATCCGCCGCGAGGGGCGCGTCCCCGGCGTGCTCTACGGCGACAACCGCGAGCCGCAAAACATCGCCATCGATTTCAAGGAGCTGTCGCTGGCGGTGGGCCGCGGCAAGTTCCTGTCGACCGTGCACGACTTGAACCTCGACGGCGACAAATGCCGCGTGATCCCGCGCGAAGTGCAGCTCGATCCGGTCAAGGATCACGCGCTGCACGTCGATTTCCAGCGGGTCGGTCCGGGCGCGCGCATTCGCGTCAATGTGCCGGCGCGCTTCATCAACGAGGCGCTGTCGCCGGGCCTCAAGCGCGGCGGGGTGCTCAACATCGTGCGCCACGAGATCGAGGTGATGGCGCCGGCCGACGCCATTCCGGAATACTTCGAGTTCAACCTCGATGGGCTGGAGATCGGGCGCTCGGTGCACATCTCGGCGACCAAGATGCCGGACGGCGTGCGGCCGACCATCATCAACCGCGATTTCACGGTGGCCACCATCGCCGGTCACAAGATCGAAGATGAAGCCGCCACCACGCCGGAGGCCGGCGCGGCGGTCGAGGGCGCGGCCGCGGAAGGCGCCGAGGGGGCGCCGGCGCCGGCGGCCGATGCCAAGGCTCAACCCAAAGAGGCCGCACAAAAGGCACCCGCCGCCGGCAAGGAGGCGGCCAAACCTGCTGCCGCCGGCAAGAAATAGGCTGGCGCCGCCGCTGCGGTACGCTCTTGACTGCGGAACACGGCGATGAAGCTGCTTGTCGGCCTCGGCAACCCCGGCAAGGCCTACGCCCGCCATCGCCATAACGTCGGCTTCATGGCGGTCGAACGCATTGCCGCCCGCCACCACCTCGGGCCGTGGAAGAAGCGCTTTTCTGGCCTCACCAGCGACGGCACCATCGCCGGCCACCGGGTGCTGCTGCTGAAGCCGCAAACCTACATGAACGACAGCGGCCGCTCGGTCGAGGATGCGCGGCGCTTTCTGAAGCTGACCGACGCCGATATTTTCGTCTTCCACGACGAACTCGACCTGGCGCCCGGCAAGCTGCGGGTCAAGACCGGTGGTGGCAATGCCGGGCACAACGGCCTGAGGTCGATCACCGCCCACATCGGCAACGATTATGGCCGGGTGCGCGTCGGCATCGGCCATCCCGGGGCCAAGGAATTGGTCACCGGTTACGTGCTGCACGACTTCGCCAAGGCCGATGCCGCCTGGCTCGAGCCAATGCTCGACGCCATGGCCGATGCGGCCGGTCGCCTGGCTGCCGGCGATCCCGCCCGCTTTCTCACCGACGTGGCGCGCACCACCGGCAAGGGCGGCGGCTCGGCGGCGCCGGAGCCCGCAGCCGAGCACCACGCCAGGCCCGCCGCGTCCGCGGCGGCACCCCGGCCGGGCACGCCGATCGGCGGCCTCGCCGAGCATCTCAAGCGCTGGCTCAAGGGCCGCGGGTAAACGGATTGATCGCCATGGGCTTCAAGTGCGGTATCGTCGGCCTGCCCAATGTTGGCAAATCGACGCTGTTTAATGCCTTGACGCAGACCGCGGCAGCCGAGGCGGCGAACTATCCCTTCTCGACCATCGCCCCCAACGTCGGCGAGGTCGGGGTGCCCGATCAACGCCTCGACCGGCTTGCCGGCATCGCCAGGTCGGCAGCCACCATTCCGACGCGGCTCACGTTCGTCGATATCGCCGGCCTGGTGCGCGGGGCGTCGAAGGGCGAGGGCCTCGGCAACCAGTTTCTTTCGCACATTCGCGAGGTCGACGCGGTTGCCTACGTGCTGCGCTGTTTTGAGGATCCCGACGTCGGTCACGTCGAGGGCCGCATCGATCCGATTGCCGATGCCGATACCGTCGAGACCGAGTTGATGCTGGCCGACCTTGATAGCCTGGAAAGGCGACGCGAGCCGTTGGACAAAAAGGCCAAGTCCGGCGACAAGGATGCCAGGCAGCAGCTCGGCCTGATCGACAAGGCACTGGCGCTGGTGCGCGAGGGCCAGCCGGCGCGGTTCGCTAAGCTTGCCCCGGAGGAGGAGCGCGGCTTCGGCCAGCTGCAATTGCTGACCGCCAAGCCGGTGCTGTACGTGGCCAACGTCGATGAGGCCGCGATCGGCGGCAACGCGCTATCCGATCAGGTGCTGGCGCGGGCCAAGGCGGAAGCGGCAGGCGCGGTGGTGATTTGCGCCAAGATCGAAGCCGAGCTCGCCAGCCTCAATCCGAAGGAGCGGCAGGAATATCTCGAGCATCTGGGCCTGGCGGAGCCGGGCCTCAACCAGCTGATCCGCGAGGGGTACCGGCTGCTCGACCTCATTACCTTTTTTACCGCCGGTCCCAAGGAGGCGCGTGCCTGGACCGTGCAAGCCGGCACCAAGGCGCCGCGCGCCGCCGGCAGCATCCATACCGATTTCGAGAAGGGCTTCATCCGCGCCGAAACCATCGCCTTCGACGACTACGTGGCTGCCGGTGGCGAGCTTGGCGCCAAGGAGGCCGGCAAGATGCGCCTCGAGGGCAAGGACTACGTCGTCAAGGACGGCGACGTCATGCTGTTCCGGTTTGCCAACTGAAGCGCCGCCGTCAGACCGCCGCCTCGGTCCGAGCATCGAAGAAGTGCAGCCGTTCGGGATTGACCGCCAGCCGCAGCTGGTCCTGGGCCTTGGCCTGGGTGGCGGGGTCGACGGCAGCCACCATGGAATCCTCGCCGACCCGAACGTCGAGCAGGATTTCGGAGCCCAGTTTCTCGACCACTTCGACCCTGGAGTTGAAGGTCAGTCCGGCCGGATCACCGGCCCGGGCGATGTGCAGGTCCTCCGGCCGGATACCGAGCATCAGCTCGCGACCCAAATGTGCGCGCAGCCGCTCGCCCTGCGTACCGGGGATCTCGATCTCGAGGCCGGCATTTTTCGCCGTCAGCCGGCCATTGCCGTCGGCCACGGTGACATTGGCGAAGTTCATGGCCGGCGAGCCGATGAAGCCAGCCACGAACTTGTTGGCCGGACGGTTGTAGAGTTCGAGCGGATCACCGACCTGTTGCACCACCCCATCCTTCATGACCACGACGCGGTCGCCGAGCGTCATGGCCTCGACCTGGTCGTGGGTGACGTAGACCGCCGTGGTGCCGAGCCGCTGGTGCAGCTTTTTCAACTCGACGCGCATCTGCACGCGCAGCTTGGCATCGAGGTTGGACAACGGTTCGTCGAATAAAAACACCTTGGGATGACGCACGATGGCGCGGCCAAGGGCGACGCGCTGGCGCTGGCCGCCGGAAAGCTGGCGCGGCTTGCGCAACAGGTAGTCGCCGATGCCCAGGATCTCGGCCGCCTCTTTGACACGCTGCGTAATCTCTTTCTTGTCGAATTTCCGCATCTTGAGGCCGAACGCCATGTTGTCGAACACGCTCATGTGCGGATAGAGCGCATAGTTCTGGAACACCATGGCGATGTCGCGATCCATCGGCGCCAGATCGTTGACCACTTGGCCGTCGATCGAGACGTCGCCGCCGCTGATCTGCTCCAACCCGGCGATCATGCGCAAGGTCGTGGTCTTACCGCAGCCGGAGGGGCCAACGAAGACCACGAACTCCTTGTCGCGGATTTGCAGATTGACGTCTTTGACGGCGTGAACGGTGTCGTAGAACTTGTTGATGCCCCTGAGTACGACCTGCGCCATTCGCTCTCATCCGCCTCCCATTGATTGCGCGCCGTCTTGGCCAGCCGCGGCGCCGTCCCTTGTCAGCCCTTGACCGAGCCGGTCAGGCCCGACACGTAATGTTCCACGAAGAAGGAATAGACCACCGCCACCGGGATCGAGCCCAGCAGCGCCCCTGCCATTAGCGGTCCCCAAAAGAACACATCGCCGCGGATCAGCTCCGACGTCACGCCGACCGGTACGGTCTTCTGCGCCGGCGAGGACAGGAACACCAGCGCGTAGATGAACTCGTTCCAGGACAAGGTGAAGGCAAAGATGCCCGCCGACAGGATGCCGGGAATCGCCACCGGGATGATGATGTAGAGCATGGCCTGCCAGCGCGAGGCGCCGTCGATGCGGGCGCATTCCTCGAGCTCCTTCGGCACCGCCTTGAAGTAGCCCATCATCAGCCAGGTACAGAACGGAATGAGAAAGGTCGGATAGGTGAGGATCAGCGACCAGGGGGTGTCGCCCAGATTGTAGTTGCGGATGATCTCGGCCAGCGGGATGAACAGCAAGGTCTGCGGCACCAGATAGGTGATGAAGATGCCGGTACCGAGCCCGCCGGCAAACGGAAAGTTCAGGCGCGACAGGGCGTAGCCGGCAAACACCCCACAGATGAGCGAGATCGCCGTCGAGACCAGGGCGATGAAGGTGGTATTCCATAGCCAGGCCGAGAACAGCGTCTCCTCGAACAGATACTTGACGTGCTCCAAGGTCGGCTTGGTGGTCCAGAACGGATTGTAGTTCACCGAGTTCCAGGGCCGGTACAGTTCACCATCCGGCCGAAAGCTGGTGATGATCATCCAGTAGAACGGGAACAGCAGGAACAATAGGAAGAAAGCCATGGGCAGGTAGAAGAACACCCACTTTCTCCACTTGGCGCCTTCGATCATGGCTTAACGGGTCTCCACGCGACGAATGTAGAGCAGCTGTACGACGACGATGAGCAGCAGTACCGGGAACATGGCGAGCGAGATCGCCGCGCCCTCGCTCAACAGCCCGGTGCCGACGCCGATCTGATAGGCATAGGTCGCGAACAGATGCGTGGCGTTGGCCGGCCCGCCGCCGGTCATGACGTAGACGATTTGGAAATCGGCCAAGGTCTGGATCACCGAGAACAGCACCACCACCATGGTCACCGGCAGCAGCAGCGGCCAAGTGATGTGCCAGAAGCGATGCCACGGCTTGGCGCCGTCGATCGCCGCCGCTTCATTGAGCTCGGGACTGATGGTCTGCAACCCCGCCAGCAGGCTGATGGCAAAGAACGGCACGCCGCGCCAGATGTTGACCACGATGATCGAAATCATGGCGAGATCGGGATCGCCCAGCCAGTTGATGCGGCCGGTGATGACACCCAAATGATAAAGCGTCCAGTTGATGACGCTGAAGGTTGGGTCGAACATCCAGCGCCAGGCAAATGTCGACAGCACGGTGGGGATGATAAACGGCAGCAGGATGAAGGCGCGGGTGAACGCCTTGGCGCGGAAATCGCGGTTGAGCAGGATCGCCAGCCACAACCCGAGCCCCAGTTTGAAGACGGTGGTAACGGCGGTGTAGAGGAAGGTGTTGTAGACCGCGGTCCGGAAGATCGAGTCGTTCCAGATCTTGTAGTAGTTGGCAAAGCCGACGAAGTCGCCGGGGACGCCGACGCGGGCGTTGGTGACCGACAGCTGAATGCCGCGCACGAATGGATAGGCGATGAACAGTCCGAGCAGGACGACGGTCGGCACCAGCAGCATGAACGCCAGCCAGCGTTCGTCTTCCAGGAACCGGTGCCGTCGCGGCGGCGGGGGGGTCGTGTAAGTGGTGATTGCCTCGACTGCCATCGAGCCATTCCTTTCGCCTAGGCCCTTCGCCGTTGGCCTGACGCGGCGAGGGCGGGTTGCCCGAGCTGCGGCCGGCGTGCGGCCGCAGCCAGACGGCCTCGTTGTTAGCCGTAAACCTTCTTGAGCTCCCCTTCCGCCCACTTTACCGCGTCTTCGGCCGGCATGCCCTGCACCGCTTTGGCGTACATGTCGACGATGATGTACTTGGACAGCACCTCACCGGCTTTTTTGCTGGAGGGGCCGGCGTGGCCGGGGGTGAGACCGAGCTTGCCGGCGACCTTGTAGGGCGCCATCACCGGATCTTCATCCCAAAGCTTGTGCTTTTCCCACTCCGGCGTGGTCGGGGTGGCAAAGCCCTTTTGCGAGACGAACCACTTCTCGTAGATCGGCTTGGAATGCGCCCACTTCAGGAATTCCTTGGCCGCCTTTTGATTCTTGGAATAACTCGGCAGCACGTGGCTGTGGTAGGTGTGCATGGAGAACTGACCCGCCGGCCCCTTCGGCAACGGTGCGTGCTGAATATCGGTCTTCAGCTGTGCGCCCTTCTCGCTGATGTACTTGTCGGGGTTGCGCAGCGATTCGATATAGATCGAGGCGCCGTTGAGGGTGGCGGCAATGGTCTGCGACAGGAAGGCGCGATTGTTGTTGGTGTCGTCCCAGGCGAGGCCGCCTTCGTCGTGGGCGTCCTTCCAGAAGCCGGTCATGAACTTGACCGATTCGATGCTGCCGGGGCTGTTGATGGTGACGGTCTTGCCGTCGGCCTCAACCTCCTTGCCGCCCCACGACCACAGGTAAGGATAGGCAAAGGTCGGCGCGTCGCCGAAGGTGTGACCCAAGGTCTGGCCGATCGGTCGGCCTTTTTGTTTCAGCTTTTTGCCGACCTCGCGATACTGCTCCCAGGTATCTGGGAAGGTCGCGGCGCCAACTTCCTCGAACCAGGATTTGCGGTAGGCAATCATGCCGCCGATGATCGCCCAGGGCATCGACAGCCACTTGCTGCCATCATTGGAGTTGGCCTTGACCAGCGGATAGTGGTTGCCCTCGGCCTTGGCGAGCTCGGCCACCAGGTCCGACATATCCACCACGCTTTCCGCATAAAGCTGGGGATGATTGTTGTTGAGCATGATGAGGTCGGGGCCGGCGCCCGACTGAACGGCCGATGTGATCCGGGGCTGCAAATCGTTGGCATTGACCGTCTCGAAATTGATCTTGATGCCCAGCGCCTTTTCGCCCTCTGGCAGCAGCTCCTTGCGCAGCAGTTGGTCGGTCGCCGGCACGAAATCGTTCCAGCGCAGCCAGTGCACCGTGGTGGCTTGCGCGTAGGCCGGCGGCGTCCGAGTCGCCAGGATGCTGGCCATGCCGCCTGCCGTGGCAAGTGCCGTCGAGCCTTGCACGAACCGGCGGCGCGTCACTTTCGTCATCGGTCATTTCCTCCTTTGCAGTCGCTTGTTTGTCCGTCCTTGCCCCGACTGTACTATGTAAAGCCGGCGGGAACAAAGAACCCAGTTGCCGGCCTAACCCGCATGGCGCGCGGCCGGCGCTGGGTCGGCTTGGCGGCCCGCTGCTCCCCCTTGATGCTCTACAACCCTTTGCGGCCGCCGACCAGGCTCGCCGATCAGCGCTGGCACCGGGCGCGGGTGGGGAGCGCCGACGCGCCGCACCCAAACGCGCCAGCCAACCGGCCCGGCGCCGTGCCGCTCGCGGTGGTCGGCAACCCTGTCCTCAGCGCGCTTCTCCGCACCGATCGCCGGTCGTGAAGCGCTCGATGCTGGCGCGGTCGACCTCGATGCTGAGCCCGGGCGCTGCCGGAATGGCGACCACCCCCGCCAGGTGCTCGATCGGCGGCGTCAGTACCGCCTGGCGGAAGGGATGTTCCGAGCGGTCGAATTCCAACAGCGGATGACCTCGACCAGACAGCTGGCGCGCATCGCCGTTTCCATAAACGACCCGCCGAAGGGTTGCGACAGCTCCGCTTCGAGCCTCGGCGATCCGCATCATGGGCATTCCCAGCTCAGGGGGTGGTGAGGCGCGCCAGCCGCGATGCCGTGGCGGCGTTGACCGACCCGTTCGGCGCCTCGCCACGCAGGATTGTTGCGACCTGCTCGACGCTTTCCAGCGCCTGTCCCTCGATCGCCGGCAAGGTCAAGCCGCCGATGTGCGGGGTCGCCACCACGTCGGCGCGTTGCGCCAGCACTGGCGATGGCATCTGATCGGGGGCACGGCCCACGTCCATGGCGGCGCCGGCAATCCTGTGCTCGTCGAGGGCCTCGGTCAGCGCCGCCTCGTCGATCAGATTGCCGCGCGACAGGTTGATCAGCAGGCCATCGGGCCGCATCAGCCGCAGCGCCCGGCGATCGATCAGGTTCTCGGTTTCCGGGGTCGCCACGGCCAGCGGCAGCACGTAATCGGCGCGGCGCAGGAGCTGGTCAAAGTCAACCTGTTCGATCAGATCGTGCTCGACGGTGACGTAGGGATCGGTGACGAGGACGTGCATACCGAACGCCAGCGCCAGCTCCGCCACCGTGCGGCCGAGCGGGCCATAGCCAATGATGCCGGCGGTGGCGCCGGCAAGCTGCCGGCCGAGCCGCGGCTCGGGCCGGTGCCCGCCCTTGTAGGCGAGGTTGGCGCGGGAGATGCCGCGCCCGGCGTCGATCATGAGGCCGATCACCAGTTCGCTGACCGCGGCGAGCCAGCTGCGGTCGGCGTGGGTGACGAGCACGCCCAAATCGCTGGCGGCGGCAACGTCGATATTGCGGATGTCGACGGCGACGCGGCACACCGCGATCAGCTCGGGCAAGGCCGCCAGCACGTCCGCGCCACAGGCGGTGGCGCGGTCGGCGACGATGATTTGGCAGCCCTGGGCCGCCGCGATCAAGGTTTTGTCGTCGAGCGGCTCGGGGGCGCCATTGAGGACGACCTCGCCCAAGGCGCGCAGGGAGCCAAGCGCCCGCTCGCCAAAGTAGTTGCGGCACATCTCGGGTGTGTGCGTGATGAGGAGGCGCGGCACCGTCATTGCCCTGCCTCAGCGCCAGACTTTGCGCGCATCGCCGCTGAATTCTTGGCTGCAGAAGCTGCCGCCCTGGTAGTAGTCACCAACCGGATCGGGGGCGCGCTTGGCCTCTTGCGCCATCGCCTGCTCGCGGAAATCCTCCGCCTTGCCGCTCGGACGGTAGCCATAGGCATAGGCGCGGCTGTTGTCCCACCAGGTACGCTCGTTGAGCGAGGCGCCGTAGAAGATCTCGTACTCGAGCTCGGGGTGCTCGAGGCCGATCCGAATGAGCGCAACCAGGTCCTCAGGGCTGAGCCAGATCGCCAGCCGGCGCTGATCGAGCGGCTGCTCGCCGAGGTTGCCGATGCGCAGGCACAGCACGCGCAACCCGTACTTGTCGGCGTAGAGCGCGCCCAACGCCTCGCCGAACGCCTTGCTCAGGCCGTAGCGCGTATCCGGACGCACGGTTACGTCGGGGCCGATGCGCTCAACGCGCGGATAGAAACCGACGGCGTGGTTCGATGAGGCGAACACCACCCGCTTGACGCCCTTGCGGCGCGCGGCCTCGAACAGGTTGCGGCAGCCGATGATGTTGGCGTTGAGAATGGTCTCCCAGGACCCTTCGACCGAGTGACCGCCAAGATGGATGATGCCGTCGACCCCATCCACGGCCTGTTCGACCTCGGCCAGATTGCCGAGCTCGGCCGCCACGAACGTCTCGGCGGGGTCGAGATCGACGGGTTTGCGGCTGTCGCTCAGCCGCAGCTCGGGATAGATCGGCGGCAACAGCCGGCGCAGGCGCCGGCCGATGTCGCCGGCGGCCCCGGTCAACAGAACGCGTTTCATGGTACCTCCTTTCGGTTGGCTCGCCGGCGCTGCGCATCAGGCGGGCTCGCCCGCCCGCTCGGCCAGCAGGCGATAGCGCTCAAGGCTCTTGGTCAGATGCGCGCGCATCGCCCGGCGCGCCTCCGCCCCGTCGCGACCGCGAATGGCATCGGCGATGCGGCGATGCTCCTTTAGCAGCCGCGCCAGATAGGTCTGCCGCTCGGCCGCGGTCGCAAGTGCGGCGCGGATGCTGTGCCGCGGGATCACGTGCTGGCCCAGGAACGCCAGGAACTCAACGAATTGAGGGTTGCGGGTGGCATCGGCAATCGCCCGATGAAAGGCGAAATCCTCGTTGACGGCGCTGTCGCCGCTGGCGATGGCGGTCTCCATGTCGGCCAGTGCCTTCATGATGGCGGCGATCTGCCAGCTGCGGGCGCGCTCGGCGGCAAGGCTGGCGGATTCCACCTCGACGGCGAGCCGCAGCTCCATGAGGTTGAGCACATCGGTGATCGAGCTGAGCCCGTCGGGGTCGATGCGAAAGGCGCGGGGCCCATCGGCGGCCACGAACGCGCCTGAGCCTTGGCGCGTGGTGACCAGGCCTTCGGCGCGCAATGCCGCCACCGCTTCGCGTATCACCGTGCGGCTGACGCGTAGCGCATCCATCAACTTCTGCTCGGTCGGCAGCCTGGAGCCCGGCCCCAACCGGCCGCTGCGGATTTCGCCGGCTATGCGCTCGATGATCTCTTCAGTAAGATTGCGGCTCGGGCGCAACGGGCGCAGGAAAGCCGGCTTGTCAGCCGCCGGTGATCGGACTACGGTGCCAATTCGTCTGGTCATCGTACAATTGTTGTACCGCCGATCCGATGCGCAATCAACCATGTGCAACACGGGTTCGCGCGACCTTTCAAAATCAGCATCGTGCCGGCAACGGAGAACCCATGGATAGGCGGTCGGTGGTGAAATTGGGCCTTGCCGGTCTGGCGATGACGGCGCTCAACGGTCACCCGGCGTTGGCCCAATCCAAGCTGGTGCTGAAGGCCACCGACGTGCATCCGCTCGGCTATCCAACGGTCGAGGCCGTAATACGCATGGGCAACAAGCTCGAGGCGGCAACCAATGGCCGCATCAGCATCCAGATGTACCCCTCCATGCAGCTCGGCGGCGAGAAGGAAATGATCGAGCAGGCGCAGGTAGGCGCCTTGCAGATTGCCCGCATCAGCGTTGGCCCGATCGGTCCGATCGTGCCCGAACTCAACGTCTTCAACCTGCCGTTCATATTCCGCGATAATGCGCACATGGAGAAAGTGATCGACGGGGCGATCGGCGATGAGCTGTTGAAGAAGCTTTCCGAGCATCCGACCGCCGGTCTGATCGGGCTTTGCTGGATGAATGCCGGCTCGCGCAACATCTATAACAGCAAGCATCCGATCATAAAGGTCGAGGATCTCAAGGGCCTCAAGATTCGGATGATGGGCAACCCGGTGTTCGTCGACACCATGAATTCGCTGGGCGGCAATGGCGTCCCCATGGGCTTCGATCAGCTGGTCAATGCCATGCAAACCGGGGTGGTCGACGGCGCCGAAAACAACGAGCCAAGCTACGAGACCGGTCAGCACTACCGCTATGCCAAGTACTACTCAATGACCGGGCACCTGATCATCCCGGAGATTTTGGTGTTCTCGAAGAAGTCGTGGGAAGGGCTTTCGAAAGACGACCAGGCGCTGATCGGCAAGCTATCCAAGGAGGCGCAGCACGAACAGCGCAAGCTGTGGTACGAGCATGAACAGCGATCGCTCAAAAAGATGCGCGAAGCCGGTGCCCAGATCAACGAAGTCGCCGACCGCCAGCCGTTCCAGGCCGCGGTGAAGCCGGTGTGGGACAAGTATGGTGCCCAGTTCACGGCACTGATTGAGCGGATCCGAGCGGTGCAATAGTCGGCAGCGATGCTGGCACCGCCAGCGGCGCCTGCCCGCCGTGCCTGCCTGGGCACATGGGGCGGCGACGCCTTTGGCCCCGGCTCGAGCGCAGATCATCAGGCCCGCAGCTCGGCGATCGGCCAGTGCGGTCCGCCCAGTCGCCGTTGCCCGAGATAGGCGCGTGCCGCCTCGGCCTCACCGGCGCGCAGCAGCGCAACGATCAGCGCATATTCGATGAGGTCACGCTGCGCCCGGCTGCCGCCGATGCGCTCGTGGCTGGCGATGATCGGCAGCATGCTTGCCGACGCCTCCTGCCAGGCGCCGCGGTTGAGGGCGGCGAATGCCCGCGCCAGGGCCGAGACCATATCCGCCGCTGGTCCGGCGGCGCTGCGCTCGATCAACGCCAGCGCCTCGCCATTGCCGGCCAGCGCATGGGCGAGCGCGCCGTGCACGTCGGCAAAGGTGACGCCGGGTGTGGCAAAGGCGGTGAGCGCATACGTGCTCACCTCGCGCCACAGCTCCGGGCGGCGGGCCTCGCCGGCGAGTTCGGCCCGGAACAGGAACGAGGCGGAATCCGATAAGGTATTGATCGGTGGCCCCCACGAGGCGCCGGGCTTCAAGTGGGCGTGATAGACCTCCCAGGCCTCCTGCGTGTGCCCGAGTTCGAGTTGCCAAAGCGCGACATGCCAGGCCAGATGACAGTGCAACTGCCCCTCTTTGGGATAGCGCAGCCACCAGTCGCTGAGGTAGCTCAGTCCCGGTTCGCGCTCCCCGCTCTCGTAAAAGACGTGGCCGCGAATGTGGGCGGCGTGCGCGTTCAAGGGATTGCGGGCGAGCGAGCGCTCGATGTTGGTCAGGGCCTGATCGATGTGCCCGCATTCGACCTGGGCGAAGGCGCGCATCGACAGAAACCACCAGTCCTCCTCGCCGTAGGCGGTGGCGAGCGCGTCCATCAGCTCTAGCAGCTCGAGCTCGCGCCCGGCGCGGCCGCTGAAACCGATCAAGCCAAACACGCTGGTTAACGGCGCCAGCACCATGGCATCGCGCGGATAGTCGCCAAGATGCGCGCGCGCCGCCGCCAGCGCCGGCGCCGACTTGCCGTTGATCACCAGGTTCATGACCTCGACATGGCCGCGTTCGCGCGCCGATAGCCCATCGCTCAGCTCGAGCGCGCCGGCGATGGCGGCCTTGGCGGCCTCCGGCTGCGCCCGCAACTGCAGGGCGCGGGCGAGCCCGACGTGGGCCACCGCCAGTCGCGGATCACAAGCGATGGCGCGATGAAACGCTGCCTCGGCACCGGGGCTGGCGGCAAGCAACAGATCGACGGCCGCGACGTAGGCATCGCACGCTGGCCTCGAGCTTGACGTCAGGCCGTTGCCGTAGCGGTCGCTCAGCATGAAAGAGACCTCCTCAGGTTCCGCACCGGCCGCAGCAGGTAACTGCCGGCTCCGCCGCGGGGGCGGCCGTGCCGCGCCAACTTTATCGATGAGCTGCGGCCGTGCGCGGAGGTTAAGCGCCATCGCGGCCGGCGCGCAAATGGCTTTCGGCTGGTGCGGTTGCCACCCCGGAAGGACCGGCTGCGGCGCCGGCGGCAACCCGCGGTGGCGCGCGGCCGACGCCGCCGGGCGCCTGGGTTTGGGCGGCGTGGCGGCCCGCTTTGGCGCCGACGTCTGCCGCGCGCGGGTCTTGACCCCCCGCTAAAACGGACCCAGTCCATGCTGCTTCAGGGCAGCCAGGTCACCGCTGCAGGCCTGGCGAGGGCGCCGAGCGCCAGCGCTGTCAGCGCAATTGTCCTTGCGGCCCATGGTTGGCTCCTGCACACTTTCGGGTGCGCGGCTGGGTCGCGAGCGCTAGGACCACGTGAGCACCATTAGATGTG
>Ga0126384_10001255_pt1 | contig 15017 bp, 7 predicted proteins | sample PanSoiMetPlot_36_FD_92543 | JGI IMG/M metagenome (GOLD analysis project Ga0126384, IMG submission 92543) | Tropical forest soil microbial communities from Panama - MetaG Plot_36 | ecosystem: Environmental > Terrestrial > Soil > Tropical forest > Bulk soil | place: Panama | collected 2016-02-17 | reverse complement strand
CTTACCAACGAATGGGCGCTGCTTCTGAGCGGGATTCTCTCGGTCGTTTTCGGGGTGCTGGTGATCGCGAGGCCGAACGCGGGTGCTCTCTCGATCCTCTGGCTGATCGGCACCTATGCGATTCTCTACGGCATCATGCTGTTGACCATCGCGATCAGGCTGAGAAGCCTAGCGTCGCAAGCGCGGAGCACCGCCGCCCGGGCGACATAGGATCCCCGGTCGACCGAATCGCGCCTAGCGTTGCTCAACGTGAAGACCTCAAAGACGGCCGGTGAGGCGGAGCGGCTGAAGGAGGCTCGCGAGCAACAGGTCCCTTGGAGGAAGTGGGGGCCCTATCTCAGCGAACGTCAATGGGGCACCGTCCGCGAGGACTACAGCGAGAACGGCGATGCCTGGGACTACTTCCCGCACGACCAGGCGCGGTCCCGCGCGTACCACTGGGGCGAGGATGGTTTGGCCGGGATCTCGGACGACAAGCAGCGGCTGTGCTTCGCCCTGGCTCTGTGGAACGAGAAAGATCCCATTCTCAAGGAGCGCCTCTTCGGCCTCACCAACAGCGAGGGAAATCACGGCGAGGACGTGAAGGAATACTACTTCTACCTCGATAGCACCCCGACCCATTCGTACATGAAGTACCTCTACAAGTATCCGCAGTGGGCCTACCCCTATGACGAACTGGTGGCGACCAACAAGCGCCGCTCGCGCGCGGAGCTCGAATACGAGCTGCTCGACACGGGCGTCTTCGCCGACGACCGATACTTCGACGTTTTCCTCGAGTACGCCAAGGCAGCGCCCGAGGACCTCTGCATCCGCATCAGCGTCGCAAACCGGGGCCCCGAATTCGCCAGGCTCCACCTCCTACCAACGCTTTGGTTCCGCAACACTTGGAGCTGGTGGCCCGACCCGCCGAAGCCTTCCCTTCGCGAGGTAACCAGCCAAAGCGGAACGCGAGTCATCGCCGCCTCGCACGACACGCTCGGCGACCGGTGGCTCTACGTCGATGCTGACGTCCCCCTGCTGTTTACGGAGAACGAGACCAACCAGCAGCGCCTCTTCGGCACCCAGAACCGGGGGCCTTTCGTAAAGGATGGAATCAACGAGCTGTTGGTCCACGGAAATCCGGATGCTGTGAACCCCGCCAAAAGTGGCACCAAGGCTGCCGTTCACCAGGTCATCGAGGTGGATCCAGGGAAGACCTCAGTCCTGAGGCTGCGGCTTTCGGACGCGTCCCCGGTGAAGCTGCCCAAGCCGTTCGCCGAGTTCGATCAGGTGATGGCGACGCGCCAAAACGAGGCCGACGAGTTCTACCGATCGATCACGCCCGCGGGAGCGACCGAGGACGAGGCGCGCGTAATGCGGCAGGCCTTTGCGGGAATGCTCTGGGGCAAGCAGTACTACTTCTTTGACGCCAACAACTGGCTCCGCGAGCACGGCGTCGATCCGTTCGATCGATCTGGACCCCCCGTCCGGAACAGCAAGTGGGCGCACATGCTCAATGACAACGTGATCTCCATGCCCGACAAATGGGAGTATCCGTGGTACGCCGCCTGGGATCTGGCTTTCCAATCGATCGCGCTCACGGGTGTGGATCCGGACTTCGCCAAGCAGCAGCTCGACCTGATGCTCCGCGAGCATTACCTGCACCCGAGCGGACAGCTCCCTGCGTACGAGTGGAATTTCAGCGACGTGAACCCGCCGGTTCATCCCTTTGCCATCCTCTTTCTTTATTGGATGGAGCACGCACTGGGTCGCAAGGCGGACTTGGAGTTCATGACCCGCTGCTTCGGCAAGCTTCTGGCCAACTTCACCTGGTGGGTGAACCGCGAGGACCGCTTCGGAAAGAACGTTTTCGAGGGTGGTTTTCTCGGCCTCGACAACATCAGTGTTTTCGATCGATCGGCGCCGCTGCCCACGGGGGGCCACCTGGAGCAGGCCGACGGCACCGCGTGGATGGCGCTCTTCAGTCAAAACATGCTCGAAATCGCCGGGGAGATCGCAGCCAGAGACCCGGCGTACGAGGATCTCGCCGTGAAGTTCGTTGACCATATCCTGGCGATCGCCCGCGCGATGAACCGGGTCGGTCGAGACGGCATGTGGGATGAAGAGGATGGGTTTTATTACGACGTGCTTCGCCTGCCCGACGGAAGCGCCACTCGCGTCAAAGTCCGCTCCATGGTTGGGCTATTACCGATCTGCGCCACCACGGTGTTCGAAGCGTCGGACCTTGCGCGGATGCCTCGGGTGGTCGGGCACTTCAACGAACGGCTGCGACAATTTCCAGAACTGCTGAGCCATATCCATGCTCTCGGCAACGAGCGTCTCGCCGCCGGGGAAGCGGAAATTGGGTACGGCGGCCGAGCCATCTCCGCCCTGGTAACGACGGGACGGCTGCGGCGCGTCCTCGCCCGGATGCTGGACGAAAACGAGTTTTTGAGCCCCCATGGAATCCGCGCGCTCTCGCGATATCACCTGGAGCATCCCTTCATCTTTCAAGCGGGCGGACAGGAATTCCGGGTCTCCTACGTCCCAGCCGATTCGGACAGCGGAATGTACGGGGGCAACTCGAATTGGCGCGGGCCGATCTGGATGCCGGTGAACGTACTGCTGATTCGGGCATTGCTCCATTTCTACTGCTTCTATGGCGAGGCGTTCCGAGTCGAGTGCCCGACCGGCTCTGGCCGGACGATGAACCTCTTCGAGGTGGCGAAAGAAATCGCCGGGCGCCTGACGCGGATCTTCCTGCGCGACCAGCACGGTCGTCGGCCGGTGTACGGCGGCACGGAGAAGTTCCAGGCCGACCCGCACTGGCGGGATCTGATCCTCTTCTTCGAGTACTTCCACGGTGACAACGGCGCCGGCGTTGGGGCGTCCCACCAGACCGGCTGGACGGGGCTCGTCGGGACGCTGATCCAACTCTTCGGGCTGCTCGACGCCGGTAAGTTGTTGGAAGGCGGCAAGGCAGCATTTAAGAGGGTCGAATTCTGACGCGCAGCCTCGATTGGATGCCACGGCTCAGCAGCTGCAATCCCACCAGGGCAAGCACGATTCCAATCGGCCAAACGACGATCTGAGGCTTCCAGAATCCAATCGCAGCAACGAGCAGAAAGATTGCACCCACGCCGATCAGCGGCGCGCCCTCGAAGCTCTCCAGCGGACGCTGCCCGGTGATTGCCGCGCCGACCGCGCTGCCGAGGCTGCCGACGCCGCTCAGCAGCTGTGCGCCGCTGCCCGTGCCGGTGGGCATACTGCCCGGACCCATGGCCTTGCTCTGTTGCTTAGGTGCGCGCGGCGGTCTCGCCACCAAAGCCCCGTTCGAGCGCACAATCTCGTCGGCGTTTTGGAGGTCTTCCTGGTATTGCGACTCCATCTGGCGCGCAATCGATGCGTCCTCGATGCTGACGTCCATCTCCCAGTTGTTCATCCAGCTGCCGACGTTGAGATTGGTCGATCCGATGCGCGTCCACACGCCGTCGGCTACCGCGGTCTTGGCATGCAGCATTGGTCCGCGCCACTCGAATATCCGGATCCCGGCATCGAGGAGGAATCCGTAACGGCTCCTTGACGTCGCCCCGATCCATCGGATGTCGCTCCGAGAAGGCAGCAGCAGCCGGACGTCTACGCCGTCCGCGGCGGCCTGCCGCAGCGCCTGCAGATAAGGCACGGTCCCCATGAAATAGGCGTCCGTCAGCCAGAGCCTTTGGCGCGCGAGCGCGGCGACCAGGAGGTCAATTCTCAGGAGCTTGGCCGTCTCCGGCGTGGAGGCGATTACCCGCACGCCGTGAGTGCCCGCGATGGCGATCGTCTCCCGCGTCGGCAACTCATCGTCGTCCACTGCGCCACCGAACTCGCGCCAAGAGCGAGCGAATGCTTCCTCCGCGTCTACGACCGCTGGTCCTCGCAGCTCGACGCCGGTGTCGCGCCAGGGCGCAATACCGCGGGCCGGGTCGCCCATCCAAGGATCGGCGATGCACAAGCCCGAGATGAACGCGACGGAACCGTCGACGCAGATGACTTTGCGGTGATTGCGCCGCACCGCCGCGAGTGGTTTGGTCGGATGCAGTGGGTTGGAGTAGCGGACCACGCCGCCATGCTCCAGCAACGGGCGAAAGAGCCGGTGGGGAGTGGACCAGGAGCCGAACCAGTCGCAGAGCACCCGCACTTTCACCCCGGCCGCGGCCCGCCCCGCCAAAAGCGCGGCAAACCGATGACCCCACGCGTCGGCGCGAAAGATGTACATCTCCATGTGGACCGTCCGGCGCGCCGACGCGATCGCCTTCTCCCAGGCGGGATAATTCTCGGGCGCGTCGTGCAGGATGCGAACGTCGTTTCCTTCCGTCAGGGGCGAGCCGCTGGTCCGCGCCATCGCCCCAACGGCAATCTGACGGAGCGCCGCCGGATCCACTGCTTCGAAGTTAGCCTTGCGCAGCATGGTCTTCTCCCAGAGCAAAGGGCGGACCACTCGAAAGAAGTTATTCGCCGCCCATCGTGGTGTGGAGAATGGTCCTTCGGGCACCGACCGTCCATCCGGTATTGGGGTCCAGGAAAGAAGACGCCGAGAAGATGAGCGGTCATCCAGCTGGGAAACACCCACCGGAGAGCCACTCGATCGTCCGAGACGAGGTGCGGTATTGGTGTCTGCGAAGCCTCGAGGGGGTATGGGCATGGCTCGAAAAACCGTTGCGGCCTGGGAGATCATCAGCCCGCTTCTCGATGAATTGCTCGAGCTCGATGCGGATCAACGCTGCGCGCGCCTCGCCGAAATCCGCTCTCAAAAACCCGAGCTGGCCGACGAATTGGCTTCGCTTCTGGCGCGGCAGAGCGCGGCGCAAAGTGAAGGGTTTCTGCAGACGGTTCAACGTGAAGGGTTTCTCGAGGGGAGTTCGTTGGGTGGCCAGGTTGCGCCCACGCTGGAGGGTCAGAACATCGGCCCTTACACGCTCGAGCGACCCTTGGGGCAGGGAGGGATGGGATCGGTATGGCTCGGATACCGGAGCGATGGCCGCTTCGAAGGCAAGGTTGCGGTGAAGTTTCTAAACCTTGCGCTGTTAGCCGGTGGCGGGGCCAAGCGCTTTCAACGCGAGGGCAGCATCCTCGCGCGGCTCGCACACCCGAACATCGCACGTTTGCTCGACGCCGGCGTGAGTGCCAACGGCCAGCCCTATCTGGTCCTGGAGTACGTCGAAGGTGAAACCCTCGATCGCTACTGCGATGCGCATGCCCTCAACGTGCAAACGCGAATCGGCCTATTCCTCGAGGTTCTGTCGGCGGTCGAGGAAGCGCATCGAAATCTCATCCTCCACCGAGACATCAAGCCATCGAACATCCTGGTTGCTGCTGGCGGGCGAGTGAAGCTGCTCGACTTTGGCATCGCCAAGCTCTTGGAGAGCGAAACCCTTCCCGCTCCCGCCACCGAGCTGACTCAAATCGGGGGTCGGGCATTTACGCCCCAATATGCGGCGCCGGAGCAGATCGAAGGCGGCAACATCACTACCGCGAGCGACGTTTACGCGCTCGGCGTGCTGCTCTATGTGCTGCTCGCCGGTCGGCACCCGACGATCAACGAGACCAGATCTTCGCTGGAGCAGCTGCAAGCCCTGCTGCAAGTGGAACCACCGCTACTAAGCGAGATCGCCGCGGGTGCGGACAATGCGCTGGCATCGCGCCGCGGATGCTCGCCCCGGGAGCTCGCGCGCACCTTGAGCGGCGACCTGGAGAACATCGTCGCCAAGGCGCTCAAGAAGAGCGCCAATGAACGTTATGCCACGGTGGCGGCTTTCGAAGCTGACCTCCGCAACTACCTCCAGGGCCGTCCGGTTTCGGCGCGCGTCGATGACCGATGGTATCGGACGCGGAAATTCATCGTTCGCAATCGCGCGGCGGTTGCCGCGGTGACAGCGATCGCGTTTGCACTGGTTGCCGGCGCTGGCGTCGCCCTTTGGCAACGCAATCTGGCGCGCGCGGAAGCAATTCGCGCGCGCGAGATCAATCGATTCGTACTCTCACTGTTTCGCTCCGCCAGTCCGTTTGAGAGCTTTAGCAGCGATGTGCGAGCGGTGGATCTGCTGAAGCAGGCGGGACAGCGAATTGAATCGGAGTTGGCAGGACGCCCTGATCTGCAGGCTGAGCTGTTCGCAACTCTCGGCTCGAGTTTGTATGACCTGGCCGCGAATCAGGAAGCTCGAGCCGCCTTTCGGCGCGCCCTTGAGCTCTATGGTTGGTATCGAAATTCTTTGCCCCCAGCGCAGGCCGAAGAGACGGCCCTGAATTTCGCCGACCTGTTGGTGATCATGGGTGAGTATGGGGAGGCGACGAAGCTGATCGATCGGCTGGAGCCGAGACTGCGCGGACGCGCACCAAGTCTGAAACTGGTGGAGTTGCTGAACAAACGGGGTCTGCTCCTGAACAACACCGGGCGCGCCGTAGAAGCACTTCGAGTCACGGAGGAGGGCTTGCGCCTGCTGAACAACCTGGCGGTCGTTCCGCCAATGACCAGGGCCAACCTGACCTTGGAGTTCGCGCGCGAGCAATATCTGGCCGATCAAAACCAGCCGGCCCTCGACAACGCAAAGCTGGCGCTCGGGCAATTCGAGTCTTTGGGAGCTCCGGCCCGCGCCGCGGCGGTCCGTACTCGCGCGCTGATTGCACGGATCGTACGGGATTTGGGTCGAACCGAGGAAGCGATCGCGCTCCTGGACGCGGTACTCCCAGAAATTCGAACGGTGTTCGGGGAGCGATCACACGATTACCTGGTGAACCTGGCTGAGCACGCGGTGTTGGACAATGACCGTGGCGAGCTGGAGAAGGCAGGATCAAACTTACAACAAGTGCTACAGATTGCCGCCGCGAAAGGAGGGGAGAGCTCGTACAGCTTTAAGGTGTGGCACCTTTTCGCTGGCGTGATCGCCGTGCAATTGCGAGACCTCGCTTCCGCTCGCGAACATTATATTCGATCGCGAGAGTACGCGGCGGGTGGAGCAGAAGATCTTCGCGACCAGTTTCTGCTGTGGCAAACGCAAGTCATGAATGGGGAACAGGTGCCGATTCCGGGGCGGTTGCGCGCGCAAATCGTCGACGCGGCTGAAAATGTTTCTGCACCCGCCAACGTAGTGGTCGGAGCTCACTGTACTCTGGCGTGGCAGGACTTCTTTGCGCTGCGAGCTCAGGACGCAATCGTACATTTCGAGGCAGCGACTGGACGGTTCAAGGGGCTGCGACATTACATGTTTCTCGAGTTCTGGTGCATGACCGGCCTTGGACGCGCATTGCTCGCGATCGATCGACTTGACCGCGCTGAGGAAGTTCTCACTCGCAGCTTGCAATTACAGCAGGAGAGGCAGGTTCGGGTTACTCCTGAGCGCGCAGAGACACTGGTTGCGCTTGCCGAATTGCAGTTGCGGCGCGGCCGTGCGCAGGAGGCGGTTACCCTCGCGCGTGAGGCGGACGAATTCTGGCAAGGGTTTCGCCCCAACAGCCGATACGCCGGCGAAGCCGCGATTTGGCATGGCCGCGCGCTCGCCGCCGTCGGACAAGTCGCTGCTGGGCAGAAAGCAGTCCGTCGAGGGCTGTCAATGTTGGCGGGCTCGCCTTTTGCAATTCACCGACAGCTCATTGATTCACTCGCGCGCAGATAATCGAAGCGTCGCCGCGTTTTTAGAGGGTGTAGCCGATACGAAAGTTCAACACCGGAAGCACGCTCTTACCGACCGTTTTCGCCGCGTCGTTGAGCTGTTTGATGTCCCGAAACGAGGGCGGATCAAAGACGATCTCCGGGTCGCCGATCGGGATCAGCACTCCACCATCCACGCCGAGGGTGATGCCCGAGCCAAAAATCCACAGCCAACCCAATCGCGGCGCGACGAATGGAGCGTTGACGCTGGCCGTCGCGTTCCGCGTGGAGCCGACCAACACCGCGTTGACACTGCCGACGCCGACATTTGTACCGAAGAAGAAGGCTCCCCGAAGGGGGTGGATGCGCAGAGCCCCCTCCCAGGAATACGACGTGACTGACAAGCTGGGGTCGTAGACGTTGTAAGCTCTCAAAATCCAGTCTCCGACAAACGACGGCAAATACGTGTAGATCGCGCCGATGCTGATGACGTCGAAAAACTTGAAGTACACTTCAGCGGTGGCCGACCGCGGCGCGCCGATCCCCAGAAGGAGCCCAATCCGCAGCGGCCGATGCTCCTCCTCCTTCGGGGGAGCTTCCGCTGAGCTTGCACCGGGCATTGGAGGAGCTGCATCGTCAGAGGTTTGAGCCAGCGCGGGCGAAACTGCGAGCCAGAGCACGACCAACGTCCGAAAGATCATCAAAGCCCCCTACGCCCCGTTGAAGACCGGTCGCGGCCTCTCTGCAAAACGAGTTGTACCACGGCTCGCCACCGGCGTAACCCCGGGAGCAAGAACTGCAAGCAGCTTGCTCGGCCACTGGCAAATCAGCCGTGACTTTCCTAGTTTGGCGCCCGCATGCGTCCGCTGGCGATCGTCGGTGGCTTGCTTCTGTTGCTTTTCGTCCTTTGGGATGCCTTCGAGACGGTTGTCTTGCCGCGACGCGTGTCGCGGCGCTTTCGATTGACCCGGGCTTTCTATCGGCTGACTTGGATACCCTGGCGCGCGATCGCGAGGCGATGGAAGCCGGGAAATCCCCGAGAAAACTTTCTTTCGGTGTATGGGCCGCTATCGCTGCTTCTGCTTCTCGCCCTGTGGGCCACCGGACTTATCTTCGGGTTCGCATTCTTGCAGTGGGGACTGGGAACGCGTCTTCAAACCCCATCCGGCCTGCAGGGATTCGCAGCCGATCTTTACTACAGCGGCACCACGCTATTCACCATCGGGCTCGGGGACGTCTCGCCCACCGCGGGCGCGGGCCGCTTCTTGACGGTCGTCGAGGGAGGGACTGGTTTCGGCTTTCTCGCCCTGGTGATCGGCTACCTCCCGACGATGTACGATGCGTTTTCGCGCCGCGAGGTGAACATCAGCCTGCTCGACGCGCGCGCCGGCTCACCTCCCACCGCGGCCGAGCTTCTGCGCCGCCACGCCGAGGGAGACGGTCGCCAAGCTCTGGATGTTCTGCTGATAGAATGGGAGCGGTGGTCCGCCGAGCTCCTCGAGACCCATCTTTCCTTTCCGGTCGTCGCGTACTACCGCTCGCAACACGACAACCAGTCCTGGGTGGCGGCTCTGGCGACGGTGCTGGATGTTTGCGCGTTGGTGATCGCCGGCTTGGACAAGGCGCCGATGCGATCCGCGCGCCTGACTTATGCGATGGCTCGCCACGCGGTGGTTGATTTGAGCAGGCTCTTTCGGCAGTCCCCTTGCGCGATCATTCCCGACCGGCTGCCGCCGGCAGAGCTGGAGAATCTTCGCAAGGTGCTTGCAACCGCGGGCTACTCGCTTCCCGAGGACCACGTTTTCGATCAGCGGCTCAACCACCTACGAACAATGTACGAGCCCTACCTGAACGCGCTCGGGCAATTCCTTCTCATGCCGCTGTCCGACTGGTTGCCCCGCTCGTCCGCCAAAGACAATTGGGAGCGAACCGCGCAAAGCGCTGGTGTGGATTAAGCCCGATCGGTTGTGGGCCCGCTCGAGGCCGGCTCGGCTCACGATTCGTGAAATTTGTTCACTGTGATTTTCGATATTGCTTGCGCTTGGTGAATCTTTTTCACTGACATTTCCTACCTCGCTCGGCTGAAGAGCACTCCTTGCTCTGAGCACACTTGCGTGCTAACCGGCGCGACTCACAGCAGGCCGGACGCTGTAGTGGAGGGGTTTGTGTTTAGAAAATTCATCTCGATTTTCATCGCGTTGTTTACGGCTTCTGGAGCATCAGCTGGGCAAGCTGTTTTCACTCCCTTGGCTGAAAATACCCAGGCCACTGGGATCTCGGGCGATGGCTCGATCGTGGTCGGTAGCTACTACCCCAACGGCAGCGGCGGCTTCTACTGGACCGCGCCGACCGGTGTCGTCCCGATCGGCGGCTTGAGCGTAGCCGGTATTTCGGCGGACGGTTTGACAATCGTCGGAGTAATTAACGACGACTCGATGCCGCCACTCCAGAACGCGGGTTACTGGCGGGACGGAACCCGGACCTTGCTGGGGTCGTTCGGGGGGTCTCAGCCTTGCGATCGGTTGCTCAGCGGCGGTTATGGCGTCAGCGGCGATGGGTCGGTGATTGTCGGTCTAGGCTGGGACGGCTGCTCCCACGCCCACGGCTTCCGCCGGGATCCGTATTGCATGTTGGACCTGGGCAGCCTCGCCCCGCCCCGGGGCAGCCGCGCGAATGCGATCTCGGCGGATGGGCAAACGATCGTGGGCTGGAGCGACCAGGCAACGGGTTTTCGCCAGGGAGCTCGATGGGTGGACGGCGCGTGGCAGTGGTTTGAAGGACCCGACGGCCCGGTCGGCGAGGCGCTTGCGGTCAACGCCGGCGGGTCGATCATCGTGGGGACCTGGTGCGGTCCAAGCAGTCCATTTGCATGGCGTTGGACCGAAGCGACAGGCGTCGAGTGTATCCAGAGCACCCTTACTGATCCCGACCAAACAGTGATGCTTGCACTTAGCGACGACGGTGGGGTGATTGGCGGGTACGTTCGGCCCGTCTTCAATCCCGCGACCGACGCGCTTCTTTGGTTCGACGGCAACCCGGTCGACCTCCGCGAATATCTGCTCGGTCAGGGAGTGCTCGAAGTGCAGGATTGGCAACTCAGCATGGTGAGCGCAGTTTCCTCGAATGGCCAGACGATCGCTGGTTCGGGCATTGGCCCTGATCGCCTGCTGCACGGATTCGTTGTCACGCTGCCGACCGAAGACCGCGGCGTCTCGGTGCAAATCAATGGCGTGGTGGGCTTTGCCAATGTGCCTTTTGGCGCGTGGGCCGGGGCCCAGGTGGGCGATCCCGTCTCCATCACCTTCGCCGTGCCCATGCAGGGCAACGTCGTTGTGCCGGATCATTTTGAGATCTATGCGCTGCGGCCCAACACCTTCAGCATGGCGGTCAACGATATTCCCGTCGGCCTGAACCCACTCGCGCACGATCCGGCGGTATTCATCAGCAACAATTATTCCCTAGCTGACGCCTTCCTCCTGCAACCGGATAACGTACCGCTCGCGGAGACGGGGTACGTTCTACACTTCGAAGTGCACGACTCGACGGGGACGGCCTGGCCCAGCCCAACTCTCGCCAGGATCCCTGGCACCTATCCGGCAGCCAGCTTCGACGACCGGGAATGGTTCGTCGATGTCGGTGCCGGCGGCCTCGCCATCGAACTGAGCGAAGTGATCATCTCGTCGCACGACGGCCCGCAAGCGCCGGGGCAGGTGCTCAGCTGGCGGCACCGATGATCCGATAGCCGCAATCCGAATCCAATTGCGATGGATGATGTTCATCGCAGCGCCGCGGTTTTCCACGGGCCGAGCCAATAGAGCATGCCGTTCAGGTCGCTGAGCGAAAGGAAGATGAACAGTTTGTGATCCGAACCGGTAAACTGACGCCAGCCGACGCCGATCGAGAATCGGTCTTGCAGGACTGAGAGACGGGTTTCCAAGCCGGCGTCGGTTCCCTTGCTGGTAGGCCAGTGAATCGAGAAACGCGGACCGGCACCCAGCGAGAGACCCGCGAAGTGGACGGTGAGAAGCGCGCCAAGGGTGCTGGAAAGGCGGTCGTCCTGACTTTCGTAATCCAAGGGCTCGACGATCGAGGGGATCGACAGCCAGCGCGTGAACAATACTTCCGGTTCGACCCAGGCAAGGGCAAAGCCGCCTCGCGAAACGTCGAACGCAACCCGATACGGAATGAGATGGAAAGCGGCGATCGTCCAGGCCGGAGCGTAGGGTAGGGGCTCTCCGGGCAGCGAGGACGGATCGACCACCACTCGCGGCGGGTTGGATTTTGCGAGTGCGCGGCGCGTCCAAAGCTCGCCCGCCCCAACTCCGAAGAGCACGGTATCCTTGAGCGACGAGCTGGGTTCATCTCTGCTCAGCTCGATCACCGCGGCCCGGTCCGCCACTTTCTTGCCGGTGTTGGCCCAAAAGTGGTCGGGGTCGGAAAGCAGCAGGCGCATGTTCGCTTCTACGGGCTGGTAACCGCGCTCTCTCAAGGAGGTGATGAAATCCTCCAATGACAGCTCGTCAATGCAGAGCGACTGTGTCGCGTTGGCTCTACACGGCTCCCTTCGGGAAAGGAGGGTCGCGAGCACCACCCCGAGCGAGTCGTATCGGACGACCGACGTGTATTCACGCAACCAAAGCCAATCGCTTTCGCCCAAGAGGCGTTCGGCCGCCGCCTGATCGCCAAGGTCAACCGCCAGCTCGGCGGAAGCGAGCGCACCGAAAATCTGTCGCGCCTTGGTTGAATCGCTCAGGCGAAGCGTGTCGGCGATGCGGCTCATACCCTTACCGATACACCGCTGCGTGGCGATGGATTTGGGTTCCAGCTCGTCCGTGGGATCGCGCCACTCGGGCGCCTCGAGATTCCAACGGAATGGGTCCTGAGCCGCGCACAATCTCGCCGCCAACTCGTGAACCGAATCGTAGAGGCCGGCGTAGTAGTCGAACTCTCGGAAAGGACGGTCGAGAAAAGCGGCGAAGTTGAAAAGCTGAGATCCGGCCAGCGGAGAAAATCGGCTGGTGGGCAGCAGCTGACGTTCGCCGCCGCTTTCGCTCTGCAGCTCGCTCGCGGTCTGGACCAAGGTGGAAATCTGCGCCGCAAGTTGTTGGAGCGGAGGCCTCAAGGCTTGCAGATCTTGGCCTTGCCGCAGCCAATTGCCCAGCTCCTTCCGCCGTTCTTCCGAAGGTGCAGCGGCGGCGGCCGCGCGAAGGCTCTGAACTACTGGAGCCAGCATCTCCGCCTCGAAGAGTTCCCCGTGCGTCAATCCACGAGTGGCCTCCAGCGCTGTCGTCGCTTCCGCGGATACGTCGCCGGAACCGTGCCCAACGCGGGTGAGGTACTCGAGCAGAAGCGCATTGGCCAGTCGTTTGCTGCTGACCGAGAGGCGCTCTGTAGACAAGGTGGTGTTCAGGAGGCCATCCCTGAACTCGCGAATCTTGTCCTCTGGAATTTGGCTGCGGGCGACACGCGGCAATTCGCCGGCGAGGTAGTCGAAGCTCAGCGCCGCCAATCTCACTGCCCCGGTGAGGTACTCCTGGCGTGCGCGCTCCGGTACGGCGCTTTGGGGAGCTGAGGGAATCGCCCTAAGCACTTCGCTGCGGCCGGGTCCGACCCCCATGAAGGCACCGAGCCAACGCGCGAGTTTCGTCACCTCAGTCGCGGAGAGGGGCTTGAGAGCGCCGGGTCGCTCCAGGATGTTCGCGCCCCCGCGCCTGGTGCTCAGCTCTTGAGCTTCGCGGGAACAGCGGGATAGCACCGCCAGATAGCGCTGGCTGTTACCGATGTCCTGCAGCTGCTCGAGGCACTGGTAGAGGAACCGGCCCAACTGCGTTCGATCGCCGGTCCTCTCAGGCGGCTTGGGCAGCGCTCCGTGCTCGTCGCGGATCACCTTGTCTTCCGCCACCCTTTGAAGCAGCTCGTAAACCGAGGCCAGCTGGGAGAGCGTGACCGCAACCTCGCGCAACAGCATTTGGGTAGTGCGGTTCCAGTGCTCGGCTTTGATCACTCGCGTTAGGTCGGCATTCCGCGACGTGGAAACCAGGTGGCTGAACAGCTGTAAACTACTGGCGAAATTCGGCTGAGAAGCACTGGTTCGCTGCTCAGTAACCGCGGGCTGGGATCGGCGGATGTCTGGATCCACAAAGCCGTAGCGCACCGGATGAAGCAGGGTTGGCGACTGCCACGATTCCACCTGGTCGATGGCAAGTCCCAGGGGCGCATTGTCGAATATGCCCCCATCAACATATTCCCAGCGGCACAATTTGAGGTTTTGTTGCGATGAGGAGAAGCCGGCGCAAGTCAAGCCGCCGAGGGGATGCGCAGGGTCGACGCCCGGGCAGCTCCCCGTGGTAACGACGCGCTCTTCCGGGCAGGTCGCCTCGCAGGTGCAGACCTGCAGCGGGCTGAATGCGAGCGGGAACGCGCTCGAGGCGAGGATCGCCTGGGTCGCTTGTTCGCCGAACACCCAGCTCTCCCCGGATTCATCCCGACTCTCGCCGAGAAGAAGGCGGTAGTCGGAGGACTCCCGATCCGAGCCAAGGGTCTGGGGACGAAGCCTAACCCAGCCGGCAGGAGTCACTTCGAACACCAGGGGAATGACGAATCGCTGCGTCAGGGCGCTCAGGCCTCCAACCTGCTTCTCCCGGGGCACGGTGCGGGTCACCGTAAACCCGACGGGAATCTCGCAGCCGGGAATGAACGCATAGCCATCCTTTCGGTCGAAGATCTTTCGGCGTACGTTCTCGAGCTCGGTCATCAGGCCGCGGCGGGAGAGCAGCGAGTCGTCCTTGAGGTAGAGGGACGGATCGTCCGGGAGAAGTTGGTCGAGCCCCACGGAGATCCAAGTGTCGCGCAGCAGATTGTGATCCACCGTGGAATCCTCGGAGCCGTCTACCCGCTGGCACCAAATCGCGGCAGACAGAAGGGCATTGATGCTTCCCGCCGAAGCTCCAGCGATCGCGACGAGGCGTGGTCGGGGTAAGCCGGGCTCCTGGGCGAAGGCATTGGCCTTCTTGATGAAGCTCACCAGTGCCCAGCTCACTCCCGCTTCATAGGCACCCAGGCTAACGCCTCCGGCAATGGTGAGCGCGAACGGCTCTACCGCGCGATCGTTGGTCTGCGCGAAACCGGTCTCCAGCGGCGCGGTGCCAAGAATGACCCCGATCAAGACGAGCGGCGAATGCATACCCGGCTTCAACGCGCAGATATCACGGATGGCGAAGGCCAACACCCACTAAGCCGCCTTAGTTAGTCTCGATCACGCACTGAGCACATCCGGGAGATGCGGGAGGAAGCGCGCGGCCCAAAAGCAGTTCGTCGCCGAGGCAACCCAGATTGTGGCGAAGACTTCTGGCGACCCCGGGCAAGCGGCTCGTACGTGGGTGCTGCTCACGGAGGCAGCGGAGGGCGGCTG
>Ga0126384_10001254_pt1 | contig 15018 bp, 10 predicted proteins | sample PanSoiMetPlot_36_FD_92543 | JGI IMG/M metagenome (GOLD analysis project Ga0126384, IMG submission 92543) | Tropical forest soil microbial communities from Panama - MetaG Plot_36 | ecosystem: Environmental > Terrestrial > Soil > Tropical forest > Bulk soil | place: Panama | collected 2016-02-17 | reverse complement strand
CTGCGCGAGTCGCGCACGAACAGATACGTGAACCTGCGCGAATCGCGCACGAGTGCAGACCTGAATCTGCACGAATCGCGCACGAAATAGACCTGTTTGTGTTTTCAGTAATTGTAGACACCTAACTTTCTTGAACTAAAACGGCTGAGACATTTTGGCCTCTGTCTTGCTGCGATTTCACTTCAAGCGAGCCGTTTGCCCCGGAGTGCGCAATGTCGAAAAAACCTCGAATTCTCATCAACGCTCGGCGGGGGGACGCTGCTCTCGCGAGCGCTCTGCTCACTCTGTCCGCCTGCGCCTTCGATCCAAATGCGCCGCCAGCTCGGCCAGAGGGCGGCTCGATGGGGCAGGGCGCGATGAACGCGATGAATGCGATGAACGCAATGAACGCAATGAACGCAATGAACGCAATGAACGCAATGAATGCGATGAACGCGATGAATGCGATGAACGCGATGAACGCAATGAACGCAATGAATGCGATGAACGCAATGAACGCGATGAATGCGATGAACGCGATGAACGCGATGAACGCGATGAACGCAATGAATGCGATGAACGCAATGAATGCGATGAACGCGCAGCTCGGCAATGGCTTCACCATCGGCAGCAGCGCAGTGGCACCGGTGAGCACGCTGACCACCAACGACCTGAGCCAACTCACCCCCGCCGAGATCGATGCCCAGTGCCCGGTGACCGCGCTCAACAGCTTTCAGCAGGGCGTGTGGATCCAGTACGTCACGCCCAAGTTCTCGGCGCTGATGAGCGTTTTCGAGAAAGTGGTTTATCCGAATACCGACAGCCCTTACTACGACGCGAACCAGGCTGGTAATCCCGGCGACGATTTGATCATCCCGGTCGACGACGGGGCGGGCCATCTGGTGCCGCACCGCGTGTACGTGGGCTTCTCCATCGCTTGCGGCAACATCATCGTACGCCCGGTTTTCCTGCGGCCGGCGATCAGCGCCGTGGCATGGACAAGCTGGAACGCGGAGCTGCGCTCCTACGAAAATGACCTCGACTACATGTGTTTGAAGTTTGTCGATCCGGCCGACGGCGTGTCGAAGTGGTTCTGCGGCGGCGGCAACCTGGCCGAAGGCCTGGTGGGCATTGCGATGAAGAACAACTCGCCTCGCACCTACCTTGTCAACAAATCGAGATGGGGTCCCAACGTTTGGGACCACCACTGGGAATTTCCGCAAGGCCTCGGCGCGATCTCCAAGCGCATCCCTCCGACGGAGCAGACCGGTTTTGCTCAGGACTACGCGTGGAACCTCAACCCCAATGACTATCACGCGGACGGAGCGTCGAAAGCCCTCGACTACATCGCGGCGGTCAACGTGAAGACGGAAACGAACCGCAACGGCGTCCACATCTCGCCGTTCAACACGACGAACATTCAAGACTATGCGGCGGCCCACCCCGGCTATTCGAGGATCGACTCCCGCGCCCAAGCGCGGCTGCACCCGTCCGAATTGAACCAAGGCGAGGTTGAGACGAGAAGCTGCGGTACCGGCGATAACAGCAAGTGCTTCGACTATTTTCAGTACATGGACACGCTCAGCAACGGCATCATCGGCAGCGGTCCCTCACCCGGGAACGGAGACTTCTACGGGGTCGTCGATCTGATGGTCTCCACGCAGTACGTCCTAATGGCACAACAGGGCGTGTGCTCCTGGCAGACCGACTGGAACTTGCCGCAGCTTCAATCCTCCGTCTACGCAAGGATCGTGGACTGGGCCATTCCTCCGTACAACGGTCAGACATCGACGCTGCGTCCGATCCGATTGCCGACGTCGCCGTATAAGATCGCGGTGGCGCGCGGAAGCAATGAAACGCAGCGCTGCCCGTCTTGGGATCTCTGCGAAGGCTCGACGAAGATGGGACCTCACAGCGCAATCTTGCTCGCGTACGACGACAGCTGGACACTCCTGCCTTCCAACGCCACGGCATTTGGTTACGACTCTCGGCTGCCGTGCACCAGAGACGGTCTCTCTCAGGCGTGCAAAGCGTTCCTCTGTGGACAGCCCGCCGTCGCCCGCCGAACGGACAACTCACAGGTGGACTGGTGGGTTTGCGCGGGCGACAATTGTGGGGCCGGGGGAGGCGGGTGGCAGCAGGCGTGCCAGGACACCGGCACCTGCGTCATCACCATGTCGGATCGGGATGTGTATGTCGTCAGCGTTCCGGTGACGCTGAGAGACCAAATCAACGCGGACGGGGTCAGCGTCGATCTCGACTGGTGCGTGGCCAACGCCGGCCTGTAGACAAGTAAAGTCAGCGGGGCAAAACGGCGGGAGCGTGAGCCCAAGCCCGCCCAGCTCTTTGGAGCCGGTGGGCAGGAAGAGCCCGGCTCGCTTCGCCTTCCCTTGCAGCTCCCGCCGGATTCGACCCGCGAGCTCAGGCGATTTGGCCGCCTCGTCCTCGCGGGGAATGACCTCCGATTCGACGAACGTGCGTACCCGATCCCGCAACGCCGTCAACGACTCGCCCACCTCGAAGTCGATCATGCCTCGCCTTTTCGTGTCCCGAGCCCGCCGAGGGGCTCGTCCCGAAGCAGCCGTGCCCGCTCGCGGAGGACGAACTTCTGAATCTTGCCGCTCGCCGTCTTCGGCAGCTCGCTGAAGATGACTTCCTTCGGCGCTTTGAAGTGCGCCAACCGGGACCGGGCATGCTCGATGAGAGCGCGCCCGGAAATGACCTGGCCAGCCTTGAGGACGACGAATGCCACGGGCACCTCGCCCCACTTTGGATCGGGCGCGCCGACGACCGCGACTTCCAGCACCGAAGGATGACTCGCCAGGGCGCTCTCGACCTCCAGCGACGGGATGTTCTCGCCGCCGGAGATGATGATGTCCTTCGCGCGGTCCTTGAGCTCGAAATAGCCGTCCGGATGGAGCACCCCGAGGTCGCCGGTGCGAAACCAACCGTCCGGCGCGGCTCGGCGCGTCGCCTCTTCGTCGCGGTAGTATCCGAGCATCAGATTGTTGCCCCGCATCGCAATCTCGCCCAGGGTGGTGCCATCCGCGGGGACATCGGCGCCGTCCGGCGAGACGACGCGCACTGTCTCGCTCACCACGTTTCCCACGCCCTGTCTCGCCTTGAGCCTCGCCTGTTCGGAGATTGGCAATTCGTTCCAATTGCTGCGCCAGTCGCAGAGAACGGCGGGTCCGAAGGTTTCGGTTAGGCCGTACAGGTGCGTGACTTCGATGCCCAGCTCGGCCGCCCTGGCCAGGATCGCGGGGGTCGGGGCCGCGCCGCCGGTGCCGAACCGAACCGCCTTGCCGCGGCTCGCCGATGGATGCCACAGCAGCATGGTGAGAACGGTCGGCGCCGCGCACAGATGGGTGACGCCGCCCTCTCGCAGCAGCTGCCAGATTTGCCCCGGATCGATCGCGCGCAAGCAGAGGTGCGTTCCGCCGGCCACCGTCACAGCCCAGGTGAAGCACCAGCCATTGCAGTGAAACATGGGCAAGGTCCAAAGGAACTTGCTGTCCGAGTCGAGCCGCATCTGCAGCGCCATCGCCAGCGCCTGAAGATAGGCGCCCCGGTGGTGATACATCACGCCCTTGGGGCGCGCCGTCGTTCCGCTCGTGTAATTCAGCGACAACAACCCTCGTTCGTCAGCCACCGGCTCGGCCATTGGAGCGGCGCGCGGGAGAAGCTCTTCGTAGGCTTTGACGTCGATGCGCTCCAGCCCCGGCATCTTCGCCGCCACGGCGCGGGCGCAGTCGTCGAGGGCCTCGTCGTGCAGGAGCACCCGGGCGCCGGCGTGACCGACGATGTAACTCAAATCGTCCGGAGTCAGGCGGGTGTTGAGCGTCAAGAGCACTCCCCCCGAAAGCGGAACGCCGTAGTGGGATTCGAGCAGCAAATGCGAGTTGCTGGCGAGGACGGCCACCCGATCCCCGGGTGCCACGCCGAGCTCGCGCAAGGCTCCGGCCATGCGCTGCGCCCGCCACCACAAGTCTCGATAGGTAAACCGCCGTTCGCCGTCGACGACCGCCAGTCGATCCGAAAAGACTCGGCCAGCCCGGCGTAGAAAGGCGGTCGGCGTCAGCGGTTCGAAGCTGAGCTGGCGGTCCATCGCGACCTCCGAAACCTCGCGGGACCGCGCTGCCGGTGCGATGCGGCCCGCCGGGCAGGACAAGATGACGCCGATCGACGCGCAGGTAAAGCCCCGAAATGAGGCCCTGGCCATTGAATTACCGACCTTTCCGCGCCGGGAACGAGCCTTCCTGAAACATCGATGTGACATTTCGGCGTTAACGCGGTCAGTCAACGACAAGGCCCCCGGAGAGCGCGAAGCATGCCGCGCCAAAAGAAGGTGAGCTCGGCGTTGATTCGAGATAGCCTCCGCCGCGCAATTGGGGTTCCTTTAACTTTGTTGGTATCCCCGTGTTAGCGCGGGATCAGGGGGTCTAGGGGGCGTATGAAATCCGCCTTTGTTTGTTTCGGGCTGAGCGCGCTAGCGGTCGAAATCGGCGCCGGCTGCATCGGGCGTTCGACTGAGACCTTGAGCGGTCCCGGGGGGGCGTCCGCGCAGCAGGCTGAGACGTGGATCTTCCGCCGGATCCGGCGGCTCAGCAATCGCGAGTACAACAATGTCGTCCGCGATTTGCTGTGGGACAACAGCCAGCCCGCGAGCGCGTTTCTCGATGACTCTTACGCCAACGGTTATGACAACGGCTCGTCCCTGCTGACGGTGCAGACGGATCAAGCCGAGCGCTACCAACTCGCGGCGGAACAGCTCGCGCAACGCGCGGTCGAGCGGCATCTGGCAGATCTCCTGGGCGGTTGCATGCCGGCGTGCGGGGCTGAGGACCCGTGCGCGAATCGCTTCTTGCAGACTTTTTCAAAGCGCGCGTTTCGGCGGCCGGCCACGTCGGCGGAAATCGAACGCCTCAAAGGCGTCTATCAGACCGCGTATGACATTGGCGGATTCGCACTTGGCATTCAGACCGCGCTCGAGGCGATTCTTCAGAGCCCGGCATTTCTATATCGGGAGGAGCTCGGCGCGGGTCCGGCGGACGTCGCCGACCCGTTGCCGCTGACCGACTACGAGGTCGCTTCCGAGCTCTCGTTCTTCCTCACCGGCACGATGCCCGACGACGCGTTGCTCGCGGCCGCGGGCGAGGGGCGGCTTCGCACTGCCGACGATCTCCGGCGCGAAGGCGAGCGCCTGCTGCAAACGTCCAGCGCAAAGGCGAACCTCCGCCAGTTTTTCCACCAATGGCTGGCCACCAACCGACTGTCGACTTTGACCAAGGACCCGGCCGTCTATCCTGACTTCAATCCGGCGCTCGCGGCGAGCATGACGGGCGAGCTGGACCGCTTCTACGACGACGTGCTTTGGAACAAGTCCGGCTCTCTCCGGGAGCTGTTTACCTCCAACGCCTCGTTTGCCGATGAGGCGCTCGGCGCCCTGTACGGCGTGGGCGGCGCGCCTGGATTCGCCCCGGTGGTTCTCGATCCCGACCAAAGGAAGGGGATCTTGACGCGGGCTGGGTACCTCGCCGTGCATTCAGCGACGTCGCACTCCTCGCCCGTGGAGCGCGGGGTCTTCTTCCGGCAGGCGCTGCTGTGCACCCGATTGCCTCCGCCTCCGGCCGACGTGCTGCAGCGGGCGATGATGGAGCAACCGGACCCGACGAAGACTACGCGCGAGAGGTTCTCCGCTCACTCGACCGACCCGTTCTGCGCGACTTGCCACCGCTTGATCGATCCCGTGGGCTTTGGCTTCGAGGAATTTGATGGGTTGGGGAGATTCCGGTCCACCGAGGCCGGCAAGCCGATCGATGACAGCGGCGAGCTGATTGGAACCGACGACATCGATGGGGTTTTCCAAGGCGCCTCTGAGCTGTCGGAGCGGCTGGTGACCAGCAAGCAGTTCCAGGACTGCTCGGTGACGCAGATGTTCCGGTTCGCGATGGGACAGGCCGAAACATCGGACGACCGCGCGATTCTCTCGCAGATCTCGAATCAGTTCTCGTCCGATCGCCCTGTATCCGAGCTGATCATGTCATTCGTCAACAGCCCGCTGTTCCTGCAGCGAATTCCGGAGGCGAACTGACATGCCCGCGCAAGCCATCGCCCGCCGCAGATTCCTTCAGGCGTTCGGAGCGGCTACGTTCCTGTGGCCGCTGGCAAACCGCGTTTTTGCCGGTCCGGGGACGCCGCCGCTGAAGCGCCTGGTGCTGTTCATGCAGAACAACGGCACCCAACAGGCGAACTTCTGGCCAACCTCCGGCTTCACCTCGTCGATACTATCGCCGCTGCTCGGCGATCCGCGCATTGCCCAGAAGACGAATCTGGTGAAGGGCGTCTACATCCCGCGCGACGCGCATGGAACGGACGGCAACGAGCACGACATGGGCTTCGCGCGGATGTTCACCGGCGAGCGGCTCCTTTCGATCGGTGGAAAGCCTTGGGGCGGAGGTCCTTCGGTCGATCAAATCCTCGCGCGAAGCTGGGGAATTGACTCCCTCGCGCTGGCGGTGCTGACTTCGGCCGTCGAGCCACACCCCAAGCCGGGGTACGATCATCGCAAGTCGTTTTGCTACTTCAGCGCCGGCGAGCACAAGCTCCCGCTGATCGATCCGTTCGTCGTCTTCCAGCAAATCCTACCCACGGTTGAAACCGACGAGGCCGCCCGCCAGCGCCTGCTGCTGCGAAGGAGCGTCCTCGACGCCGTGGCGGGGAACCTGGGCGATCTGTCCTCGGTGCTCGGCGCACAGGAGAGGCAGAAACTGGATCTACACCTCACCTCGATTCGCCAGGTCGAGCTGCGCCTGAGCAGATCTCTCGAGCAGTCGCAGGTTCAGTGCAATCGCCCCGCCCAGCCGAGGGACTTTACCCATGAAGCGCCGGAGCTTTTGGTGAACAACGAGTCGGCGCTGCCCGAGCTCGTGGCGGACATGATCGACCTCGGAGCCACCGCGCTGCGCTGCGGCCTGGTGCCGATCGTCACGGTGCAGTTCGGATACGGCGGCGGAAAGTGGCGGTTCGCCTGGGAAGGTATTGACATGAACTGCCACGACGACGTCGCGCACCTCGACACTTCGGATCAAGGAAGCACACCGATAAACACGGATCGGGTGGTCCGGATGAACCACTACTACGCCTCCCAGGTTGCCCGAATGGCTCAGGCTCTCGAGGCGGTTCCCGAGGGCGATGGGACGGTGCTCGACAACACGCTGATCGTATGGTCGAACGAACTTGGCCGCGGCGACCACAACCAGAGAAACGTGCCGGTCGTGCTGATCGGCAAGGCCGCGGGGGCGATCCGACAGGGCGGGCGAGTGATCAACATCGGCGATCAGGTGTTCAATCGAATCGGGTGCACCATCCTCAACGCGATGGGCGAATCTGTTCCCGGCTTCGGCGACGCCCCGACCTGCGGTTCGTTCCCGGGAATCCTGTCGTAGCCGGGTCGGTCGCGACCGCGAAGTCTCGGACCGACAAAGTCGCCGCCAGCTGTCCTGGCGCGACTGTTTCATGATTGGTCGTTCCGTTCGCGGGGATTCTGCTACGTCGGACCGAACGAGCTGTTCGCCGGGCAACGCTTGAGCAAACCCTGTGCTCCGGCATGACTTGGGGCTCCTTTTCGCCGCATCGCTTGTGGTTTTTCGGAGGCACGCCCGTTAATTGCGAAACCCTCGTGCGTTGCGGCAGCGTGATAGCCGGTTTGGTTTTGGCCTCGTCGAATTCCGTGGGCGCTCCGCTCGTGGTCACCACGGCGATGGACGATGCACCTCTGATCGCCGTTTCGCTGGCTCACACCGGCATTCGCCGCCCGAGCGAATTCGCCACCGAAGGCAGAGTCGAATACCGGTCCAACTTACAGCTCTGGATTTTCAAGCCCTTCGGCGGAGGGATGGCGAATTCGAACGGCACATTGCACGTGTTCGCCGGCGTCCTGATCGATTTTTACCTCTGGAGCTGCGTGGTGATTACGCCCAGCTTTGCGCCTGGCCTGTATCACGCGGGGGGTGGAAAGGACCTCGGCTCGCCACTCGAGTTCCGCTCGCAGATCGAGCTGAGCTATCGATTCCCGCGGGGCTTTCGAATCGGGGTCGGCTTCAACCACATTTCCAACGCCATGCTCGGGCGTATCAATCCGGGAATCGAGGCGGTCTCGATTACGTTCAGCACGCCGGGAATTCCTGCCCCAGGCGGGTAAAAGCTCAAGGACCGCGGGGCGCGGAGAGGCTCTGGCCCGAGCTGTCTGGCAGTCCCTAGACGGCGTAGGTCGAGTTCAGCTGTTTCCCCCGACCGAAGAGAAGTAGCGCTCCAGCAAGCGCATGAAGACCCGATCGTTCCGGTTGAACTCGAGGCCCACGCCGCCGGAATCCGATCGTTCCAGAATATGCACGACGCGCGCCGTCGTTTGTAGCGGCTGACCGTTAGGAAGCCGCACCTTCAGACCGACCTTTGACTCGAGCTCCGGTCGCTCATTGGTCCGGACGAAGACGCCCCCGATTGAGATGTTCATTGCCTGCTCGCGAATGAAACCGTGCCCCGTCTGGATTTCCACCTCCAGGCTACAGCGGTACCGGGTCGCTTGGCGCTTGGGGCGGATGGAGGCGTGGTTAACGGCTGCTCGTGGTCTCGGAGCCAGAGGCAGTGTCCCGTTGCCTTTCGACAAGTTTGCGAGGTGCTCTTGGAGGGCGCGAGCGCAAGCTCTCAGCTGCTTGAAAATCGAACGGCCCCCCGGTGTTGGTATCATGAATTGCGCCTTGAACGACTCGAGCTTGCTCTCGGGAAGTCGCGCCAACTCAATGAATTTCCCGCCAGACTTTTCCACTTCGGACCCAACCTCGGCCAACGTTTTTTTAGAGTAAAGAGAGAAGTCTGCGGCAAAGTGAAGACACACGATCGCATCTGAAAGCGTGAGCCCGATATTGGAGACACCCGTGGGTGGAAAGTGGTGGTCCAGGCTCTCGATCAACTCTTTGACAGCGCTCGGCGATGAGTTGGAGTCCCAGAGCAATGCCAAGGTAAATGTCGGCTTAGCCACGCAGCGCTTTCCCGCAGCGGATGATAGCGAGCAACGCCTGCTGCTAGAAGCTGCGATACGAGTAACCACCGGGCGCTTTGTGGGGGTGCATGTCTCGCAATCAACGACACGGAATTAGCTTTCACAGGTCGTCGGCGGGGGTTGTTAGATCAGCTTGCGCTCCTGCCATTTTGCCCAAATTCTCTTGCACTTGCCCTCAGCTTCTTTGAGCGCATCCTCGGGGGACAGTGCGCCGGTGCTCGCTTGTGCAAACATGGTATTTATGACCCAGGTGCTGAAGACCTCGTCGATTGCCGCGGTGGCGTAGCCGGGATAGCCGACGTTGGTGGCCCAGTCCAGCGAGTCCGCCAACACCGAGTACTTATCGGCCGGCTTGCCCTTCGCGTCATTCGCGAGCAGCTTGGCGAGCTCCGGCACCTGATTCCAAAAACAGGGGAAATTGTAGAACTCGCTTGCGACAAATGCCTGCCTGAAGTTCCCAATGTAATCGACCAAGAATTTCTTGGCGCCCTCCTTGTTCTCGGAGAACTTCCAAATCACGTAGACGCCCATCAAATGCTCCAAACCTATGCGGCGGACAGGTCCTTGCGCGGCCTTGGCCAGCAGAATCTTGTCTCCGATTGGCATCTTGTTGTTCTCCGCCTCGCGGGTGATCGAAATTGCGTTGAGAACGAGCGACGATTTTCCAGCCAGCATCGCGCGGTTGTTCGACGATGGGTCCCACGCCAGCACCTCGGGCGTCATCGTCTCTTGATACAGCGCTTTGACGAACTTGATTGCCTCGAGCGTGTTCTTCGAGTTGAGCACGAGCCGGTTGTTCTCGTCTTGCTCCGAGCCGCCGAACGAGAAGAGGATGGCCCGCATCGCCATCGCGGTGTCGATCTCCGGGGATTGGCCAATGCCCACCGGGATTCCGGTCTTGTCCTTGATTTTCTTGCCTCCCTCGCGGATGGCGTCCCAGCTGTCGGGTTTGATGCCAACGTCCCCCCACAGGTCGCTTCGGTAGTTGATTGGATCAGGGGCGAAGCTGTCCGAGAAGCCGAAGTACTTCTTGGTCTTCGGATTGTATGTGCTTTTGATCGCCAGGGAGATCGGCTTGCCGTATTTGCGCTCGCACTCTTCGTAGATCTCACGATGATCAATGACGTTCTCTTCGTGCATCGCGGGCGGCGAAGTGAACATGTAGAGGTCGTGGCCCTTGCGCGCCGCGGCCTCGGCGGCACCGCGCGGATTGATCGCAGTGGCGGCGATGTTCTCGACAATGACCTCGGTGTCGTTCTTATCGCCCCATTCCTTGGTGTACTGGGTGTTGAACCACTTGTCGAAACCGGGAACGAAGTGGCTCCACTGGGCGATCGTCAGCTTTTTCGGCGGCTTCTTCTCTCCCAGCGCATACTTGGGAATCAAAAAGCCGCTGCTCAGTCCCGCCGCGCCGAGCCCGGCCGCCTTGATAAACCTCCGCCTGGAGAGTCGACGTGATTTTGCCATTGCCTCCTCCGAGCTTTGAGCGGCCGACAGCCTAGACCATAGGCGCACGCGCCGTTCAAGGAAAACGCGCGGACCTTGAACTCCGCGGCGACAACCGCTTGGCGTCGGAGGTGCTTGACCGCCCCGCCGCGGCTGTGTAGCACGGCGTCCGCACCCGCTGCTCAGCCTCGACTGAAGTTCACACGCCATCGATGAGGGGACACCATGATCATCCACGCCTTGCTGATAACCACCCAGGTTGTGCTCCGGGCCGCGCCGATTGCGGCGGAAGAAGACGAAATGGTCGACGAAGGATCGCTGCTCGAGTACTTCGGATGGCTGACCGAGGATCGCCTCGGGCCCGGCAAGGGTCAGGGGAGCTTGTTGGAGGCCTGGAGCGAGATCCAGAAGATGCCGGTTGCCACTGGGCCGGGGGGAGCGATCTGGCAGCAGATCGGGCCAGCACCGCTGCTGGCCGGGACGACGCGGCTCGGCGGCCGGACGCCGTCGATTGCGCTGGATCCCTCGAGTCCGGGCACCATTTACATCGGCGCGGCGCTGGGCGGCGTCTGGAAGACTACCGACGCCGGGTTGACCTGGACGCCGCTGACGGATGATCAGCCCTCACTGGCCATGGGTTCCATCGCCGTCGATCCCACCGACCCGAACATTATTTACGCCGGAACTGGAGAACAGGACTTCTCCGGCGACAGCTATTACGGGGCAGGGGTATTGAGATCGATGGATGCCGGCGCGACCTGGACGCGCCTGGGAGAGCAAGAGTTCGTTTTGCCCACCGGAGGCGGGGCGATGATTTCGCGAGTGGTGATCGACCCTGTTTCTCCGAACATTGTTTATGTCGCGAGCACCTTTGGCCTATTCAAGTCGACCGATCGCGGCGACACCTGGGACCTGAAGCTCAGTGGCCGCTCGCCGCTCGCCGCGGTGACGGAGCTGGTGATGGATCCCTCGGACTCAAGCACCCTCTACGCCGGCGTGGGTGTTCCATCGACCGCCCCCAACAGGGGCATCTACAAGTCGACCGACTTCGGCGAGACCTGGACCGAGCTCGACACCGGCTTGCCGGCAGCCAACCGCGGTCGGGTCAACATGGGAATCTCGCGCTCTGATCCGCAAATTCTCTACGCCGCGGTCAACAACCCAGCCAGCTCAAACTTCATCCAGCGTCTGAAGACAACCGATGGAGGCGCGAGCTGGACGCGGTTGCCGGATTGCACCGGCTCGGGCTGTGGCCAGGGATCCTACAATCTCGCGGTCGCCGTCGATCCAAACAATCCCGACATTGTGTATCAAGCTGCGGTATCGATGTATCGCTCCTTCGACGGAGGCGCGACCTGGAATCAGCGATCCGGAGGACACGTCGACTATCACTACCTGTTAATCGATGAGCTTGACAATCTTTATATCTCAAACGACGGCGGCGTGTTCTTCCTCAACTCCAGCGATCAATTGTTTACTTTGAACAATGGCGTCTCGATAACCCAACTGTATCCGGGAATGGCGCTTCATCCGACGAACCCGGCTGTAGTTCAGGCGGGCTCCCAGGACAATGGCTCCGAAAGAACCACCGGCTCGGCGCAGTGGGTTGAAGTATGCGGGGGAGACGGCGCGTTTCAGGTTATCGAGGGCGCCGACGGCGATCCGGACAACGTCTGGTACTGCTCCTCACAGCACCTCGCCATCCGAAAGACGATCAACGGTGGGCAGAGCACCTTTAGCGCGGTGAGTGGAATCACCGACCTAGCCGCTGGCTCGGCGTTCATCGCGCCGTACATCATCGATCCGAACAACTCGAGTGTATTGATCGCAGGGACGCGCACGGTCTGGCGGACGGAAGACGGCGCCGCCAATTGGGTGGCGAACAGCCCGGAGCTTACTTCGGGCATGATTCGAAGCCTGGCGTTCGCGCCCAGCGCATCTGGTACTACGTACTACGCCGGCACCAGCGCAGGGGAAATCTGGCGAACCACAAACACCGGCGCGGACTGGGCGCTCGTCAACGGCGGCCTTCCGTCGAGCCGCGTGGTGACGCATATCGCGATCAATCCCCTGGATTCGAACATCGTCTACGCGACCTTTTCCGGCTTCGGAACCGGGCACATCTTCCGTTCCGTCGACGCCGGAGACAGCTGGGAGGATATCAGCAGCAACTTGCCAAATCTTCCCACGCCCGCGCTGCTCATCGACGCCTCAACGGATCCCGCGACTCTCTACGTTGGAACCGATCTCGGCGTTTTTCGCTCGCTGGACGATGGCGGAAGCTGGGAGCGGTTCAGCGCAGGCTTGCCCAACGTGCGGGTCGAGGATCTGGTGCTGAACCCGGTCACCGGCGTCCTGGTTGCCTCCACGCACGGCCGCAGCGCCTGGCAGCTGGTTTTGGGAGTTGGCCGATGAACGCGAAACTGAGTCGGAGGGATTCTGCGAAAGGCTTTTCGCTGTTGTCGTAGCCGCTACATCAAGTCCTTCTGGTGTTCCTTTACCCACTGAGCCGCTCGGCTCTTTATTCGGTGATCCTCGGGGGGATCGACGCCGATCGGGGCGGCAGCGATTTCGTCGATCTGTTTTCTTGCCTCCGCTTTTTTGTCATCGGCCAGCAGCGCATCGGCCAGGTAAAGCTTTGCGCGTAAATTCGTTGGGTGCTTCACCAGCGTGTTGGTGAGCACCTTGATCGATTGACCGACGTCGCGCTTGGGCCAGGGCAACTTAAAGAAGTAGCGACCCCACAAGACCAGCGGCCCTCCGTCGAGAAAGTCGCGGTTGATTCTCAGCGCGGCGAGGGAATAGCTGCGGAACTTCCCCTCGAGGCCTTGGCGAAGCGCAGTGAGGATTCCGACTCCCTCTGAGTAGAGGCCCAGGCCGGTACCCGCATAGTACTGGCCCTGGACTTCCTTGGGTCGAGCCTCCACCGCCTTTTCGGCGATCTCCCACGCCTGTTTGGCGACGCTGGCCTTCTGATCGCCGTCGGGCAGCCCGTCGGCCTCCCAAACCAGAACGGAGGCCAACCGCCAGTTCGCATCGTAATCCTTCGGATGTTTGGCCTGCTGCTCCTTTGCCAGGGCGAAGATTTCTTGCATTACCTTCGGATCTTCGCGCTGGTGCCACAGCCGATCGAAGCGTTCGGTCCAGCTCTCGGATGCCGGTGCGGTGGCTTCGGGTGCCGGCGGGGGCGTTGGCGCAGGTGCGGAGGCATCCGGCTTCGCGGCATCCTGTCCATTCGCCGCTAAAGCAACGAGCGCCGAAGAAGTGACGATCGCTACTCGAGTAAAACGCACGCGTTTTCCTTTCCCAAATGCCGCCTGGGCTCATTGCATATGAAAGCCGTGACTGACCACGATCGACTGCCCGGTCAGCGCATTCGAGGGGAACGAGGCAAGGAAGAGAGCACACTCGGCGACGTCCATCGTGGTCGTGAACTCTCCGTCGACCGTGTCCTTGAGCATCATTTTCTTGATCACGTCTGCTTCGCTAATGCCCAGCTCGCGCGCTTGCTCGGGAATCTGCTTCTCGACCAACGGCGTCCGGACGAAGCCGGGGCAGATCACGTTGGAGCGCACGCCGTGCGCGGCGCCTTCCTTCGCCACCACCTTGCACAGGCCGATCAAGCCATGCTTCGCGGTGACGTACGGAGCCTTGAGCGGTGCAGAGTCCTTCGACATCACCGAGCCCATGTAGATGATCGACCCGCCTCTGCGCGCCTTGTACATCTGTCGCAAGCACGCGCGGGTGGTGAGAAACGCGCCATCGACATGAACTGCGATGAGCTTGCGCCAAGCCTCCAGTGAGAGGTCGACGATGGCCGAGATGTGCTGATATCCAGCATTGCTTACCAGCACGTCGGCGGAGCCGAAGCGGTCGATGGCAGCGGCCACCGCGGCCTCGACCTGCTGCTCATTGGTGACATCCATCGCGACCGCCATCGCCGCGCCGCCGGCGCGTTCGATTTCGCTCGCGACCGTCTTGCCTTGCTCGACCGAGAGATCGGCGATGCAAACCTTCGCTCCTTCGCGGGCAAACGTTCGAGCGATCTCCCGGCCGATGCCGCTGGCGGCTCCGGTGATGACTGCCACTTTGTCTTTCATTCGCATCTTCAGCCTCCATTACAAGGGTCGCTTGAGCCAGCGGCTCAGCTCTCCGACAATGCCGCGGCGGAACGTGAGCACGCAGACGACGAAAATAAGGCCTTCGGTTACGGTGAACCACGCCCCGAGCTGCGCCAGGTAATTCTCCAGCGTGATGATGACCAAAGCGCCTGCTACCGGCCCGAAGATGGTGCCCATGCCGCCGAGCAGCGTCATCAGGATGACCTCTCCCGAGGTTCTCCAGTCCACGTCGGTCAGCGAGGCAAGCTGAAAGACAATCGCCTTCGTTCCGCCGGCGAGCCCGGAGAGCGCGGCGGAGAGGACAAACACGATGAGCTTGTAGTGGTCCGGCTTGTATCCCAGGGAAATCGCGCGCGGCTCGTTCTCTCGAATCGCTTTCAGCACTTGGCCGAACGGCGAGTGGATGGTGCG
>Ga0126384_10001253_pt1 | contig 15025 bp, 9 predicted proteins | sample PanSoiMetPlot_36_FD_92543 | JGI IMG/M metagenome (GOLD analysis project Ga0126384, IMG submission 92543) | Tropical forest soil microbial communities from Panama - MetaG Plot_36 | ecosystem: Environmental > Terrestrial > Soil > Tropical forest > Bulk soil | place: Panama | collected 2016-02-17 | reverse complement strand
CGGCCTCGAAACCGAGAAGATTTTCGCGGCGTTGATTGTGGCCAGCTTTTCGGGAGAACCGATCCAGCCGTCAGAGATTGGCGCAATGCTGGAAGAAAAAGACCGGCGCCTTCTCTTCGAAATCCTATTTGAAGAAGCGCAAGAAGGCTCCTGGGAAGAGGCGCAGAGCTGCTTGGAAGCCCTTTCCCGCAAGCAGGTTGAGCGCGAATTGGCCGATGTCCAGCGGGGCATAGAGGCGAACCCCACCGGGCCAGCGCTAAGGGAGCTTCTGACCCGCAAACAGGAGTTAATGCGCCGTTTGGCCGCCAGCGCGTAGGGCTTTCCACGTTTCCCACAGATTTCCAACAATTAAAATATTGACTGCAGAGGACTTACCCGTGTAACGTTAAAGGGTTTCGCGGGTAACGGAAACTGGCCTAACTGCATCTATATAAAAGCGGTTAACGGCAGGGACCGGCCGCCGTAGCGCGATAACGGGCAGCGTACGGGACAGCGAAAAGCAGCGGGCGCAGCGCAAAAAGTTCTCACAAAAAATCAAGTGAGCGGGGAACCTCCCCAAACGTGCAAGCGCGCGTTCGCCTGAACGTGTACTAAATATAAGATTTGCCCCGTTTGTGCGCTGGTGTGCGTAAAGGACGAGAGACGGTCGCTGACAGCGGGAGGAGTTTTGTGGCGCAGCAGGTTCTAGAAGAAAAATACGAAGCGGTAAAGGCACTCATTGCCTTGGGCAAAGAGCGCGGCTACCTGCTTTATGACGAAGTGAACGATTCGCTTCCGGCGGAAGTGCACTCTTCGGAAGAGATCGACGACTTACTTACCACCTTCGAACGAAACGGCATTGAAATTTACGAAGACCAGGCCTCCGCCAAGGCGGCGCGCGCGGTAGAACTGTCCGTCGAAGGCGCGGAACGCGATGCGCATATGAAAGACGATGCGCACGCGGAAGAGGGCGGCAGCGACCTGGATTTGACTCCGGGTTCACTCGAAAAAACCAACGACCCCGTTCGCATGTACTTGCGCGAAATGGGCACGGTTCCATTGCTCACGCGCGAAGGCGAAGTTGCCATCGCAAAGCGTATCGAGCGCGGCCAGCTCGTCGTGATGAAGTCCATCACGCGCTCGCCGATTGTGATCAAGGAATTGATCGCGGTCGGAGATGATTTGCGCAAAGGCGCGCGGTCGATCAAGGAAATCGTCCAGTTCGACGACGAAGAGCTCACCGAAGAAAAAATTGCGAACAAGACGAAGCAAACGCTGAAGCACATCGAGAAGATCGCGAAGCTCTACGACACGGCGCTGAAACAGGCCGTAAAGCTCGGAAAAACGCCGAAGTCCAAGAAGAAGCCGTACGTTCGGGCAAAATGGGCGGTAGCGCGGACTCGCGTGGAAATCTCGCTCGAGATTCGCGACATCGACTTCAACCCGTTCGAGAAAAAACGGCTCGTGGACAAGATGCGCGGCACCGTCGAGCGCCTGCAATCGCTTGAGCGCGAAGCGGGACGTCTTGAGCGCCGCGTTGATGTCGCCAAGGGCGATGTTGCCGCGGAAGCGCGCAAAGAGTTGCGCACTCGCCGGTCAGAACTGAAGGACATCGAGGACGCGAGCGAAGTCGGCTTGACCGAACTGAAGCGGACGCTGACGTTCATTCATCGAGGCGAAGCGGAAGCAGAGCAGGCGAAGAAGGAATTGATCGAAGCGAACCTTCGCTTGGTTGTTTCCATCGCTAAGAAATATACGAACCGCGGCTTGCAGTTCCTCGACCTGATTCAGGAAGGCAACATCGGCTTGATGAAGGCCGTGGACAAGTTCGAATGGCGCCGCGGGTACAAATTCTCCACGTATGCGACATGGTGGATTCGCCAGGCCATCACCCGCGCGATTGCTGACCAGGCGCGTACGATTCGTATTCCGGTGCACATGATCGAAACGATCAACAAACTGGTGCGCACCAGCCGCCAGCTTGTGCAGGAACTTGGGCGCGAGCCTACCAGCGAAGAGATCGCCAAGCGCATGGACATTCCTGTGTCCAAGGTGCGCAAGATTCTGAAAATTGCGCAGGAGCCGATCTCGCTCGAAACTCCGATTGGAGAAGAGGAAGATTCGCACCTCGGCGACTTCATCGAAGACAAGGCCGTGGTTTCGCCGTCGGATGCGGTCATTAACCTGAATTTGAAGGAGCAGACTTCGTCGGTGCTGAAAACACTCACGCCGCGTGAAGAAAAAGTCATCAAGATGCGTTTCGGTCTCGATGACGGCAGCGAACACACGCTCGAAGAAGTCGGCCAGTCGTTCGCGGTCACCCGCGAGCGCATCCGGCAAATCGAAGCGAAAGCGCTGCGCAAGCTGCGCCATCCTTCGCGGTCGCGGAAGTTGCGCGCGTTCCTCGAAGGTCCGTCGCGCGATTACCTATAGAACGGATTCAGTTCCCAAGAGTAGAAACGCCCCCAGCTATTTCTGGGGGCGTTTTTGTTTTGGGAAGGGGGACAACGTTCGGTGCATACTTAGGATTCAACGAAGAGGGTGTTATGAGAGTGGCGCAGAAAATTGCGGCGGTCGCGCTGGCTGTCGGATTGGGCGGGACGATTTACGGAATCGTGCGCACGGGGGAGTCCGCGTCGGCTGCAACAAAGAAGGCAAGGAAGGCGGCTGCGGGCCAGCTGGTCGATCAGACCGCGCTGGCCAATGCGCGCCAGCTTGCACAGCTTGCGGACACCGCAGATGAACAGGAGATCGCAAAGGAAGCGCTGACGTTTGGCGATCACGAGCTCGATTTAGCATTCGATATTGCACTACGCAATGCCGATGCCCATCCGGTGGCGTTGTCCAACGAAGCAAAAGAAATTCAGACGCGGCTGCAAAAAGCACACAAGGTGCAACAAAGTTTGCAGGCACAGGTCGTGCAGCTTACGGCAGAAATCGCAAAAACAACAGGGGATAAAAAGCAGTCACTCGACGATCAGCTGGACATCGCAAAGTCTTCGCTCGAGCTTGCGAACGACGAAGTGGCCGACGCCGAAGGTGATTTGGATGATGCCGGCGGAAATCAGCGCGGGCGAATTGAACAATTGAAGCAATCGCACGAAAGCGCCGAGAAGGCCATCACAGCCGTAAAGTTTCCCGATTTAGCGCCGGAGCAGCTGGGGCTCGTCCATCGTTATCAGCAATGGTCTGCTTTGCGACAGAAAATGCAGATGTTAGCGAAGGCCAAAGCAGATGCAGACACCGCGGCCGCGGCGGCAATGATGCAGCACAACGAACTTGCGGAACAAATTGAAAGCGAGAAAAAAGACTCTCCGGACCTTGCCGCGCACTCTTCCCGGAGTGGCACAGGAACGTCCGATGACGCCGCGAGTGCGGCAGCGCAGAATGTTCGCAAGGCGCGCAGCCACGAAGAATCAAAGGCCACCTTGACGCTAACCAAGACAATTGCTGACGATCAGCACAATCTCGCAAGCCTCGACAAGCGAGGAAGCAACGAAAGGGAACTCTCCGATCTGTATTCCCAATGGATGGGACTGGTTTCAGCGCGCCAAAGCGACGTGGTGAAGCGCATGCTCATCGGTGTGGCCATAATTCTTGTATTGCTGCTTATCGCGATTTTCTTCGATTCCTGGCTGGAAAAACTGCTTGGGACCATGAAACTGGACCGGCGGCAGGTGCAAACACTTCGTGCGGTTACAAGAGTGGCTTTGCAAGTGGTTTCGGTCTTGTTGATTCTGCTCGTGATCATGGGCCCGCCGACGCAACTGGGAACCTTCATCGGTCTCGCCACGGCAGGGCTTACGGTTGCGTTGAAGGATTTCATCGTCGGATTTCTCGGCTGGTTTGTATTGATGGGCAAGAACGGAATTCGCCTGGGCGATTGGGTGGAGATCAACGGCGTAACGGGAGAAGTCGTCGAGATTGGAATGTTCCATACTGTTTTGCTCGAGACAGGAAACTGGACCGATTCCGGCCATCCGACGGGCCGCCGGGTGACGTTCACGAACAGCTACGCGATCGAAGGCCACTACTTTAATTTCTCGACTTCCGGCCAATGGCTGTGGGATGAGCTGCAGGTCACGATTCCCGAAGGGCGCGATCCCTTTCCACTTGTGGAAGCGATCCAGCAGAAGGTGCTCGAAGCGACCCAAAAGAGCGCCGAACAGGCAGAGCGCGAATGGCAGCATGCCGCCGGCTCTCGTGAGCTGAGTTCGATCAGCGCAGTGCCCGCAATTAATATGCGGCCAGCTCCAGCCGGCATTGAAGTGCAGGTTCGCTATGTGACGCGCGCGAACGAACGGTATCAATTGAGGACGAAGCTTTACCAGGCGTTAGTGGAGCTGCTCGGCCGGCGGGGCACTAAGGTTTTGCCGAAGGAATCGGAGACGTAGTCGAAGCTAATCCGCGACGCCGGCGTTGCGAACTTGTTCTGATGTGAGCCCGAAGATCGGCCGAGTGGGCACGCCGAGCATTCCCAGATAAAGATAAATCTGGCCGCGATGATGGATCTCATGTTCCACCATAGCGCGCAGCCATTTTGCCGTTTGGATTTCGGAACCGGCGGGCGTACGGCATTTGCGCTGCAAATCTGCCTGCGTAAGCCGCGAAAAAATCTCCATGGATTCGGCATGAAGCTTTTCCATCAATGCGATCACTTCTTCGTAGGTCGCGGCGAGCTCTTTTCCGTGAGAAATGTAGCGGCTCGGCCCGCCTTCTACGTTCTCCGCCCACAGATAGCGTTCGGTGACGGCCAGATGCCGGAGCAAGTCGCCGAGCGTGAATTTCCCTGCCCCGCAGCTCCAGTCGATCTTGTCCGGCGGAACAAGGCGGGCCACTCGCATAGTTCGTTCGCGGATTCCGGAAAAATATTTCAGGAAGGGCTCAATCGTGACGATTTCCATGATTGGACCTCGCTTAGAGTGTAGCGAAATCGAAATGAACCAATTGTTGCTAGGTCCGTCTCGGTCGAAGCCAAATTGGCCAGTCTCTACGCAGCAAGAAAAATCAAACTTTAGTGGCTCGCCGCCCTCTTAGCCAGGTCCTGGCCTTGAAGCACGATTGCCTGAAAATCGGCGTCCGTTTGGTTCGCATCCTGTATAAGTTGGAGTGCCTTGTGGGAAAGGTCCGTGTAGCGCGGATCGCTTGGGGAAAGTTTTCCGCCGCTCGTAAGCGATTCCATCGTTCTTAGCAAATCCTCGGTTTGGCGGAACAGGTCGCGCCCATGCGAGACGTAGTGTTCCTTAGCAGCAAACAGTTTCTCTTCCCAGGCCCGGCGACCCGGAAAATCTGCGTTCTGTCCTTGCAGCGCTAACCCGGCAAGCGCCGCGCGATCCATGGGCTCAAGCGTATCCAGCAATTGCTTGCCTCGCTCGAGCGCGCGCCGTGCCGTGGCAATTCGCTCCGCCGGCGATGCATTCGGGCTGGCAAGCTGGTCGAGGTCCGCCTTGCCCGCGGCGCTAGATGGCATGTTTTCATCCGTAAACGTTTTTGTCTGAGTAGGAGCGGATTTGTCTCGATTCTCTTTTGCTTTGCGCGCCTGGCGGGCAATATCGCCTAAAGACTGTTCCTGTTGATCCTGCGCGCACAAGGGCAGTGTGAACACCATACTCAGCAACAAGCCGAAAAAGACATTACGGCGCATAAAAACCTCCGTTGGACTAACGGTCCGCCCGGCGCTTTCCTAAGGTGGATGCGCCTTTATCTTAAGCTTGGGTTTCGAGCGGGCCACCCGCTATGGCCGAGAAGTACTAGCGTGCCGCAGTCAGCAACAGCCCTGCTAACCGGTCGACTCAGCGCGTAGCAATTGCCGCGCGCGAAAAGCGGAAATCGTCCCGCCAACATAAAGCAGGGCGAGGAGTGAGAAGCCCGCAATCAGCGAAAATCTTTGTGAGACCCAACCCAACGCAAAGCTCATGAGGATTTGGAAGATCGTCGTAACAATAGCCACCGCGGATTGTGTCCGGCCCATGAAATGTCTCGGAACGATTGCCATTAGAGTGGCTTGGGCAACGACTCCGGACAAAGCGCGGCAAAAACCGAACAGGATTTGGAAAAAAACGGCGGCCACCAAAAAGGCGATCAGCGGCATCGCGACGTGGCCCAAAGCCAGCACAGCCATCGCAATGCCGTACAAGGTCAGCCGCAATCGCTGCGGCAATTGGCTGGCAAGCACCCCGCCAAGAATCGCCCCGAATCCCCAGCCAGCCTCCAGATACCCCAACCCACGCGCACCCGAATGGAGAAGGTCTCCGGCAAGCGCCACGATGAGCACGTTGGCGCTGACAATACCTCCCATGAGAATCGAATGCGTGATGCCCAGCGATCGCACGATCGGCTGTTCTTTGAGATAAGCAAAGCCATCCTTCAGGTCCGAATAAACCGAGAGAGAAAGCCCCGCCTCGGCAATTTCGGGAATCTCGCTCGTCTCAAGCGCGACCACAGTTGTTTCTGTCGCTTTGGAAATTTCGCGAGGGTACTTTGTCAAATGCTCGCGAGGAGAAACGTATCCACGGCGCATTTGAAACAAGCACCATGCCGAAACGAAATACGTCAGTCCGTCGATTCCCAGAATCCCTGCGATCCCTGCGCGGTCATAGATGAATCCGACGAACGCGCCCGCGAACAGCATTCCAGTTTGCACGCCGATGACAACCGCCGCGTTTGCGCCCGTGTACTGGCTCTCTGGAATCACTTCCTGCACAAGCGAATTCACGTTGGACCAGTACATTGCGGAACCGATGCCGGTAACCAATGTAATGGCGTAGAGATGCCAAAGCTGGAGGTGGCCACTCCAGGCGACGTAAGCAGTACCAATCACGGCGATGCCGCGGACAAAATCAAGAATGACGCCGAGATAGCGACGATCGAACCGATCGATTAGCACGCCGCCGATAAAGGGGACCAGCAGGCCAGGCGCCATGGCCACAATCACCTGCCAGCTCACCTTCACGGTAGAATGTGTTGTGGCCAGGATGTACCAGCTAACGCCAGCGAAGTTCATTCCGCTGCCGAATAGCGAAATGAACATTGCGAAGAAGAAGTAGCGGAATCCGCGCTGCGCCCAAATGACGGACCAATCGGTACGAGGCAGGGCTCCGGTTGGGGCGGTCGAGGACATGGACGTAACACTCCATTTTACAGAGAACGAGGAAGCCACAGGGAACGTTGCGACAAAGAGTTCGAGCCGAATTGGCAGGGTGGCCTAAAGTCATGGGAAATGAAGCGAATTGCGTATTGAAAACCAGCGGAAAGAAAGTTAAGGGCAAAGTGCTGCTCGAGACGAGTGAGATTATCTTTCGCAGCGAATCCCTGCGGCTCAAGATTCCATTTGCTGAAATGAAGTCAGTCAAGGCGGCTGATGGAGAGCTGCGAGTTCAGGCTTCCGATGGCATGCACGCCTTCCAGGTTGGCCCTTATGCGGAAAAGTGGGCGCAAAAAATCCTGAACCCGAAGTCACGCATGGACAAACTCGGCGTGAAGCCCGGTGCGGTGGTGACCGTGATTGGAGAGGCGGAGCCCGGCTTTGCCTCGGAACTCGAGAAAATCTCGCCGGATTTTTCCCGCGGAGCGATCAAGCCGGAAACGGAATGGATTTTTCTGGTTGCAGATACGCAGAAGAAACTAGCGCAGGCGACGAATATCGCCAAAGTGATGAAAGGCAGCACCGCCCTTTGGATCGTCTACCCCAAAGGGCGCAAAGAGCTGACAGAGAATGATGTCCTCGGCACTGGACGCAAAGCGGGCTTAAAGGACGTAAAAGTCGTCGGATTCTCAGCCACGCACACTGCATTGAAGTTCGTAATTCCTGTAGACAAAAGATGATGCCAGAGCCGTTTCTCGAATCGCTTCGCGCGCTGCATTCTTGTCCAGCCCTTTATTCCACTCAAAAAGAAAGAAGGCCCGGATCAGGCCTTCTTTTCCGAGGTTGACTTGTGAATTTTGGTTTAGAAGGTGAACCGCACCGCAAATTGAATAATGCGCGGATCGGCTGTCGTCAGAATCTGCCCGAATGTGCCTCCCTGGTTGTCGAGAATGTTCGTGTCTGGATTGGCGAACTCTGCGTGGTTAAAGACATTGAAAAATTCCGCGCGGAATTCCATCTTCAACCGTTCGCGAGTCAATAGCGTCGTCTTGCTGATCGCCAGGTCAAAGTTGACTCGCCCGGGCCCTCGCAAGAAATTCCGGGGAAGAGTTCCATAAGTTGAGAGCGACGGATTCGCAACCACCTGCGCGTCCGACGGGAACAACGTTGGGCCGGGTGTGCATGCTCCCTGGTTGTTGGCGTCACCGCACTGCGCATTCGTGAAGCTATCCGGATTGAAATAATAGTTTCCTGTCGCACCATCGAATGTGCGGCCAGTGCGCGGATCGAACGTGTTCGTCGGTCCGACCACGTTTGCGCGCACGACTAGAGGATCGCCAACTCCGGAAGGTCCCTCGGAGCCGTTGTCAAACGCTGAGAACAGATTCGCAGCAACATCCAGAGGAAATCCCGTCCGCCAGGTGACGATGGGGAACAAACTCCAGCCTTGCGTCAGACGCTTCGGTCCGGAACTCCACGCATGATCGAACGGCAAATCCCAGCCTCCGCTGAACGTGATCCGGTTGCGAACGTCTGTATCTCCGGAAGCGCGCAAAAGATTCGCATTCAACGAAGGTACAGAGCTGTTCCTCTGGCGGAAACCAGAAACGTTGTCAATTTCATGCGCGTAGGTATATCCGAACGTGAAGTATGTCCTGCCGAAGATCGGGCTATTGCCGATCTGTTTGGTGATGCTGGCTGTCAGTGAGTTGTAGCCGGCCTTGGTCGCGTTTCTGAATTCCGAAATCGGGCCAAACGAGCAGCCAAACAAATTCGGATTCCCGCCTGTTTCATCCGGGCAGGTGGAATCGCCCGTCCCAAGATTCAAAATACGATCGGTCGTCCCCGGCAGGAATGGATTCACATCCCGCAAGCCGGTCAGTCCGTGCGAGCTGCTGCCGAGATAGCTCACTTCGAACACCGTGTCCTTCGCAATTTGCCGTTGCACGCTCAGGTTGTATTGATATGTGTAAGGTGTCCTCAGGTGCGGGTCGACAAAGAAAAGGCTTCCTCCCCCGAACGGCAAAATGTTTGCAAAGTCCATGTTGTGATCCACGGGCTGTGAGGGAAATGTATTTGGCGTTCCTGTCGAGCCGTACGGATCGTTGAAGAATGTGAGAATGCTCGACTGGCCGGCCGGAATCTGAGCACCGGAAGGAAAGCCTGCCGCGCCGATGCTGAAAAACGGGGGCTGGCCGTTGAACTGAAAATTGTCTTCCGCTTTGAGAATGTCGTAGAAGATACCGAATCCTCCGCGAACGCTCGTCTTGCCGTCGCCTCGCGGATCCCACGCAAAGCCGATGCGCGGCGCCCAGTTATTCTTGACGGGGAAGTTCGCACCGTTGGGTGCTCCACGATCTCCAGGGAAAACCAATCCCGTTGGTGCTCCCGGAAAGACCGTCGATTGCAAACCGGGAACGACTGAGAAAGTACGGCCTTTCGTGTCGTATTTCGGGCTGCTGTATTCGTAACGCAGACCGAGGCTGAGCGTCAGGTTCTTCCTCACCCGCCATTCGTCCTGGAAAAATCCATAAGCTGATTTGCTTCGAATGTTCGAAGGCGCAGCCGGACCTTGCTGGAAGAAAGTGGGGGCGCCAAGCAGGAAGTCTGCAAAACCATTTCCCGTTGCGCCTCCGTCAAAATTGAAGGATCCATTTACGATGAAATCGAAAATCTGGTTGTTTTGATACGCGGAAAGGCCCGTCCCCATTTTCAAATTGTGACGACCGCGAACCCAGCTGACCGTGTCTGTGACTCCAAACGTATTGTTCACCAGTGTTGTTGGACCGCTGAATGTGAAGCCGGTGGTCAGTGCGTTCGAATTGATTTCGATAATTGGCGGTCCGCTTGGCGCGTCGGGCGTGATGTTGAATCCGAGGCCTTGCGGCCCAGGCACCGACGCGGCCGGCACCGCCTGCTCGGTGCGGTTCCGCTGCGTTACGAAACGAACGTCGTTCACAAGATTCGGCGTAATCGTCCGGCTGTAAGCAATGTTCACGAAATAATTGTTGATTCTCGATGTCACTGGAAAGCCGGGTACGTCCGCGAATGCCGTGTTGATCGGCGTCGAAAACGAATCAAGAATCGGATTTCGAAATCCGCCAATGGTCGCGCTGATTTTGTCCCTTTGTGTGACGTTCAAGTCGAACTTCATCGTCAGCTCGTTGTCGTTGCTGGTATGTGGCCCCGTCGGAACAATCGAACCGCTCGGGTCCACTGGCATCAGCCCCTTGTTAATCAAATTCACCGCCACGGGATTGAACTTTGTCGGATCGATAATCGCGCAGGCAGCTTTTGCAGCATCAGCCTGGAAAAACGTATGGCCTTGCAAAAACGCAGCCACGCCCGGATCTCGATTGGGACACGCGGCTGGCCCGGGCGACCCGCCGTTGCCTGCGGTTGAGAAGTCTCCATTTTCCGCTTCCGCCGGCGTGAACACCGTGACTCTGCCTGCCGCCTGCTTTTGGCTTAACCGCTGCCCCTGGTATCCCACAAAAAAGAAGAAGCGGTCCTTGCCATTCACCACTCGGGGAAGAGTGATCGGCCCTCCAAACGTGACGCCGTATTGATTTCTCTTCAGCACATCGCGCGGCAAGCCAGACTCGTTGTTGAAAAACGTGTTTGCGTTGAGCGCATCGTTGCGCAGAAATTCAAATATGCTTCCGTGGTATCCGTTCGAACCGGACTTCGTCACCACGCTGATGATTCCGCCGCCATTGCGGCCGTACTCCGCGGAATAGTTGCTTTCCAGAATCCGAAACTCCGCGATCGTGTCTGGATTCGGATTAAAAACCACGCTGTTGCTGAGCAGGTTGTTGTTCAAACCGCCGTCCAGAAGATAGGTCACCGAATCGGTGCGCCCGCCCGCGATGCTGAACTTTCCGGCGCTCCCGTTGTCCTCATTGGTTTCCGTCACTCCTGGCTGCAAAAGCGCAAGATTCAAAACATTCCGCCCGTTCAAAGGAGCCTGCTGTACTGCTGCGCCAGTTACGGTTTCGCCGATCGTGCTGCTGCTCGTTTCCACGGCGCTGACTTGTTCTTGCACTTCGACCGATTCATTCTTCTGGCCAAGCGTGAGCTTCGTGCTCACCCGTAGCGACTGGTTGATTTGCAGTTTTTGGTCCTCGAAAACTTCCGTGCGAAACCCTTCTTTCTCAATCGTCACTCGATAGGCGCCGATGGGCAGGTCAAGAACCTGGAAGTAACCATCCGCATCCGTGGAAGTTTCGCGCGAAACCTGTGTGGCCACATTCGTGACCGTAACTTTCGCGTCCGAAATGGCCGCGCCGCTGGGATCGGCTATGTTGCCGATAATGCGCCCGGTCGCGTTCTGTGCCGACGCGTTCGGAATTGCGCATGCGATTGCGATTGCAAAAACTGCCAGAAGACGAACAACCGGGAACAATTGCTTCACTGAAGCCTCCAAGAAATACACGAATCCTTCTCTCAGGATTCGAATGGACGCTCGGAAAAGCAATTCCTCTGCCGAAGTTAACCGATACAAACAAAACGATTTGTTCAGGACGTTTATCTAACAGCCATTCAAGTTTCCAAATTTAGATATGGGTATGTTGAAGGGTGTTTCATCAAGAAAAGCAAAATTGATTTCAATCCGCAATTGCGGGCATCTCTCGTGCGATGATTAGCATCGAAAGGCGGTTGAGAATTTTTCTCGCCGGTATCTGATTGCGACGCTGAACTCTCTCGAGGTCGTTCGCCTGCGAAAAGAAAACCCTCGCGGCTACGGCGTTTTCCTCTTCAAGAAGAACAATGATCGCTTTACAGCCGTTGACAATATCGGCCTCTAGTTTTAGTCCCCGCGGGCCTTTCGAATCTTTTTCTTGATATTTTTCCGCTTCCGCCGCGTAATACAGGGCAAGAAAGCACCTTTATTCGCTCGTGGTGGAGGCAATTCAATGGCTACAACTACTGTGGGTGTGCCCGATCCTGCTCCGGAACAGCAAGGGCCCATTAATCACATTGGTCGCATTATCGGGGTTTTCTTTTCACCGTCTCAGACTTTTGCGGATATCGCACGCCGTCCAAGCTGGGTAATCCCTGTCCTTCTTTCGACCGTTGTCACGCTGGCCGCTTTTGCAGCCATGAACAAAAAGGTCGACTGGCGCGATGTCGCGATGAAGCGAATCGAAGAAAGCCCCCGGGCCGCGCAGCTTTCTGCCGAACAGAAACAACAACAAGCGGAAATGGGCGCGAAGATTACGCCTTACATCCTCTATGCGTCCGGCTTGCTCATTCCGATTCTTTTTGCCGTGATCGTTGGAGCGGTGATGCTTGGCGCGTTTAATTTGATTGGCGGAGCAGGCACGAATTACGGAACGGCGATGAGCATCGTTGCTCACGCCAATCTGGTTTTTGTCCTGAGCAGCATTCTTTTCGTCATCATCTTATTTCTGAAACCGCCCGGAACTTTGGACGTCGACAACCCGATAGCGACCAATGTCGCTGCTTTTATGCCCGACGGTACTTCTAAGGCCCTGCTAGCACTTGGCAAGTCCATCGATATTTTCACAATTTGGCTGCTCATACTTACCGGAATTGGTTTCGCCGCTACAAATCCTCGGAAACTCAGAGCTGGCGGAGCCATAGGAATTGCATTTGGCGTCTGGGCTGCGTTCGTTGTGTGCCGGGTCGGTTGGGCTTTTATCTTCTCCTAAAGCAGTCAGTCGGTGCTTTAATACTCGAAGTTCTTGATCCCATGCTTCTACCAACAAGAAAAGCGCCGGCGAATTCTCGCCGGCGCTAGTAGAAGGTTAAACTCGTAATGGATTAGGAGCGGCGCCGAAGTACTAGCGGCAACCCCACCAAACCAAGTCCGAGCAAAAGAACGCTCGACGGTTCAGGAGCGCTGACGTTCCCACCCACTTGCGTACCGAACGCAAACGAAACATCGCTTATCGTAACGTTCGATGGCACAGTGAAAGTGTATGTGCCAGAGCCAAGAACCAGCGGGTCGTGTGAACCGTTGGTAATCGAAGGGTTGGCGCTGTCAAAGTTTCCATCGGCCGAAATCGTGCCGAGCAAGCCCTCCGTCGGCGTGACCGAACTGGTAACTCCGTTCGAGCAAATCATGCAAAGCTCGAACGTGTTGCCTCCCGTAGACCCAAAACCCCACCCGAGGGCATCGGTTGTACCACCGACATTGCTTACTATCCCTCCCGTGAGGACGTTGACCAGGTTGCCCGTCTGGCTATTCAGCGCAACTCCCGAACCATCGCTCAATGTAAATGTGAGACCGGTCAGAAGCTGCCCGGCACTCACCAGATTGGGCGTGTTATTCGTCAGAGTCAGCGTAAGCGTATTGCCACTCAAGCTGAAATCCGCCGTCGCCGATACCGGTTGGCCCGTCAATGGGTTCGTTGCGCCCACAGGTGTGGTGAAGACCTGATCGGCCTGCGCCACCCCTGCAAAAGCAACTGCCAACGCCATTGCTACGACTAGGTACCCTAAATACTTCTTCATCTGGACAGTTTTACCTTTCCTGAAGGCACGCCGTTTTGCGGACGCGCACCTCCAGCATCCGGTAAACGCAGCATGCTGTATGCCAAATCAAACGCGCTTCCGAGTCCTTTAACCGCTATTTATCTTGCTGTAATAAAAGACTTTATGGTTTTGAGAGTACGATTCAATGCCCTGCAAGTTTGGTCCATGTGAACAAGTTTTCCGTGTTTTCTCCCTAGATTTCTACTATTGGTACGTTATTCTCTTATAAGGCACTGTAGTCCCGGTACCAACTGCTATTCATCAATCCCGCAATCTGCCTTATTTCCTGTCTCTTCCTTCCCGAGCGGCTTTCCCCTCGAGCGCACCTGCTAAACTTCTTTCGTGCCCTTTCCATTCGAAATCCTCAAAACGGACTCAAAAGCGCGCCGCGGCCGTCTGACCACGCCGCACGGCACCGTCGAGACTCCGTTCTTCATGCCAGTCGGCACGCAAGCCACCGTGAAAGGCTTGCGCAATGAAGCGCTGGAAGAACTCGGCGTTGAGATCGTTCTGGCCAACACTTATCATTTATATCTTCGTCCCGGAGACGAACTCGTCCGCCGCATGGGCGGCTTGCACAAATTCATGTCCTGGAATCGCGCGATTCTGACAGATTCCGGCGGCTATCAGGTCTTCAGTCTTGCCGAGCTTTGCAAAATCACTGACGAAGGCGTTCGCTTCAAATCTCATCTGGATGGTTCTGAGCATCTCCTCACGCCGGAAAAAGCTGTGGAAATTCAACTCGCGCTCGGTTCGGACATTGCCATGGTGCTCGATGAGTGCATCGAAACTCCCGCCCCACGCGACAGAACCGAATCCGCTCTCAAGCGCACAACCCAATGGGCACGCCGCGCTCGCAACTATTTTCTCGAACAGCAGAATCGCAGCGGCGATCTAAAGCAGTGGCAGTTCGGTATTGTTCAGGGCGCAACATTCCCGGACCTTCGCCGCGAAAGCGCCAACCAATTGCTCGAAATTGATTTTCCCGGCTACGCCGTTGGTGGCCTCGCCGTCGGAGAACCTCACGAAATCACCTGCGAAATGACCGCGGAAGTTGCAGTTCTGCTGCCCAAAGATCGCCCACGCTATCTGATGGGCGTCGGCAAGCCCGAACAAATCGCCGAATACGTTGCGCTTGGTATCGACATGATGGATTGCGTTCTCCCAACTCGCGCCGCGCGCCACGCCTGCCTTTACACTTCCGAAGGCCGCGTCCTCATCAAGAACGCGCGTTATGCCGAAGACCAAAATCCCATAGACCCAAACTGCAAATGCAGCGTCTGCCACCGTTACACACGAGCCTATCTTCGGCATCTGTTCGCCGCCGGAGAATTCACGGCGGCCATCCTCGCCACCCACCACAATGTCCACTTTTACCTTGACATCATGCGTCAAATCCGCGAGGCTATCGAGTTTGGGAACCTAGCGAAATTCTCATCCGAGATGCGCGCGAAGTATTCG
>Ga0126384_10001252_pt1 | contig 15027 bp, 18 predicted proteins | sample PanSoiMetPlot_36_FD_92543 | JGI IMG/M metagenome (GOLD analysis project Ga0126384, IMG submission 92543) | Tropical forest soil microbial communities from Panama - MetaG Plot_36 | ecosystem: Environmental > Terrestrial > Soil > Tropical forest > Bulk soil | place: Panama | collected 2016-02-17 | reverse complement strand
GCGACCGGGGATATCTATTCCGGCTTGTGGTATCCGGTGGTGGTGGCCGCCATGAGCTTCTTTGTGGGGCTGCTGTTCCTGCCGGAAACCAAGGACGTCGACATCACGCGCTAGGGCAAGCGAATCGGCGAGACCGCACAGGAGGCGCCGGCTCCGGCGCCTCCTTCTTGTTTGGCGGCATGCCGGCTCAGGTAGCAGGCGCGGGCGGGCGTAGGCTCTTGGCGTGCCCGCGAACCCAATGCGAACCTAGTGCCCGGGCGCAAGACCGCAACGACCGCACCGGGCCGCGGCTCAATGTTCGCTGCGATGCGCGTTATAAAGGTCGATGGACGCCAAACATTTCGCTTCGTCCAGGCTCTCGGTGTGACCGAGGTACACCCATCGCGCCTCCTGCTCGCTCCATCGATAGGCCTGGCGATTGGCGGGATACCAGCGGACTTCGCGTGTCAGGCTGAAACCAGTCCCGCTTCGGTGCGTGACCGATGTGCTCTTATATCCGGAACTCACCTTGCTCCCCGATTCGGAGGGCCCGCCGACCTTGCATACCTGGTGAGCGGCATTGCGTCTCGAGGTCCGAGACCGTTTTCCCCAGACCACCGCCTACCCGTCGCGGGCGCTAGCGGGCCCTGGCGCGAAACCGAGCCGGCCAGCCGCCGTGCGGCGCGCACGGCCGGTCGACGCGCCCACGCCGCAAGCGGTATTGTGAGGCCGCCGACATGCGGCCGATCACCAGCGGGCGCTTAAGCGCCGGGCTTATCGCAGGCGGAAGCGCAGACGATCGAGGAAGGCAGCGATGCGGGCGGCGTTGACCCCGTAGTCGCTCCTGCCGTGGCGGCTGACCGAACGCACGTCGATGCGACTTCCCCCGTCGCTGGCAGCCACCCTGATGACAATATCGTCGGTAAAGCGGAACCAGCGGCTTTGCTGACTGGCCTCGATGCGACCCGAGCCGGCGTCCGATGCAACGATGGTCCAGCCGGGCATCTCACGGGCAACGTCGAGGGCTCGCTGAAAAGCTTGCCCCACGGGCACAGCGGGTATCAGTGGCCGCAGATCAGGGTAGGCTGCCTTCTGCAGCGCCGCCAACTCGGGGCTGCGCTCGTCGACGCTGTTGGCAGCTTCCGCGGCGCGGGCGACCAATACGGCACTGAACGTCGGTGGATTATCGGTGTCCGTACTAATGTCGTGAATCGCCGGCAGATGCGTTCGTCGCAGGGCGTAGTGGGCGGGCAGATAGGCGAGCGCGACGCCTAGCGCCAGAGCCAGCACCAGCATGGCGAGTTTCGGCCGCCGCAGCTGCGAGCGGCCGACGCCGAGCGTGACGATCGACAGCATCACCGCTGCCGTGGCGATGCCGCCCGACATTGGCATCAGCCGGTAGAGGCCGAAGCCGTAACGCCACCACTCAAGATAGGTGCCAAGCGGGGCCAGACCGAGGAGGAGGAGGGCGAACGTCGCCAGGGCCAGCGCGACCAAAGGACCGGTATTGCGCAAATACATACTGACCCCGCCGGAATGTACGTCAGAGGTGGGTTCGAAATCCGGCACTTCAATATCCCCGTGAGAAAACAATCCTCTTGCAAAAACAATCGGATATTTGCCGAACCGCAGGCAAAGAACGATGGTGGCAACGCCCCGCCGGCCTCGCTGTGCCTTATGCTTTGGGCGGCCGGCACGCCGCGGCAGCGGCGGCAAGCCCAAGGCAGGTGTCGTCTCCAGGGCGTGGAGCACGCGGAAATGTCGCTATCAGCACACGATGGGATCGCGGTCGTCAAGCCGAGTCAAACCTACGTCGCCAAGGCCCACCATCACCAGGGGATTGAAACCATCGCCTACATGCTCGATGGCGAATGCGCGGTCTATTACGGCCACGATTTGGCGAACCGCGTTCTGGTTGGGCAGGGTGAGCAGTGCTTTGTCGCTGCCGATGTGCCGCACGCGCCGGACAACGAGAGCGGGAAGCCGTGCACCTGGATCGTGGTGCATTCCTCCGGCAAGCGATTCAGGATGGCATCGTGCTGCTGCCCGAGCTTGATGCCAAACTGGCGCGCAGGCTAGCTGGCCCGACATAAGCTCGATCGGCAGACTAACACGGGGCGCGTCCGGTTCCCCACCAGGCTTCATAGGGCAACGGCCATGGGTGATGGCGTCGGCCAAGGCCGGTCACCGGTGATGGCAGCCCGCGCTGCTCGCGCATTCGCCGAGCGGTGGTGGAGGACGGAACACGGCGAGCGCCATGGGGTGTGCCGTGGCCCATGGTCAGCAAGCCAATGCGCCCCCAGCCCGTGCGGCCCGGGGGGCGCATTGGTCCACCTTCTATTGGCCGGTGCTCTGACCCTGGCCGCCGCGATCGAGCGAATCCATGTTTTGCCACCATTGCGAGGAGCCTATCGGGTAATCATTGGGGTCGGTGTCGATTTGCCCGCGGTAGCCATAGCCGATCGGCGGCCCGTACCCGAAACTGCCGGGCGGCAAATAGTTGGCCGCCGGTCGATAACCATAGACGCGATTGGCGCGCCGACAGTGGCGAATGCCGTTCTCGACCCAGCAGACCCGAGCTGCGACCTGCGCAATCGCCGAACCGGCACCAGCGGCTGATGCAAGCTCCCTTGCTGTGCCCCCAGCAGGACCCGCTTGCGCGTTCGCAGCCACGGCTGTCACGGCGAACAGAGCGGCTGAAACCGGCAACCAAGATTTTACTGCCATGATGATCTCCTGTGCTGTGGACACGTCAGTGGTTTTGGGAGGAGCACGTTGCGTGCGCGCCAACTAGGCCTTGCCCCGGCGCAGGCGTCGATCCAGCACTACCCGCAGATCGGCGCAAAAAACTACCGAAATCACGAGGATGCGGGCGGGGTGAGGATGCGGTCGATGACGGCAGGGGTGAGGGGCGGCGACGCAGGCTGACGGCTAGCGGTTGCACGCCACGCGAGGTGGTTGGCGCCCCCCCGCAGCGGGCAAATGCTAGGCCAGTGGCCTGGTGGGCGTCTTTCGGCCTCGGCGGCATCCCCGCCCACGCCGGAGGCGAGGGCAAACGCCGGCGCATGCTTGGCTCAGGGGGCCAATCGCAATGGTCTGCGGTCCGGCGATTGCGGCATCACAGGGTGAGCCCGGTCTGGGCGTCCTTACTAACCTCTCAAGGACGCTCAGGCGCATCCTTGAGGGGGCTCAGGTGCCGCCGCCGAACACGAAACAAAAGATGATGCGGCCGATGTGGCAGACATGGCTGTTCATGTCGGGCGCGTGATAGGGGCGAACCTTTTCCGGTGACACGGGCACCCACTCGCCCTCCACATAGACCTCCACGCCGCCGCTCCGGATGCGAACGTTTTTGTCGTCAATGGGACTGCAATCCCTGGCGTTGCAACAGGAAATGCCCTCTCGCGTCACCCAATTTGAATAGAATTCCGCATGGTAGGTATCGTGGTCATGAGCCGCGACCTGGAACGGTGTGAGGCCAAGCGGCAAGCCGATCACAAGCGCAGCGGCGAGGGCAGACATGGGCCAACCGCGTGAACGCTCGATGGTCACGACCTTGGGCACGCCAGCTGCCTCCTTCCCGACTAGCCTCGGGGGCCTAGCGGCATTGCAAACCACGAGCCGCGTCTCGACGGCAAGCCGAGACATTGCTCCTTCTTGCGCCGCGATCGCTAGTTCAGCGCGCCGACAAAGCAGAATTTAGGCTCCCCAGTCACGCAGGTCGCGCGCCAGCACGTCACGGCTCAGTCCACGATGGCCGAGCTCGACATCGGAAAGGCGGGACAAATCATCGTAGGCGGCCGCCGCAGCGTAGTGGTCGGCGCAGGCTTTGAGCCATCGAGCCAGGCTTTGGCATAAGTGCCGGAAGCCGGTCTGTGCCGGTGCGGGCAGCGGACCCTGCGGCATTATCAAAAGGTTATCGTTGCTCTCGACAAGTCTGATTGCGTCCGTGCACCCAACCGGCGCATTGCCGTCCCAATGCGGGTTTTCCCTGAAGCCGGCGCGGTCAGTCGTGTACTCTGAAGCGAGCGTTTGGGTCATAGCCGATTCAGCCCCAAGGTGGAGTGCCGACTGTCAGACTACATAGTATGGCCCTCCGCTTCCCACCCGGAGAAACCCTGAGCTGGAAGGGCGCTAGCGTGCATCCTGGGAAATGCGGTTAATGGCGCGTTACGAAATCTTGCCCAATCGCGGAGACAAGCCGCCACGATTGCGCGCGACCGGCCGTGGGCCAGCGATGCATTTTCCTGCAGGTTTGCGCCGGCGGATTTGATTTGTCCCGCTTGCAGCGGCAGCACGATGTCTTGACAGCGCTTGCGATCGAGCGGACCGGCGCGACCAGGGTCGCCACCCCCGCGCTGCGTCAGCTGTCCCAGACCTTTTCGGGCATCGGCAGACCATTCCAGGTGGCGGGATCGATCGGCCGCTCAGGTGCAATATGAAGCTTGTCGGCGAGGATCCACATGAGTTGCCGCGCGTGCTGTCCCGCGTGCCATGTGGTGCGTTCCAGGTACTCGTGCCGGCTCACGTCACCGTAGTAGACATTTGCCTTGCTGGTCCAGTCGGTGCGGGTTTGCGCGCCCGCCCACCACCCGTCAAAGCGCCGACGCACATCGTGCCCATAGGCCAAAATCTCGGCAGCCGTCGTCCCCGGCGCCGGCACCCGATTGTATGCCGTCGCCTCCAGCGGGATGCCGTGCTCGTGCTCAAGGAAAGCGTCAACAACATTGAAGAGGTGCCACGTCAGCTGGGCGTAGGAGCGCGGTCGACCCGGCAGCTGATCACCGAGGCGGTGTTCAGGAATTTGCTGGAAAAAGCGCGCTGCTGCATCGAGCACGACCCCAATGCGCCGCGCCAGCTCGGCGGGGGGCAGGTGTTCGATGGTGCCCAGATCGATGCCAACCAGACGCGCAATGGCCTTGAGCGATTGGCCGTTCACCCAATCCCGGCCGCGCGCAATGACGGGCAGCTGTCGCGTCCCCAGCGCCAACAGCTCATCGAGCGCACCCTCGTCCGTCAGGACGTTGCGCGATTGAAACGGTATTTGGTGCTTGCCAAGGAACTCCTTAGTGCGCAGGCAGCTGGTTCAACCAGGCTGCCAATACACTTTGATGGGGTCTCCCGCAGGCGCGGTCGTCGGCGTCATTGCTTGCTACCTCTTGTGGGCAAGAAATCTAGCATCGCGGCCCAACCTTCACAACCGATCACCGAAACGCATGTGCCAACGCCGGGGCAGCACGACGGTCGCCATCCCCGCACGGCGGGCATGGGTGCCTCTTCGCATCGGATCAGCCCGGTTCGGCGATGCGCATCTAGCGTTGTTTGCTCGACGTGGCGTCGCGGGCCTCGTGGGAACGAGATCGGCGCCCCGTGCGTTCGCCCTCGCTGGGACCGACAATCGTGTGAGGCGTAGCATGCGAACAATTTTGCTCGCGGGGAGCCTTTGTGTCTTGACCTGGGGCGCGGTGGCACAGACGCAGGGAGCGCCTTCGGCTGGCGCGGCGTCTCCGGGCACCGCAACCGTGAGGCCGTCGACCCCGCCGTCAGCACCGGGCGCGGGCGCGGGGCCGCTGCCGACACCCGTGCCGAACTCGGCAAACGCTCCGTCATCGGCTAGCGGTGCAGCATCCCCACAAACGTCTCCTGCGGGAGCGCCAGCGCCAGGCGCGCCGGCGGGACCTGATCCAAACCTCCCGGCCACGGCGTCCGGCAGCTCCAACGCCTCGGGCCAAAGCGCGCGGACCGGGAAGAACCCGATCAACGAGCGCTATGCCGACTGCGCCAAGCTATGGGATGCGGGGACGCACATGACCAAGCGCGAGTGGTTGCGGACGTGTCGGCGCATTGAGAACCGATTGCAAAATCTCCAAGTCGAAAACATGGACGTCGATGTATCGGGGTCGAAGCCCCGCAGGTCCCGCAAGTCCTCTCCTGGAAGCGGTTGAGGCGCTGCCGAGCCCGATGTGGCGCGGACGTGTCGCCACGGCAGGCGACGAGGGGTGTTGGGCGCGGCGGGGGGCCGGATGAACCGACCACGCCGGCGTTGAGGCAGGCACCGCTCCCCCGAACGATTGCGCTCGCTCGACCCCGCCGATCTTCGAGCCTGCTTCGCGCATGCGAACGCGGTGCGGGCGCAGGGGCTTCCCGGGGTCGGAAGCCTTGGCGTCGCGCGGCATTCGCGCGCAGCACGGAGGCAGTTTCCTGCTCGCGCGGAACCTGTCGGCGTTGTGCGACTTGACCCTGAAACAAGCCCGTAATGCACGAGTTCACGGAGGTAAGGTCATGAGCGTTACTTGGATCAGCAAATCCGGCGTCGGCTCTGCGATGGCCGCGGCGCTGGTGGCGATGACGATCGCCGCTTGGCCAGTTGCGTCACAGGCTGGGCATGGACACGATGGGCACGGCGGTGGCGGCGGCGGTGGCCACGGCCAATTCGGAGGCAATTTTTCCGGTGGCCACGGTGGCGGCGGAGTGAGAAGCGGCAGCTCGCACTTTTCGGGCGATCGCAGCTTCGGGTTCAGAGCGGGTGGCGGCCATCATCGTCACTTTCGCAATCGCAACGGCGTAGCCTTCGGCTTTTATGACGATGGCTATGGCTACGGCACCAGCTGTGAATACTATCGCCAGCGGGCCCTGGATACGGGCCGCGGTTACTGGTGGCGGCGCTATCGCAACTGCATCGAATACTAAACCCAGACGCAGTTCGATGTTGTTGCCGGTCCTGGCCCTCACGCGACTGAGGGCCGGGGCCTGTTGCGGGCAGCAGGCCCGCTACCCGCTAATTTCGCGCCGGTTAGTGCAGAGTGCGCTGGCTTCGTTGTGGATGGTGGCGACGCCCCCGCCGGTTGGTTGTCAGAACCCGAGAGATGTTCCTGGCGGTCCACGGCCGGCCAAATCCTGGCGTCGTCAGGCCTCTTGCATTGAGCGCCCGCGCCAACATGGTTTGCGTCTTCAAGCCGCGCCGTTTGAGCCGGCGGATCACCCGCACGGCTTCTTCGGCACGCCTGGCGTAAAGCGCGGTGCCGGCGTTCACCGTCGCCGCAGGATGCTGACGCCGATGCCGGCGCATGAGAAGGTAAAGCTTATGGGCATTCCAGCGTCCATGCGGTGGACGGATGCCCTGCCGGTTCAAGACCGAGGCCAGATCGGCATACCTGGTCACACCCGACGCGCGGAGCTCATCGAGCAGGAAGCCAAGCTCGGCCGGGGCCGCTGTTTGACCGCGATTGCCTGTGCGCATGCGAAATTTGGCTCAAGGGGGGTGATCTCGATCTATCCAGATATGGGGACCACAGAGCGAAATTGCGAGGGGACGCTGAGGCGAGCGCAACCGCTGCCTTACCGCAGCGGGATCTGGTGGCCGCAATCGTGCCAATGGCGGCAAACCCGTTTGGAAAGCTTTTCCCGTTGCGCGCCGGAGGCGCCCTTGATTGCCGGCACTCGGCCAGCGAGGCTGCGGGCGCCCGGCGCCAGGGGTCGCCCGTCCTTCTTGTCTTGCGCCGCTGCGGCCCCCATCTTCGTGCTCCAATGAGGGAGACCCCGGTTATGCAGGCCACCACCCAGGGACCGATGTCAGCTGGCACCGCGGCAGCGGTCGTGCGGCTGGAGGCATTGGCCCGTCTCATGGACGGGGCCTTTGTGCTGCCTGGCACCAACATCCGGTTCGGGCTCGATGCCCTGATCGGACTGATTCCGGTCGCGGGTGACCTCATTGCAGGCGTGGTCTCAAGCTACCTCATTTGGGAGGCGCGACAGCTCGGGGCACCGCGGTGGCTTATTGCCCGCATGATGGCCAATACGCTGATCGATACCGCGGTCGGCGCCATTCCCGGCGTCGGCGATGCTTTCGATGTGCTGTTCCGCGCCAATATGAAGAACATGGCGCTGCTTCGCCGCTACCTGGAAAAGCGCGGCCTCGCCCGTGCAGCGGGGCCGATCATCGAGGGAACCGCCGTTCGCATCGCCTGACGGCTTTGAGGGGCGGCCGTGTGGCTTCGCCCAACCGGCGGCTTGCGAACGGCGAGGGTCCCGTCAGAAGTTCAGGTAGAGGTTAAAGCCGCGGTGGCGCCTGCGGCGCCGGTACGGCCAGCCACCGTAATAGCGGCGTCGGTAGTAACCCCTCCGATAGGAGGGACCGCCCCAGTATCGCCGTCTCCGCCTCCAGGCGTTGGCGGGCTTGGCGCTGGCGGCGAGCGCCAGCCCCGAAAGTCCAGCAACGCTCACGGTTGTGGTCGCGAACGACCCGATCGAGGCCACGCTATACATCACGAGCATGGTGGCGACGGCCACGCCGCGGATCAGCCCGCGGCGGAGACCCTGGCTGACCACACCAACGGCGTTCATCAGTTGCGTTAAACGGCCTGCGCTTTGGATGCTACTGTGCTTCACACTGCACCTCCGCGAATGTTGTGGCGCCAACACGCGCCCACCCTTCCGGTTGTTTGTGCGGTGCCCGCGTCCCCCGAGCGTGGCAACGGTCTTGGAGCCTCTGCCACGGCGGACACCGACTGCTTTTGCATTGTCAGTTCAGCACTCACCCTATTGACTTCACGGACAATCTTTGTCGGCAACGCGGAACCCCGGCTCCGGTTCCCTGAGCGTTGCTATTCATCTTCGAGCCGCAATCATCTTACTATTGCTGAGGCAAGGTGAACAGAAGCTGACTGCATGCTACGTCGCAAACCAACGATCGAGGCCCCAGCCGAGTGATGCCAGAGAAAAAGCACACCTACGTCCTTGGCATCAATGCCTACGACCACGACGTCAGTGCTTGCCTGTTGCGTGATGGTGCGATCGCATACGCCATCACCAAGGAGCGCATCACGCGCGAGAAGCACGACACCGGGTTCATGCAGGAGGTGGTCGATTATTGCCTGGGCGCGGAAGGCATCGCGCTCGCCGACGTCGACCTCATCGTGCGTAATTGTTATGTGCTGGCGCTCGAAGACCTGGAAACGCGGCTGCTCTACGAGAACATCCCCGAATTCATGGACACGGAGGAACGGACGCAGGCGCAGAAAAGCGAGCTGTTCCGCCCCAATTCGCCGAGAGTGGTAACCGTTTCGCACCACCTTGCCCACGCCTACAGCGCCTTTGCCGCCTGTCCGTTCGAAGCCGGTGTCGTGATGGTAGTGGATGGCGTGGGCAACTACGCCAGCGATATCCACGAACCGGGTCAGCTGACCGACGGCGTCAATCGGCTGGCACGCGAGTCCGAAAGCTACTACCGGTTCAGCGGTTGCGAGCTGACGCCGCTGCGCAAGGCATGGCTGGAGCCGGTGCGCGGCTTTCTAAGCGATGAGTTCTACTTCATGCCGGGTCTCGGCGCGCTCTATAGCCGGGTCTCCAGCTATATTTTTGCCGACTGGAACAAGTGCGGCGAGGTGATGGGTTTAGCCCCCTATGGTCGACCCGATCGTGAACAATCGATGATCAAGCTCACCGGCGGCGTGCTCGACGTTCCCCAGTGGACAGCCGATTTTGACAAGCCGTGGTTTCCGGAAATCGACCGCGATTGGGAGCAGAGCGCGTCGATGCGCCATTGGCAGGATATGGCCTGGCGCGTGCAGAATGATACCGAGACCGTGCTGCTCGACCGGGCCATTTGGTTGCGGGAAACGACCGGTGCACGCAACCTCTGCATTGCCGGCGGTGTCGGCCTCAACTGCGTCGCCAACGGACGCATCCTGCGCGAGGCCGGTTTCGACAACGTTTGGATCCAGCCGGCGGCCGGTGACGACGGCATCGCCATTGGCTGCGCCTACTACGGTCATCTTGCGATCCAGAAACAACCGCGCTCCTTCGTCATGGACCACGCCTACCTGGGCGTCGAGTATTCGCAGCAGGCTGCGCGCGCCGCGCTCGCGAAGCCCTTCGTGCGGTTGGAGACGACGACAACGGACAGCAGCGACATCTGCGCGGATGCGGCGCGGCTGCTCGCGGGCGGCAACGTCTTGGGATGGTTTCAGGGCCGATCCGAATTTGGACCGCGCGCCCTCGGCAATCGCAGCATCCTTGCTGACCCGCGCCCGGCGGAGATGAAGGACAAGCTCAACAAGCGCGTGAAGCACAGGCAAGCCTTTCGGCCATTTGCGCCGGTGGTCCTGGCGGAGCGCGCCAATGAGGTGTTCGAGGGCGACGTGGAATCGCCGTTCATGCTGCTCGCCCAGCGCGTTCGCCACGACTGGGTCCACAAGATCCCCGCCGTCGTGCACGTGGATGGCACGGCACGTGTACAGACGGTGCGGGAACGACAAAACCCGCGCCTCTACCGCTTGCTGCGGGAATTCGAGGCACTGACCGGCGTACCGGTGCTGCTCAACACCTCGTTCAACGTCAAGGGAGAGCCGATTGTCGAGACACCCGATGATGCCGTCGAGTGTTTCCTAGCCACCGGCATCGACCATCTGGTGCTGCATGACACCTTGATCTCCAAGACGGCTTGGCACCGGCTATTGTCGCCGCTGATGCGGGCGTCGGCGGACGTCGCCTCGATTGTGCGCGCTGGCATGCACGCGCAGTGATGCTGCCTTGGTTCGCTGGTCCGGCGCGGCCACGGGGCGTGAGACCCGCCCGGTCATGAGGTAGCGTGGGTCGAGATCGGTGTCGATGGCAGGGAGGCCGCTTGCCGCGCTTGCGCGGGCAGCGGCGCTAGCTGGCGTCGACGCCGGTTGCCGTGGCGGGTAGCTCGCTCCACCCTCGTCGCTCAGCGCCCACAAGGCGGTTGGTGATGGCAGGCACCAGCAACCAGCACATGGCCGTACATAGGGCGCCAATCCCCACCAAAATCCGGAACGCCGATGCATATCCCCACGTCGTCGACAAGGCATCGTAGATCGAGCCACCGAGGCCCTGGGAGAGCGAGACGCTCAGATTGGATAGCGACATCAGCAGGGCAAAGGTGGTTCCCGCCGTTTTCGGGTTGCAAACCCGGGCTGCAAGATCGAGTTGGGTTAGTTGTGCCAGCGCGTATGCGATCCCAACCAAAAGGCTGACGACAATGCCGCTCGCGGCGTCGCGATATCCCCAATAGCCTATTGTGGCGAGGACCCCGGCTAGGATCGAGCCGTGGATCATCCAACGGACGGGGATCCTGCGGCAGACGAGGCCATAGAGGATGCTGCCCAGCACCACGCCGACCGCCTGCCACGAGGTCAGCGCGCCAACAAACTGGTCGCTGAATTTGAGCGATGCGGTCGAGTAGTAATAGAGAACCGTCGACGAGAACGGATTGAAGTTCAAAAGCAGCAGAAAGGCGCCGATCGCGAGGATGCCGGGCTGGCAAATCGTCTGCCACATTTGGCGAGCGGCATCAGCAAGCCGGTCGGCGCCGATCGCTGTTGCGTCTTGACCGTGCGGCGCTGCGGCAAGGTAGCTGGGGCTCGTTGGCGGATCGTGCACCAGCAGCCAGACCGCGAGAAAACTCACCCCGCACGCCAGCCCGGCGATGAGAAAGCCCAGCTGCTGCATGCCCCATTGACTGAGCGCACCGCCAACGACGCCGGTCAGGATGGTGGCCCCGTATAGGCTCGCCCATTGGATCGACTGCAGGCGGCCCGTCATGCCGCGCGGCTGGCCGGCTTCGACCATCAGGGCGTCGACGACCACGTCGGAAAAGGCGATGGCCACCGCTGGTGGCAACAGCAGGATCAGCAGCAAGGTCGCCCGGTCGGAACCGAGGGGCAGGAGGTAGATGGCCATCATGCCGACAAACGCCACCGCGGTCGTGAGCAGCAGATAGCTCCGGCGCCGGGAACCAGCCAGGGGGACAAAATCGGTCAACAGTCCGTAGAGCGGCTTGACGGTCCAGGGAAGGGAAAGCGCGAACGCGAACCAGGCTGCGGCCGCTGCCGAGTGCTCCCAGTGCCTGAGCAATGATTGCGTGGGTTGGGCCAAAAGTCCGTCGGTTGGTTCGACGATCCCTTGCACGAAATAAAGTACGCCGAACAAAACGCCCAAACCGAGCATTGATCCGCCACTGTCGGCGGCTGATTGCGGGGCCTCTCGCCGCGTGCGCAGGTGCCGAAGGCGGAAGCGGCGCAGGCTAGCTTGACGGTCCATGTCTGCCCGTGGGCTTCGGTCCTGCCGGCCCGGTGCCGGCGGCAGCGCGCGCTGCGGCCGTTCGCGATCTTCTACTTCAATGCGTCGTGCGGCGGCGTCAAAACGAAGGGCGCCGTCCAAGGAGCGGGCGCCCTTCGTGGGATGCTACGCCCACGGCGGTAGAGCAATGGGCCGGCATTTGCCCCCCAAGCTGAGCTTGCCAAAAAAATTGCGACCGCGCGCCGTCGCAGCATGGAAAGCCCGTGCATTTGCACCGCCCCTGTGGCTGCCCGGCTACCACGCTTGAGCCACAAGACATCGGCCGGCAGCCCGCAAAGGCTCGCCAGCAGGCTCAACTGGCCGCTCGGCGCCGGCACCGTCCCGAGCCGGCTAGAGACGGGCCTGGTAGGGCCCGCGGCCAACCCAACCGCCCACGCCGACGCGCCGGCCGCCAGCAACTCCGCCGGCCAGATTGCACGTGGGTAGGCCACTGTGCGATCTCGGCGCGACTGCATCGCACGCGCCTACACCTGAAACGTCCAACGCGAATCGCAACGCACCGTCCGGATATCGGCCTATCGTTGATCCCAAATATCGATCCGGTTCGATACGCCTTTGGTCCCGATCTCTGCACATCAGCCCCCGTACCAAAGGCTAATCAGGCCAAGACCTTAAGCGCATTGCGGAGGTCAATCAGTATTCAGATAATCAAGCGCCGACGAGCGTAGCGCAGTGCGTGCCCCAACTCGCCTGTCGCGATCGTCGGCCGGTTTTGCCTCTGGCTCCCAGCGCTCCAACGGGAGCCAGCTTTTTTGTGGCAATCGGGCAGGGTGTGCGAGCTGCGTCGGCGTTGCGCGCCGGTGAGACGCACGCCGGGATGGCCGCCTGAAGGCAAGCTTGCCGCCTCACCTGGGCCCGGCGGCGCATGGTCCAAGATGCTTCGCGCTCACAACCTGAGCATCCCAAGGCATCGCCATCGCCGGCGGTACGCTGTCTCGGATTGCCGCTTTGCGCGCCATCGGACGAGCGGCCAACCGCGACGCGCAAACCTGGGTGGCCCGGCCGCTGGTGCGACGTCAGATCAGGTTGAGCGTTTGGATTGCAGTAGTTTTCGGCGCCGCCGATTTTCCTGCCAGGAGAACCAAAGCAAGATCACCACGAGCAGCGCGGTGAACGTCACGAAGCCATAGGCGAGAGCCAGGTACAAGGGATGCCTCCCTGTCACACCAAAGGGTCCTCTCGCGGTCGGCAAGAGGTGGTACGAAGAACGCAAGGCTGACGAGCAGCCTATCGTTGTTCTGGCCGAGGCCAATAGAGACCTTTGGTTTAGTCTTGGTTGTCGGGTGCGGCGAGATGACCAGGCGCGCAAGATGTCGGTGGCTACCCAGCGTCTTAAGCCTTGGATGTTGAGTGCCAACCCTAACCCGTCGCGTCTGTAATCAGCGCCAAGCCGCAATCGGTGGCGCGGGGCCGCGCGCGCCAGATCTTTGAAACCCGCTCGGGCCGCTTTTTCAAGTTGTGGGGTAGCGCATGGCGGGATGCTTTTCGACGCCGTTCGCGCGCGTGATCTCGCGCCTAGGCTCAGGGGAGGCGCTCCGCTCACTACATAGTCAAAACCGCAGCTTCTGGCAGCTTCTGCGTAGTGCGCGGCAACGATGGGGCGAGAACACTGTGCAAAGGCGCAAACCCCAGATGGAGGCTATGCCATGACACGACTGCTGGCTTTCCTGTTTTCCGCCACCCTTTTCGCCGCCATCCTGGCGCACGATGCATCGGCGCGCCGGGGCGGCGGCTTCCATGCGGGAGGAGGCGGCTTGCGCAACTTTTCCGGAGGTGTTTATCGCGGCGGGTTACGCAGGAATGTTAACGGCTATCGTGCCGCCAACTGGGGCGGGCGACGCTATTGGAGAGGCCGCTCGTATGGATATGGCGCCGGCATCGCCGCGCTTGCCGGTGCCTACGCCTATTCCGATCCCTACTACAGCTACTACAGCTCTCCGAGCTACGGATATAGCGGCATCGGCTATTCGAGCGGCATGGGCAGCTACGGCTACTCCAGTGCTGCCGTTGATGAGGCAGAAGCCGCGGGTGCCGGCATGTGCGGCACCTACCGCTACTGGAAGGACGGTCGTTGCGTCGACGCGCGGAAGTAGTGGTCGACAGTCAGGCAACATGGTTGCGCCATGTCCAACCAGGGCGACGTCAGCACTTGGCGCCGCCTGGCTGCGGATCTGAGCGCCTACGCCGCCTCACCGCTGGGCTGGAGGCCTAGTGGCAGACGAGGCGGCGGCTTGGCGAGACGGGTCGACGTGGCCCGTGATCATCGAGGCTTGAACGGCCCCCAAGCGTAGCGCGGGCAACGGTGTCGGCCGTTGCCCCGAGCCCGTCTAATGCGTCGCACCTGGCACGCATCAGCGCGGCCTATACCCCGCAGGTTCGTTGCCACACGGGTTGCAACCGATCGCCTTTTCTCAGCCAAACACAAAGCCGGAGACTAGGCTCAGCAGAATGCACTCGGCGCCAATGAAGCGCGCCAATGCGAGGTGGCGTCCCTCGGCCAGGCGGGCGGTGCGGCGGCGGGCGCGCTCGGACGATGGGGCGTTTTCCCGCGCTCGAAGCAGGCGATCGAGCAGGCCAGGTGTGACAGGGCCGGTGATAATGTCCTGCCCCTCCGCATCAATGTTGAGGCTGCAGAGCAGGACAACAACACCGATCAGGCCGACAACAATGAAGCTTGCAAAATGGAAGGCGAAAAATGCCGCGAGCATAACCGCCATCAGCGGTAAGGTCAGAAGCAAAAATTCCGGCCAGGACGGGCGCAGAATGATGATGGCTCCCAACGGAGGAGCGAGCAGAAGCAAGACGCCAGATAGACCCATAGTCCGCGCCCGTGGGTGACGCCTCGGCAGCGTGTAGCAATAGGCCGCCTGATTGGTTGGGACAATACTCCCCGCGCCTATCCCAAGCAGCTCGATTGCAGTTCGTGAATTTGGACCATTGCTGCCAGCT
>Ga0126384_10001251_pt1 | contig 15032 bp, 7 predicted proteins | sample PanSoiMetPlot_36_FD_92543 | JGI IMG/M metagenome (GOLD analysis project Ga0126384, IMG submission 92543) | Tropical forest soil microbial communities from Panama - MetaG Plot_36 | ecosystem: Environmental > Terrestrial > Soil > Tropical forest > Bulk soil | place: Panama | collected 2016-02-17 | reverse complement strand
CTGTCGCGTAGTTCAACTTCGCCGGTGGGGACTGAGCGAGTGCCGATCTTGTTTTTGAGGCGGCGGATGAAGTAGTTGAGCCGGCCGTCATCGCAGCGGCGCGGAACCAGAAACAAGGCGAGGCCCTGGGGAGTTTGCGGTGCACCTTCGGGCCGTGCCGCGACGATTGCGAGTTCCGCGCCGACGTTGCTCGCGAAATACTTGTCACCATTCAGGAGCCAGGGATTGCCCATTTCCGCAGGCGGTTTTGATAATGCATCCTCTCTAGGGGCCGGGTTTCCGCCGCGTGCGACCGTCTCGACGTTTGCGCCCAGATCGGAACCCCCTTTAATTTCCGTCATCCAAGTCGCACCTTGCCAGTTGCTGCCGTCGCGACGCAGCAACTGCGGCAGGAAACGCTCCTGTATTTCCAGCGTTCCGTACTTCCTGATGGGAACCGCCGTTGACATCGTGACGATGTACGGACAGCCGAGGCCGGCGTCGAAAAAACAAGTCACGTAATCGATGAGGTAATGCATCTTGAGGGACTTGCCTTCGAAAGCGCGCCAGATCGCGCCGGTCTCATACCCCTTCCTTAACATTCTCCAGTAATCGGGCGGAAACAGGATCCCGTCCGAGCGTTTGCCGTATTGATCGAACATTCGAAGCCAGGGCGTGCCGGCGCGATCGACTGCTTCCGAGATCGCGATGCCTTCGGTCAGCCACCAGGATTCGTAGTTTTTGAGTATCGCCACGGTGTCGTCGTCGATTAGGTTGCCGAGGAACGAGAGCGGAGATCTTAGCGATTGCAGAGATGTATCAATCATGCGGGATATATTGGAGAGATTTCACGCAACGAAAGAAGAGACACGAGAACAGTGACGCAAGTTAACAGCTTGCCCTACATGCAATCCTAAAACTTCCAGATCGCGCCCAGGCCCGCATCCCACAGACGCCGGTTGAAAGCCGGAATATCCTTGTCAAGGATCTCAGCGCCTCGCGCTTTCAACGTTGCCCATTGAGCATTAAGTTCCTTCATCCGATCCAGGGACGGTTGATTGACTCTGGGAATATCGCTTTCGGTTTGGTTGATCAGAAACATGTAGTTGGCGGTGAACTTATTCGGGAAGTTCTCGACGTCGTCATAAGCCTTTGACTTTCGCTGCACCATGTCTTCGTCCCAGGCTTTCATTTTCTTTAGCAACGCATCGCCATCTTTCTTAATCGCGCTGTACTTTTCGCCGGCGGGTAGCGAAGTGATCAGCGACTCCAATTGTTTTTGTTTGTCGTAAAGGTCATTCACCATTCGATGCATGGTGGCAAGTTCGTTTTCCATGCTCGACATTACCTGGTGATATTCCTTGTACGTTGCGACATCCGTCGGATACAAAGGATTGGCCAGCAGCTCAGTCTCAGTTGAGACGGTCTGGGCACCCATTTTCAGCGTAATCGAATATTTTCCCGGTGGTGCTTTATGTCCGCCGTAGCTGGTTTCCATGTCGACATCAGGCACGCCCGGCATCGTCGCATAACGCAGGTCCCAGACAAACCGGTTTAGTCCTTTGTTCTTTGGAAGCAGCGGCTCGGCTTTCGGAGCGCCTTCGTACTTCTTGTATTTCGGGTCAGCCTTTGAAGAAAAGTTGCGCACGATATTCCCGTCCGCGTCTTTGATCTCCAACGCGATCTGGTCATCCTTTTTCAACTCGGGCAATTGATAATAGATGACTACTCCGGTTGCCGGATTCACGCCACGCAATCGGTTCACGCCGGTGAACTCGTCACTTGTCTCATCCAATTCGCTCGAGCCATTGACCAGATAAGCATCGGCCGGCCGGTAGATACTGAACGTCGGCGCGCCGGTCTGGTACTGTCGCAGCACATTCAAGTCGTCGAGAATCCAAAACGCGCGACCTGAGGTTGCGGCAATCAAATTTCCCTGATGAATCCGCAAATCGGTTATTGGGGTAATTGGCAGATTCAATTGGAACGGCGCCCAGTTCTTACCGCCATCCCACGAGATGTACAAACCGGTTTCCGTGCCGGCAAACAAAAGATCCTTGCGCACGTCGTCCTCGCGGACAACGCGCGTGAAAGCGTTGGCGGGGATTCCCTGGTCAATCTTCGTCCAAGTCGCACCATAATCTGTGGTCTTGTACAGTCCTGGCGTATGGTCATTGAACTTGTAGCGCGTGGTCGCAATGTACGCGGTTCCCTTGTCGTGCGGCGATACTTCAATCGAGTTGATTAGGCATTCGGACAGGCCCGGCGGCGTTACATTCTTCCAGTTAGCGCCGCCGTCACGAGTCATATAAACCAGGCCATCATCGCTGCCAGTCCAAATCACTCCCTTCTCATGCGGCGATTCGATGACATAACTAAGCGTGCCATAATTTTCCGCGCCGACTTCTTCGTTGGTGTAGGGACCGCCGGCCCGGCCTTGCTTCTCTTTCTCGTTGCGCGTCAGGTCGGGCGAAACTTCTTTCCAGGTCTTACCCCAATCGCTTGTTTTCAAAAGATATTGAGCGCCGTGATAAAAAGTATGCGGCTCATGCTTGCTCCAGATGATCGGAGCGTTCCAGTTGAAACGATACTTTAGGTCTTTAGCGTCCATTCCGAGGTATTGAATGGGCGCGGCCATGATGTTTGTGCCGCCTTTTGCCCGCACATCAAAGACCTCGATGGTGCCCTGATAACTGTCGCCCAAAACCAGCCTTGGATCATTTGGATCAAAGGCGAGAAAGGCACTCTCGCCCCCGGCTGACGGCGCCCAGCTGGTGGCCGTGATCCCGCCGCTTCCTAACTCGCGACTGGCAATCGATATTGAAGTGTTGTCCTGTTGGCCACCGTAGATCCGGTAAGGAAATTGATTGTCGACGTTGATGCGATAGAACTGGCCGGTCGGCATGTTCAGCTGCGTGCTCCAGCTCTTGCCGCCGTTGAACGTGATCGCCGAGCCACCATCGTTCGAGATAATGAAGTTATTCGGGTTGTCGGGATTGATCCAAAGGTCGTGAAAATCGCCGTGCGTGCCGGTCAGGTTCTCCCAGGTCTTGCCGCCGTCTGTTGACCGCAGTGCAGGCGCGCTCATGACATAAATCGTGTCGTCATTTTTCGGATCAATGAAGAGCTCAATGTAGTACCAGGCGCGCTGTAGCAACCGGTGGTCGTTCGTAATGCGGCTCCACTTTTTACCGGCATCATTCGAGAGAAATAAACCGCCAGCTTCTTTGTCAGAGTCGCTTTCGATCAGAGCGTAAACCTTTTCGGGGTTCGAGCGGCTGACGGCGATGGCCATCTTGCCCATCTCTTCGGGCAAGCCTTCTTTCATCTTTTCCCATGTGTCGCCCTGATCGGTCGATTTGTACAGACCACTGCCGGGACCACCGCTGATCACTTTCCAGGGCAGGCGGCCATGCTCCCACATCGCGGCATAGAGGATCCGCGGATTGGTCATGTCCATCGACAATTCCGCGGCGCCCGTTTTGTCGTTCACGAACAGAACATTCTTCCAGGTGGCTCCACCATCGGCAGATTTGTAAATCCCTCTTTCTCTTGTCGGACCGTACAGGGCGCCCTGCGCGGCAACCAGGACAATATTTGGGTTTTTCGGATCAATGACGATGCGCGAGATGTGGCGCGTCTCGTCGAGGCCGACTTTCTTCCAGGTCTTGCCGGCGTCCGTGGATTTGTAAACACCGTCACCCGAAGAAGTCATCACGCCGCGGACCGCATGTTCGCCCATGCCGACGTACACCACGTTTGGATCGCTTTCCGCGACCGCCACCGCGCCGACGGAACCGGTCTTGAAGAATCCATCGGAGACGTTGCGCCAACTGAGTCCCAGATCATCAGTTTTCCAGAGGCCGCCGCCGGTCGTGCACATGTAATAAGTTTTCGGATCTCCGACAACACCGGTGGCACAGTTCGAGCGACCGCCGCGAAACGGACCAATCGATCGCCACTTGAGCGGCTTGAAAATGGTGTTGTAATCATTCGCGGCCGGTTGTTTTGTTTGCGCCGAAAGGTTGGTTATAGAAAAGCAAAGAAGAACTATGGCGATTAGATGTTTGGTCATGAACAATCCTCAACAGCAAAAAAATTTGCGCGCGATGATACACCAGTCGCGCGCAACTTTACATTGAGGTGTTTTAGCAGCCTTGACGTTTATCGTTCTTTGCGTCTTTGTGCCTTTGCACGACAATCTCACGCCAAAGCGCTCGCGACAGAGCTACGGGGTAGCGCCGCGCTCGTCCTGAATCGGCGATCAAACCAGTTGGACAAACGAATGCGTTCGAAAGGGTCACCTGTGACTCAACGCGAGTCTACTTGCCCCAGGTGACAAACATCCCTACCGCTGCCAGCGTCATAATCGCGGCCGTTGCCCATCCAAGAACATTCGTCAGCGGTCCGTTCGTTCGATTGCCCATGATCGTCTTGTTGCTGGAAATGAGCATGATGATTACCAGGAGAGGCGGCGCCAACACGCCGTTGATTACTGCGGTCCAAAACAACGCCGCCACGGGCGGGATTTGAAAGAAGTTGAGCAGACAGCCTACCAACGTCGCGATCACAATCAATCCGTAAAAGCGCGGGGCGCCGCCCAGCTTCTGGTCAAGACCAAACTTCCACTGAAAGGCTTCACAGGTTGCATACGCGCTCGAAGTCGTCAGCACCGGCACCGCGAGGAAACCCGAACCAATCAGACCGAGCGAGAAGAGAATGCTCGCCAGGCGACCTGAAAGGGGCAACAGTGCCTGGGCCGCTTCGCTCGCTGTTTGAATACTTGTTTTGCCGGCTGCGTGCAGCGTAGCTGCCGACGCGAGAATAACGAAATAGAAGACGATGTTGGCGAAGAACATCCCGGCATCGACGTCGATCTCTGCGATGCGCAATTCGCGATCAGTCGCGCCTTCGCGCTCCGCCAAGGTTGTGCGTCCCATGCGCAACTCCTCTTCAACTTCCTGGCTCGCTTGCCAAAAGAAAAGGTACGGCGAAATCGTTGTCCCGAGGATCGCCACCAAGGTAATCAGATATTGGTGATCAAAACTCAACGTCGGGATGAATGTTGCTTTCAGCACCTCAGTCCACGCGGGCCGCGCCACGAAGGCGGCGACGACGTACGCAAAGAGACTAATTGTCAGCCATTTGAATGTTCGCACGATCATCTTGTACGAACCCCAGATTTGCAGAGTCACGATCAGGACGGCTGTTGAAATCACCAGCAGCGTTGCCGGGACCGGCACCCATAAGTTGATCGCTGCGGCGATTGCGCCAATGTCCGTGCCGGCATTGATCGTGTTCGCGATCAGGAGGAGCGAGATGGCAAAATAGATCACCCATGGCCGATAATGTCTGCGCAAAACACCGGCTAATCCACGCCCGGCAACCATTCCGATCTTGGCACAGATGAATTGCACCGCCGCCATTAGCGGCAGAGTGAGCGGAGCTGTCCAGAGAGTGGCAAAACCGTGGGCGGCGCCCGCGGTGATGTACGTAGCGATGCCCGACGGGTCGTCGTCAGAAGCGCCTGTGATGAGCCCGGGTCCGAGAATTAGCAGAAACCGCTTGAGCGGATTTCTCTCGCGTTCAATTTGCGAGGTGAGTGCATCGTCGGGCTCGCGGCGGTGACTGGTCGTTACCGTTTCCTCCTGGATAACGCGCATTGTACCAATGGAGTGGGCATTCAATCCCGTCGGTTACGTCGGCTGAATTGAAATTCACTTTAAATTTCAGCCTGAAGCCCATTTGGCAAATGCGGATCGATGTGACTTCCTTGCAAATTAGCAGCAGCTTTGTCGAAGGGAGCAAAAAGAGGCAAGAGCGTTATATTCGATACAACTCATTAATTCTTGCGCCGTATCTTTCATCAATGACGTTGCGTTTGATTTTCAACGTTGGCGTCATTTCCCCAGTGTCGATTGAAAATTCATGCGCCAGCAAGGCGACGCGTCGAACGCGCTCGTAATCTTCCAGGTGGGCCGTGATTTTGGTGACGTCCCTCTGAACGATTTGGATTGCTGCGGGGTTATTCACTAATTGTGCGTGGTCGCTTGGGCCGCCTTCGCCAGCCGCGCGTAACGAACTTTTCAGTGCTTCCCATTCAGGCACGATTAAGGCGGCAGGAAACTTTCGCCCGGCGCCGACGACTACCACCTGATTTACGAACTCGCTCTGCTTCAGCAGACTCTCGAGCAGTTGGGGGGCGACGTACTTGCCGTTAGACAGTTTGAAGAGGTCCTTCTTGCGGTCAGTCAGATGAATGAAACCATCTTTATCGAGGTAGCCAACATCGCCGGTTGCGAACCACCCGTCGTGCATTACGGCCCTGGTAGCCTCGGGTTGGCCGTAGTAACCGCGCATTACGTTTCCGCCGCGAATCAACATCTCGCCGTCTTCGGCGATTGAGACTTCTATGCCGTCAAACGGTTTGCCGATCGATCCGACCCGGTTATCGCCCGGCCGATTCGCGCAGACGATGCAGGTTTCCGTCATGCCGTAGCCTTGCAGGATCTGAATCCCCGCGCCAAGAAATGAATATGACAGGGTGGGTGACAACGGGGCGCCACCGGAAACAAAATATCGTAAGCGGCCGCCAATGCCTTCACGCCACTTTGTGAATATCAGCCGGTCGGCCAGCGCGTGGCGTGCACGTAACGAAAGCGGCACGCGCTGCTGCTTGTCTTCCAACTCGGCAACTCGCTGTCCGACCGCGAGTGAGCGCTCAAATATTTTGCTTTTCACTCCACCAGCCGACATGCCTTTCTTTACGATACGGTGGTAAACCTTCTCAAACAGCCGAGGCACAGCAGTCATAATTGTGGGCCGCACTTCGCGCAGGTATTCGCCAACGTATTCAAAAGAGGCCGCGTAGTTTACCGAGACGCCGTTGTAACAAAACACGTAGAAGACCGTCCGCTCGAAGATGTGCGACAGCGGCAGCACTGACAACGAAACGTCGTTATCAAGAATTGGTAAGCCTTTACTGATCGAGATGATGTCGGAGATGAAGTTGTCGTGGGTGAGCATCACGCCTTTCGGCTCGCCTGTGGTTCCGGAAGTATAGATGATCGTCGCCAGTTCATCCGCTCGTGCACCTGCCAGCAGTTGCTCAAAGGCCGCCGCGTCTTTCGCCTCAATAGTCGCGCCGCGGGCCTCGATGTCTGCGAGGGTGACTGCGCCCTGGACCGTCTGGGCGGCTTCGGTATCGAAGAATATCAGCCGTTCTAATTGCTCGAAACCTTCCAGTGCTTTCTGCGCGTGTCGCATGACGCGGGCGCCGGAGACGACCAGCACGCGCGCTCCACAGTCCTTGAGAATGAAATTAATTTGATCGACTGACTGCGTCGTGTAAATGGGAACGGTGACGGCGCCGGTACTGAGAATTGCGAAGTCAACGATCGACCATTCAGGTCGATTTTCGGAAATAAGAGCGATTCGATCACCCCGCTGGACGCCCAAATCGGTCAGGCCTAATGCGACATGTCGCACCCGGCGTACCAAATCTACCCCTGAGATGTGCACCCACTGCGCGCCCCGCTTTTCGCTGACCGCGTCTGGCTTGTTGTGTCGCGCCAGCGCTTGCAGACAAAATCCGGGCAAAGTGTTCGCCTCTTTAGGCGATCTCTGACCCTCAATCTCTGACTTTTGTTCTTCCGTCGTAGCGACGGCTGCCGAGGACACGGGTGGCGCTCTCCTTACAAAACTCGTGATGTTTAGCTAGCCAAATCGGGCCAATTCGGGCCAAACCGGGAAAGAGTCGGCAAGAGAGTACATCGGCAGCGTGTCGTCACACAACTGCGAACAACCCGCCGCAGTGCGGTTTCAGCTTGCCGTAACCGTCTCGGCGGGGGCAGGGGCCGGATCCAGCGGCGCAATTTCGGCGGTGTCACGCGACTCGCGCTTATGCGAACGTCTGCGACGCCGGCCTTCACTGACGCGACTGTCCAGAGTCGCGAGCGCGGCAAGAGTCAAAAACAAAAGGGCATTAGAAGTAGTGTGAAGCGTGAAGTCGAAAAAACTGTGGACCAGAACCGCGAAACATCCCGTCAGTGCGCCAGTGACAATCCCCCGTCTAAATCGATCCTCAGTCTCGCGGCGCAAAAGTGCGTTGCGAAGGAGTATCAGAATAAAGGCGAGTCCCAATACCCCGCCGACGATGCCGCCGTCCGATAGTGCTTGCAAATAATCGTTGTGTGCCTGTTCAACGCGATAGAAACCATTCCACGAGTCATAGCGCGTGTACATCACACCAAATGAACCGAGCCCCGAGCCGAAAATCGGATAAGCCTTAATGACCTCTGCCGCCGCGCCCCAAAAGTGCGTGCGTCCGGTGGTCGGATCCGCCGAGTTCGCCGTGCCGAGCAGGCGGCTAAACGATGCCGAGCCGCCGAAGAAGATCGAGGCACCGATGAGCGCTGCCAATAGAGCGACTGCCAGCAGCGCGCGAAACAGCGCGGAGCGGGCGCGTTCTGCTCGAGTCTGGTTTGTCTTGCGTCGCAGGCCGGGTCCGGCGACGACGGCGAGGAAAAGAATCTCTGCTCCCAAACTAATCATGCCGCCACGGGAATTCGTCGCAATCAGGGCGACGCCCATCAGCAGAGCAACAAACACGTACATTGGGCGTTTTGCCCCTTCCAGTCCTCCTGAAAACAAAAGTCCCAGCGGCAGGGCGATAGTTAACTCCATATAACCGGCGAAATGGTGGCGGTTAATGAACGGCCCGAATGCGGTGCTTTGCGCTAATTGGCGAAACCAGTACACGCGTGTTCCATCACTGGTGAAAGATTGCGTCAGTCCGAACATCGCCAGGCAAAATCCAAACACGATAATCGTTCTGACCAGCGCCCGCTGTCTTCGTGATGTATCTGTAAAAATGAGCACCGCGATGAAATAAATAAAGAGCGACGCCACCTGAATCAGGACTAAGCGCGTGGCATACGGGTCGAGAGATAACGTCCGCGTGGCCGTGTCGGATGACGCCGATTTGAACGGGATCAATTGGATCAGCCCGAGCAGGATCATGCCGACAAGGGGAAGCTGGAGAGGATTTAAACTGATTTGGGCTGAGCGCAACGTAAAAGCATCGAGGCACCAAAAACAAATCAGGCCGGCAGCGCTCAATTCAAACACCGCCAGCGCCCAGTAATGCACAGTGCCGTAGGCGAGCGTGGTCACTACAATTGCGGTACAGATGGTGACAAACGCAAAGCGACTCGCAAGCGTATGCCGCCGCGCGACTCGCTCGCGCGTGATCGCTTTTGAAACTTCGATTAATGGTTCAGCGCGAGGCGCCGGGGCCACCGCTACGTTGGACACTGAAGTCGTCATACCAAATCTTGCCAAAGATCGGGCAAATTTGAGCCTGGCCACAGCCAACGCGATGCAGTGCCAGCTTGATCGCGCGGGTTGAGGCTTTTGTTTTGAAATCGATTGTGGTTTTCTGCCAATCGCTGGTTCCCGTTGGTGCTGTCGCAGACATCCCCAGCGTGGCGGTGTCGACCATGTCGATGATGACAACCTGCGGAGTACTGCCGCTGTTTAAATCACGAGTTCTGACGAAATACTGAAGATGATATTGAGTATTCGGATTGACAACGATCACCTGCCAGAGCCCAATGCTGTCAAGATTGGTCGGAACATTGAATAGAATTCGCAAACTTCGCTCTCCGCCGTGGGGACGATCTGAGTCAATCCCGACCTGAGCCTGTGTCCGCGAAGCGACTGCCCAGTAAAACGGGGAACTGGCTTCGGCGGGAATCTGCAGCTCGAAATCGCCATTCCAGATTTGCTCCGCGGTGGGCGCGTCAGGTTCCGTATCACGAACTACGCTCAGCGCATTTGTGAATTGATTGGCTTTCAGGAGCTCCTGTTTAAGTGCCGCCGTAAGGTCAGGACTGCTCGTCTTGTCATCTCTGCTTAACGCATTCCAGACGCGCATGGCATCGTCGATCTTGTTTCGGCCCACGAGATAAGTCGCGAGCATAACTCGCAACTCAGGCGTGGGACACGCAACCTTCGCAATCTGATCCACATCGCCTGCGAACACCTGCCACGCTAGGTTCAAGAGCTGCGGTTGTAACGCCGCGTCAGCCAGCGCTGCCCGCCGAACTTGTTCAAACCCTTCATCCAGCTTTCCTTCACGGATTAACAAGTTACCTAAATACCAACGCGGCTGAGAATAGGCCGGCGCCAGCTCAATTGCGCGGCGCAATGCCTGTTCGCTACCAGAATTATCTCCTGCGGCCCTGAGGCCGCCGGCATATTCCATCCAGTATCGATAATCATTCGGCGACGTGGCGACAGAAAGCTGATATTCGCGCGCCGCCTCGGCAAGGTTTTCGGCGCTGAAGTTCTTCTCTGTCAATGTGGCGACCTGCCAGTGAGTAAACGGATCGGCCGGTGCCCACCGGGCACCGAGACGCGCAAGCTCGATCGCATCCTGCTCGGCCGCAGAGGCATACTCCGCGACCGTATCACCGACATACCAACGCACGGCGAACCATGAGGCAAACATTGCCAGGATCGCAGGCGCGATCACGAGGAAACGCGTTCCTGATCGAAGTTGGACTGTAAGAATTGACCGAGATCTTGATTGCGTCACGTTGAAATAGAAACGCCGTTATTGGAAATGAGCGATATCACCGAGCCGGTTCGTGTCTATATTATCGATCTTGATCGTCATTCGCTTCAACTGGATACCTCGTGATTCGCATTCCTGGAGAATTTCGGCGATCCGCTCATCAGAGATGCGCGGACTCGAGATGAGGATCTGTTCGACCTTTTGTTCCGTTAAAATCCTGGGTAGTAGTCCGTTTCCCCCAAAAACTCGCAGTCCATGGAGGACTTTGCCTTGTTTTTTAGGGTCATCATCCATAAAGCCCACCGGCGAATACTGCAGCTCACGGTTGTTGTGGATCTCCCGCAGCAACAACTCACCTGCGTCACCGGCCCCATAAATTAACACGCGACTGTGATCCTCGCTGCGGGCCGCTGGAAGTAATCGTCTGAAGAGGCGGAAGGCCATCCGGCTGCCAGCCAACAACATCAACATGACCAGTCCATCAATGACAAAGACCGCGCGTGAGAAGCCAACAAAACGAAACTTAAACAGCACGATCGTCATGCTGATAATCGAACCGGCGGCAACGGCCTTCGCGAAAGTGACCAGGTCGTCGATGCTGGTGTAGCGCCACAGACCGCGATAGACACCGAAAAACAGAAACGCTGCGAGCCTGACTACTACAAGTATCGGAAGGCTTCGCAGAAACAGTCTCCACGCGGGGCTTGCGGAGAATGGTTCGAATTTAATCGCGTAAGCTGACCAGTACGCCAGCACAATCAAAACGACGTCGAGCAGGACTTCGAAAATCCGCCGCTTGTACGAAAGGTCTACGAGAAACGCAAAGAGCGGTTTTTCGCGCGCGGCGACCGCTTCATCTTCCTGTTCATAAACCTTTACGCCGGCGAGGTAGACGCCGAGCAAGGTTAGCGTTACGGTGAAAGTTGCGAGCAAGGCGATGCTTACATCCGGCTTTAATTGCCTGACGGTGATCGCGAGTAATCCTGACAGCCCGGCAAGTCCATAAAGTAGCCAGACCGCCCGCCGCTCAGACAAACCCAGCGCGACCAGACGATGTGACGTGTGATCGCGGCCGCCTTGCGAGGCTCGGCGTCCCGACAGCTTGCGCAAGATGGTCACAAAAGCCGTATCAAAGATAGGAATGAACAAAACGAGGATAGGAACTGCGAGTACCGGCAGAAAACTCCTGGATCTTCCGCCGGTGAGGTTCACCAAGGCTGCGCTGGCCAGGAAAAAACCGATGAACATCGATCCGCAATCGCCCATGAAAATCGATGCAGGATTCGAGTTGTAAATCAGAAAGCCCAACAACGTGGCTGTGAAAACCGCCATCATCGTCGCTTGGGTGGTTTGGCCGGCGGCCGCAAAGTTAAAGGTGAGAAAGGCTGAGGCGATTGCCGCAATCCCGGTGGCCAGACCATCCATGTTGTCCAGCAAGTTGATCGCATTGGTGATTCCGATTAGCCAGAAGATCGTGATGACCATATTCACGGGCAGCGATGTCGTCCATGGCAGAACGAGTCCATAGTTCACGACAATTGCTGCGGCAAACACCTGGCCGATCAACTTTTGGTAAGGCTTGATGTGAAGGATGTCGTCAAGGAGCCCGACGAGAAAGAGGAGCGACGCCGCGCCGGCGATCACCCATCCCTGGGCCGTTTGCGGAACGAACGCGAAGTAGGTCGCCATCGTTGCCAGCCAGATGGCGACACCGCCCATCATCGCCGTCGGCTTTTTGTGCCAGCGGTCAGTTTTGGGCTGAGCGACGAACCCGCGCGCGTGCGCCAAAGCACGTACCGCAGGCGTCAGCCCCGCCGCCAGGACGAAGGAGACCACCGGCGGAAGCAGGTTCGAAATGCTCGCAGGAAACATTTATTTGACCGGTGAGAAAAGCTATTAGATCGGGGGCCTAAAGACAAGTCACAAATTCGTGTTCGCGACACCGGGTTGCGGTTTTCTCGCGAATCTCACGCAGCCGTCGTTGATTTCGCCGGCGACTGCTGGCCCGTCTGATACTCGATGACGGATTTCAGGATGCCATCAAGAGTCACTTGCGGTTTGAAGCCGACAAGCTTATTGGCTTTTGAGATATCCGGAATGCGGCGGGGCATGTCCTCAAAGCCCTCTTCGTACGCTTCGTCATACGGGGTGAAAGTGATCTCAGAATCAGACTTCGTCAGTTCCTTTACTTTCCTGGCAAGATTGAGAATCGTGATCTCCTGGTTCGAACCGACATTAAAAACCTCGCCGATGGCTTTTGGTTCATCCATCAGACGCATCAACGCACCGACGACGTCTCCGACATAACAGAAGCAGCGTGATTGTTTCCCATCACCATAAACTGTAATCGGACGCCCGGCGAGCGCCTGCTTCACAAATGTCGGAATCACCATTCCGTATTGTCCGGTTTGTCTGGGGCCGACCGTATTGAAGAGGCGTACAACAACTGTGGGCAGTTTTTTCTCGCGCCAGTAAGCCAGCGCGAGAAATTCGTCGATCGCTTTCGAGCAGGCGTAGCTCCAGCGTCCTTTGGTCGTCGCCCCCATCACGAGATTCCCATCCTCGCGAAACGGAACTTCGTTGCTCAGGCCATAGACTTCAGATGTTGAGGCAATCAAAACTTTTTTCTTTTTCTTGTTGGCAAGCGAAAGGACGACTTCCGTGCCGTGCACGTTTGTTTCAATCGTACGTACCGGGCTTTCGACAATCAGCTTGACGCCGACGGCGGCGGCCAGATGAAAGATAGCATCGCACTGATCGATCAGTTCCGCCGTAACTGGTTGATTGTGAACATTTTCGATCGTGTATTGAAACCGTGGATGTTCCTTGAGATGACGAATGTTCTCGATGCTTCCGGTAGAGAGATCGTCGATAATGAAAACCTCGTTCCCGCATTTCAGATATGCGTCTGCCAGGTGAGAACCAATAAAACCCGCGCCGCCCGTGATGAGAACTCGCAAGATTGACTCCTTAGGATTTATGTTGGGCCATTAAGTGTACCACGACCGTTGGCTGAGCGCTTTTGATCGGGAAAATACTCCCACAGCCGCCGATCGCGGACCACTGGAAACGTAGGACGATTGTCAGCACTCCGAAAGGGTATAGGCGCGGGCCAATGGTTTCTGCTGGATCACGGCTGGCCCCTTCAGATGCGATTCCTTATCGTAGCGAACCGGTGGTCTTCGCAGCACTTCGGCCACTGGCTACCTTCTCGGAACCCTTCGGGTTGCTTCCTAGTTGACGGTAGAGGGCCGCCATATCCGCCAATAGTCTGTTTTTGGCGTGTCGGCGCAAAACGAACTCCTGGCCATTGCTGGCGAGTTCGGCGCGCAGAGAAGGTCGATCGATCAATAACCTGAGGCCGCGAGCGAAGCTTTCAGCATCGCCGCTCCTGACTGAGATTCCCCGTTGGCACAGCACAACTCCGTCTGAGATTTGTTCGACAGGCGAACCGAGGAGATCGACCACGCCCCCCACGGCGGTGGCGATGACCGGCCGCGCATTAGCCATCGCTTCGATTAATGTCAGCGGGGTGCCTTCGTTCAGGCTCGTGAGCGCGACGATGTCGAGCGCCGGATAGAAGTTTTCCGGGTCTTTCCTCGTCCCGAGGAAAACGACGTCGTCGGCTAAGGCAAGCGACCCTACGGTCGCCTGCAAAGCGCTGCGCAGCCGACCGTCGCCAACAACAACGAAACGAACCCGAGGCACTGTATTTGAATCGCCTGCTTTGTATCGCGCGGCGGCCTCGATAAACATTTTGTGATTCTTCACTTCTGTTAATCGTCCAACAATGCCGACGAGTATTTCGTCATCCGGGACACCTAATTCCGCACGGAGTGTCGGGCGCCGCTCCTGCCACCTGGCAAACTTGTCGACGTCAATACCGAGCGGGATTACGCTGAACTGTTCAGGCCGGCCCACCCGAAAAGCCCCGTTGATTTCATTTAGTTGTTGATCACTTACGACGATGATGCGATCAGTGGCAAAGCGTGCCAGCAATCTCTCGATGGTCAGAAATAGGCGAGTCTTAGCGCGGCCGTAATAACCATGAAAGATGTGGCCATGATAAGTGTGGACAACGCGGCAATGTGCGCCGGCCGTGGACCAGCGATATATCAATCCTGCTGCGCGTCCCACAGCGCCCGCCTTTGCGGTGTGCGTATGAACAATATCCGGTCGCTGGCGACGCATTAGCTGGAAGACTTTCCATACCGTCGGCAAATCTTTCAGCGAAAGTTCGCGGCTCATTTCCGGGATGATGACGGGCGTCACACCCGCTTCAGAGGCGACGTAGCTCATATCATCCTCACCGGCTGGCACGGTACCGGTTACCAGTAAGGTTTCGTATCCGGCTTTGGTTAGACCGTCGCTCAACCAGATCACGTGGCGCGCTGGACCACCGACATTCAGCCGAGCGATGATGCGAAGAACTTTCATGGATGAGGCGCGGGCAACTGTCGATAACAACCAGCTT
>Ga0126384_10001250_pt1 | contig 15042 bp, 10 predicted proteins | sample PanSoiMetPlot_36_FD_92543 | JGI IMG/M metagenome (GOLD analysis project Ga0126384, IMG submission 92543) | Tropical forest soil microbial communities from Panama - MetaG Plot_36 | ecosystem: Environmental > Terrestrial > Soil > Tropical forest > Bulk soil | place: Panama | collected 2016-02-17 | reverse complement strand
TGCACGAGCATCACCCGGATACGGGCCTCCTCAACGTTTCCGGGCTACTCAAAAAGTTAGACGACCTCGTGCGACCGGAACGCGGCGGCGAGAAGCTCGTCATCTTGGTCACCCAGCTCAACAACTTTCTTGAGATCCAGAACACCTTTGGCACCGGTTTCGGGACACGGCTGCTCGTCCGAGTCGTGGAGCGGGCGCGGGAGGTCTTGCCATCCGGCTCGCTGCTCGCTCTGCTGCAGCCCGACCGACTGGCGACTGTCATAGTGGGCGAGGAGGCGGCGCGAGAGACCGGCAAGCGGTTGGAGGCGGCGGCCAAGGGGTCGTACGTGCTCGACGGCGTACCGATCCACGTCGAGACGAGTATCGGCGTTGCGCATTTCCCAACCCATGCGCGCAGCCCCGAGGAGCTCCTGCAGAAAGCGAGCATCGCGATGCACTGGGCCACGGTGAGCAAGTCGTCCATCTCGCTGTACGACACTGGGAACGACCGCACCAGCCGCGATAACCTGATCCTCCTAGGCGCGCTGCCCGACGCCATCGCTAACGGCGAACTGCGTATCTGGCACCAGGCGAAGCTGGCGCTCGCCACCGGCGAAGTGGCCGGAACCGAGGCTTTGCTACGCTGGCAGCATCCGCAGCGCGGCTTGGTGCCACCGGGAAGCTTCGTCCCGCAGCTTGAGGAGACGACCCTTATCAATCCTGTCACCCAGTGGGTGATCGCCGCAGCCTTCGCCGACGCGGCGGACTGGCGCGCGAAAGGCTACCGGCTGCGCCTCTCGGTCAACCTCTCTGTGCGTAACCTCCGCGGCGGCATGCTGCTCGACGTGCTGGAGGAGAATACACGGCGCTACGGACTCGAGCCCGCGGAGATCGAGCTGGAGATCACCGAGAGCGCGGTCATGTCCGACCCGGACTACTGCATCCGCCTCATCGCGCAGCTGCGTGAACGCGGCTACCGGGTCTCGATCGACGACTTTGGCGTTGGGCAGTCCTCGCTCAGCTATCTGCGGAAACTGCGCGTCTCGGACCTAAAGATCGACCAAGAGTTCGTGAAGACTCTCGCCACGGACGCCAACAATCAGAAGATCGTGCGCTCCATTTTGCATCTCGCCACATCGATGGGTCTGGCGACGGTCGCGGAAGGCGTCGAGGACGAGCGGACGCTCGCGCTGTTGCGCGAATGGGGCTGCGACTACGCGCAGGGCTACGCCATCCACCGACCCGCGCCCTGTACCGACCTGCTGCGCTTCGTAGACGGCCGCAATCTAGAGGGGCATAAAATAAACCGTGCGCTCTAATCGCAAACCCATCCGGACGCCGGCAGACAACAGGGCGCGCGGTTAGCATCTTAGTTCTCTGAATTCTTCATCAATCCTGAGGCCGTTTATACCTGTCTGTCTTTGTCCGAGAATTATGTCCCAAGAGATTCAAACAAGCTCAAATATGGTAATCTCAAACTGTAAAAATGATTGCGAATGCTCAGCCTCATGGGATTCTGTCGCGGCCTTAAATCGATTTGGCGGTGATCGATGAAACGTGGTGTCCGCTTCCGCAAAGGAGGGAATATGCATTTCCGCCAACAGGCGATTTGTCTCACCTTTTTGATATTTCCTCTGCTCCTTTCCAATCCCGGCGTCGCCGCGGACCGTTTTTACATCAGCATTCCCGGCCCTACTTTGAGCTATGCCCATCTCTATTATGGTCAGGAGAAGGGTTTTTTCGCCCAAGAGCAATTGGACCTCCAGGTATTGGTGGTGCGTGGTGTCATCGGCGTCAGCAGTCTCATGTCTGGCGAAATCGACGTTACCTGCCATGCAGGCAGCGGTCTGGCCGCTGCGCTCCGCGGCCTGCCCATCAAAGTGATTTCCGTCACTCACGACCGCCCGGTGCACGAGCTTATCGTCGCTCCGTCCATTACTTCGCCCGCGGAGCTTAAAGGAAAGGCTATCGCGGTGGGCTCATTGGAGGGGACCGCGGCGGTAATCGTGCGGCGCATCCTTCAAGCCAAAGGACTCGATCCCCAAAAGGACATAACCTTACTGAGCATGGACACGACGGCGCGCCTACAATCGCTCCTCAGCGGTAGGGTTGCCGGCGGCATGGTCACCCCGCCCACCACTTACCTGACCTTGGACCGCGGCTTTCGCGTCTTAGCGCGCGGGCGCGATCATCTGCGCTACCTCCAGACAGGAGTGGTCACCACAGACGCAAACATCAAACAAAGGCGGGGAAACATCGTGCGCTTTCTGCGCGCGTGGAACCGTGGCATCAAGTTTTATCGGGATAACCCCGAGATCATGATCCCATACATTCAACAGAAACTCGGCGTGAAAGATCCACAACTCGCACGCCGGATGTACGAAGACGACGCTCCCTCTGTCTCCCTCACCGGGATTTTGAATTCCGAGAGCGCAAAAGAAATTTTAGACATCGGAAGAGAAGCTCTGCGCATCAAAGAGCCCATACCGACCGAAAAGGTCTATGACTTTTCTTTGGCCGCAGACGCGTCGAAGTGAATCTCAATATCGCTGCTTGCGTATGAAATCGTCCCACTGGCTGTTTTTTCTACTGAAGAGACTGGTTTACTTGTGGCTAGGGGTAAGCCTGCTTTCTTGCGCGAAACAGGAAATGGAATTTGGGCGCCCACCCGCTACAGGCGGACGCGCCGATATAGTTTTCACTAACGGCAAAATCCTCACCGTCGATCAGAATTTTTCCATTAAAGAAGGCGTGGCGATCCAAAATGGCCGTTTCGTTGCCGTCGGTACCGCGCGAGAAATTCGCCTTTGGACTGGCCCAAGGACGCGCGTCATAAATCTCGGCGGAAGAACTATGATCCCAGGGCTCATCGACTCGCACATCCATGCCACGGTGGCCGGATTCACATGGGATTCGGAGCTGCACTGGGAGTTCACGCGCTCGTTATCGGACGGGCTTCGGCAGATCGCCGAAGCTGCCAAGAACGCTCCTGAGGGCGGCTGGATCGTTGTAGGTGGCGGTTGGACGCCGGCTCAATTTCCTGAACGGCGGTTGCCCACGCGTGCCGAGCTTGACGCCATCGCCCCGAAGCACCGGGTTTACGTTCAATACTTGAGGCAGGCGGCTGTATTAAACAGCGCTGCACTGGCTGCGGTAGGCATAAGCCGCCAAACACCAAACCCCGCCGGCGGCGAATTCGAACGCGACCCAGCCACGGGAGAGCTAACGGGTGTCCTTCAAGGGATTTCAGCCTGGGAACATGCTTACAGCAAGATCCCGCAACCAACACTCGATAAGGTGCGCGAAAGTCTACGCAAGTGCTTTCGCGAACTGAACCGCCTGGGAGTCACCGCGGTCGCTGACTTACAGACGAGCGGCGTGACCTTTGGGCACCGGAGATTGCTCGCGGATATGGCGCGCGGCAACGCACTTACCGTTCGCCTGAGTTACTATATTGCGCCCAGCGGTCCCGGCGATGAGCTTGAACAGTTGCGCCGGGCGGTCGAAGAAGTCAAACAACTTTCTAGTAGCGACATGTTTCACTTCGCGGGTTTTGGCGAGACGCTGATCCGTGGCACAGGAGACGGGGACGTGCTGTCAAACCCAAAAGGTTTTACCATCACGCCCGAAGCGAGAGAAAAATTTCGCCGGCTCATGCGTTTCTTCGCGGAGTCAGGTTACAACTTTCACCTTCACACCACCCACGATAGCACGGCACGCCAGTTGCTGGACGTCATCGAAGAAGTTAACCGGTCAGCGCCGTTCTCGCGCCAACGGATCATATTCGCGCATCTCGAAGATGCCACTCCCGAGACAATCGCCCGCATTAAAGCGTTGGGTGGAGGTATCTCCGTGCAAGATCGCTTAGCCCTTGCAGGGGAGCGCGTTGTCGAGCTATGGGGGGAGCCTGCGGCGCGCCATGCGCCGCCGCTCAGAACGATGATCAACGCCGGTGTTCAGCTGGGGGCGGGCACAGACGCTTTTCGGTCAGGTAGCTACTCACCGATGCTTTCCCTCTGGTGGTTGACCACTGGAAAGACGATAGCCGGCACGCCGATTCGTGATCCGAGCCAGAACGTAAGTCGTGAAGAGGCGTTGCGCATGTACACCATGGGTAGCGCCTGGCTGGCTTTCGACAATCAACGCAGGGGCTCCATCGAAGTTGGTAAGTTCGCTGATTTGGCGGTGCTGAACGCCGATTATCTGACGGTTCCGGTGGATCAGATACCGAGCTTGGAGTCGCTCCTCACAATGATTGCAGGACAGGTCGTCTACGCTGCCGGTCCGTTTGCGCAACTGGAGCGAAGATAGACATAGCTAAGTGCAAAGGGCATGAAGCAAAGACTTTGCTGTTCGCGCTTTGCGTTTCGGGCATTGAAGTAACGAAGCCTAAAAGTCTATAAGAACGAGGGAATAAGAGGAGTATAAATCATGGCAAGCGAACCCGGCGGAGATGTTCTAAACAAAGAGCACGCAGAAAGAGCACTTTACTCAGGGAAGGGTCTACCGGGAGGCGGCCAGCTGGAGGTCCGCATGGAGATCTCCGCGAACCATCCCGACCCTGACATTCGCGGCGTTGCTCGGCGAGTCAAAATGTTCAATTTGGAAAGCTGGCATGCCGAATGGATGGGGGTGGCACAAAAGAATGAAGAGCTGGCCATCGGTTTTGAGAAAGATAACCGGAAAGTGACCGCCCATGAATTTTATTTGCGCGCCGCTGATTTCTATCGCCGTGCGGTTGTCTACATGCCGGAGGACGATCCCCGCATGCTGCCGACATATAAGAAACTTGAACAGACCTTCGACAAGGCCTGGAGCCTCATAAATCCGCCATTCGAACGGGTCCAAATTCCTTATGAAGGTCACATGCTCCCCGCGCTCTTCTTCCCTGCCCGTGGTAAGGCGGGAACACGTTTTCCGGTGGTCTACAATTACGGCGGCGCCGACGGGATCTTGCTGCGCGGAGAAGACGGCGGCGCCGGCCAATACGTGCGCCGCGGCATGTCATTCGTCGACGTCGATGGCCCAGGGCATGGTGCAACGCTGCGCGAAAAAAAACTTTACGCGCCGCCGGATTCCGAGCGGGTGGCAAAGGCGGTAATCGATTATTTGGTGACTCGTCCTGACGTGGACGCCAATCGCATCGGCTTGCATGGCTCCAGCATGGGCGGATACTCCGGCCCACGCTGCGCGACGGTTGAAAAGCGCATCAAAGCCGTCGCTGTTTGGAGCGGCGCGTATGACCTGCTTCATGATATCTTTGACTATTACCCGCCGATCCAAGATCGTCTCCGCTGGTTGATGGGCGCCAAGGATCTTAAAGAAGCGCGAGAGAAAATCAAAGAGTTTACGCTCGAGGGCCGGGCCGACAAGATCGAATGTCCCCTGCTCGTCGGCTATAGCCACGATGACCGTGTCATGGACCCCCGAGGCGCGCTCAAACTCTACGAAAACTCCGTCAATTCCCCCGATCGCTCAATGCTCGACGGCGTCGGCCACGGCGAGAAACGCTTTGACCGAAGAACTTACATTGTGGACTGGTTTATGAAGCGGTTGAGTGCAGGATAAGCCTTGCAGCCGGCAGGCGAGTTCGTTTTCATCAGGTTGACATTCAAGGAAATGGCTTGGTAGAACCAGCTCCGAATCAATGCGATAGAAAGCGAGACTTTTCTATGGCCATTGCCGAATCCTTGGACCATTTTGTGGTTCCGGTGGATGACATGGTTGTCGCTGAAGATTTCTATGTTCGGGTTTTCGGTGGCCTCATCACAAAGCGCAACGGCCTAAACGTCCGTCAGCGCAAACGAGGCGCTGTGCCGCACACTTTCATCCAGATCGGCGGCAAGCGAATCGGCGTGTATCTTCAGAGCGAGGAGCGGCCGCAAGCGAAAGCCGCGCGCGGGTTGCCGACCTATTCCTTCACGACCACCGAGCATGGGCTGGAAGAAGCTACAAAAGAACTGAAGTCATTGGGCGCGCGCTTCGAAGGACCGGTAAAAAATGCGCTTCCCTTTGCGGACCGGTCACTGTTCATGAGCGATCCCGCTGGCAATTATTACGCGATTTACACGCTTCATAATTCGGCTCCGGCTGCACAGTCGGCAAACAGCCGCATGACTGGCGTAGGTTATATCGAATTGGAAGCGCCCGACGTAAAGGCTTCCATCGATTTTTATCACAAGTTGCTCGGCTTTGAAATTCAAGACAGCGGCAACGATTCGCGCAGTGGTCTTAAGCAAGCGACAATGAGGATGGCGAGTGGCCAGACTCTTATCCTAACTGAGGCGCCGTTTTCTCCGAAAGGTCTCGTCATGAGTCGAAAAGTACCCGGACCTCATATAGCGTTCTACGTACCGGCGACAAAATGGAGTTTAGCCTTAGCGCACTTGGAGAATTTGGGAATTGAAAACGGCGACCGCGGCGCCGCCAAGGAACGCACCGAAGGCCAGGGCGGCACGTATATGGACGATCCCGCTGGTTATGTCATCCAATTCATTACCGATGGCATGGAGTAAAGTTGTCGCGCTGACCCATGACTGACCAGCAAGCATGCATCCGTCTGCGCGAAATCTTAGCCGATCCCAAAAGAACTATCGGTCGCGGAGCGGCGGAGGTCTCTTTATGCCTCGCGCAGGGCTGCGGCTTGTTTTTCGTCACCACGCCGGTCCTCAATCATTCCAGTAACCGTCGAGAACGGACGCGATATGACTAAAATCGTACAGTTTAAGCCGATGAAATTATTTTTCTTTGCAATATTTTTTTTGCTAACGCTTATGCGACCGGCCGGCCCGGCCTTCGCCCAGCCTGTTCGGATCGCCGTGGGCGCAGCCAGCGTGGCTTCGTTACCTACTTGGGTAGGCAAGGACGGAGGCTATTTCATGCGCGAGGGCGTGCCCGTCGAATTGATTTACATCCGCGGCGGACCGCAGACCATTTCAGCATTGGTGAGCGGTGAAGTTCCTTTCGCCCAGGTGTATGGAGGTGCTCTGGTCGCGGCGGGATTGACCGGAGGCGATATCGTGATCGTCGCCGGCCTCGTGAATCAGCCGTTCTTTTCGATCATCACCATGAAAGGCATCGACAAACCGGAGGATCTTCGCGGCAAGAAAATAGGCATCAGCACCTATGGTTCGGCGACGGACTTTGCCCTGCGGCTAGCCTTGAAGAAATGGAATCTGAAAGCGGACACGGAAGTAAGCATTCTCCAGATGCGCGGGGTGCCGGAGATTTTGCCAGCCATGGCCTCCGGCGCCTTGCATGGCGGTGTGATGTCACCGCCGACGAATATGATGGCACTCAGGGCGGGTTTTAAGGAGCTGGCTTATCTGCCGCAAATTGGCATCTCGTTTCAGCACACGACTTTGGCAACCACCAAACGCTATCTCGAAAAAAACCGCCCCACCGTCTTGAAAGTGCTGCGCGCCTACAACGCCGCCATTGAGCGGATCAAAACCGACAAGGCATTCACTCTGAAAGTACTTTCGAAATACATGACCACCACGGATCAGGTCGTGTTGGATTACAGCTATAACGTGGGCCAGCCACTATTCAGGACGCCGCCTTTTCCGACCCTCGAGGGCATCCAGGCCGCGCTCGATTTCCTGGCCGACAAAGAGCCCAAAGCCAAGCAGTTTCAACCCAAAGATTTCGTCGATACTTCGCTGTTGCAAGAAATCGAGAAAGAAAAGCGGCCATCATAGAACGGGACCCATGAAAAGAAAAATTCAACCCATCGATCCGATTCGCTATGAGATGTTTTTTCATCGCCTGTGGGCCATCGGCGAGGAAGGACGCATGACACTACAGCGAGTTACCGCCTCCCCCATTGTCTCTCAAGGCGGCGAGTGCATGAGTTCCTTCTATGACGAAAAAGGCACCATGGTGCTCGCCTGCTCGGGTCATCTCCGTTTTGCCGCGGCGACTTCGGATGCCATCAAAAACCTGATGCAGCGCTTCAACAAAAGCCCGGGCTTTTATGCTGGCGACCAGTTTTTTTTCAACGATCCCTATGTCGCCGGCTCGCACACCTACGACATGATGATCATCAAGCCGATTTTTTTTCGCGACGAGCTGATCGCTTGGACCGCCACCAGTACACACACGGCGGACACGGGTGGAGTTCTGCGCGGCGGCGCCTACGAGATTTTCCACGAAGGCATCTGCATTCCCGGGCTTAAGATCGTCGAGAAAGGCGAATTTCGTGACGATGTCTTCCAAACGCTGACCGGAATGTGCCGAGACCCCCAGTACGTCGGCCTTGACCTCAAGGCGATGATCGCCGGCAACAATATCTGCGCCAAACGCTATCTTGGATTGGTCGAAAAGTTCGGCTTGAAATTCGTACAACTGGCTGGCGAAAAGATGATCGAAGACTCGGAAAACAAATCCCGCGCCAAACTCAGATCGATGCCCGACGGCACTTGGGTTACTCGACAATACGTGACGACGCTGGATCGCAAGACGCGCAAATCTGTCGCCCAGCAACTTTTTTGCACCATGACCAAGAAACGCGATGAGCTGTGCTTTGATTTCACCGGAACGAGCCCCCAGACCGACACCGACCATAATTCGACCCTGCCGAGCACGGTGGCGCACATTGCGTTGGCGCTCACCAACACGCTTTTCTGGGACGTACCTTGGAGCGACGGCAAGATGCGACCGGTTAGAATCCAAGTACCTGAAGGCACGATTCTCAACTGTAAATACCCGGCCGCCTGCGGCGCCGCGCCGCGTATCGGGAACGTTCTGGTCTCCACCGTTTGTGAAGGCGTCGCCAAGATGATCTACGCGTCAGGTCGCTACGACGATGTCAATGCTTCAACTACTGGGAACCTGGAGTTCGTCGGTGGCCCCGGCTATTTCTACGGCGGCCATACACGCGAAGGGATTCCCGTCGCCCAGGGACTCTACGACATCCATGGTTCCGGCATGGGCGCGGCGCCGCGCCGCGACGGCGTCAACACCGGCGGTCATATGAATATTCCCTCCGCGGGCATCAGCGATATCGAACGCATCGAGATGCAGTACCCGTTTCTCTACTTTACGCGCTCGCACAACTGCGACGGCAGCGGCTTTGGCCAGTATCGCGGCGGCATGGGCAGCTATCGCATCTATCTTATTTATGGCTCCAAGGATTGTAGCGTCGATTATAAGCCCTACGGCGGTGTCGCCCAGGGCGGCTTCGGACTTTCCGGCGGCTATCCTACCGGTATCGGTGCGAATCGTGTGATGATCGATGCCGGCCTGGAAATGCTCGACAAAGTAAGAAAGGGAGATCACCCGACAGGTCAAGCGATGCGCGCCGGTGAATGGGGCAAATCGTTTCTCCCCGCGGGCGTTCCGGAGCGTATTCCGCTTCCTGAAGGAAGTCTGCTCGTGGACTACGTCGCCGGCGGCGGTGGCTTTGGCGATCCCATCGACCGCGATCCGCAAGCGGTGCTAAAGGACTTCGGCCGCCACTGGGTGAGCCGCGAGGTCGCTGAGCGCGTCTACGGCGTTGTCCTCAACAACGACCGCCAAGGCGTCGACATTTCGGCCACCGAGGCGCGCCGTCGCCAGATTCGCGAGTCGCGCAAGCAAAGCGCCGCACCGGTTTGCGGAAAAACCAGCAGCGTCAACGAATCAGCCAACGGCTGGCACTCTCTGCTCCGCTTTCATGCGGCGCTCGAAATCAGCGGCAATGGCAAACGGCGCATCATCCGCTGCACACGCTGCGGTCACGCATTCTGCAACGCGGACGAGAACTATAAACTCTACGCGTTGCACCGCTCCATACATCTCAAGGAGATTATGCCTCCCCTTCCAACGGGCGAGCCCTATATCGGCGAATATCACGAATATTTCTGCCCGGATTGCGCGACACAACTACAGGTAGATCTTTTCAGCCCAAGCTTAGGCGGCGATCCGATTCTCTGGGATACGAGGATTCAGTAGCAAAGCGCGATTCGGAAGGAGTAACCGCAGAGAACGCAAAGACCTCGGAGAGAATTCTTCTTTGAGATCATTGTAGTGTTAGAGAACAGCTATTTCTTCTTGTACAGTCCGTCGATGTAGCCGCTCTGATCCAACTCCCGGACGAAACTCGAATCGGCAAAATCTTCGGGTTTTGCCGGTTTTCCCTTGGCTTCCGTGGCGAGAATGGTCTTTATGCCTTCAAGGGAAGGGTACTGTTTTCTGGGGAGCACCGGCTCGTGCAAAAGATTTTCATAGGTTTTTTCTAAGACGTCCCGCTCCAGTTTGCCACCGAAGTATTTTGCCAAAACTTTGATGGAGGTTTCCTTGTCCGTGTATATTCGGTGCGCTGCTTCGATCTGAGACTTCACGTAGCGCCTCACCACGTCAGCATGTTCGCGAATATATTTTCTCGTCGTAGCGGCGCTGGTATGCTGGTAAACTAGGCCGAGCTTGGGCAGATCCGCCAGGGTCGTCATGCCTTTTTTTTCCGCGATGATGCTGGCCGGCGGATTGATCACAGTAGCTTGCACCCGCCCCGTTAAGACGGCGGCGACGCGGTCCGGAGTGCTGCCGATCTGCACAATCGTGACATCCTTCCCGGGAGTCAAACCGATCCTCGATAAGGCATAACGGGCGATGAAATCCGACGAAGAGCCAAAGCGGCTGATCGCCACCGAACCCCCTTTAAGTTGTTCCGGCGTTTTGATATCCGGCCGCGCCATTAAATAATAGTTCAGAGACGTGATGCCGGCGGCCACGATAACTGCGTCGGAGCCCGAGAGAACGCTATTGACTACGGCCGACCCCGCAACCTGGCTGAGAGGTGTATCGGCTGAAATCAGCGCCATAACTGCTGTCGTCCCGCCGGTGAAATAAACCAGTTGCACATCCAGTCCGTTTCTCTGAAAAATCCCCGCTTCTTTGGCGACCCATCCCGGGAGTTGGTCGCCACTGATGGCGCTATAGCCTACGGTCAGCTTGGTTGTTTGAGCGCGGGCAGCACTGTTCCCTAAAGCCGAAATCGTTAGCAAACATATGGTCACCGCAAGCGCGCTTGTTTTCGTCATTGGTGTTCTCCGCAAAGTCAAGGCTCGTCCATATCCAGAACCGTTCGATGAAGCATACCGTATTATTCTGCCGAGTCCATAGCGGCACAACGCGCGTTGAGCAGCCCTTTTGGCCGTCGTCTTACGTGTGGCTTTCACTTGACAGAGCATCTAAGCTTATCTAAGCGCGAAAATCACCGCACACTGTTATGGCCCAACGCCATGGAGGAAAAATGAGCCGGATCCGAACCGCCCTATCAATCGCAGCGATCCTCTTTTGCCTTTCTACCGGTGTTGACTTTCATGCTCAGGCGTCTTCTGTCACTCTTGGTGTCACGACGCGGACTGGTACCACCGGGCTACCTTTCGTCGTCGCCGAAGAGAAAGGCTTTTTCAAAAGCGAGGGAATCAACGCCGTCATTGTGGTCATGCAGAATCAAGTCGTCGTCAACGGAGTCGTGACGCGCAACGTAGATTATGGCGGGACCTTCTCAAATTTTATCGGAGCGGCGCTTTCCGGCCTTCCCGTGCGTATCGTAATGGCGGTGATGGACGGCTCGGATCATTATCTCGTTACTGGCCCGAACATCAAGCGCGTCGAAGACCTCAAAGGGAAAAAGTTCGGCATCAGCAGCTTCGGCGGCACGCCGCACAGTGAAGCGATCATGATCTTGCGGAAGTATGGGATGAACCCCGAGAAGGATGTGATTTTTCTACAAATCGGCGGCAGCTCTTCTCGCTATGCGGCCTTGGACAGCGGCTCCATCGATGCCGCTATGCTGGTGCCGCCGTTTAACAAACTGGCTAAGAAACGCGGCTTCAATGAGATCCTTTCCTTTAACGAGGTCATGAACATTCCTCTCGGCGGCCTCGCCGTTCATACCCAAAAAATCAAAGAGAAACCCGACGAGATTGTCAGAATGATCAAGGCGATTCTCAAAAGCGTCGACTACATTCGTACCCACAAGAGCGAGATCTTGTCCATCATGGAAACCAAGTGGGGCATTAAGGAAGCGGAGATTCGCGACGGTATCTATCGCGACATCGTCGGCATCTATTCGCGCAACGGCATCGCCACTGACGAGACCATGAAAAACGTCGTTCAACTGGTCCGTGACACGCGCAAAACAAAAGACGACACGCCGATGTCGAACATCTTCGACTGGAGCTTTGCTAGAAAAGCGCAGCAGGAATTGAAAATCAAATAGTAGCAATGTGGTTGTCTCGTGTCTCGGGTCCGGGGTTTCGGGTTTACTAGTCCGGCAACCCTTGGCACGAGATCGAGACCCTTGCTCAAGACCCCATCCTCTTAAAAAACCCTTCCTTCTCCAACTCGTCCATCAACGAGTGGTCGACGAACTCTTCCAAATTGCGGTTCTTCAGATCGGGATTTCCTTGCTCCGCATAGAAACGCAGCGTGTCGCGGATCCCATTCATATCCACGCGCGGTGGGAAAGAAAACCGCGGGGCGAAGTAATCGTACGTGGACTTTAGAATGTCCGGCTCCTCGATGCGCATGCGCTTGGCGAACACTTTTGACGTCCTATCGCGATCGTTTTTGATAACGTACACGGCTTCCGCATAGGAGCGCAAAAAGCGTTTGGCTCGGTCGCGATTCTCCCGCAGTGAACTGCCCTTCAGGTAGAGCGATGATTGCGTGAAGTTAGCGCTCATCTCGCCCATGTCCGCCAATACCCGAAACCCCGATTGAACGGCCTTGGTGAGTTGTGGCGGAGAGAGTATGGTTGCATCAATCGAGCCCGCCATGAGGCCGGCCAGCCGGGTCGGAGCATCGCCGCCGATGATGACAGTGACTTCCTGCTGTTTGATCCCCCATTCTCGGAGCGCTAGTTGAAGCGCGAGATCGTTCGAGCCGCCGTAATTGAGGATGCTGATCTTTTTTCCGCGCAACTCCTTCGGTGACCGAATGTCGGGTTTGGCGACAAACGCATAGGGAAATTTATTGTAAGAGGCGGCAATCACTTTGATATCCGAGCCCCGCGCGGTGGCCAGGAGCGGGGCTGTCGCCGACCCCGTGCCAAATTGACTGCTGCCGCTGAGCAAGGTCGCAACTGAACGAGCCCCTCCTGTAATCATGATCACGTCCGCATCCAACCCGTACTTGTCGAAAATCCTCAGGTCTTTGGCCACCCAGCTCGCGCCTTGAAAACCGGACACACCGCCGTAATCGACGACGATTTTGTCGGCTGCGTAGGTAAACGAGTAAACGCCGCACGCCCAAAGTAGTAGCAGATAACCGCAAAGATGCTTCAATGTCACTGGCAGATCTCCAATAAACACAATTTGAATGGATCTTAGAAGCCCGCAACTGACAGGTCAAGGCTGGTTAGGACGAATCAACCTTGACGCACAACATCAATCTACGTATTTTGGGTTTGTCATAGAAGTCGAGCTCTCAATTACCGAAAAAAACTGTAGAGAAAGAGGCTTTTTAATGGGCTTCAAACAATGCGTTGCGGCAGCGGGGTCTTGCATTGCCATCGGCATTCTTTCGACATTCGCGCTTCAGGCGTACGCCGCTTCCGATCCGGTCATTGTCGAGGCGGCAAAAAAAGAGGGCGAACTGGCGTTGTGGACCGCCAGTGATTTACAGCAAGTCACCAAGATGGGGCAACAGTTCGAAAAAAAATATCCCTTCCTTAAAGTCAACGTGTACCGCAGCGGGGCCGCGTCGCTCCAAAGCAAGATTATTACCGAGTCGCTGGCAGGAAAACATACGTGGGATGTCACGAATTTTTCTTTCGAGACCATTTTGGGACTGATCGAGCGAAAGGTGGTGGCGAAATATAAATCTCCGGAAAGAAACATGCTCTATGAAGATATGATGGATAGCGAGGGCTACTGGACGGCCATCTATCCCCAGCCGACGATACTAGGCTACAATACCAACCACGTTAAAAAAAATGAGGTGCCGCGAACTTATAACGACCTATTAATGCCCAAGTGGAAAGGTAAAAAAATTTCCATCGACAACGACGGCATTGGCCTGTTGTTAGGGCTCAGCCTCGGCTGGGGAAAAGAAAGGGCCCTGAGCTATCTCAAGCAGCTTGCGGCCAACGAGCCAATTCCCGGACGGGGCCATTCTTTTCGGGTTCAACAGATAGCGGCGGGAGAATATTTTTTGACCCTCGCTTATGCTAACCCGATTCAAGCGGCAAAGTTTCAGGGCGCCCCCGTCGATTGGGTTGTTTTAGAGCCCGCGCCGGTAAGCTTAAATGCCATCATGCTTGCGGAGCGCGCTCCGCATCCAAACGCCGGCAAACTTTATATTGATTTTATTCTCTCCCGCGAAGGCCAGGAAACCCTCAAGAGTCTCCAGCGAATCCCCGCGCGAAAAGACGTGGAGCCCGACCCACCAGGACTGATACGAGGCTACAAACGCATCGTGCTTCAGCCCGCCAAGCGCGAGGAGTACGCTGAGACTGATAAGTTGTACAAGGAGATTTTTGGCATTCGCTAGTCCTCTCTGGGTTAAAAACATTTCAAACAGGTACAAAGAAAGGCAGGCTCATAGATGGCGCAAGTTGCGTGGCCGAAGTTTGGGGTGAGAAAGAAGATAAAACAGGTGGGAAGAGTCGATATCCCTGGCGGCGGCCAGGTGGTGGTGGAGAACGGCTATGCCTATGTTGGCCACATCGACCCGCCGCACGGCACATCGATCCTCGACGTCAAGGATCCGAAACACCCTCGACTCATAGCCCACCTCGAAGTCCCCGAGGGTGTGCATTCTCACAAAGTAAGAGTGCGGGATGACGTCATGATCGTGAACTATGAACCGTACGGACCGAAGAAAGAACAAGCTCAAGGCGGGCTCAAAATATTTGATATTTCAGATCGCTCCAGGCCCCGCGAAATCGCTTTCTTTAACGGACCATGCCGAGGCACCCACCGTTTCACCATGGATGAGCGGTACATTTATTTCTCCCCCGAAATGGAAGGCTATCTGGGTAATATCGTAATGATTCTGGATCTTAAGGATCCCGCCCATCCGGAAGAAGTGGGCCGCTGGTGGATGCCGGGCCAGTGGGTTGCGGGCGGTGAG
>Ga0126384_10001249_pt1 | contig 15051 bp, 10 predicted proteins | sample PanSoiMetPlot_36_FD_92543 | JGI IMG/M metagenome (GOLD analysis project Ga0126384, IMG submission 92543) | Tropical forest soil microbial communities from Panama - MetaG Plot_36 | ecosystem: Environmental > Terrestrial > Soil > Tropical forest > Bulk soil | place: Panama | collected 2016-02-17 | reverse complement strand
CCGATCTTCAGCTCAGGCCGGTTCCTCCACAAGTACCTGCAGACCCGATCCTCACTTCACCCGTCTACTTTCCCCACATCCGCTCTCATCATTCCGAATCGGCACCCGTGGAGCTGAAATTTCCACGTCGTGGTCGATATGCGCAGAGCGGACTTGGCTTGGCAACACGTTTTCCGTTTTCCTTTCTGACTAAAACGCGCATCATTCCCTTCGAACGTGAGTTGATCGTTCTGCCTTCGGTCGAGGAAACAGAACAATTCCTAGCAATTCTTCCAACGCTTCGCGGTGAGTTTGAAATGTTCGTTGCCGGTCGCGGGTACGACTTATATCGACTGCGAGAATTCGCGGCCGGAGACGCCGCTCGGCACATCGACTGGAAAGCGACGGCGCGCGCGCAGACGGTGATGGTGCGCGAATTCACACGCGAGGACGAAAGGAAGCTGAAGATCGTCTTCGACAATCCCGCGCCCGGAGAGGTGAAATCGGAAGACTACGAGTCGGCAATCCGATTGGCAGCTTCACTCGCCTGGCATTTTGCTGACGGCGCCACCGATATCAGCTTTGCTGCTCCGGGCTACTTGAGTGTTGGCCCACAGCAGACACTCAGCTTTTTACGATATCTCGCAGTTGTTGAACCAGCAGCTCAGAGGCTTCCCCTGGAGACGCTGATTTCCAGCGACGCGTATAACCTTGTAATTACGGCTCGTCAGAGAGGCTCCATCCCGACACAGGTGTGGACACGGGCGTACTTCATTTTCGTCGAGAGCGCAAAGAGCAGCACGGCTGACCGAATTCAGAACGCCTGAACAGCTACTCTCTTCAGAGTGCAAAAAATCCTGGCATATACTTCCCGGTTGGCGCAAGTTGACATCTAAAAATCCAATCGTCAATTGCTAGCGGTGAAATTTGTTATGCATGAGTATCTGCCATCATTTCGTCTCGAATTTCGTAATACCTACAATGAGTACCGCATCATTGATGGGCAAGTGCAGTTCCGTCCTGAAAGCGGCGACTGGCGCACTCTGGATATCGAAGATATCCAGATGCACTTCTCCTTGAGGACGCCGGTGGCCAGTTGGATCCGCAACACGACGGATCGCGTGCACCATCTCCCGCTAGCCGTGTGAATTGACATTTGGCAGGCTGCGGAATTGGTACCCACTGCGGATACTGCGAAAAGAGCAGTCGAATCCGATGTTAGAATCCGATTCGACTCCCCATGTTCTTCTCCGGAGTAAGCAGCAAGCTGAAGAGCATCGCTGGTCGCGACGCTGTGCTCGACAAGCACGAAGATTTAATGCTCTACGAGTACGATGGCTCCCTCGCGCGTGGAGAGCCGAAGTACGTCGTTTTTCCTCAGACGACGCAGCAGGTCTCAGAAATCGTAAAACTTGCGAAACGCGAAGGGCTAGCCATCGTTCCTCGAGGGGCTGGCACCGGTTTGAGCGGTGGCTCCATAGCGAGACAGGGCGGCATCGTTCTCGCATTTGCGCGAATGAACCGTATCCTCGAAATTGATCTGCCCAATCTGCGCGCAACCGTGCAACCAGGCGTCGTGAATCTCGATCTGAGCGGTGCGCTTACTCCTCACGGTTTTTACTTCGCTCCCGATCCTTCCAGTCAGAAGGCTTGCACAATCGGCGGAAATGTTGCCGAAAATTCTGGCGGCCCACACACTCTCGCTTATGGAGTTACTGTGAACCACGTGACGGGCTTGGAAGTCGTCTTGCCCGAAGGGCGAACCGTTCAGCTTGGCGGAGCGGCAGCGAGTTCTGCGGGATACGATCTCACGGGATTCTTTGTAGGATCGGAAGGAACGCTCGGCATTGCCACGGCGATCACAGTGAAGATCACTCGCCTGCCGGAATCCGTAGCGACGCTTCTCGCGATTTATGACGACGTGCAGGCCGCCGGCAACACCGTTGTTGCACTTACCTCAGCTGGAATTACTCCGGCAGCCATCGAGATGCTCGATGGATGGACGCTTCGTGCAGTCGAAGCATCGGTTCACGCGGGCTATCCGATCGACTCGGCTGCGGTGTTGCTCATCGAGTTGGAGGGGTTGCGCGAAGCAGTCGAAGAGCAAGCCGAGCTCGTATCGCAGTTGTGCCGCAAGTGCAGCGCGCGTGAAGTTCGCCGCGCTCGGGATGAGAGTGAGCGCCAGTTGCTATGGAAGGGGCGCAAAACCGCATTCGGAGCGATCGGACGCATCTCTCCTTCGTACTACGTTCAGGACGGCGTCATCCCGCGCACACGTGTGCCAGAAACTCTGCGCAAGATCGATGAGATCAGCCGAAAGTACTCGCTCACGATTGGGAATATCTTTCATGCCGGCGATGGGAACCTGCACCCATTGATTCTGTTCGATGCTCGTGATGCCGATCAGACCCAGCGCACACTCGACGCTGGTCGAGAGATCCTCGAGTTCTGTATTGGCATTGGTGGATCCATTACCGGAGAACACGGAGTGGGAATGGAGAAGCAGGATCTCATGTGCACCCTTTTCAGCGATTCCGAATTGGAAGTGATGAGACGCTTGCGGAACTGCTTCAATCCAGACTCGCTGCTCAATCCGCAGAAGATGCTCCCCTCGCCGCGCACATGTAGGGAAGCGGTTTCTCCGGGCCATCCGAGCCTGGATGGTCCATCTGTTCACTCAGAGGTCACCTTGCAGTGACTCATGGCGTAACCATGCAAGTCGGGATGCATTCCCGCTTCGAAACTCTCCTGGGTTCGAACCGAATCCTTGCTGAGCCGACCGTTCTCGAACGATACGCGATCGAAGGCATATCTCCGCGAGTCGTGTTGCAGCCCGAGAACGCAGAAGAGATTAGCGCCATTCTGCGTGTCTGTAACGAGCAGCAATGGACAGTTGTACCGTTCGGATCGGGCACGCACCAGGAAGTCGGTCGAGTGCCGGAGGCCGTCGATGTTGTGCTGTCGACCGAAAAGCTAAACAAGGTTGAAGCCTACGATCCCGGCGATCTGACGATCTCCTTGGAAGCTGGTGTGCGTGTCGCTAATGCCGTCGCCGCATGTACGGAGTATCAGCAGCTCTTGCCGATCGAGGGGGAAGGAGGCACGATCGGCGGTGCTTTAGCGCTGGCGCAGAGCGGGCCTTTGCGAGTCGGTTTCGGCGGTCTTCGCGACTTTTGTATCGGGATTTCCTTTGTCACCGGAGACGGCGTCAGCGGTCGGGGCGGAGGACGCGTCGTAAAGAATGTTGCCGGCTACGATTTGATGAAGCTGTTTATCGGCAGCTACGGCAGCTTGGGAGTAATAACGTCTGCCAACTTCAAGGTCTTTCCCATGCCGCGACAGACCATCACGCTGATTTGTGAATTTAGGCTGCTGGCAGATGCGATACGCCTTCGTGATGTCCTATTAACTTCACCGCTCTCTGCGCTCGCCTGCGAAATCATAAGTCCCGCAGCAACAGAATATCTGCGCGACTGGGAACCTCGCGATCCAGATCATTGGGCACCTGAGACTCCGAAGTCCTCTAGCGACACACCTTGGAAACTGGCGCTTCGGTTTGCCGGAAGCGATCGCGTACTTCAGCGCGTTCGTCGTGAGCTGAGTTCCTCGATCTCCTCCGACTTAAACGGAGAGGAAGAGACGGAACTCTGGCGACAGATTGGCATGTTCGAGAACCGGCTTGTGGCCCGTCACAGGAACGCGATGATCCTTCACCTCGAAGCACCGATTGCTCAATCACAAACTGCTCTCGAAGCTGCTCAGGCTGCTGCCATGGATTACAACTTCGTTGCTGCCGTCATCGGGCGCGCGACGATCAGCTCATTCGTGATTGGTTTTCTTCCGCTTGCAGTGGATCCTCCCGGCGTCATGCAGTACGCTGCAGCTGCCTCAGATTTTCGGTCGCGGCTTTCGAGAAGCGCATCAGCTGTCGCGGTGCGATGTCCGCGCGAGGCCAAACAGCACTTCGATATCTGGGGTTCTACTCCTACCGATTTGGAGCTTATGCAAAAAATAAAGCGAGCCCTTGATCCGGGAGGCATACTGAATCGAGGTCGATTCCTAGTCGGATGAATTCGAACACACAGACTGCGACGAGTGAACTTCACGGACACTCCTTGCAAATGGGCGAATCGAATTTTCAGGGACCAGATCGCCCAACATGGGATCTCTACGCGACGTGTGTACACTGCGGGCTCTGCCTGAATCACTGTCCAACTTACCGCGTGCTCGGAATGGAGATGGACTCGCCCCGCGGTCGCATTTATCAGGTGTTGCAAGTTGACTCAGGTCGCCTGCCGATTGGCGATTCTTTCGTAACTCACATTGACCGCTGCCTTGACTGCCGCGCCTGCGAAACTGCCTGTCCCTCTGGCGTCCAGTACGGACACATCGTTGAGCGCGCACGTGCGCAGATCGAGCAGCATTATCGACGTCCGTGGCTAATGAGAATTGCTCGCGGTTTCTTTTATCGGCGCGTACTCGGCAATCCGCGACGACTAGCTCTTCTCGCACGATTACTGCGTTTTTATCAGCAGTTGGGGCTACAGAGCATTGTTCGCTCATCTGGACTTTTGAAGCTGATAGGAGTTGCGGAGCTCGAGCAACTTCAGCCCAAGATCGACGATCATTTTTTCTTTGACCAGATCGGGAAAGTATTTCCTGCTGAAGGCGAGCGGCGCGCGCGAGTCGCCCTGCATGCTGGCTGTATTGCCAGTGTTGCCTTTTCGGAACTCAATCACGCGACCATCCGCGTGCTCAACAAAAACGGGGTTGAAGTCTGGGTGCCTCAGGGACAGAATTGTTGCGGCGCGCTCCAGGCTCATGCCGGCTACCGAACCGAAGCGCGAAAGCTTGCGCGCCAAAACATCGCCGCCATGCTCGATGACCGGTTTGACGCTATCGTTACCAATGCTGCCGGCTGCGGATCTACATTGAAGGAATATGGCGATCTTCTGCGAGAAGATGTCGAGAGCGTAGCTGCGGAAAAGTTCTCTGCCAAGGTGAAGGACGTCACCGAATTTCTGCAACAGCTTGGCTTGCGACAGCCGGCTAAGAAAGAAGAGATTCGAGCTACCTACCAGGACCCCTGCCACCTGGCTCATGGACAGAAGGTTCGCAGTGCTCCGCGAGAGCTATTGCGTGAGGTCGGACTGCGGCTCGAAGAGATGCCGCATCCCGATCAATGCTGCGGAAGCGCGGGCAGCTATAACGTGACTCAAAATGAATTGTCGATGAAGATCCTCGACGAAAAGATGAAGGATATTGCTTGCACGTCAGCGGACTTGGTTGTTACTGCGAATGTTGGATGTATGCTGCAGCTGCGAGCTGGAATGATGCGCGCCGGGCGGAACATTCCGGTAAAACATGTAATCGAGGTACTGGATTCGTGCTATCAATCCTTGTAAGCATGCTCGGAATCCGGTTTTGGTCTACTTCGCGATTAACGTTTCAAGGGTTTCGGCACTGTGGAACGCATCTTTCTGATTTCTCAGCTCGTCTAACTATTGAGGCTGAATGCTGAATATCACGATCCGGCGCAAGGCAAAGCAGTTTGGGCAGCTAGTTCGAACATCGGCAGTCACCCCAAGAACCGGGCGCTCGCATAAACCGCATCTCGTCAGCGAGCGGGAATTAGGGATCACCTTTATTGGCCACAGCAGTTTCCTGATCCAGATTGCTGGACGCAATATCGCGATCGACCCCAACTTTGCGCGATGGCTGTTTGTATTGAAGCGTCAGCGGCGTCCCGGCGTGCGTCTTCGGGATCTTCCGCCAATCGATTACGTGCTCGTAAGTCACGCGCACTTTGATCACCTGCATCGGCCTTCGTTGCGTGCCATCGCCCGGCTCACGCGCTGGCGCTGCGGACGGGCTCCTCAGATCATCGTTCCACGAAATGTTGGAGATATCGTGGCGCGCCTGGGATTTAATCGCGTTCACGAGCTCGAATGGTGGGAGCACTTTCGCGACGGCAGCTTGAGTATCACGCATACACCCGCTCAGCATTGGGGTGCCCGGATGCTGCGGGACTTCCATCGTGGTTTCGGAGGCTATGTCGTACGTTCACAGACGCATTCGGTCTATCACGCCGGAGACACAGCGTACTTTGCTGGCTTCCGCGAGATCGGGAAACGATTGCATCCCGAATTGGCACTGTTGCCTATTGGCGCCTATCATCCGGAGCACTTTCGCAATGTCCACACAAGTCCTGAAGACGCATTGCAAGGATTTCTAGATCTCGGCTCGCGAACAATGATTCCAATGCACTACGGAACGTTCCGTCTTTCGTATGAACCGATCGAGGAACCAGTACAACGCCTGCGTACCGCTGCTGAAGCAGCTGGAGTCAGCGATCGTGTGCTAGTGCTTGAAGAAGGTAAGACCAGGATTTTCAAGTAATGTGATCCAGAGCTCTCGCCGGGCGTTCTCGGTTAAGGGAGCCTAGTAGGCAAGAAGAATCCGAAGATCTCTTACATTATTCCCTGTTGGACCCGTGACAATGGCATCGCCGAGTTTCTTGAAAAGCGGGAACGAATCGAAGCTATTGAAGGCTCGTTCCAGATTCACTGCTGCCTGACTTGCCCTCGTAACTGTTGTTCCATCTACAACGGCTCCAGCGGCCGGACTATTTCCATCGATTCCATCGGTGCCCGCGCTGAAAACAGCAATTTTCTCGCCCGCAATTTGCTGAGCACAGTGCAAGACAAAGTGAAGATTCCGCCCGCCGACGCCTCCCGTGTTGGGAACCTTCACTGTAATCTCCCCCGCTGAAACCAACGCCACCCGCTTATCCTTCTCCCGCAGCGCCCGAAGTCTGAGCAGCAAGTGTTCTGCAGCACGATCGAAAGGCCAGTCGTCGGGAGTGTTATCTATCTCAACGGGGAAGGCATGTTCCGTCAGCAGCGCCGCTGCTGCCTGCGCGGCGGAAGCACTCGACAAAATTGGCCACCAGCGAGAGTTCGCGAATATCGGATCGTCTGCTTTCGGCGTTTCCTCCAGTGCATGCTCATCAATGATCCTGCGCACGCTTTCGGGCAACTTGGCGGGCAGCTCGTATGCTTCAGCGATGCGATAGCAATCGGCCTCTGTGCTCGAATCCGGCATCGTTGGACCGGACGCCAATGCATCGAGCGAATGTTCAGGAACGTCGCTCACCATGATGCTCAGCTGGCGCGCAGGAAAAGTGGCCTGTGCCAGCCTTCCGCCCTTAATCGCAGACAGGTGTTTGCGAATCGTGTTGATCTCGCCGATTGTTGCCCCGGAATGCACGAGTGCGCGATAAGTCTCAACCAGATCGTCGAGTGAAATTTCTTCGTCGCAAGGGACCTCGACCATTGCCGACGCGCCGCCACTAATCAGGTAGATCACGAGTGAGTGTTCGCTGAGTGGCGAAACCGCCTTAAGGATAGCTTTTGCTCCCGAAATGGATTCGTCATTTGGCAAGGGATGTCCGCTAGTGAAATATCGAAACCCAGGCTGATGCGAGTCGTTCGCCACCGAGCAGACGATTCCTTGCAACGTCGGCCCTGTCTGGGCGACGAGTGATTCCAGCATCGCGTGCGCTGCCTTGCCTATGGCGATCACCAGCACGCGTTCGAATGAACTGAGATCATAGAGATCCTGCTCGACGCGCAATACGCCTCGCGAATATTCGATTTTTTGGCTAAACACCCGAGGAATGCTGATCTGCTGCAGCGTGTCTAGAAAGATCTGACGCAGGAGTTCCCGCATTCTTTCTGGACTGACCTCCGCGCCGAGCTCCATATTGGGATTAAGCGCGAGGCTGCAAGCTTAGGGCAGGGAAGTGGCGAGGCAGCCACTCGGTGATCGCCTCGCGCATGATCGGAAGCTTGCCTTCGAAGAAGTGATCCGCGCCTTCAACCAGCACGAACTCTTTTGGTTCAGCTGCGAGCTTGAATATCTCACGCAAATTCTCAGCCGGAGCGAACTGATCGTGGTCGCCGCTGATCATCAGTTTCGGCTTGGTGCACGTTGAGAGATACGAATAGGTATAGAGGCGTTCCTGAACACTGAGCGGTGTGCCGAGCGCAATCAGACCGGGAACCCGCGGATCCGGACAGCAAGCTTTCAGTCCGGTTGCAGCGCCAAACGAAAATCCGGCAAAGATAATAGGCATGTTGTATTCGCGCTCCAGCCAATCGAGAGCGGCATGGATGTCATCACGTTCGCCTCGTCCATGATCGTGGGTTCCTTCGCTCAGTCCCGTGCCCCGGAAGTTAAAGCGTAGAACCGGCAATCCGAAGCTATGCAGCGCCTTGGCAGCGTGATACACGACTTTGTTGTGCATTGTGCCGCCATGCACAGGGTGAGGATGACAAACCAACGCAGCGTACGGCGCACCCGGCTCTCCAGCATTCAGGACCGCTTCCAGGCGGCCGGCAGGCCCGGAAAGAAATATGGATTGAATTGCACTCGGCACTTGCTCTCGGACCTCGGTGACTAACTGTCCCTGGCGTTATTTACGCTGCGTTCGATTCTACGCGACGTGTTCCGATATGCTGTCAGGATGGACGCAGCGCGGCTCACACGCGAGCTTATCGACATCGAATCCATCACCGGCAATGAAGCTGAAGTTGGCGACTATCTCCACAACCATCTATCCAAGCTTGGATATCGCACCGAGAAGATGCCGGTCGAAGGCGCTCGCCATAACATCTACGCAACGCTCGACACAAAGCCCGATCTGGTTTTCTCAACGCATATGGACACGGTCCCGCCGTTTATTTCGTCTTCCGAAGACGGCGAGAAGATCTACGGTCGTGGTTCCTGCGATGCCAAGGGAATTATCGCTGCACAGATTGCGGCTGCTGAAACGTTGCGTCGTAAGACTTCCAAAATCGGCTTGCTCTTTCTGGTAGGAGAAGAGCGCGACAGTCAGGGTGCGAAGGAAGCGAACCGTCATGCTCCCGGTTCGCAATTTCTGATTAATGGTGAGCCAACTGAGAACAAGATCGGGCGCGCTTCGAAGGGAACATTGCGAGTGCAGCTCACTGCAAAGGGTCGCATGGCGCACTCTGCATACCCGCATCTGGGAGAATCCGCAATAGAGAAACTGGTGGAAGCGCTGCATCGGCTATTAAGAATGCCACTCCCCAACAATCCCGAAATCGGTCCGGCCACACTGAATGTGGGATCGATCGAAGGCGGCCGCGCGCCAAACGTAATTCCCGATTTTGCACAAGCGCAGTTGCTGTACCGGCTTGTCGGCCCGACAGACCAGCTCCGAAACGACATCCAGGCTGCGGTCGACGGTCTTGCCATCGCGGAATTTGCGCTTGAAATTCCCTACCTGAAGCTCCGTACAGTCGACGGCATTCCCGAAATGATCGCCGCGTTTACTACCGATATTCCGGCGCTCACGAACTGGGGTGAGCCCGTGCTGCTCGGGCCAGGATCGATTCACGTTGCGCATACCGATGGGGAATTTATCTCAAAGCGCGAACTGAGCGAAGCGGTTGGACTATATGTTTCAGTAGCAGAAAAGCTGCTCGCCTCTTAGGAACTTCCACACACCAAGGGCTTTGTAGAGACACAGCATGCGGTAGTGATACTGCCCAATGCGCTAGACTGAAAGCTTATGTCTGAGTCGAAGAACTCTCTAGAGCGTGCCTCTTCTTCGTATCTGCGCTCCGCGATGCATCAGCCTGTGGAGTGGCACGAGTGGAGCGCCGATGCTTTCGACAAGGCTCAGCGCGAGAACAAACCAGTGTTGCTCGACGTAGGCGCGGTCTGGTGTCACTGGTGCCATGTGATGGATCGCGAGTCTTACGAAAATCCTGAGATCGCGAGGGTCATCAACGACAACTACGTTGCGGTTAAGGTCGACCGCGACGAACGTCCCGATGTGGATAGCCGTTACCAGGCCGCGGTTCAGGCGATGAGTGGACAAGGCGGCTGGCCTCTCACGGCCTTCCTTACTCCAGACGGACGGCCATTCTTTGGCGGCACATACTTTCCGCCCGAGGATCATTACGGGCGTCCTGGATTCAAACGTGTCTTGCAGACTCTCGCTGCTGCATATCGCGAAAAGCACAGCGACGTCATGGAATCCGCCGAACACGTGATGAGCGCCATCGATCACGCCGAGTCATTCGCTGGACGCTCCGGCGAGATCTCCGCCGCGTTAGTGGACAACATGGTGAAGTCGGCGATTCAAAGCTTCGATCCGCATCACGGCGGATTCGGATCAGCACCAAAATTCCCTCATCCCTCGATACTCGATCTGTTGATTGACTACTGCGGCCGCACCGGCGACGAGCAAGCATTGAATGTAGTCACCACAACCCTGGATCGGATGGCGCAAGGCGGCGTCTACGACCAGCTCGCAGGAGGATTTCATCGTTATTCGGTCGATGAACGTTGGGTGGTGCCGCACTTCGAGAAGATGTCATACGACAACTCGGAGCTGCTGAAGAACTACGTACACGCCTATCAGCTCACTGGGAACCATTTCTACGCGTATGTTGGTCGCGACATCATTCGCTGGATGGATGATTGGCTCAGTGATCGCGAACGCGGCGGATTCTACGCGTCCCAGGATGCTGATATTGATTTACACGATGATGGCGATTACTTCACGTGGTCGCTTGCTGAAGCGAGGCAAGTCTTGACTGCCGATGAACTCGGCGCCATAGCGCCGCTGTACGACATTGGTGAAGTCGGCGAGATGCATCATCGTCCCGAGAAAAATGTTTTGCACGTTCGCGCAACTCCGGAACAGCTTGCGACGCGGCTGAAGCGTAGCCTCAATGAAATCCAAGATCTCATTCAGTCGGCGAAAGAAAAAATGCTAAAGGCTCGGCTGGCTCGACCGACCCCTTATGTCGATAAGACGGTCTACGTGAGCTGGAACGCTCTCTGTATCTCCGCCTACCTCGAGGCGGCAAAGGTGCTTGAATTGTCAGACGCGGAGCACTTCGCGTTACGCTCGCTCGATCGGGTGCTCTCGGAAGGGTGGTCCACAGAGAGTGGACTTAAGCACGTAATCGCATACTCCGATTCTGCCGCACAGCATCGAGACGTTACCGGATTACTCGACGACTACGCTTTCACCGTGATTGCTTGTCTTGATGCCTACGAAGTCACGACTGACCTCAGTTATTACCGGTTCGCCGAGAAGATCGCGGCAAGAATGATTGAGAACTTTCATGACGAAACCGGCGGCGGGTTCTTCGATACTTCACGGCGTGCATGGCAGAGTAATCTCGGCGCGCTCTCTGCCCAGCGAAAGCCGCTGCAGGATTCCCCGACTCCGGCAGGCAATCCCGCGGCCGCGATTGCGCTGTCGCGTCTGCACGCGTATTCCGGCGACAGCAAGCATCGCGACATCGCGGAATCGACGTTAGAAGCCTTCGCCGGAATCGCCGGTCACTTTGGAATTTTTGGTGCGACTTACGGGATCGCCGTTGCCCTGTACTCGCGTCCGCATACGCAAGCCGTGATCGTGGGCAAAGATGAAAACGCGGACCAGCTCTATCGTGCCGCGCTGTCGCCGTTCAGCATCTCAACCTGCGTGCTGCAGTTCGATCGCGACCACGTTGTCGAAAAAAATCTTCCGCCGACACTGGCGCAGACCATCCCGGACCTTCCACCACTAAAGCACAACAAGAGTTTCGCGCTGCTATGTTCCGGATTCACGTGTCAGCCGCCAATTGAGTCGGCAAGCGTGATCAAACAGCATTTGCGCGATAAGGAACCGGCTTCTTCCGCTAGAAAGATCTCTTAACTTCCAGGAGCAATCATGCGAATTGCATTTCTCGGATTGGGAATCATGGGCAAGCCCATGGCTCAAAATCTCGTCAAAGCCGGTCATGAACTGAAAGTTTGGAATCGCAGCCCCGGCAAATCTGTTGACGGAGCGCATTCCGCTACGACTCCGAAAGAAGCGGCCAAAGATGCTGAGATTGTCTGGCTCTGCGTCTCCGACACGAAGGCTGTGGAAGAAGTGCTGCTAGGCAGAAACGGCGTGATTGAGTCGCTGAAACCGGGCACAATCGTCGTCGATTCCAGCACCATCTTGCCCGATGCCAGTCTTAAGCTTGCCGAAAAGGTGAGGGCAAAAGGCGGCGATTTTGTGGACGCTCCAGTCACTGGTTCCAAAGTGGGAGCGGAGAGTGGTCAGCTTATCTTCATCGTTGGGGCTCGCGAGGAGACATTCGAGAAGTTGCAACCGCTGTTCACCGTAATGGGTAAGAGCGCTGTGCGTGTCGGTGCGAACGGCAAGGGCCTAGCAGCCAAGCTCTCGATGAACCTGATGATCGCGCTTACCTACGAGGGATTTGCAGAAGCGTTGGTTTTAGCCAAGAAACAGGGCGTAGATTTGAAGCCGCTACTGAGCCTGATCAATCAGTCGATGGTCAAATCCGGCGTAGTGGACTACAAAGCCCCGTTTGTAATGGCCCGAGACTTCTCCGCCAATTTCCCCATGCGGCTCATGCACAAAGATATTCACCTGATGCTGGAGGCAGCCCGGCAAAACGGCGTGAAGCTTCCGGGACTCGAAACAGTCGACAAGGTCTACGAGTCTTCGACGCGCGAGGGCAATGCCAACCTGGATTATGCGGCTACTTTGATCACGCTTGAGAAGGCTGCGGGTGTGAGTTGAGGCTGACGAAAAGCATCTCGAGCGTCTGGCTGCATGGTAGAGACGCAAGATGCTGCGTCTCTACTGGAACGGCATTTCTTGAATGATCACGGCTCCTGAGAGCAACTGTCCCAAACACCCTGGGACGCTGAGACACTGGGACAGTAGTCAGTGCTACACTTAAGTAGCTAATAATCAGCGACTTACGGCAGGATGTGAGCCTGGGACAAATGCGTGAAAGTCTGCCTCTGTCCCAACCCCAAAACGGCGCGCGGAAGCCGAGCAAATCAGGGTAGCGTCTTAGAAAACCCGCTCAGCGGGCAGGTGCAACTTCATGATGTGCCCCCGCGCCGTTATGAAGGTCCACCCACATGTCCATAACGCGTTGTCTTAACTCGGTGGTCAGGGTCTCGTAGGCCTTCTCCGAAGCTGCTGCGATTGCGGGTGGCTCGATGGGTGAGCCGATGCGAATTTGCAGCGTCTGAAAGAGCCTGATTCCTTTTCCGCGCCCCCATGCTTTTTCGAAGCCGTCGATCGCTACCGGCACGATCGGAACTTGCACGTGGGTGGCGAGAATCGCAGCGCCTTTCTTGAAAGTTCTGGGCTCGCCGGTGATGCTGCGTTCGCCTTCGGGATAGAGCGCTAGAGCCTCGCCGTGCCGGAGTCCATAAGCTCCGGCGCGCATGGCTGGGACCAGGTTCGCGTCAGGATCGATTGGTACCAGCTTCATCGAGCGGGCGATGTGACGGCGGATTCCCGTTCCAAAGATCTCGCTGGTACCAACGTAGAACATCTTGCAGAAGATCCGAAATGGGAAATAACTCATGATCATAGGCGCGTCCATGAAGCTCTGATGATTCGGCGAAAGGATGAAAGGCCGGTCTTGAGGAATGTTTTCCAAGCCGCTGATCTGGATTCTGTAGAGCACCTGGCATAACCAGCGGGCGAGTCGCGCAGCAACAAACCAGAACACCGTGAAGAACCGGGCCGGTGCAAGCGTTTCGATTACTTCCTGATCAGTTGTCTCCGTGGCGAAAACAGATTCCCAGCCGCTACGCTTCGTTGCCGTTCCCGACGTATCACGGTGTTTGAGCAGCATGTCCACCAGCTCGCGAACGGAATAAACGTTTGCCAGCTCTGCATCCTCAGGACGGGAATTCAGTGCGCCTTCGAGTGCGACTACGAGTTCCACGCGCTCCATCGAGTCGAGGCCGAGATCGAGTTCCAGATTGTCATCGGGATGGATTTCGCCTTGCTTCTCGCTCGCCGAGCGGATGACGGCCATTGCCTGCTGCACATCCTGAGCGGAAAGCCACAATCGATCATCGTCGCTGAACTTTCGCTCGGCGGACAGCGACTGTGCCTCATCTTCACCCTTCTCGTTTTGCAGGACGCGCTGCCTAATCTGAAAACGTTTCAGTTTGCGCGTGGTGGTGCGCGGCAGATCCTCCTGCCAGATGTCGTAGCTGAGAATCCGTTTGGTGCTCGGAAGTTGTGCTGAGAGCCCTTCAACGTCGAAGCGAATCACTTCGCGGGCATTCACGATTTTGCGCTGGCGCAGCACATCAAAGTTGGGAACGATGACTGCGTGCAAACGCTCGGCCAGAGGCTCACCGGGACGGCTTTCGAGGCCCATTACGCCGATATCCTTGATCAACGGCGATTGCAGGTAGTGGGCTTCGATCTCCTCGGGATAAATGTTTTTGCCATTGCTTAGAACGATGACATCTTTGCTTCGTCCGGTGACAAAGAGATTGCCGCGAGCATCGAGATAGCCGAGGTCGCCGGTGTGCAACCACCCGTCTTTTAGGATTTCGGCTGTGGCATCAGAACGGTTGTAGTAGCCCTTCATTACGATTGGTCCACGGATGACGATTTCGCCGGCGCCGTCTTGCGCGTGCTGCTCGCTGTGCTCGATGCGAACTTCGTTCCCGGGAAGCGGCTTGCCCACGGAGCCGAGGACATTGTCCCCCGGTGGGGTCAGAAACGCGCCACCACTGGTCTCGGTGAGTCCATAGGCTTGGAGGACGCTGAAGCCCATGTCTTCCAGGTCGCGCCCGATCTTGGGATCGAAACGGGAACCGCCGGTCACAAAGTGGCGCATCTTCGTTCCCAGCTGGCGATGGACTTTGGCGAAAAATATCTTTCCCAGATTGAGACCAATACCGTTTCCTGCATGAGCCAGCGCCAGCAAACCTCGAAAGCCCGCGCGAGCCGTTCCTCCACGACTCTCGACTTCCTTGGTCACCCGCTCGTGAATCAGGTAGAAGAACTGCGGGACGCAAGCGAAGAGCGTAATTCCGAGCTCCTGCAATGCACGGAGCAGCTCGGTCGTGTTCAAGCTCTCCAGATAGACCACACGTGCGCCGATCGAGAGTGGCAGCAAAAGATTTGCCATTTGTGCGAGCGCGTGGAAGAGCGGCAGCACGCCTAGCAATGCGTCGTCTGGCGTCACTCGAATGGTCTTG
>Ga0126384_10001248_pt1 | contig 15055 bp, 19 predicted proteins | sample PanSoiMetPlot_36_FD_92543 | JGI IMG/M metagenome (GOLD analysis project Ga0126384, IMG submission 92543) | Tropical forest soil microbial communities from Panama - MetaG Plot_36 | ecosystem: Environmental > Terrestrial > Soil > Tropical forest > Bulk soil | place: Panama | collected 2016-02-17 | reverse complement strand
AGCCCGTATGAGAGCGTCCAGGTGCAGGGCACCGCGTCCATCGAGGACGACCCGGACGGCGTGCTCGTCGATGAGCTGTCGCACAAGTACACGGGCGGGCCGTACCCCAGCGGCAAAGGCGGCATCGGGTTCTCCGGGCCGAACCCGCAATGGGTCATCGTGCGACTCACGGCCGACAAGGTCGCCACCAGCTGGCCGAGCTCATAGGCCCTCGGCTCGCCCTCCTCGTCTTCGCCGCTCTTGCTGCGGTCCGGATCGCCTTTGGTCTCATCCTCATCTCGACGGCGCGATGACATACCCGCCTCATTCAAGCTTGAAAAAGCTATGCCTGGTATATTGCCCGTTAAAACACGCCGACGTTCATTTCAAATGGAGTCTTTCAATATAAAAGTCCGCGACCTAATGCCAAGAGTTCATCCACAATTGAATCTTCATCGCCTTACACCTCAGTCGAACCTGAAAGAGTAGAAAGAACTATCTATATCACCCGCACTGGTGCAAAGTACCATCGCGGCGATTGTCGATATCTGAGTCAAGCCAGAATTCCTGTCAACTTGAGTTTAGCAATCGAGCGAGGCTACGAGCCTTGCAAAGTATGTAGACCTTAACTTCATCCGAGAAGTGAAAACAGAAGCCTAAGAGCGGACGTGGAGGACAGTAGCTGTTACACAATGGCCCCACGAGTCACAAGTCGTAACCTTTTCATCGAAGCAACACTTCAATAAAAGGCTTTCTTTCAACTGGCGACGAGTTGGCGCAGCGTGTGGCGCGAAATGGACTTCGACAATTTGGCCGCCTCTGCTGCGTGCTGACAGATCCGATACGCGGTGGCGTTGTCGATGGGGCGACTTGGGTTCTGCCCCGGGAACAGCCAGTGTTTGGGATGATAAGCTTTCCAATACTCACGCAACAAAGTCAGCAGATGAGGCGACAGCATTACGAAGCGATCCTTGCGCCATTTGCCTTGTCGCACCTGGATTATCATTCTGCTGCTGTCAATGTCGCTGACCACCAGATTGGTCACTTCCGAAACCCGAAGCCCGGTGGCGTAGATTGTCGTCAGAAGAGTCCGATGTTTGAAATTCCTGGTTGCCTGCAATAACGAAGCAACCTCCGTTTGGCTCAACACCACCGGCAGTCGTTTCTCGAATCTCGGATAAGGAATCTCTTCGATCATCTCCTTACAACCCAGAGTGGTGTTATAGAGAAAGCGAAGCGCACACACCGTCTGGTTGAACACCGCCCAGGAACACTGCTTCTGTTTCACAAGGTAAAGTTGGTATTCACGAATTTGAGGCGGCCCCAGCTCGTCCGGCGATTTACCAAAATGTCGAGCGAAATTAGAGACGCATCGGAGATATGCTTTGATGGTTCTGTCGGAATAGTTCCGCAGGTGCAGATCATCCATCATCCTCTGTCGCAATGGGGTCATAACCATAACTAACTCCTCTCCAGGTAAAGGTGATTCGCGGCAACAATTCGAGGCGCTGTTACCGTTGAGGCGACCTTTCTAAGCGGTTGGAGTTAGTTGCTCAAGCGGAATGCTACGATGAATGGCAAGGAAACTGAGTTGGGACAAAAGGGAATATGAGAAATCGATGTTCTACCGCGCAGCGGTTTAGTTCAAGAGTGATAATCGTGCATTTGAGGCTATTCTGCGACAATTACTAGGTGCACAAAATGCTTACTCAAACCAAACTGGAGCCGTCCACGCTTTAAAGTTTTTATTCGTCCCGCTTTTACTCGTCACCCTGGCGAAGTAATACCCTTTACCGGCAAAAGGCTTATGCGTAAACTTTGCGCTTGCATTGTCGTGTATTAACTGAGTGGCTACTACGCTTGCCTTTTGTCCTTTCGGTCCCCTGTCGTAGAAGAGCTCGATCAGGTATGTCGAAGGAAATTCATCGGCGTCTTCGACTTTCACTTCAATTGTCGCTGATTCTCCCGATGACAGCTTGTTCAATCTGCTGCCCATCACCTCACCATTTACGGTGAAGGTGACCTTCAAATCGTTGTCCTGGGATGCGTTGACCCTGTGCAGCTCGATAGCTGTGAAGAGCTCCTTGCGGCTCAGCGCCGGCCCCAGGATCACGGTTCTCCATTCGTTCATCGACCCCGATTCCCAGGTTCTCTTTTATTCTAGAAATTATGCAGGACTACTCACCTGAAGCTTACCAACTTCGGACGGCTCGTAGGCTTGAGATTGCGTGATAATTAACCGATGCTTTTGAAGTCAGAGTATAATCGTGCCTAGAAAAGTATGGGTAATGGGCGGGCCCGTCGTTGACAGATTCTGCTGGAGGCTTGCGTACATGGCAAATCGCCTTTTGGCAATCGGACTTGGTGTCGCCCTCTTTGGTTCATCCGGCGGCCCGGTTACGCCGGGCGTTAGACGGCGGTGACCATCACAAGGGTGCAGAGCGCAGGAGGTAGGATAATGACAGGGAACAAAGCCCTGCAATATCTGAATGTCCTAGCTGTATTCCTACTTCTATTACCGGTCTACTCAACGGCCTCTTCACAGTCTGAGAACAAGCAAGCTACTGTCACTCAGATAGTTCTTCTCGGACAGGGAATTTTGCGCCAACCTCGGACAGATCTGGCCCCTGCACTGCTATTGTAGTCAACGATACCCCCTACCTGATTGATTTAGGGCCGGGTGTCGTTCGGCGCGCTGTGGCTGCCTATCAAAAAGGAGTGAAGGCGCTCCACTCCTCTAATCTCAAAACGGCTTTCATTACGCATCTTCATTCAGATCACACGGTGGGCTATCCCGATTTCATCTTCACTCCCTGGGTCGTCGGCAGAACAGGCCCGCTTGAGGTTTATGGTCCGAAAGGGATCAAAGCGATGACCGAGCATATACTTGAGGCATGGAAAGAGGATATATGGATTCGCACACATGGAGGAGAGCGAAATCTTCCCGAATGGAATGACACAGGATATAAAGTCAACGCGCATGAGATTGACCCTGGGGTCGTGTATAAGGACAAGAACGTTACTGTCAAAGCGTTTCTTGTTCGGCATGGTGAATGGCCTCAGGCGTTCGGCTACCGCTTCGAGACACCGGATCGAACCATCGTCATATCCGGTGACACAACTCCGAGCCAAAGTATAATTGACAACTGTAACGGATGTGACGTACTTATACACGAAGTTTACACGCAAGCCGGATACACTAAAGCGTCGCCAGAGCGGCAGCAGCTTCGTTTGAGTTACCACACCTCGTCGAAGCAATTGGCAGAGATTGCGAGTAAAGCAAAGCCAAATCTTCACGTCTATCACTTCGTGCAGCTCTGCCTTGAGCTGAATCTTCCAGCCCAACGTTGGAAACATCGGAATTACATCCGATGCCTCAATCGACGGATCGTTCTCTTTGATCATAAGCCAGCTTGGCCGACTAACCTGCTATAATGCATATATCACAGATTACCAAGCCCATCAGGGAGAGCGGAAAAGAAAAACCAGAAGCAAGCCTTTTGACCTTGCTGACTGTCAGCGCACAACCTCGCTACGCCCTTTTACGTCCAACCGCGGAGTCTAGGGACTAGCCACCGCAAGACCATCATATTGGTCATAGCAATTGTAATTGCTATCTCGGATAGTCACGAGAACTACCTCGAGGCTCATCAGCCAGCATCTCCCATTGTGGTCACCCGATTGTAGCCTTTACGTGCAGGCGGCAACCAGTTGGGCCGCTTGGCGTGGCTGGAAGATCGGATCATACTGTGTCAATGGAATCTCAACGCGAACTGCCAAGCGACGTGGCCGGTGTCCGCATCCGCGATGCCCAGCCCGATGACCGAGACTTCATCCTCGGGCTGGTACTCGAGCTACTCGCATTCGACTCGCCGCGTACTTTAAACACTACTGCTTCTGCCAAGTTTCAGTCCATTTCGATATTTCCTCAGCATCGGGAGAGAAGTTGATTCTCTCTGCTGTGATTATCTTACCATCCTTAGACAGTTTCATTGTCCGACGATTATGCACCAGACCGAAAGATGCTTGTCGCTTTATCTCAAGTATCAAAGCCTCGCCTTCCCACTTCGCAATCAGCGTTGCGGGCAAGCCTTGAACTTCTTGCTTGTGTTCTTTTCCGTCAGTCATTACTCTGAGGTCAAGAATTCTTTTACCGGCGTTATCTTCAATATCATAAATCATGTGGATGCTTGGTTCCTGATGCTCTATTTTGAGTACCTCTCTAACTTGAGTAGACTGTAGCTTCCACACCCCGCTAAAGTTCGGTTTCGCTTGGCTTAACACCAGAGGCGAGACAGCCAGTGTCAACGCTGTAATCACAAGAATTCGTTTCATTGTTCCGTCTCCTTTGTTCAAGCAAGTGAGAGATTGCTCTGTCAATCCCGCTTTCATTGCTTCACTGCTCTCCGACGCCTAACTCATGATTACCTGGTTCCGAATAAACCCCGGCGATTGGAGCCTCCTTCCGAATAACACCGAACGTCGAGTTTCCGGCAAATAGTTGTATACCACAGTTTGCTGCTGTCCCCCCCCGTAATTCGCAGGTTTATGCCGATCAGAGCAAGGGTGCCGAGTCGGATGTCGTTGCATGTCGGTTCTATCTTGGAGATGCGTCCCGCTCAGATCGAAAGCGCTAGCTCTCGAGTAGTATAGTTGGATCGTCGTTCGTAATACTCATCAATGGACAAGGAAGCTGACTCAGAGATTTCACATTACCGGATTATTTCTAGTCTCGGCTCGTGCGGGATGGGTGAGGTCTACCTCGCGCAGGACACAAAGCTGGACCGCAAAGTCGCCCTGAAGATCTTGCCTTCCGAAGTTGCTGCGAATCAAGATCGAGAACCTCTTTGAAGTCGCTAACTAATTTAGCTGGTTGTCAAAACTTTAGGTCCGCAACCCAACGAACGACCCAGTTTTAGCGATAATAAACGGACTCTGGGCACGACTCGGACACCACTGAATACAAGAGCACGTCGCCCTTTTTTGGACCCCAAAAGCGATTGGGGATAGATGCTCATTTGAGAGTCTCCTCAAGCGAGTCACGCCACCGCCGTTTATTTCTTTGGCACCGCATGAAGCCACACGCCACCCGACGAGGAAGTTCGGAACAGGGAAATTCCTGGGCGGAAAAGGCCATTAAGAATGGCTAGCCTTACTCTCGGCCAAAAAATCGCTTTTCGGATCACTAAATATTGCGGTCAATGGGCTTGGAGTCGCGACCGCCATCCAAGAAATCGGCTGGTATCTCGGCCATCCTCATGCGTCGAGGCGATCAGCTTCACTCGCTTGCACAGGCCGTGGCAGCACAGACGTTCTGTCAAGCTAATGGTGGGACGGCGCCGCCCGGTTACTTTGTCATTGGAGACGGCGCGATCATCGGACTCAAACAGTAGAGCGCGCAGACAGAATAACTCAACCGCTGGACCGTGGACTTCCGTTCCGCGGATAAGCCTGTATAATGTCCCCGCTGAAGGATGATCCTATTTCCTTCTACAGGAGCTACCGTTCAGGCGCACTGAGGCATCCCTTACACAGCGACGATTGATGGTTTCTCCAAGCATCTTGCATTACCGCATCCTCAGCAAGCTCGGCGCGGGCGGCATGGGTGAGGTCTACCTAGCCGAGGATATAAGGCTCCGCCGCAAAGTTGCTATAAAGCTCTTGCCTCAAGGCGTCGTCGCGGACGAGGAAGCCAAGCGCCGCTTCACGCGCGAAGCACAGGCCGCTTCCGCGCTCAATCATCCGCATATCATCACCATCTACGACATCGGCACGGATGGCTCCCGAGACTTCATCGCCATGGAGTACGTAGAAGGCGATAGCCTGCGCGGCTTGCTCTCACGAGAGCGCAGCGAGATCAGGCGGGCACTCGAACTGGTTGCCCAGGCTGCGTCGGCGCTGGCGGCGGCGCACGAGGCGGGCATCTTTCACCGCGACATCAAGCCTGAAAATCTGATGGTCACGCGGACCGCGCAAATCAAGATCCTGGATTTCGGCCTGGCCAAGCTGACTGAGAGGGAAACGCGTTCACTCATCGCCAGTGATTTGACGACCGCTACCGCTAAGGCTTTCGCCCACGCCGAAACCAAGCCGGGCACGATTCTTGGAACGGTGGCGTATATGTCGCCTGAGCAAGCCAAGGGGCAGGCCCTCGATCATCGCACGGACATCTTCTCGTTGGGTGTGGTGCTCTTTGAACTGCTCACCGGCCAACGGCCCTTTCAGGGCGAGTCTGGGATAGACATTCTGCACGCGGTCATTAACCGCGAGCCGCGCCCGGCCATTGAAGTCAATCCGCGTTTGCCTGTGGAGGTGATGGAGATTCTCGGTAAGGCGATGGCGAAAGAGGTGAGCGAGCGGTATCAGCACGCGGGCGATTTCGAGTTGGATTTGCGTCGGCTCAAGCGCGCCATCGAATCAAATTCGCTCGTCAGCGTTCAGGCGAAGCTTTCGCTCAGGCCGCAAACCTGGTGGGCCAATAAACGCGCCGTGCTGGCGTGGAGCTTTCTCGGCATACTCTTGGTGGTCGGGGGAATGGGCGCCGCGTGGATGCTGGGTCGCGCCACTGCTTCGCCGAAACACGATCTTTCGCTCGGAGTGGAGACGCTCACGCCGCTAACGGTAGATCCAGGCTATGACGGAGAGCCGACCTTTTCACCCGATGGCCAGACGATCTCTTACGTCTCGAATCGCACCGGCAACTTCGAGATCTTTCGCAAGCAGATTTCCGGCGGCGCCGAGATCAACTTGACCCAAAATGCGGCTGACGACGTCCAACCCGCATTCTCGCCCGACGGCACCCAGATCGCCTTCGTCTCGACGCGCGCCAGTTCATCACAACTCATCTATCGCAATGCCAACTATCCGCTGCTGGGTGGGGACATCTGGGTGATGCCGGCGCTCGGCGGCCTGGCCCGGCGGATTGCTGAATCCGGCAACTTCCCGTCGTGGTCGCCTGACGGATCGGCCCTGATCTACACGAGCGGCCCCCAGGGTAGCCAAAAGATTTTCAGCATTCCTGCCTCCGGTGGCGAAGCGCGCGAGATCCCCATCACATTCAAAACTGGTGATTCACCTTCTCGAAGTCTTTTTTACCCGAGCTACTCATCCGACGGGCGGTGGATTGTCTTTGAAGCGCAGCAAGGCGATCTGATCTACGTCGTGAGCGCAGACGGGGGCGAACCGCAACGCATCGTAAGAGGCAGACGCCCAGTCTGGAACGCCAACTCCACGGCAATCATCTATTCGAACGCTGAGCCGGGGAAGAACTTCTCTCTCTGGCGGGTGCCCTTTGCACTGGCTGAAGGGAAAGTTGAGGGCGAGCCGGGGCCACTGACCGTCAGTCGCGGGCGGGACACGCAGCCGGCAGTGTCGCGTGACGGAAAGCTCATCGCCTTCGCCGGGCAGGATGTGGAGTTCAATATCGAGAAGCTGCCCTTCGACGCCGAAACCGGCCGCCTGCTGGGCGGGTCTCAACCGATCACTCGTGGGCACAGTTTCAATTACTTTTTCGATGTCGCACCCGATGGCCGCGCAGTGGTCTTCCAGTCTCATCGGGGCACCAGCTATCAAATCTGGCGCATTGATGAGGCCGGACTCGATCAATTGACTTCCGATGCCAACTTCGACGACCGCGACCCCCAATGGTCGCCCGACGGGCGCGTCATTGCTTTCACGAGACAAGCAGTCAAAGAGACGGGAGGGGTCAAAACCAGTTTATGGCTGATGGCTGCAGACGGAGCGAACCCGCAACTGCTGTTTGAAGGGGCCGGCAATTCTCGGTGGATGCCGGATGGCCGCCGTCTCATTTATTGGTCTCCGGTCGACCGGCAATTCTATCTCTGCGCTTTGACCGATAAGAGCGCGCGCCGCCTGACCGATGAGCCGGGCATTCCGGGGGTGTTCACTGTGAGCCCGGATGGCGGGTGGTTGGTTTGGCAATCAACAATGAAGGGCACCATAGATCTGCGCGCGGTCAAAACTTCAGGCGGGCCGTCGCGGGCCATCGTCGAAGGGCCGCGCGAGGATTATCACCCCTTCGTCTCACCATCCGGCCAGTGGCTCTACTTCCAACCTGACCACAAGAACCTCTACCGCGTGCCCGGTCCGGCTCAGGACTGGCGCGCGGCCGCGCCGGAGAAGGTGACTAAATTCCCGGAGTCGGGGCTGTTCCTCGAAGACCCGCAAATTTCGCGCGATGGCCGTTACCTCTTCTACTCGCGCGCGTCTATCACGGGCGACATCTGGATCATGAAACTTGGCCTACCTCTATGAGAAACAAATAACCGACAGCTGTTCATAGACTCCAAGTGACAGCCGTCACTGCATCTAAACTGTTCCCTGGCTTAAAATCAGAATGAAAACAACGCTCAGATGATTAGTGCTAGCGGCAACCTCGGGCAGAGATAAACTTGGACCACCTTAAAGAGTCAGATCCATCATCGATCGATAAGTCAATCTCTCGTTACAGGATCGTCAAGAAGCTAGGCCAGGATGAGACCGGTGAAGTCTACTTGGTCGAGCTGGCTAACGCGAATATGTACACCAGCTCTCCTCCGTCCTTCAACAAATCTATTCTCGAATCATCAATGCCACCGCTTTCGTCTGTACTGGCAGGAAGGGCCAGATCCTTGATTGCCCCACTTCCTAACAATCCACAAAGGAGAAGATAAAATGAGACGGATACCCTTGTTACTGGCGCTATGTTTCTGTTGTTTCGTTCAGGCGGCATTCGCCCAAGCCAACGGTAAGCTCCAGATCCACTTCATGGATGTTGGTAAGGGCGACGGTGCAGTACTGATCTCACCTTTGGGCGAGGTGGTTCTGTTCGATGATGGTGTCAACAACCAGTGTGAGAAGCCTGTCTCATACCTGACGCAACTTGGCATCACGAAGATCGACTACCTCATTGTGAGCCATTACCATGCCGACCATATCGGTTGTACGAGACAGGTACTCAATCACTTTCCGTTGCAGAAACAGTCGGTTGACCGTGGAGCGACCTACAATTCGGGTTCCTTCAACGTGTACGTCCAGACAGTCGGCGCAAAACGCACGACCGCGACCGCAAACATGAACATTACGCTCGATGCGGCATCCCAAAATCCAGTGGTGATTAAAGTCGTCGCCCTCAATGGAGACGGAATACAGACCGACAACGTAAATGATCTCAGCTTGATAGCGTCCGTCAAATTCGGGAATTTTGACGCTTTGATTGGCGGCGACCTGAGTGGCGTTACGCCTCTCGACACGTTTGTTTCAGCGATCTTCCTGTAGGGCGAGCCGCGAGAGGTGTGTTAACACGCACCTCCACCGCCCCTCATGCCTGACAAAGACGCAAGACGACCGCTCAACCTCGCGGAACGCCTGCCCTTGATACTTCCCTCCGGATACGCCTAGTGCCGTGACTATGGCAGTGTCACCGTAAACGCGGACTTGGAAGTCTTCGGACTCCATCAGGTCGTGACTCAGCGTCCCCGACTTCACTAATTCCAGGAAGGTTGCCTTGTCGCCAACGCTGCCGTCGGCGCCGATAATGGTCCAGTCGTCGGCCATAAACTGTCCGATCTCTTCCACGTCGTTCTCGACCATCGCCCGGTCCCATTCGTTCACAACACCTATCAGCTCTTCTACGACTTTGCTTCTCACGGTTAGCTCCCCACCTCGGTTGCGTTCTCCGCCGCCGAACGCCCTGGCGTCAAGCGGCTTGGGCCAGTCGACGATCAACGCGGACTTGGAAGTCTTCGGACTCCATCACGTCGTGACTCAGCATCCCCGACTTCACTAATTCCAGGAAGGTTGCCTTGTCACCAACGCTGCCGTCGGCGCCGATAATGGTCCAGTCGTCGCCCATAAACTGTCCGATCTCTTCCACGTCGTTCTCGACCGTCGCCGGGTCCCATTCGTTCACAACACCTATCAGCTCTTCCCTGATCCTACCCTCTGATACGGTTCTGCGCAGCGTGCCCACCGCGCACAATCGCCGAGCTACCTTGCGCGGACGTTTAATCCCGAAGGCCGAGGACTCGCAGCCGGTCCGCCCTAGCATAAACCGACATCCGGCCAATTTTGAGTTTATCAGGAGGCTCCCAGGTCCGCCTACGAGGGACCCACCGCCATCTCGAGATGTTGGTATATAGTATTCCCGAAGACCTGGTGTTGCGATTCGAAGAGGATAAGCAGCCCACCCCGGCTTCCATCGCTCGACCGTTTGCAAGAAGGTCGTCCTCGAGCTTATCTCGCGCGCTATAACTCAGACGGTACTCTTGATTCCACATTCGGCTCCCACGCCCACGAGGCGATAGGGTAAAGTAACTTTGATTCTGTGGGACGGCTGAAAGAATCCACCGATGAAAGGCGGTGTTATGAACAACCACGTTAACTATTCACTCCCTCCGCCCGAAGACCTGGACACGGAATCGAGCTTCATGAACATTAGAGTGGCTGACGTGTGGGCGTGTTATGAAGATTGGCGACGAAAAGGAGCCGAATTTCTAACCGAGCCAAAGGATCACGGGTTTGAGATTCGTTGCTACATGCGTGATCCTGACGGATATCTGGACAGTCCCTTCGTCTCATATCGTTCCACGGAATCAAGGTGCTACGGAATCCACGGAACGGGGATTTAACTGTTTATAGGTTTAGTGGAATCACAATCCGATTGGAGAATGGGCCGGTTGGTACTGTACGCCGAATGGATCGAGGATTGTTGGAACGGTAGGTAGATCCGTAATCTTGTTCGTAACGATTGTACTCTTTCGGAATCCGGAGCTAACAAACGCTTCGAGGATCAAAGGACTTGATCGCTATGAACCGAACTATCCGACAGATCGCGCTTTGCGTTCCTTTTGCGGTCATGGCGCTGGGCAGTGCTATTTTGAGGCAGCAAAGGACTGAAGGCGGATCAAAGGTGCCTCACGAGGTTAACGCAGCCCTCGAAACCATTACAAGCGAGGATCTGCTTCGGCATGTCAAGATTCTTGCCTCAGACGAATTCGAGGGCCGGGCACCAGGAACCAAAGGTGAAGAGCTGACAGTCAACTATCTCGTTGAGCAGTTTAAGCAGTTCGGCCTCAAAGCCGGCAATTCGGATGGCACTTATATCCAAAAGGTCCCACTCGTCGGTATCACGTCCGAGTCTGCTGCTTCGTTTGCTGTTGGCGGCAAGAAGATCGACCTGCGGTCTCCAGGTGATTATGTGGCCATCTCGCCCGAGTTCACACCCGAAGTCACAATGAATGACTCCGACATCGTGTTTGTTGGTTATGGTATTGTCGCGCCGGAGTATGGATGGGACGACTATAAAGGAGCGGCGATGAGAGGCAAGACGCTTCTGATGCTCTCTGGCGAACCGGAGATCCAGGATCCAGGCGATCCGACAAAGTTGGACGAAAAGATGTTCAAAGGTCGCGCAATGACCCGCTATGCTTTGGGTAGTTACAAGTGGGATGGCGCGGCTGAGAAGGGAGTAGCGGCCGTAATGATCGTGCACGAGAACAAGCTAGGGGCATACCCATATGCGAGCCTCGTTCACGAACTGAGCCACGAACTCACCTACCTCAAGAAGTCTGGAAAGAACATAAGGCCCGTTGCGGCTTCGTCGTTCATCACGCTGGACGGAGCGAAGCGATTGATTTCAGCCGGTGGCCAGGACTTGGAGACTCTGCGGCGAGCAGCATTGAGCAAGGACTTTAGGCCTGTTCCCCTCGAAGTCAAGGCGAGCTTCCATATCAAGAACAGGTTGCGTGAGTTGCAGTCCCGCAATGTCATCGCTTTGTGCGAAGGATCGGACACAAATCTCCGCCGCGAATATGTGATCTACACTGCGCACTGGGATCATTTGGGACGTGATGAGAAATTAACCGGTGATCAGATCTACAACGGTGCGATCGATAATGCCTCGGGCACAGCCGCACTGCTGGAGATTGCCAACGCCTTCATGAGGATGAAAGCCATCACCCAAGCTCTCGATCCTATTCCTCGCGACGACGGCGGAAGAAGCAGGGCTGCTCGGCGCGAAGTACTATACCAGTCGGCCACTTTACCCGCTCAGCCGGACGCTGGCTAACATTAATATGGATATCTTCTTTCCGTTTGGCCGGTCGCGGGACATCATTAGTGTGAGCCATGGCTATAGCACGCTCGATGAAGTGCTCAGGGAAGCCGCACTGACGCAAGAACGCACCGTCAGGCCCGACTTTTTACCGCAAGCGGGCAGCTTCTATCGATCTGATCAGTTCGCATTCGCCCAAGCAGGCGTGCCGGTCCTCTATGCTTCTTCAGGCCTGGAGATCATCGGCAAGCCACCTGGTTATGCTTTGGGGAAACTACTTGAGTGGAACTCGAAGTATTATCACAAGGTCTCGGATGAAGTTAGGCCGGAGTGGGATCTCTCAGGTACGGTCGAAGACCTGAAGCTGCTCTTCACAGTCGGGTACCGGGTGGCGCAGGCAGCTCGCTACCCCGAATGGAAGCCGGGCGCGGAATTTAAGAGGCAGCGTGAACACATACTTGTGAATAGAAGAAATGAGTTACAAGCAGTCAAAGACAACTGCACGGCAGCGTGCGCGATAACATCCACGCTCGGCGTCAGCAGCAGCGGAATGGCCGAGATAACAGCCGATTCTTTGGAAGGCCTCGTTGACTCAGAGCCCATTCCCTGCCACACCTAGTAATCCTGAAACGCGATTTTTTGCCGAGAATATAACTAACCATCACCTCTGAGCTCTTCTGCGCCGGGCTTTCCTGTTTTTTGGGCTCCTCTTTTTGGGAGGAAGGAAGTTGATCCGGGGCCAGAGGATGAAACGCCTGTGACGTGAGTCTCTTGAGGAACCGGTCTGCCGAGTTTCCCTTTTAAGGGCTGCCTTCAACTGACCAATTATCCCGAATTGTTTTTGTTCTCTCAAAGCGCGACCCCCCGATCGCGCCGATTACCGTCAACAGGCCGTTCATTCCGCAACTAAGAGGAAAAAGCCATATGAGTCTCCAGGCCATAGGCTTCTGAATCCTTGTTGTTCCCTTGTGTCAACGACGCTGGAAGTTCTCAACGAACAAATAGAGCGCGATAGTCGCAAGCAGTACCAGACTCAAGCCTATCACGGCAAAGTTCATCAGTCTGCCTTTCAAGCCAATAGTAATAGAGCCGATCAATTTGTGGTCTTGTATACGAGCATTGATCTGCGCGACAGGAAGGGTGTTCATCGCCAGCGCTAACGCTAAGCCGCCCAGAATTACAGCTGGATGACTGAGAAATGCAGGCGGTTCTAACCCCAATGGCCCCAGGAGACATATCAGCAAGGCCGGCACGGTCACCACAAAACCTACGATTGCTAACACTCTTCGCTTTTCCATCGCCCTACTCCTCTTTGGGGGTGAGACCCAGTATCTTGCCCTCTTTGTTTAGCGCAAAGGTCCACAGAATACTTGTTTCACCGAACACTGATCGGTAGATGAATCCGCGCCTGGTTGCCTCTTCCCGGCGCTCCAGCAGCACGAAGGACTTCAGCGTGCCCTTCTTGCCAAGAAAATCCGGGCCAGCACGCTTGATGAAATCGACGAGCTGCAAAGCTTCTGGAGCGAACAACGACGCATCCGCTTTCCCCTGCTGCGCATCCACCAGTACCTGTCGCAGCAGTTCAGTGATCTTGGGATCTCTATCCTCAATTCCCTTGGCTTGTTCGTAGGAAAGACCGGGAACAAAAAACGACGCGATGTGTAATGCCATTGGTTTGCTGGGGGCGCTGGTCTGGTTCGTTAGCACGATCACTGTGAGTTTGTCATCGACGCAGACTAGATGTGTAGCGTTAAAGGCAAGGCCGCCGCCTTGGTGACCCGCCAGTCGGTGACCGCGAGCCTCTGACAGTTCGTTGCCTAACCCATAGTCAATTTCCGCGCCGGTCTTCAACTTCGCGGGAGTCCACATCTGGTGCACGGTGGACCTCTTTACTAGCTTTCCGGTCTGCAAGGCGGCATCCCATCTAATCAAGTCTCTCACGGAAGAGACGATTGCCCCAGCCGCCCACTTGCGTGTGGGGCTGATGTACACCGCGTTTTGCAAAACGTTCTTGCGCCCGTGGTAGCCGGAAAGGAACGAAGGCATCTGGTCGGCGTCCTCACCAAGCCAATGGTAGCCGGAAGCCCGGTTAGGGATAATGTCCGTCATGTTATTAACGCGAGTTTCCATCATTCCCAGCGGTTGGAAGATACGCTCTTCCAAAAAGTCCGCGTACTTCAGTAGGTGCTTGATCCTACATACCCGCCTGCGCCCTGGTCGTAATCCCAGTCATAAAAAAACCTGCGTATAAGGCTACGGTAAATGGCGGGTGTGTGCCTTCAAATCAACTTGCAGGTGCCTCGCCGCCTTCAGCTAAGTACACATCGCGCCACTGCTCCAAAGTGGCCGTGCCGTGCTGTCTGATATATTCGAAGAATGCGTCAGCCCCATTGTCAACCCAGTCCTTGTTATGTTCAGTAACCTGCGCTACACCTTCATCCCTGAGCTGTTTACTCGCCTCTCTGTCCAGCTCGAAAAGGCTGCCTTTTCTGTAGGCCATAATTTTCTTTCGAAAGAAAATTGAGGACACCGAAAAAATAAGAACCGCCCCCGGTCCTATTTAGGTTCGGTGTCCTCGGGAGGAAAACTCGTTGCCGTAGTTGCTTTGCTAGGAGAAGCCGGAATATAAAGGTCCTCGCCGCGTACGAGAGATAAATCTTCACGGCTGATGCCGCGTATCGCAAGGTATTGTAATGAATCTTTCAGGGACCAGCCTTGATTGATTCCATTCTGCACCGCAAGCGTTAAGCGCTCGCGTTTGATCTCAGTTGCGTCATAGTTCAGCGGCTCGCCGTTGGCTCCTGTGTATTCCTGTCTCTCGATGTAGCCGCGCCCTTTGAACTGTGTCTTAAGCTGGAAGCAGATCGCCCAGGCTTCTTTGTTCTTTACGGCTTCATCAAGCATTGATTCAGCGATGTCACCGCGCCGCTCGTGCAGATGACTACGCAGCTCTTGCAGCTCTACATTCTCTCGCAGATAAGAATAAACAGTGTTTGCTGAACAGCACAGAAAGTCTGCCGCTGT
>Ga0126384_10001246_pt1 | contig 15060 bp, 13 predicted proteins | sample PanSoiMetPlot_36_FD_92543 | JGI IMG/M metagenome (GOLD analysis project Ga0126384, IMG submission 92543) | Tropical forest soil microbial communities from Panama - MetaG Plot_36 | ecosystem: Environmental > Terrestrial > Soil > Tropical forest > Bulk soil | place: Panama | collected 2016-02-17 | reverse complement strand
TCGCGGGTTACGGTGTTCTGGTCGCCCATAACGCGGATTTTGACGTGACGCTGCTCAATGAAGAGATCGCCCGTGTCTACCCCGGCATGCGAATGGCCAACGCTGAACTCTGCACTGTCAAACTGGCACGACGGGTGTTGCGACACACGGCCGGTCATAACCTTGATGCATTAGCCGAGCTCCTGGGTTTTGAAATCGATGAACGACATCGAGCCGCCAGCGACGCCCGAGCGACTGTCCGCATTCTGCTTCACTTGCTGGAAGTTCTCGACACGCACGGCGTGAGAACTCTGTCCGAAGCACGTACTCTCCAACGGCGCGTCCAGGACACATCCGACCTCGGAGCGCAGCTAGCTCTCGATGTCTGACAGCCGAGCCGGCGCCGCGCTCCGTCGCAAAAGAGTGCGTCCGACAAAAACAATCACGATTAACACCGCCAACGTGATCCCAATTGTCGGATAGTATCGCGCCAACAGGTCCTTCGCGTGCTCGCCATAGCGCGCGGCAAGATAGCCTTCCAGAAGATAACGAAAGACTCGTCCAACTACGATTGCCAGCGTGAACCGCACAAGGTTAAGACGAAACACGCCCGCAGACACGACGAACAGCTTGAAAGGAAACGGCGGCGGCAAAACCGATGCAACCAGGACTGAAAGCACATCGTAACGATCGATAAGGTCCTTGACGCGTTTTTGCTTCCGTTCGGAAAAGCGTGCCAGCGCGCGTCTGCCTGCCCGTTGCGAAATCTTATAAAGACCCAGGCATCCCGCAGTTGATCCGATTGTCGCCGCAGCAACATAGATTGGCATCCAACCGGGACGCGATGCCGCTAATACCAGCAGCACGGCGTCAACGCCGCCAGGCATCGGCACCAGGACCGAATCAAGAAACGCGATCGCAAATAAACCAAACGGCCCAAGCGAAATTAAGTAGTGAGACAGTTTCGCCAGACCGCCTGTGATTTTATGAATTAACGTTTTCAATAATGATTAACCTTTCAGGCGTTCGGCGGGTCTGTCGTCTCTTTGAGTGCCGCCCTGCCTCTGCTTGATAACAGATAGAAGGCGAGAGCCAATAAACAAACCCCAGCAACTATACTAACAATCAGCAGTCCGTTGTCCTTTAAGAATCGGAGTACGCGTTCGCCGTAAAAAACGGCGAGCACACCTTCAGTGTAGTATCGAAATGAGCGAGCGAAAAGTATCGTCAAGAGAAATCTTCGCCGCGGGAACTGTAAAGCTCCCGCGGTTGCCACGAAAATCTTAAAGGGCATCGGCGGCGGTAAGAGTGCTGGGACTGCCAACGCAAAAATTCCGAAGCGGGCGTAAGCCCGTTCGACCCTCTGCACATGCTCGAGCCGAAACCTCCGATGAAGTACTGCCAAACCGCCGCGCTTAAGAATTGTGTAAAGCAGCCAGCATCCCAGAACCGATCCGGTTGCGGCGAACATCGGAAAAAAGAAAACGGTGTGTGGGTGGGTATAGCAACGGGCGACAACAAGATAGTCATTGATTTCCGGCAGCGACAGCAACGATGAATCGAGCGCTCCGATCAAAATCATCGCGGGACCGGCGACATAGATTGGAACGTGAACCATGAAACGCCCAAGTCGGCGCGCAACCACATTTAACCAATCGAACATTGCAGAAATCTAAACAGGAACGTGCCCAAGCGGAACTTTACCACGATAAGCACTGGTTAATTGGATTCGCACCCTTCCTGGCGGTCGGGGTTCTGTTATTTGGCGGGTGTGAAGATCGAGGGAGTATCGTATGTGACACCTACAGTGATTCCCGATCGCGGGCTGAATGAGGTCAAACCTTTGATGCCGGCAAAATCGAATCGTAAACCCGAAGCATGAATCTGCAACCCCAGCCGCGCTTCGCCCTGCGACTCGGTGCCCAAAGGGGCGGATGGTCTGGTATTCACTCGGCCGTTTACTTCTCCCGCCAGATTGAAGGTACGGTTCAGGCGAATGATTGCTGCAACGCCATAAGTCAATACATCGTTCTGTTGAAACAATCCGGTGGGAGCCGTGAGGATTCCGATGCCCAGATTGCCGAAAGTGTTGACCCGCCCATTTTGTCCAAACTTTTTGCCGATTAGGAACTGCCCAAATGCGTTTGTTTGATTCAGGCCAATGCCGCGCGCCTGGTTCGAATTAGGAAGTTGTACGCCGAACCGAAAACCAAAAGCAGGTCCCCGGCGCGTCTCAGCGCGCAACTTAATCTTGGTCCAGAGAGTGAAGTCACCAACGTCGTTCGTCGAATTTGCACCCGGTGTCAGTGACAACGGAATCGCACTGGGCCCTCGCGTGTTAATGCTCAACACATTTTGGACCACGCCCTCGACTTGCACTTCGACGTTCGGTGCCAGGCCGATGTTGAAACCAATGACGCCGGCGCGTGTTAGATCGCCCGTGAGTCCGGAGACTGGGAACTTTGCGTTTTGCATGAAATCGATCCCCGCCTCAATCCGCAGTGAGCCCGGCGGAATGATGTCCACGTCTTCGGTGATTAGCGGACGTTGCTGCGCGCGAATCAATGCGGCGCTGCAAAACACAAGTAACCCTGGCACAGCTAGCCGAATAAGCCTGTTGAGATGGCGGTTCACGATTAAGTAACGAACTTTTGAATTCTAACGGTGACTTGCCAGCCCGTCAACGAAAAGATCTCGTCCAAATTTCAAGTCTCTGCGCGCCTCGGCATTCGATAAAGGCTCTGAGTCCTCTCCGGTTAATGTCTTTTCCGCCTTTTTCTTGACCGCAGAGGAGGTTCTCGCAGAGCAACGCAGAGAATCTTAGTCAGGGCCCCACCACGAGAATTACTTTGAGACCTTGAATGAATCGAAGAATCTGTCGCAGTTCTTTACTGCTACCGCGCCTTCCTCAGCCTTGGGAAAGATGCACTGCAAGGCGTAAATACGGCCGTTCGCGTCGTAAAATCGTGCGTCATTGATGAAGTCGACGTTGCCGAATTTCACGGCAACCCTGACTCGTCTGCCGGTAAAGTTGCCAAAGGTAATTCGCTCGTCCCGCAATAGCGTCGCGTGCCCGCGTTGCACCAACGCGTCGCGGACCTTATCGAGCGAGAAGATCGTGCCGGCAGGATAATCAAAGTACGCCGCCATGAAACCATGCGTGTCATTGCCACCAAGCGCCATGTATTGAGTAACCGCTTCGCCCGTGTCCACATTCAATTGTTGCGTGCTGAGTTTCGGTTGATTGGGCAGGCTGACTTCATACCGTCCTTCGGCGGAATTGTATTTGATCCAACCGGATTCTTGTCCGCCAACGTATATCGTGGAAATAAATGCGAAGGACAATATGACAAGGGCGTGCTTCATAGTGGTTTTCTCACCGCAAATTCTAATTTCCAGGCTGCAGCCGGTCAAATTTACGATCGTCTGCGAAACCATTCCGGCGCTCAGCGAAGTCGCAAGGGCAAGCAAGCCAATGCTAAGATGCGCCCTAAACTTAATCATGACGGAGGGGCAACTGATGATTCGAAGATCCGTTTGGCGGCCTGTCCCGCTGTTGCTAATCAGTCTTAGTGTGTGCGTCCTGGGCGGTCACAGGTTTTCTGTTTCGTCTACACCTCAGCAACCATCGACAACCACGCTTGCCGGATTGCATGAGCGCGTGACCGTCCGTCGTGATGAGCGTGGGATTCCCTACATTGAAGCGGCCAACGATGAAGACCTTTACTTTGCCCAGGGGTATGTGATCGCCACTGATCGTCTCTGGCAGATGGACTTTCTCCGCCGCACGGTCCGCGGTGAACTGGCTGAGATTTTCGGCCAGCCAGCTCTTCCCCAGGACAAGATTCATCGCACCTATGGATTTGCACAGATCATGGATCAGCAGGGCACGCGCTTGCCGCCGAAACTGAATACGGCGTTGGACGCGTATGCCAAAGGTGTCAATGCATTTATCGATTCACTCAACGAAAAGACCCTGCCTCCTGAATTCCGGGTGCTGCAATACAAACCCCGCCACTGGACGGTCGCCGATTCTCTCGGTGTGGGCAAGCTTCTGTCGGAATACCTTTCAACAACCTGGCAACTGGATATTATGCGAGCATCGCTCGCCAGTCTGCCGAAAGAGAAGCGGGAAGCGCTCCTGCCCGAAGTCTCTCCGCTCGATGTGTTGGTCGTTGGCGGAGATCATCAACCTCGGAAGGCCCAAAAATTAAGTCGCCCGGTAACGATCTGCGAGAATGCGGAACTCGTAGCTGAGCTGATGAAATCGATCGCCATAGAGCGCGATACATTTGCGCGAGCAGGGTTTGTTGTTCAGAATCTGGAAACCATTCAAGCCAGCAACAACTGGGTCGTTTCAGGTAAACGGACTGCTTCCGGCAAACCTCTACTGGCTAACGATCCACACATTCCCGCAGCAGCGCCAGGCATTTGGTACCAAATCGAACTTATAGCTCCAGGAATTCATGTCGCGGGAGTTACCTTCCCCGGCGCGGCCGGAATCGTGCTTGGACACAATGAGCGGATCGCCTGGGGAGCGACAAATCTTGGGCCAGATGTTCAGGACGTGTATCTCGAAAAATTTGATCAGACAAATCCCAACCGGTACCAGACGCCGGCCGGCTGGCGCGAAGCAGAAGTTCGACACGAGCAGATCAAAGTTCGTAAGAGCTTCACCGACAGCACTACGGACACAATAAATCTTGATGTGACGGTTACCCGTCATGGCCCCGTCGTTCTGGAAAAGGATGGAAACCGCTACGCCTTACGTTGGCCCACCCTTGACTCCGCACTCATCGAGTCAGCCGGTCTCTTCGCGGTAAATCGCGCGAACAACTGGAAGGAATTCACCGGCGCCCTGAGTCAATATGCTGGACCAACTCAGAACTTCATCTATGCAGACGTGGACGGTCACATCGGATACTATGGCGCTGGTTTGATACCCCTCCGGAAAAGTGGAGACGGCAGCACGCCATACGACGGCGCAACGGATGATGGTGAATGGACCGGCTACATTCCTTTCGACAAACTTCCTCACGTCTATGATCCGCCCTCAGGAATAATCGTCACGGCCAATCAACGAGTAGTGGGGCAGGACTATGCTCACTTCTTGAGTCATGTCTGGGCACAGCCTTACCGTGCTCGACGCATCTTTGACTTGCTTTCGGAGAAAGCTAAGCTTTCGATTGACGATTTTCGCCGGATTCAGGGTGATGTTTACTCGATTAGCAACGTGACCTTCGCGCGCGCGGCAGCAAAGACGCTGAAGGGCAACAATGACGAAGCCGTGCAAAAACTCACGATCGACTTTGAAACCTGGGACGGCAGGATGACCGCAGATTCTCACGTGGCCGTCATGGTGGCGCAAATGCGCAGTGCTTTTCGTCAGCGGATTCTGAGCGCTGCGCTTGGAGCTGACCTGGCAAAGACGTATACCTGGCCTGAATCGGATGTGCTAATCGATCGGCTCATCACGGAACAGCCGGCCGAGTGGCTACCGAAGGAATTTTCCAGTTATCGCGAACTACTTCGCGCTGTGTACGACGACGCGCGGCAAGCCCTGACCAGGAATCTGGGAACGGACGAATCCAAATGGACTTGGGGCGAGCAGACCAAGTCGCGGTTTCCGCACCCGCTGGCGCAGGCTCCTTTGATTGGTGTGCAATTCACGATTCCACCGTTTCCGCAAAATGGCGCCGGCGGGTCAGGCGCTACTGTGAACGTTGGCGCCGGTGTTTCAATGCGCCTGATCGCGGATCCGAGCGATTGGGACAAGACGCTCAATGGAATTCCCTTAGGAGAATCCGGCGTTCCCACAAGTCCTCATTGGAAGGATCAACTCGATGACTGGCGTAACGTAACGCCGCGCGGGTTCCCGTTTTCAAAGGCCGCAGTTGAAAGCGCAACGAAAGAGACGCTAACCCTGCAGCCGGCGAAATGAAAGCAAGCGAGGATTTCTGGCGCGTCTTCATCGCAGTCGAGCTGCCGGCGGAAGTTCGCAAACGAATAACTGGTCACATCGATAGCTTGCGCCGCGAACTTCCAAACGTTCGTGCCAGCTGGAACCGCGGCGAAAACCTTCATCTCACGCTTAAGTTTCTCGGCGATATCGCCGTGTCGCGACTTCCGGCACTCACTGAAGCGACCGAAGCAGCGGCGCAGAGCACCAAGCCCTTCGAATTAATCATTGACGGCGGTGGCTCGTTTCCACCGCGTGGGCGGCCTAAGGTTCTATGGATTGGCATTGAGGACTCATTCGCCACTCTGCTGCGCTTACACGCGACGCTGGAAGATCGCTGCGCGGCGGCAGGATTTGCACGCGAAGCGCGAGCTTACCATCCTCATTTGACTGTCGCCCGGTTGCGTGACTCGAGTGATTCGCGCACGCTGGCCGAACGTCATCAGGAACTTGGATTCCGTTCCGAGATCGTGAGTGTGTCGGAACTGGTTGTGTTTCGCAGTGAGCTACGGTCCGAGGGCTCGAAACATACGGCTGTCTCCCGACATCGGCTTCAGTGAGAGTCACGTTTGCGCTCGTAAGAACGACGAATCGTCGCCATAGAAAGAATGCTCCAGGGGCATTAATATATCTAAAATATATCGGACTCAGATAACTTTGCACTTCAGCGCCAAAGGCGCGCTATGTAATAGCCCGGCCCAACGGGCCGCGTGGGTGCCGAGAAAACAAGCGAGCGCTGAAAGCGCGAAATAATATGGTCCTGACCAACGATGTTTCAGCCGGGCGGTTTGCGATCTGGAACTAGCAAATGCCGCGCCTACAGCGCTGACGGACCCGTTATTGACTGTAACCCGGCCCGCTGGGCCGGGCTATTACATTGCGCGCTTTCGGCGCTGATCGATCAATGCAGCGCGAACTAAAACCGGCTTCAGGCAACTTATTCTGGCTTCTTTCCACTCACAATCAGCATTTGCGTGGGAAAGCACATCTCATTGTTTGGAAAGAACGGTTTAACGGCTCGAAGCACTTCGTCTGCAATCTCCGACTTTTTCTGATCGTCCATTTTCGCCAGCTTCGTCCTCAAGGTTTCGGATATTTTCGATCGCATTTCCCAAAACTCTCCGGGCGAGATCGGTGCTGCCATATCGAATTCGAAAACGCGCTCACTTATATCGACCACACCGGCCCGTTTCAGTACCGCTGACAGCTTACCTAACTCCGCAAAGCGAAACGCTCCGGGCGCATCCGGATCAGCAGGTGGCGTCTCAACATGATGGGACATCACGTCTGTAACAAGGTAAGAGAAAGGGTTGAGCTCACTCTTGTACCAGACGACAAAAGCAAGCTTGCCGCCACGCTTCGTGACCCGAAGCATTTCGCGAAAGGCGGCTTCTGGATTCGGAAAGAACATCGCGCCCAGGCGACTAACGCTCGCATCAAATGAGTTGTCGGGAAATGGAAGAGCGTCAGCCACGCACTGACGGAACTGCATGTTGGTCAACCCACGATTAACGGCTTCAGCTCGGGCAGCATCAACCATCTCTGCCACGGCGTCAGTACAGGTCATCGATCCTTTCGGCCCAACGATCTTAGCGATTGTTAGCGACGGCTCGCCTGAGCCACCCGCAACGTCAAGAACGGACTGCCCTTGCGCTATTGACGCCTCTTCGATTAGGGCGCGAGTCAATGGTGCAAACATCTGCCGGATAGTCGGGAGGTGTCGCGCCCAGTATTTTGCGCCTTCCCGCCACTCTTGCAAGGGATCGGTGGGTTGGACTTGACTCATTCCAGACTTCCGGTTGAATGGGCGAGGCTTTCTGAATGCCTTACTTCTTGTGAATGCATACTCAACTACAACCTGTTGCAACAGGCGGCACAGTTTATCTGGTGCGTGGCAAAAGCCCAAGAGCCGCAGATTCCGAAATTCGCACAGACCCCAAACCGGATTCCGGTACGGATACTGTACAGCCACGGAGCAAGGTCAAGCTCACGAGTCTTCTTCGAAGACGAATTGAGAAATTGTCCACATCTGACGTGCTTGTAAACTCTTATTTTGAGCGAGCATGTCCTATAATCCACCGACCTGCAAAATTACGCTTTACATGTCCGGAGGTTCGGGCAACAGGCTAAATGATGGACACTCATCCAAATCAGCAGCCAATCTCGTGGCCAACGCCGCGCCGCTACACGGCCGTTTACGCGGCCACCCTATTGCTGGTAATCGCCGGCGGCTTGTTCGTTTATAAGGGCTCCGCGGCGCTCGCCGTAATGAAAAAGGTGCATGACACGCGAACTTTTCAGCCACGCACTAATGTTATTCCGCTGCCGGGCAGTGCGGTTCAGCTTGGATTATTCGCGCGCTCAGTCAACTATCTTTCCGTCATCTGGCCTGCGCTATTGTTCGGCATTTTGATTAGCGGCGCGGTTCGCGTGCTCGATCCGCCGTCCTGGCTGACCAAAAGCCTTGAGCGCGGCCGGGCTCGATCGCAACTGACTGCGGGATTAGCCGGAGCGCCGCTGATGCTTTGCTCGTGTTGTGTAGCCCCCGTGTTCTCGGGAGTATACGAGCGATCGTCCAAGCTCGGCCCTTCGTTGGCTTTGATGCTGGCCGCGCCGGCTTTGAACCCCGCGGCGTTAGTACTCACGTTCATGCTGTTTGACTATAGGTTGGCAACTACAAGGGTCGTGGTTTCGGCCTGCGCCGTGTTCTTCACAGGCGCCCTTATCGAGAGATTCATCGAAGTCAAACCAGTTAACTGTGTCGCAATCAACGCGGAAGATACTCGGCCGTTGCTGCTCCGCTTTCTGCATTCATGCGGGCAAGTTGCCGTTAGAACATTGCCATTAATCGGGATAGGCGTTTTGATCTCAATGGCAATTGCGTTGTGGATGCCAATTGGCGCGATCGCCTCAACACGAGGACAGTTCCTCGCTACCATTGTGGTGGCAATGATTGCGGTTCCGCTCGCGATGCCCACCTTCTTTGAAATTCCGCTAGCGCTGCTATTGCTCTCGGTGGGAGCACCCGCAGGGCCGGCCGTGGCGATCATGATCGCGGGCCCAGCGATCAACCTGCCATCGCTCTTTACGATTGCGCGCTCCACGAACTGGAAAGTGGCTGGCGCAGTCGCCGCCTCCATTTTTCTGCTCGCCGTTTTGGGTGGCGTCTTCGTCAGCCTCTTGTAACAAACTCAGTCTTCGTTCTTAAGTGGAAAGACAATTCGATCTCATCGTGATTGGAACCGGCGCAGCTGGTTCACCTGTGGCTTACAAGTGTCGGCAGGCCGGTTGGAGTGTAGCAATTATTGATTCGCGTCCTTTCGGCGGCACTTGCGCTTTGCGCGGCTGCGACCCGAAAAAGGTGCTGGTGGGCGCGGCCGACATAGTCGATTGGACCCGGCGGATGAAAGGCAAAGGTGTCGCCGCCCCGAATGCGGGAATAGACTGGCGGGCACTTATGCAATTCAAAAGAACGTTCACCGAGCCGGTGCCTGAATCCAGAGAGCAGGGATACGAAAATGCCGGTATCGCAACTTTCCACGGGCGTGTCCGTTTTGTCGATCACACAAGGTTGCGGCTGGGCGAGGACGTGTTAACGGGGCGCTACATCCATATTGCCGCGGGCGCACGGCCGGCAACACTCGGCATTTCTGGCGAGAATTACCTCATGACGAGCGATCAGTTTCTCGAGTTAGAAGACATGCCCAGGGAAATTACCTTTGTTGGCGGCGGCTACATTTCTTTCGAGTTCGCGCACGTTGCCGCGCGGGCCGGCGCGCAGGTGCGAATCATTCATCGTGAAGCGCGGCCACTCGAAAAGTTTGATCCCGATTTAGTTGAAAAGCTTGTCAAAGCCACTGAGGAGGCCGGCATCGACCTCCGCTTGAATGCGGCCGTTAAGTCCGTCAAGCAGGCAAAGGGCTGTTTGCAAGTCCAGGTTTCTACCGATGGCGCTGATGAGAGCTTTGAAACCGAGATGGTGGTTCACGGCGCCGGGCGCGTGCCGGATATCGACGATTTAGACTTACCGACTGCGGGAGTTCAGCGCGAAAAAAAAGGAGTGTCGGTCAACAAATATCTGCAGAGCGTTTCGAACTCGGCCGTGTACGCTGCGGGGGACGCTGCCGCAAGTGGTGGTTTACCGCTAACACCTGTGGCAAGCATGGAAGCCGAGGTCGTGGCTACCAACATTCTTGAAGGTAATCACCGGAAACCGAATTATACGGCAGTGCCGACGGTTGTCTTCTCAATGCCTCCTTTAGCTGCGGTTGGATTAGGAGAAGAAGATGCCAGGAAGCAGGGACTTAAATTTAAGACGAATTACGCGGATACCAGCGGCTGGTATTCTTCGCGCCGGGTGAATCTTAAGCACTCTGCCTTCAAAGTCATCGTCGAAGAAAAAAGCGGATCCATCCTCGGGGCACACTTGCTTGGCGCACATGCGGAGGAGACAATTAATTTGTTTGCTCTGGCAATTCGCAGCGGGCTGAAGGCGGCTGACCTGCGCGCGATGATTTATGCTTATCCGACGCACGCATCCGATGTTGTCCATATGCTTGGCTGACCACCCCTCAGCGTCTCGGTTAATTTTTGGTCCGTCTGTGGTGGATTTTTTCTAAGCTATTCCACCGAACAAAGCAATGAGTTGTGTCTTTTATGACCACACAAGCCCAACGCGGTCCCGTGACATCAACGTTCGATTACCTTGATGCGTTGCAGGATGCGCGCCAACACACCCTCGCTTTAGTTGCCGACTTAAGCGACGAGCAGTTGATCGGCCCGCCCCTCCAAATCGTAAATCCGTTGCTATGGGAGATCGGCCACGTCGCCTGGTTTCAGGAGTATTGGGTGTTGCGACACCTGAATGGCCGCGCGCCGATATTGTCGAACGGTGATGCACTCTATGATTCGGCCAAAGTCGCACATGATACGCGTTGGGACTTGCAGCTGCGTTCGCGTGCAGAGACGCTGGCATATATGCAGGAGGTGCTGGATCGCATAATTGATCAATACGAACGCGCGGAAGAACTCGATGTTCGAGCTGAATATTTCCTTTCGCTCGCCCTCTTTCACGAAGATATGCACGACGAAGCATTTGGCTACACGCGGCAGACACTCGGCTATCCGAAACCTGGCTTCGATAAATCCGCCGGCGGTCAGACAAACGATCAGACCGCGATTGATGAAGACTTGGGCGACGCTGAGATACCAGGCGGCCGGTTTCTTCTCGGTAGTTTGCCCGATCAGCCGTTCATCTTTGACAACGAGATGGATACGCATGAAGTGCAAATCGAGCCATTCGCGATTTCGCGGACCTCAGTTACAAATGTTGAGTTCGCGGCGTACGTTGATGACGGTGGTTATGAACGCCGGGAGTTTTGGGGCCAGGATGGCTGGGGTTGGCGGCAATCGGTTAACGCAAATCATCCGGTATATTGGGAACAAAATGGCGGTCAGTGGTTGCGCCGCAACTTTGATCGACTGGTACCACTGGAGGATTATTTGCCTGTGTTGCATGTGAATTGGTTTGAAGCCGAAAGCTACTGTCGCTGGGCCAAACGGCGGCTGCCTACCGAAGCCGAGTGGGAAATGGCTGCTGGTGCTGAGCCGAGCGTTAATGGTGCAGCCGACAGTAAATCAAAACGGCGTTTTCCGTGGGGCGAGAAACCGGCAGAACCTGGTCGAGCGAATCTCGACTGGCGCGCCGGCGGGTGCATTGATGCGCGCTGGCTGCCGGAAAGCGACAGCGCTTTTGGTTGTCGCCAGATGATCGGCAACGTCTGGGAATGGACGGCGAGCGACTTCAATCCTTATCCCGGCTTCAAACCTGGTCCCTACAAAGAATATTCAGCGCCGTGGTTCGGTGATCACAAAGTGCTGCGCGGAGGCTGCTGGACAACTCGTTCGCGCATAATCCATAACGCTTACCGAAACTACTACAAGCCCGATCGGCGGGACGTGTGGGCCGGGTTTCGCACCTGCGCTCTTTAATTTTCTCCATGCACATTGAAATCGTTACCCCCGCGCGTGCTGGCTCGACCGCCGGCAACCGCATCACCGCTGAACGCTGGGCAAAGATTTTGAAAGATCTGGGTCACCGCGTTTCGATTGTGCAGAAGTACGGCAGATCGTCCGCCGACATGCTGGTAGTTCTGCATGCACGGCGAAGCCATTCGTCTATCGCCCGATTTCGTCAGCATCATTCCAACACGCCGATTGTTCTTGCATTGACTGGTACCGACATATACCGGGACATTCACCGGAGCGCGCGCGCGCGAAAGTCACTCGAGCTCGCCGACAGAATAATCGTGTTGCAGCCACACGCCTTGCGCTACCTCACAGCTGGCGAACGAAAGAAGGCGCGCGTGATTTATCAGTCTGTCGAGCGCTTCAGGCGCCAGAACAAATCGTCACTCGGTGAACATTTTGACGTGTGCGTCATCGGTCACCTGCGTAGCGTCAAAGATCCATTTCGCGCGGCCATGGCCGCGCGCCGGCTGCCACGCTCTTCCCGTATTCGGATCAATCAAGTCGGCGGAGCGCTGTCTGAAAATATGAAGCGACGTGCGCTTCGTGAGATGCAAATCAATAAAAGATATCGCTGGCTGGGTGAGTTACCACGCGCGGGCGCGTTGCGGGTGACGGCGCAAAGCCGGCTGTGCGTAAATTCCTCCCGCATCGAAGGCGGGGCGAATGTTCTTTCTGAGTCAATCGTCGCCGGTGTTCCCGTCCTGGCCTCTCGCATTGACGGCAACGTGGGAGTTTTGGGCGAAGACTATCCCGCCCTTTTTCGCTACGGCGACACAGGGGAATTGCGCGATCTGATCTTGAGGGCAGAAACTGATGTGAAGTTCTTGAATGACCTTTACAAGCGGACTAAGAAGCTGGCGCCGTTGTTTAATCCGACGCGTGAAGAGCGGGCCTGGGCCCGTCTACTTGCTGAGCTGTTATGATTTAGCGCCGAGCGGCCTGCACCTTAGTGCCGTAGTCGAGCGAGGCATAAAAGGTACTTCTGCCCTGAGGCGTCAGGTCCAGCAGATTCCAAATTGGACTCAACTCATCGATGCCGCGCTCCTTGATGTCCTCAGCCAGCCACGGATGACCACTGTAAAAATGGCGCAGCGCGCCGTCGGCGTCACGGGTGAAAACTGAAATTGTCGAGTCCTGGCGCCCTTCGCGATCTTCGCTGCCCAGGTCGTACTTGAAAGTGCCGGTCGTCGCGCTCAGCAGCCGCAGCTTGTCCCAGCCTCTTCTGCGAGCGTAGGCTCGCAGAGTCGCCGGATCCGCGGCCGCCACGATCGCCAGGTCAACATTTTGGGCAATATGATGTGCGATTCCATTGTACCCGTCGATCCAGGCGGTGCACATCGGGCAGGGACTTGTCTGCTTCTTTCCATACATAAAGTGATAGACCACAAGCGAACGATCCGGTGCTGTAAACAGTTCACTTAACCGCACGGTTCGGATCGGCTCATCACCGTCGTTAAGCGAAGTAGGACCCTCGAGAAACTCGTAATCCTGAATCGTAGCGCCCGGCGGCAGTGCTCGTCGCAACTCAGCCACGCGTTCACGTTGCCGCCTCAATTCAATTTCCGCCTGTCGCACTTCTTCACGTTTTGCAAGATAGTCGGGCGACTCGTTCGGCAAGTTCGTCTGTCGATAAGTGCCGTCGATCATTTGATGGACCATTGGCTGGCTCTCTTTCCTAGCTATCGGACAGTCAACTTTTCGGGGTTAAGACAATCTTATTGTTAGTTCAATGTTCCATCAACCTGCCGCGAAGTTCGACCCCTCTAAAGAGCACAGCAGATACCAGGTAGTGGTCCTGTGAGTTAGCGCACTTTCGCTGAGTATAGTTGAGAGTTCGCGGCGGCTTACCGGAATGTCAGGAAAGAACTCGTTCTCGTCTGCCTTGAAGTATTGAGAATTGCCAAGGTCGTCACCATCAGGGTTTGGTGATATTATCCTGCTCACCTTTTTCCCCTTTGTTGCGACGATCGAGTTAGTAAGTTGACTCATCGACAGTTCTGACTGGAGGAAGCAGTCACTGTCAATGATTGGAAAGCCTCATCAGCATCACCTGGTCCCGGCAATGAAGACTTTAAGCAACACTATCAAACTGCTTAGCAGCGCGAGCCTTAATTGCTGATCGTAAACTCGGGGCCGTCATCCAAGTGTTTCGTCAAGACTACTGATGAACCAACGCCAAAAACGGGATCATACCTGAAAAGGAGCTCTTCGAAATGCCCGACGAGACATCGCCAAAGGAGAATTCTAAAACGGCTGGCGGCGCATCGGCGAAAGCCGGTATGGCCATCATGCGCCTCGGTCTGGGTGCAATGTTCCTCTCTGTTTTCGTCGAGAACCTGAGTAAGGGACTCTACACCAAAGATGGATACGCCGGCCTCATCAATTATTACGTGGAAAAGAGTCACGCTCCCGGTTTTTGGAAGAACGTCATGAGTCTAATGGCCAGCAACGCAACTATCGCTGGTCCCGTGCAGGCAATTACTGAGAGTAGCTTTGGACTGTTTCTGTTATTCGGACTGCTCACCAGACCAGTAGCATTGGGGGCGTTTCTCTTTTTAACGTCGCTTTGGATATCCGAATGGGGCACGGCATGGATTTGGGAATTGCTGGTTCCAATGATTGCGGCGTTCAGCATAATGGTTGCCGGCGCGGGCCGAAAGTGGGGCATCGACGCCAGGCTGGCCAGAAAGTATCCCAGAATACCGCTCTGGTAACACTCATTCACGCCAATGTACACACCAGCAGAAAGCGTCAAAGATAACGACAGAAAGTTTGCACTCGGTCTGGCGCTAACCAACGAGTGCAATTTGGCATGCGCTTTCTGCTATCGCGATCCGGATCGCGTCGATCGACTGACCCTGGATCAGGTAAAGGCCATCACGCGAAGCCTGCCGATTCGCTCAATAAATTTGGGCACAGGCGAGAATGGCATGCATCCGGATTTTCTCACCATTCTCGATTTTCTTCGCTCACAGGCAATTAAACTCACCATCACTTCGAACGGACACAGCATTGAAGTACTTGATGACTACCTCGTGCGCAGCTTTCATGACGTGGAATTCTCGCTCGATTATCCGACCGAAGCCGAGCAG
>Ga0126384_10001245_pt1 | contig 15067 bp, 13 predicted proteins | sample PanSoiMetPlot_36_FD_92543 | JGI IMG/M metagenome (GOLD analysis project Ga0126384, IMG submission 92543) | Tropical forest soil microbial communities from Panama - MetaG Plot_36 | ecosystem: Environmental > Terrestrial > Soil > Tropical forest > Bulk soil | place: Panama | collected 2016-02-17 | reverse complement strand
TTCAGCTCGAGGGTAAGATCATGCCGCGCTCGCCGGAGAACCCGAATCCGGCTCTGGCACCGATTCGCGAGCGCATTCTGAATGAGAAGTACCGCGAGGAGGAAGCCCGCAACTTCGACAACGTGGCGCAAGTCCGCGCCATGGACAAGGAAGGACTCGACGTCGCAATCCTCTATCCGAGCCGCGGCCTGTTCGTTCTTGCCATTGACAATCTCGATCCGGAATTAGCCGCCGCCATCGCCAAAGCCTACAACGACTGGATGTATGACTTTTGCAAGGTCGCGCCTGAGCGCATGTGCGGCGCGGCCATCGTTGCGCCCCATGATGTTTCGTCCGCCGTCGAGGAAACTCGACGCGTCGTCAAGGAGTTGGATTTTCGCAGCATCCTTATGCGCCCTAATCATGTGAATGGGAAGATGTGGAGCGATCCTTACTACGATCCGCTTTGGGATGAGTGCCAGAGGTTGGGAATCCCGGTGGGTTTCCACGAAGCGGGCCGCGTCTACTTGCCGCAGCCGGCGCTGTCACAGTTCATACCCAGTTTCACGATGTTCAACACCCTTTCGTTCCCGATGGCCAACATGTTCGCCTGCGCCGACATGATCTACGGTGGTGTAATGGAGCGTTTTCCCAAATTGAAAGTTGCATTCCTCGAAGGCAACTGCTCGTGGATTCCGTGGCTCCTCTGGCGCATGGGTGAATACGCAGAATTGACGGGAGTCGCCGAGCATCCCGAGATGAAACTGGAGCCGTTGGAATATTTTCAGCGCCAGTGTTGGGGCTCCATCGAGTGCGATGAAGTCGTGGCGAAAAATCTGCCCGACTTCGGCCTGGAAGATAACATCGTCTTCTCCACCGATTACCCGCACCTGGACGTGAAATACCCCCACGCGGTGGAGACGTTTTTGAAGCTTCCCTTCAGCGAAACCACCAAACGAAAATATTTGTGGGACAACTGCGCGCGGCTTTACGGATTTGAATCACAGTCCTGAGTCTAGACTCTAGACCCTGGACACAAAACACATTATTAATTCGCCGCCACCCACGCCGTGAGAATCGATGGCGTATCTGCAAGGATTGGCTGCCACGAAGCACCGCGGTCACGGCTCAAGTAAAAAGCGCCCTTTCCTGTTACTCTCGCATCGAATCCGTAACCGCGCGAGCCGTCACCCATGCCGCAAAATAGCGCGTTCGCGTCCATAGGGTGATGCAGCAACACCCAGGGCATCCATGGATTTTCCTTTTCCAACCCTTGCGTCGTGACGCGCCAGTTTTCCCCGCCGTCGTCGCTCAGCATGATATGACCTTTGGGATTCATCTTTTCGCGCGCCCACACGCCCGGCGAGCCTTTGCCGCCGCACACCACCATGCGCGGCGTCTTGCCTGGCAGGAAATGCCACTCATGGGAATAGCTGTGCAGCTCGGTGTACGCCCACGGCATCCCTTTCTCAACGCGATGCCACTGCTTGCCGCAATCATCGCTACGGAAAAAACCCCGCGCCGAAGAAACGTAGTAGCGCTCTTTGCTCCCTGGATAGTTTTCGATGTAGTGCATGTCCACATAGGAGATTCCCTCGCTCCGGTCCTCCCAGGTCTTACCGCGGTCGCGGCTAAGTAAAACACCCCCATGCTCGAGCAGGACGAAGAGAAGATTCTGATCGTCGGGGTGAATGAAGATATGGCGCACGTGAGGCTTTTCGATTCCGCGTAACCGCAGCGGCACATCCCATTTTTTCTTTACCTCATCAGAAAAATCGAGCATGCTATCGAGCGCTTCCCATTTCGTGCCGCCGTCTTCACTGCGGAAAAGACGAACGGGACCGATGCCCATGTAGACGACGCGCTCGTTATGGTGGTCCACCGTGAACGTGCGGACATCCCCATCCATGACTTTTTCCCATGTCCGGCCAGCGTCTTGTGTGCGATACCCACCGTCGAACGCCACCGCCGCAAACACTACCTCGGGTTTCTTATGACAGCCCATCAGATGCTCCAGTGTTTTGCCCGCAAAGAACTCGCCGAGGGTTTCCATCTGACCGCCGCGAGATTGCATGACCTTAAGTCCGCCGTTATGCGCAATATAATAACGCAATGGTTCGGCCATAAATGCCTCCTCACTCTTCGTCCAGCGTCTAGGGTCTTACATACTAAACGCTAAACCCTAGACTGACCTTTACTCTTTAATGCCGCGTAAACTTTCTCCGCTGTCACCGGCAAATCGGTGATCCTCACTCCGCAAGCGTCCTCCACCGCGTTGGCCACCGCCGCCGCCACAGGAACGTTGGCTACCTCACCAATGGCCAGGCTGTTGTAAGGACCCGGCCCGTGGGGAACACTTTCCATCACAGCGGTCTTCAGCGGCGGGATGTCTCGGATATTGGGAATCTTGAATTCGCCGAAGTTTGTCGTCAGGATCTTGCCGCCGTCGAATATGACTTCTTCCTGCAACGCATAGCCCAGACCAAATACCACTCCGCCGTCGATCTGTCCTTGGTGCATCAGCGGGTTGATAACTTTGCCCGTCGTGTGCGCCGAAATCATCTTCCGCAGCGTGACTTGTCCTGTCTCCGGGTCGATTTGAACTTCGGCAATTTGCGCTGACACGGAAGCGTCGTGGGCCTTCTCCGAGCTCTTGTAGTATCCCTTCACGCTGATCGGCGAGCCTTTGGCTTTTACAATCTCCGCAAAGCTCATGCGCCGCTTCGTGGGCTTGTGAACGACAAAGCCGTCTGCTAGCGACAGCTCCTCCGGCTTCATCTCCATGCGCTGCGCGACGACGTTGAAGAGTTCGTTTCTCGCGCTGACTCCCGCCTCGTAGGCTGCATTCCCATAAACGCGTGTGGCGCGGCTGCCGCCGACGCCGCCGTCGCTCGGGACCGCCGTGCTGTCGAGTTGTTGCAGCTCAATGTCGTCCGCGGGCACTCCCAATTCCTGGCCCACGCACTCCACGATAACGGTAAGTACGCCGGCCCCTTGATCCACCACCGGGGAAGACACTTTTACTTTCCCATCATCGTCGATTTTCACAAAAACGTTGCCTTCGCCGCCGCTGGGACTCCATTCGGAGAACGACAAACCTCGCCCCACGTTTTTCGGCTTCGCCTTTTTATAACCTGAGAGTTCCATCGCTTTGTTCAAAGCTTCCACCCCACGGATGTGGGAGATATGGCCCCCGGTGGGTGTCTCATCGCCATCCTGCAACATATTCTTGCGTTTGAATTCTGCCGGATCCATTCCGAGTTTGCGCGCCACGATGTCCATCTGGCTCTCGTTGGCGAAGAATCCCTGGGGATCGCCCGGCGCCCGCATATGGCCGCAAGGGATTTTGTTCGTGTAAACCATCCTCTCTTCGATGAGGCAATTAGCGATCTTGTATGGCCCCGCGCAAGTCGAAGCTCCGATCAAATACCCTGCCGGCTTCATCGAAGCGTAGCCGCCGCTGTCAAAAACAAAATCCAGATGGTGCGCCACGATAGTCCCGTTCTTTTTCACGCCAGTTTTCACTTTGATGATCGACGGATGGCGCGGATTGCCGGCCACTAGCTCTTCCGAATAGTCCATGACCATCTTTACCGGCTGGCCGCTCTTGAGCGACAGAAAGTAGCAAGTGGCAACATCCATGAATCCGCCCTTGCCCCCGAAATCTCCGCCAATATGGATTGGATGAAAAACCAATTTCTCTTTGACAATCCCGAGGCAATTCGAAAGTTGTCCCCGGACCGCAAACGGTGTCTTGCTGCATGACCAAATTTCCGCCCCGCCGGATGGGTCCGCTTTGACCACGCAAGCGTGGGGCTCCAAATAGGATTGATGGGTTACCTGAGTTGTGAAGGTGTTCTCAACAATCAGATCCGCCTCGCGAAAGCCCGCTTCGATATCGCCTTTGCCCCATTTGAGATAGGCAAACACATTGCCGAGCTTTTCCACGGGAACCGGGAGTCCTTTGTAAAAAAGCAGATCGGGATGGAGCACTGGCGCGTCGGGTTTGATCGCTTCTAGCGGATCCAGCAGCGGCTCCATCTCTTCATAATCGACTTCGATGAGATCCAACGCCTGCTCCGCCGCCTCTTCGGTCTCCGCCGCAACAGCGGCGACTTTCTCGCCGATGAAGCGCACCACGCCATCCGCCACCACTGGCGTGTCATAGATGCAGCGGCCGATCCTTAGCCCCCGTACATCCTCCCCTGTGATCACCGCCTTCACACCGGGCACCTGCCGCGCCTTGCCGGTGTCGATACTTTTGATCCGGCCGTACGAAATCGGACTTCGTAAACACTTTCCCCAAAGCGTTCCAGGCAATTCCACGTCCGCGCTATAAACCGCCTTACCTGTGACTTTCAGTTGACCCTCGACTCGTGGTGTCGGTCTTCCTACAACCTGCGTCATTTAGATTCCTCCCCGCAATATGAAAGTGCTTTCTTTCCCGTCGTTCATTTACTTCTAAACCGGAAGCCTGCAAGTTGTCCAGAGATTGGAAAAGTGTAAGTCCAAATCTCAATTGTCTCACTTTTCCAAATCTGAACTGTCTAGGGTAAGGGCCTCCGATTAGGTAGTTTTGAAACCGTGAAAAGGCGCTTTCTCCCATGTCTTCCTTGAGTTGCTCGCGTTCGGCTTCTTCCCTCTATACCTTCTGCATTCGGACAACTGAGATTTGGAATTCTAAGACAACTGAGATTTGGGATCACAGAAAAGACATTTCACTTGGCAGATGAGACCAATTTGGCTAAGATTTTTGCGGCCTTAAATGACCGAGGTCCCGAAATCGGTCAAGGAGAAAAAATGGCAGAACCTACAATCCTTTGTCCGCGCTGCAGGAGCGAAATAAAGCTCACCGAATCCCTTGCCGCGCCGCTGCTGGAGTCAGTCCGACGCGATTATGAGCAACGCCTGACGCAAAAAGACGCCGACATCGCGAAACGCGAGAAAATAGTTCTCGAGCGCGAAGCAACCGTGCAAAAGGCAAAAGCCACTCTCGACCAACAAGTCGCGGAGAAATTGCAGCAAGAGCGCGTCTACATAGCCGCCGAGGAAGCTAAGAAAGCCAAGCTCGCTCTCGGTAGCGACCTTGAGCAAAAATCTAAGGAAATTAACCTCCTTCAGGACATTTTGAAACAACGGGATGCAAAGCTTGCTGAGGCTCAAAAAGCCCAGGCTGAGCTGCTGCGAAAACAGCGAGAACTCGACGACGCCCAACGTGAGTTGGATCTAACCATCGAAAAAAGGGTCCAAAGCAATCTGCAAGCTGAGCGGGAGAAAGCCAAAAGGGAAACTGAGGAAGAGCTCAAACTGAAGGTCATGGAAAAAGACCAGACCATTACCGCGATGCAACGGCAAATCGAAGAGCTCAAACGCCGCGCCGAACAAGGCTCGCAGCAACTTCAAGGAGAAGTTCAGGAACTCGAACTGGAAGTTATGTTAGGCGCGAAGTTTCCGCGCGATAGGATCCAGCCCGTCCCGAAGGGCGAATTTGGCGGCGACGTGTTGCACCGGGTCATAGGTCCGCTCGGACAAGCGTGCGGCACGATTCTCTGGGAGTCAAAGAGAACCAAGAACTGGAGCGACGGTTGGCTGCCTAAATTGCGCGAAGACCAACGAACCGCCAAGGCCGAGATCGCCGTCATCATCAGCCAGGTGCTGCCCAAAGACATTGAAACGTTTGGCTTCTACGAAGGCATTTGGGTTGCTCACCCCAAAGTCGCTCTGCCAGTAGCCATGTCGCTGCGCCAGACGCTGATCGAAGTCGCCTCTGTGCGGCAGGCATCGGAAGGTCAACAAACCAAGATGGAGATGGTCTACCAATATCTCACTGGTCCCCGTTTTCGGCAGCGCATTCAAGCGATTGTCGAAGCTTTCTCTTCGATGCGAGACGACCTCGATCGGGAGCGTAAAGCCATTACCAAACAATGGGCCAAACGCGAAGAACAGATCGACCGCGTCATGCAAGCCACCGTGGGCATGTACGGCGATCTGCAAGGTATCGCCGGCAAGACGCTTCAGGAAATCGAAGGACTTGAGTTTCAGGGGATGTTGGATTTCAACGAGGATAAATAAACCATTGAATTAGTAACGGGTGAGGGAGACTTTCCTCAACCGCGCCTGCAGGATTTTGAAGTCAACGATGCGATTAGCTCTTTGGTGCGGAAGTTATTTTAACGGTTTCGAAGGATAATCTCGCTTCCCGGGTATCTTCTACCCAGGTAGCCGTATCTGGCATCTACTGGGCGGTTAGTCGCCCATGGTGCTGATCCGCCATTTCTATTTACCGAAGCGGGAAAACTCTCCATGACCTCGGAAAAAAGTGATGAGAACTTCATCTGCCTTGAAGCGTCTCCGGCGGAGATGGACCAATTCTGGGCCGATGGTTGGCGGCACTTCGGCGTCTGGTTCTTCCGCTACCGCGCGGTGGTTCATGACAGTAAGCGATTTAACGTCCTACCATTACGCATTGATCTGCATCGGTTCATCCTTAGCCGCGGCCTGAGGCGCATACTCGCCAAGAATCAGGATATCCGGACGTTGGTCCGCCCGGCATCCGTCGATGAAGCCAAAGAAGCCCTTTTTCTAAAACACCGGCTGCGCTTTAAGGAGAATATCCCCTCCTCGCTCGATGACTTCTTGTCGCCTTATCCTGACTCGGTCCCGTGTCTTAATCTGGAGCTTTGTGTCTATCTTGGCGAGAGACTCGTAGGCGTCACTTTTCTCGACGTAGGAGAGACCGCCACTTCGGCCGTATACGCAATGTTCGACCCCGCGGAAACGCGCCGGAGCTTAGGGATTATGATGATGCTACAATCGATCCAGCTTTCGCGCGAAAGAGCGTATCGTTACTACTATCCCGGCTACGCTTATCGGGAGCCGTTTGCTTACGATTACAAAAAAAGGTTTACGGGGCTGGAGTACCTGGACTGGGCAGCGGGATGGAAACCCTTACGTGAGGGAGCGAGAGGGTGCTGAAAAAGAAATTTGAGCTCAGAAGCTGCGGTTTTATCTTTCCACATTTCTTTTGCTCTTCATCTTTCAAATATCTCAGAGCCTAATTGACCTACCACTCACCGGCACACTGGTTGCGCTGGCGATAGCAAGAAACGCTTCTCCGGCACGTCGCAAGCCGACAGCCTCATGAAAATCTTGTCGTCATTGGTTGGGCGGTGCTGGACGAGAGCGATCTGACGGCCATAGTTCCAGATCTCCCAAGGCCACCTCATGGAAATATCGCCGCTGGCGGTATAAAATTGCGCAGCGATGCAATCAGTATACATAGACGGTGTTGGGATGACGAAGTTTGGCAAGGATCCGCGGCTCCTTACTGAGATCTTCCGCCAGGCGGCTCTGGAGGCCCTTGCCGCTTCGAGAGCGCAAGAAGTCGACGCTATTTATATCGGTGTGATGAATCCCGAAGAGTTTACCGGCGACAGTAATATCGCATCGCAAATCGCCGATGCCTTGGGATTGACCGGTATTCCTGCGCTGCGAATAGAGACGGCCTCTTCGGCAGGCGCGGCGGCTATTCAAGCGGGCTTTCAAGCAATCGCTTCCGGCTACTACCGCCGGGTGTTGATCCTGGGCGGAGAAAAGATGACCCATCTCAGCACTAGCGCCACGACGCGCATTTTGGCCGAGGTGATCGACAAACAAGAACGCCAGTGTGGGGCTACCATGCCGGCGCTGGCCGCGATGATCACCGAGAAGTACAGGCAAAAATTTCGCCTCTCTCAGTCTCGCCTTGAAAACATGCTTTGTGGTGTCGCATTGAAGAATCATCTCAATGGTTCGCGCAACACCCTGGCACAATTTCAAAAAGCCATTACCCGGGAAACCTACTTGGCGAGCAAACTCGTCGCCACTCCTTTACGGCTCTACGATTGCTCACCGATCACGGATGGGGCGGCAGCACTGGTTCTAACGAGCGAGAAAACAGACGTGCGTTTGTCGGGCATAGGGCAAGGAACGGGGCCATTGAGCCTGCGGGAAAGAGATATTTTCACCTCCTTCCCGGCAACACGAATTGCCGCAGATCGAGCTTATCGTGTGGCGGAGGCGTCGCCACAAAGCATCGACTTCGCCGAAGTTCATGACGCCTTCACACCATTTGAAATCATCACAACGGAAGACTTGGGATTTTTTCCCCCCGGCAAAGGAGGCGATGCGGTTCTAGAAGGAAAAACGGCTGCTGAAGGCCCTTTGCCCATCAATCCATCGGGTGGCTTGAAGGCTCGCGGACATCCGGTTGGCGGAAGCGGGTTAGCACAGGTAGTAGAAGTAGCAAAAAGGCTCCGTGGGCAAACCCAATCAAAGCGCGAGTTCAAACGGGGGCTGACTCAAAGCACCGGGGGGTTGGGAACGAATAACTTTGTCACGATCCTGGAACTTGCCAACGCACCCGCAATTCAGAATCCAGGCAAGCCTTGGTCACCGGTGCCGCCTGTGGTTCAAAAGAAAGCAAGCTCGTCCGCCCGCACTGCAGACGAAGGTGAAATCGAGACGTTCACGATTCTCTACGTCACCCCGGACGGCTTTCTCCCGCCCGTCGCTTTGGCCTTGATCCGAACGCGCGATGGCCGGCTCATTATGGCCCAAGGTGAGGACAGTGAGCATCTTAAAATCGGCCGCGAGGTTTATCTCAGGCGCATGGACGACTTTTATCTTTTTACCGTCAAGAGCCAGCTTCAGAAAGTGCAGGAATCCTTAAAAAAACTTCTCGGGCGAAAAACCCTCTCGCCGTCTAAAGGAGAAGACCCGGTGGACAACAAACTATGATCATGCGGGGGGCGAGTCGAGCCGAAAAAAAATTCAAATCGCTGACCAAACTCCTGACCGAGGAATTGAAAAAAGCGATCGTCAGCGGCACGCTCGCCGCGGGCGAGAGACTCTCCGAAGCTAAGATTTCAGCTTCCCTGCATGTCGGGCGCGTCGCGCTCCGCGAAGCGCTGCGCATATTGGAGGCACAGGGCTACGTAACCTTTCTGCCCAACAACGAAGTGGCAGTCAGCAAGCCCACACGCGAAGAAGTCCAGGATTACTACACCATCGCCAGTGTGTTGGAAGGCTTGGCCGCGCGGCTTGCTGTTGAGAAAGCGCAATCGGAAGAAATCGACCATTTGCGGGAACTGCACCAGCTTCTCAAAGAAGCGTGTCAGAAGCGGGACTTGGCCAGTTACTTCGACGCTAATACCAAGTTTCATCGCTTTATCGCCGAAATCGCCCGCAACGAACGCCTTTACCGTCTGATCGATCAGTTGCGTCAGGAAATTCAAAAGACGCGTATTCTTCTGCTCCGTTTGCCCAACCGGCTCGACTATTCGATGCGCGAGCATGACCAGATCATGGATGCCTTTCTCAAGAAAAACTCACAGCTCGCGGAGAGCACCGTGGTCCGCCATTTGAACAACCAGATGGAAACGTTGCGCAAGGCGCTCGACCAGAAGAGTTGAGCAGAAACCCCACCTGTTTGGCCGCGGAGATTTACTCGCTCCAAGCCGCCAGCGATACAAAATCCGAAACAAACCCCGAGACGAAAATCTCAAATCGGAAAATCCAAAACACCGAATCTGTGAAGCTTGTTTGGAAATTTGACCTATTTTGATCATTTGAGATTGTTTCGAATTTCGGATCCCTCGACGTCGCTCGGACAGGTTTCGTGCTTCTTGGCGTGCTTTGCGTCTTTGCGCGAGATATTCCGAATTTCGGTTGCGGCTCTGCCGCACTAGAATCTAACAGATTTCACAAAGCGAAATGCGCTAGAGTTATGCCCTTCTGAGAGCAAAGTGATCTGTGTCCCAACCGGCTGCGACTTCCGAGTATCGTGCTTCTTTGCCGGCGATTTGGTCAGCGCTGATCGCGGTCTACCTAATTTGGGGATCGACCTACCTTGCTATTCGTTATGCGGTCGAAACCACGCCGCCTTTCCTAATGGCTGGGGTTCGCTTCATCATCTCCGGTGGATTCCTATATCTGCTGCGCCGGACTTCCGGCGATCCGGCGCCGAAGCCGGTGGAATGGCGCAACGCAGCGATCATAGGGACCTTTCTTCTGGTGGGCGGCAATGGTGGAGTAGTCTGGGCCGAACAGTTCGTGCCATCGGCGCTGACCGCATTGCTGGTCGCAACCGTACCTCTTTGGATGGTGCTCATGGACGCGTTTCGTCCGGGCGGCCAGCGGCCGAGGTTCATGACAGCCAACGGCATAATTATCGGTTTTGGCGGCGTAATCTTGCTGATCGGCTCCACCGCAAATCATGAAAGTCCCATCAACGCCTACGGCGCCGCGGCACTGGTGTTGGCCTCTCTTTTTTGGGCTACGGGTTCGCTTTACGGCCGGTACGCAGAATTGCCGCTATCTCCTTTGCTCGGCACAGGGATGGAAATGCTTTCAGGCGGCGTGGTCTTACTCGTTTTGGCTTGCGCCCTGGGTGAATGGGGCGGATTCGATCACACTGCAGTTTCCCTTCGGTCGGCACTCGCCTTGATCTATTTGACGGTGATCGGTTCAGGTGCGTTTGTCGCTTATGTTTGGCTCTTGCGCGTCGCGCCGACGCCCCTGGTGGCGACCTATGCTTATGTCAATCCACTGGTGGCGGTTTTGCTTGGCTATTTTTGGGCCCACGAGCCGATAACGCCGCGAACTTTGTTCGCCGCGACACTGATCCTTGGTTCGGTGATGTTAGTGAGTACGCCGGGGCGTCCCGATGAGTCCGTCCGCCGCTAAAAAGTTGCCTGGGGAGTCGCGAAATGAAAACAAACTTCGGAAAACAAATTTACTAGCGCATCGAGCTGCAGGAAATTGACGCGGGAGATGAAACCCCTGCTTACGAGGCGATTGCCACTTCGCCCTGTTGATCTGGCCGCACACCACAGATTTCCGCGACCGCGTCCCGGTAAGCCAGCCAGCGTTCCAACGCCTCATGCATGGCCCTAACCACTGGGCCGCGGCGTGTCGGCGCAACGTGGGCGAGGATTCCTGCCCAAGCCGAGGCTCGGTGATGTGCCTCCACCTGCCGGTGTGCTTTGGTGAGACTTAGGTGTTGCACTGCCATTCCATAATATTTGACTAAGGGGTGTTCCTCCAGCGGCGGCGCAGGCGCTGCCGGAAACGCTGGATCGATGGCCGAACGCTCGTCCTTCGTGCCTTCGACGAAGATGGTAACAATAGCGGCCCCGATCTCCCATCCGTAACGCTGGGTGGCATCATCCAGGAAATCGCGGTAATGCTTCGCAGCCGGCAATAGCTGGACATGCTCAAAACGGCTCAAGTCCATGTTCAAACCGCGCGCATATTCCAGAAAAAGCTCGGGATGGGGGCTACCCGCGACCAAACCGCCGGTCTCTTCTTCATACAAATTTTCCGCTAGACCCCGTCGAATCGCTGGGATCGGGCAGCGCACATAAGCCCTCCCAACCATTACAGGGAAATCCCGGACATAGGTCGCATACTCTTGTTCAAAGTGATAGTGCAACAAATCCTTCGCTACACGGCCCGAGGTAAATGCCGGCCACGCCCAATGATCCTTCCGTTCCATAATTCCCAGGAGTTGCTCGCGGAAACTCGACCGATCCATAGCCACCTCTTTCTCTCGGAGTGAACGAGCAACGCCCGTGCCATTAAATAAACTCTAAGATTTCCACGCCTTAGGGTCCAGCCCATCGGGCAGAGATGAGACGAGGTGCCAGAACTGACAATCGGACTGGCTTGAATACCTCAAATTATTCAGAGATCAGGGCAATAACTATAAACATTGCTGGTCGAGGGTTACACCGCAGGAGCGAAGTGATGAAGCCCGTTCAAAGTTCAAGGCTCCAGGCCCCGTCCCGAACGACAGTGAAGGATCTTTCTTCTCCGGAGAGATCCTTCTAAGCTCTGGATGCGGCGCGCACTTGAACATTGAACTCTCCAATCCGCATTGGAGAGTTCAAATTCGCGGTGGCGCCTTCGTCCGCATCGTTACGAATTCTTCCGCCGCCGTGGGATGAATGCCAATGGTAGCATCGAACTGCGCCTTGGTGGCGCCGCAGTTCATGGCCACCGCCAGCCCCTGTATGATTTCGCCGGCATCCGGCCCGACCATATGGCAGCCAAGACTTTATCCGTTTGGGCATCCACGACGATTTTCATCATGATCTTGTCCTCGCGGCCGGTTAGGGTGTGTTTGAGCGGCCGGAAGTTTGTTTTGTAAACGTCGATACTTCTATGCCGTTCCCGTGCCTCAGCTTCAGTCAGGCCCACCGTAGCGACATTCGGGGTGCTGAAAACCGTCGATGGCACATTCACGTAGCTTGGCCTGGTGGGATTGTTATTAAACAACGTCTCGGCCACGGCGCGGCCCTCCGCGATCGCCACCGGTGTCAGCATGAGCCGATCCGTGCAATCCCCGATAGCGTAGATATTATCGACGCTGGTTTTTAAATAGTCGTCCACGATTACGGCCCCGTTCTCTTTCGTCCGCACACCCGCCTCCTCGAGACCCAACGCTTGTGTATTGGGATCCCGTCCGGTGGCATAGAAGACATGGTCAACATCGGCGGTTGTTCCTCCGGTCAGCATGGCGCGTAACCCCGCGGTCAATTTTTCTATCCCTTCGACGCGGGTATTGAATCTTAAATCAATCCCCTGCTTTTTCATCTCCTCCGCCAGCGTTTCCCGACAGTCGTCATCGAAGCCGCGAAGAAATAACGGACCGCGATGGAGCAGCATGACCTTCGCGCCCAGACCATGAAAAATTCCGGCGAATTCGACGCCGACATAGCCACCGCCGACGATAATGACTTTTTCCGGCAATGAGGGAAGGTAAAAAGCTTCGTTGGACGTGATCGCGTGCTCAGCGCCTGGAATCTTAGGCACGATGGGCCAGCTTCCCACGGCGACGAGAATATAATTGGCAGTGATTTGCTTACCGTCAACGACAAGGGTATGGGGGTCAACAATTTCCGCGTGGCTGTCCATGATGGTGACCCCGGAATCACGCAGCAACTTTCGATATACATCGTTGAGTCGGCTGATCTCTTTGTTCTTGTTGGCGATCAACTTCGCCCAATCCACATGGCGCTCACCCACAGTCCAACCAAAAGCTGCGGCATCCTCAAAATCCGCGCCAAAATGAGAGGCGTACACGAGCAGCTTTTTCGGAATACAACCAACGTTAACACAGGTGCCTCCGAGATAACGCTCTTCCGCCACGGCAACCTTGGCCCCATAGGATGCAGACACCCGGCTTGCGCGCACACCGCCCGAGCCGGCGCCTATGGTAAAAAGATCATAATCGTATTGAGCCATGGTTCAGTCGCCTTTCTCGTACGAAGTTTTACGATCATAATCGGTGGCTCCTATTTGCACAATACAACTTGGACTGCCATCGCTTCTCTGCCAGTTCTGATCCGTTCATTTCACGTCTGTTTTTCCCAGATAGATCGTAGCTTCAGAGTATTTCAAGGTGCTTCAGGCTTTTCCGTTTTGCTTGTCGTTTCGACTCCGGTTGGACAATTTGTGGACACTTTTTTAGTCCCAGAAACCGGTGGTGCCCCAGGATTCACAGCCCTGGCCGCAGTTGTAAACCGTTGCAACGAAAAGAGTTTTACCGGGCATTGTCCAAGCGTTGTCCAGCTTGGAAGCCGGTTCGGAGCCGGTAAATGACCGTCAAACTGACCCCACGCGAGTTCGTACGGTTGTTGCACGCCGCTCGACAACTGCACCAGGAGTTTCCGTGGCTAGGTCAGGCGACGTGGCTCCTTAACTGCTGGACCGATTTTGCCGATGAATTTATTGAACTTCGTTTACAGTAAATGGAGGTTTTTATGATTGGTGACAACATTCCAAGTTGGCACGACCCACAGCCCATCCGGCGCACACGGGCCGAAGTCTTTCGTAAATGGCTTTTCGTTACGGTTGGTGTTCTCGACTTTGCTCTTGTTGCTTACAACTTCGGCATTGGTGCAGCCTTCAAATGGCTGTTCATCTGTGCTTTGGTGTGGGCCTGGTTGGTCACTTGGGCCGGATTGGTAAACAAAGGCGCTAAGCAGACCCACAAAGACGTAGCGACCGGCATTGTGTTGATCGGAGCCGGACTGTTGCTGGGCATTGCGTTGGGGAATTTGCTCTCTCCAACGGCGACGAAAACGAATACCGGTTTCAGCACACGTGCTGTTAAAGGCAAATTGCAATGAAGACCGTCCGCGTCCGCTACATATCCAACCGCCTATTGTTGCGCGTCGGCTCTGCCCTGCTGTTCGTCTTCTGCTGCGCTGCTCCTTCCTGGTCTATGGTAATGCACGTCGAAGGAAACCCAACTGATCGTCACCGCCCCTCTCTCGGGCTTCGAGGTGAACCAGTTTGGTGTTGCTCTCACCTCCAACGTAACGACTGTTGTTTTTTACAATTCTAGTGGCGAGGAGTTTGCCTCGCAAGGACGGTGGCACCACGGCGCGCCGACATTTCGACTCTCTGACGATGCATCGGCACACTGGGTTTGTCCCTGTCATTTCTCTAACCTGTAAAGTTACTGATTGTCTATTGTTTTGAGTATTCGCAATATCCACGTGACGTGGCACGGGAGTTGCCTCAATTGCTTCAAGTCAACGAAATCAAAAAAGAAGAGGAGGTGAAAAGTCATGAAAACACGAAATTTAATGCTGGCTGTCCTCGCCCTTTTTGTCTTAGCACTGCCGAGCTGTGCGACTCTTAAAGCTTCTGAAGCCCAACAGGAGGAAATAATCACTCAGATTCAGAAAGAAGACGCTACAGACCCGGTGCCACTCCCAGCGGGCACATGGACAGACGCAAACGGTTGGGATTATGACGGATTAGGCGATCCAGAATAAGTCAGTGCAGTGAGGGGAGTTGCTTGCTTCCCTCACCGCTCCCTTTTTCTTAACCCTACAAAGTTTGAGAGTGCCACAGTGAAGCCGAATCCCTTCCACCGTATCGCGGCACCCTGAACATAAACCAGTCTGACAACCGTCACTCACCGACCCGCTTCGGCCATCCTTCGTGACCTGATTCGTCGTTACCTCCAGCAGCAAAAGAAACAACGGAGGAATTGACACAAGGCAATGAGCAACTCAGCCTTTAAAAACTTCGT
>Ga0126384_10001243_pt1 | contig 15070 bp, 11 predicted proteins | sample PanSoiMetPlot_36_FD_92543 | JGI IMG/M metagenome (GOLD analysis project Ga0126384, IMG submission 92543) | Tropical forest soil microbial communities from Panama - MetaG Plot_36 | ecosystem: Environmental > Terrestrial > Soil > Tropical forest > Bulk soil | place: Panama | collected 2016-02-17 | reverse complement strand
GGCTCCGGCGTCGTCACGGAAATCCTGGCATAAGAGCGTGAAAGTTTAGGCGAGGTAAGGGACGAGGAGAAAGAGATGCGAGAAATCATCGATTTGGCCTGTACCGCCTGCAAGCAGCGGAACTATTCAACCATGAAGAACAAGAAGAACGATCCCGATCGGTTGGAGCGAAACAAGTTCTGCAAGTTCTGCCGGAAGCACACGCCTCATAAGGAAGTGAAATAACGGCCGAGGTGCGAACACTGAGGAAGGGATAACAGGTTTGTTGGCTCAGACTCCGCACTAGGCACCCAGTATTGAATGTAGGGGCATGGTGTTAATGGCAGCACATCGGTCTCCAAAACCGAGAGTCTGGGTTCAAATCCTAGTGCCCCTGCCAAACAGAGCTTGCTCGACCGCGAAGCTTATGATGGCTCTTGCTGAGCGGATAAGACACCGCATGTGTTGTTGTTAGATAGAAAGCTCGCTCGTACCGGCTGCCATTAGATGGTTCTTGGCAGACGGATGAGGCACCTTTGGGATTGCATTAAGAAAGAGAAGCACAATGTTTACGCGAATGATTAATTCGGTCAAAGAATTCCTCAATGACGTACGTACGGAACTCAAGAAAGTATCGTTCCCGACGCGCGCTGAGACGATAGGTTCTACCACTGTCGTGATCGTCTTCTGTGTACTCATGTCGGTGTATCTCTCGGTGATCGATTCGTTCTTGTCTTGGCTGGTGGGAAAGGTTCTGTGAGCGGAGAGGTTTCAACCAACGATCCGAGGATAGGCATGGGAAAAAACTGGTACGTCATTCATACCTACGCAGGCTTTGAAGGGCGCGTGAAGACCAGCTTGCTCGAACGGGCAAACCAAATGGCCCTGACGGAAAAGCTGGGGCAAGTGTTGGTGCCGACAGAAGATGTCATCGAGATTAAGGATGGTAAACGTCGTACGTCGCGGCGAAAATTTTTCCCTGGCTATGTGTTGGTCGAATTGGAGACCCCTGTCGCTGATGAAACCTTGCAGATGATCAAGGACACGCCCAAGGTCACCGGATTCGTCGGCGGCGGCGCACAGCCCACTCCCCTGACCAATGAAGAAGTGGCGGAATTGCTCAAACAAGTGGACGCTGGCAGCGCAGGTCCGCGCGAGCAGGTCAAGTTCATCAAGACCGACAACGTCCGCATAGTCGATGGACCGTTCCTTGGTTTTAACGGCGTGGTTGACGAGGTGGATCAGGATCACAACCGCTTGAAGGTCATGGTCAGCATCTTCGGCCGCTCGACGCCGGTTGAGCTGGGCTTTTTGCAAGTGGAACGTATCTAGAATTTGGAACGTTGAGAGGAGTCGCGCATGGCAAAGGAAGTATCGGCGCAAATCAAATTGCAAATTCCGGCAGGTAAAGCGAATCCCGCCCCGCCGGTAGGCCCTTCATTGGGGCAGCATGGCGTCAATATTATGGAATTCTGCAAGCAGTTCAACGCCAAGACCCAGAAGGAAGGTGACAGCATCATTCCCGTGATCATCACCGTTTATAAGGACCGGTCGTTCACCTTCATCATGAAGACCCCACCCGCGTCCGACCTGCTGAAGAAAGCAGCGGGGATCATCAAGGGATCTGGAGTCCCCCAGAAGGACAAGGTCGGCAAGATTACGAGAAAGCAGCTGACCGAAATCGCGCAGAAAAAGATGGCCGATCTGAACGCCGCAGATTTGGAAGGTGCGGTCAAGATCATCGAAGGGACAGCTCGCAGCATGGGAGTGGTTGTCCAGGGTTAACGAGCCCGAGCTGAAGGAGTTTAGGAATGGGAAAGAAGATGAAAGCTGCCTTGGAGAAGATGGAGCCGCGCCAGTACGCGCTTCGCGATGCCGTCGCGCTTGTCAAGAGTGCGGCATACGCAAAGTTCGATGAGTCGGTCGATCTGGCGATCCGTCTGGGGGTCGATCCGAAGCGTTCCGATCAAATGGTGCGTGGAACCACATCATTGCCTCATGGCACAGGCAAGAAACTGCGTGTGCTCGTGTTTGCCAAGGGTGAAAAGGAGCAGGAGGCTCGTCAGGCCGGCGCTGATTTTGTGGGTTCAGATGACCTCATGGAGAAGATCAAGGGTGGATGGATGGATTTCGATTGCGCCATTGCAACTCCGGATTTGATGGCATCAGTCGGTAAGCTTGGCAAACAACTCGGTCCCCGCGGCCTCATGCCGAATCCGAAAACCGGCACCGTGACGTTTGAGGTGGGCAAAGCGGTAGGAGAAATTCGCAAGGGTCGTGTTGAGTACAAGGTGGAAAAGGCCGGTATCGTGCAAGTGCCGGTCGGCAAGGTGTCGTTCCAGGCCGATCAACTCTACGACAACGCCTCGGCGATCATCGAGGCCGTGGTCAAGGCCAAGCCGGCCTCCTGCAAGGGGCGCTATCTCAAGAGCGTGACGATTTCGAGCACGATGGGGGTGGGTGTCCGGTTGGATGCCGTTGCGCTGGCGAAGCAATGGAGTTGATGCGGGGCAGTGAGAACTGACAGTAGTCAGTGAGACGGTCGGGAAGGGAGTTGAGATGAAGAAGGAAGAGAAAGCCACAGCGGTTGCGGAGTTGACAGAGAAATTCGGGCGTGCACGGTTGGCGATCGTGACGGAATGTGCCGGGCTTCCGGTTAATCAGGTCACGGAGTTACGCAAGCAGCTGCGCGGGGCCAAGGCCGAATACAAGGTCGTCAAGAATACGTTGGCGATCAGGGCGGCCGATGGAACGACGCTGGCCGGGTTGAAGACGCATCTGAAAGGTCCGACAGGTGTCGTCATCGGCTACGACGATCCCGTGTTGCCGACGAAGATCCTCAAGGACTTCATCGCAGCGGAAAAGCGCGAGGAAAAGATCCGGATCACGCTCGGCGTGTTGGAAGGCAAGATCGTGCAGCCAGCCGAGTTGGCGGCGGTTGCCAAGCTGCCGAAGAAAGAAGTGTTGATCGCGATGTTGTTGTCGGCCATGCAGGGGCCGATCCGCGGCGTCGTCTATACATTAAATGCAGTGTTGACGAAGTTTGTAAGAGTCATTGCAGCCATTCAGGATAAACGGAAAGGAGAAGGGGACATGTCAGCCACAGCCACGAAGTTGTCGCAGGAGGAATTGATCAAAGCCATTGAGAGCATGAGCGTGCTCGATTTGGCCGAGTTGGTGAAGGGATTGGAGACCCGCTTCGGCGTGACGGCCGCGGCGCCGGTCGCCGTCGCCGCGGCACCTGCCGCCGGAGCTGCTGCCGCTCCAGCCGAAGAGAAGACCGCGTTCGACGTCATTCTGGCGTCCGCGCCTGCTGATAAGAAGATTCAGATCATCAAGGTGGTTCGCGAACTCACGAGCCTCGGCCTCAAGGAAGCCAAGGATCTCGTGGAGGGCGCTCCGAAGCCCGTCAAGACCGGAGCGACCAAGGAAGAGTCCGATACCATGAAGAAAAAGCTCGAAGAGAGCGGCGCCAAAGTCGAGATCAAGTAAGTTCGGCCTGTTCAGCATCTGCGGGCACTCGCGTGGAGCGGGTGCCCAAGCCCAACCATAAGTAGTGGAGGACCCTGGAATGCCCGAAACGACTCTACAAGAGTTCGTCGAACGGAAAGACTTTTCCCGGATTCGGACGAGCATCGACATTCCCGATCTGATTGAAATCCAGAAGCGCTCGTACGAGGAATTCCTGCAGTTTGAAGCCGAGCCGGAACGACGGAAGGATCATGGACTGCAAGCGGCATTGGCCAGCGTATTCCCGATCCCGGACTACAACAACACGGCCATTTTAGAGTTTACCAGCTATACCTTGGGAACGCCCAAGTACGACGAGAGGGAATGCCTGGAGCAGGGGATGACTTTCGCCGTCCCGCTCAAGCTGCGCGTGCGGCTGGTCGTCTTTGACAAGGAGGACAAGGGGCCGAAGAAAAAAGTGCTCGACGTCCGCGAGCAGGAGGTCTATGTCGGCGAACTGCCGCTGATGACTGAACGGGGGACGTTTATCGTCAACGGAACGGAACGTGTGGTGGTGAGTCAATTGCATCGTTCGCCCGGTGCGTCCTTCACGCACGACAAGGGGCGGACACATGCCAGCGGGAAAGTGCTGTACAGCGCCCGCATCATTCCCTATCGGGGCTCCTGGCTGGATTTCGAATTCGATGCGCGCGATATCCTGTATGTCCGCATCGATCGCCGCCGGAAGATGCCCGCGACGATTCTCCTCAAGGCCTTCGGGTTTTCGAGCGATGACTTGCTCAAGATGTACTACCCCGTGGAGGAAATCCGCGTGGCGAAGGGCAAGCTGCTGCGCAAGCTCGATCCCGAGATTCATCAAGGCATGCGCTCCTCAACGGAGGTGGTCGACAAAGGCGGGAAAGAACCATTGGTTCGGGAAGGCGCCAAATTGACCAAGGGCACCATCGCCAAGCTGAAAGCGGCTGGCGTCAAGGAGATTTCCGTTTCAGCCAATGAATTGGTCGGTCGGGCTGTGTTGAGCGAAGTCGTTGATGCCAAGAAAAATAAGCTGGCGGAGAAGAACCAACGTCTGACTGCCGAGATCATCGAAAAGATCATCGAGTCCGAGATTGAGGAATTCAAGGTGATTTTCTTCGATGCGGCCACATCCACTCCCGTCATTCTCGATACTCTCGAGATGGAACGGACGGTCTCGAAGGAAGAGGCGATGGTCGAAATCTATCGTCGCCTGCGGCCGGGAGAAACGCCGTCGGTGGAAACCGCCAGGGCACTCTTCGACAATTTGTTCTTGAACTCGAAACGGTACGATCTCTCTCCCGTGGGGAGATTGAAGTTGAACAAGAAATTGATTCTCGACCTGCCGTTGGAGCAGCGGACGCTGACGTCCCAGGATATCGTCGAAGTGATCCGATATCTCGTCAATCTCAAGATGGGCAAGGGCGAAATTGACGATATCGACCACTTGGGCAATCGCCGGGTCCGATCGGTCGGGGAACTGCTGGAAAACCAGTTCCGACTCGGTCTCGTCCGCATGGAGCGGAGCATCAAGGAGCGCATGAATCTCCTGGATATGGAGACGGTGCTGCCTCACGACCTGATCAATGCGAAGCCGGTGGTCGCTGCGGTTAAAGAATTTTTTAGCAGCAGCCAGTTGTCGCAGTTCATGGACCAAACGAATCCGTTGGCCGAAATCACGCACAAGCGGCGTCTGTCGGCGCTCGGTCCCGGCGGTCTGACAAGGGAACGAGCCGGGTTCGAAGTCCGCGACGTGCACCCTTCGCATTACAGTCGTATCTGTCCGATCGAAACGCCGGAGGGACCGAACATCGGATTGATTACGTCGTTGGCGACTTACGCCCGAATCAATGAGTTCGGATTCATTGAAGCTCCCTACCGGCGGGTCGAAAAGGGCCGTGTGACGGATCAGATCGAATTTCTCTCCGCCATCGAGGGAGACAAATTTCTCATCGCCCAAGCCAACTCTAAGGTGGATGGGTCTGGTCGCCTGGTGTCGGAGACGGTGTCAGCGCGATCCGGCGGGGACTTTGTCACGATTACTCCCGACAAAATTGAATATATGGACGTGTCGCCCAAACAAGTGGTCAGTGTGGCGACGGCGCTGGTGCCGTTCCTGGAACACGACGACGCGAACCGCGCGCTGATGGGATCGAACATGCAGCGGCAGGCTGTGCCGCTCCTCAAAGCGGAGGCCCCGCTCGTCGGCACCGGCATGGAAGCGGTGGTGGCACGCGACTCCGGATATGTGGTGCAGGCCAGGCGATCTGGAGTGGTTGAAAGTGTGGACGCGACCCGGATTGTCGTGCGTTCCGACAGCAAAGAAGGCCGGAAACGGAACGATACCGGTTTGGATGTCTACGATCTGATCAAGTTCCAGCGTTCCAATCAAAATACCTGCATCACCCAGACGCCTGTGGTCCGTATCGGACAGCCGGTCAAGAAGGGGCAGGTGCTCGCCGACGGGCCGGCGATTGATCAGGGCGAGTTAGCGCTCGGCAAGAACGTGCTGGTCGCGTTCATGCCATGGGGCGGGTACAACTTTGAAGACGCCATCCTCCTGAGCGAGAAACTGGTGCGGGAGGACGCCTTCACGTCGATTCACATTGAAGAGTTCGAAGTGGAAGCGCGGGATACCAAGCTCGGCAAGGAAGATATTACGCGCGACATTCCCAATGTCGGTGAAGAGGCCCTGCGGAACCTTGACGAAAGCGGCATCATTCGTATCGGTGCGGAGGTGAAGCCGGGCGACATCCTGGTCGGCAAGGTGACGCCAAAGGGCGAGACCCAGCTGACACCTGAAGAAAAGCTGTTGCGGGCCATTTTCGGGGAGAAAGCCGGCGATGTGAAGGACACGTCCTTGACGGTGCCGCCTGGCGTCGAAGGCATCGTCGTCGATGTCAAGATCTTCTCACGGAAGGGGCTCGATAAGGATGAGCGGTCCAAGAGCATCGAAAGTGAAGATACGATGCGGCTGCAGCGTGATCATCACGAAGAGCTGCGGATTATCGACGAAGAGAAAACCAAGAAGGTTCGGAAGCTCTTGTTGGGCAAGGTGGTCGGGCGCGACTTGATGGATCCCGAAAGTGGCGACGTGATTCTCAAGAAAAAGGGCAAGCTCACGGCGGAGATCTTGAAGCGGCTATCAGACGAGTCGGTGCGCTACATCATCCTCAGTGATCCGGACGAGCAAAAGGAGCTGGAGGATGTAGAGCGCCGGGCCAAAGAGCAGGTCGAGATTCTGCAGACTCTCTACGACGAGAAAGTCGGGCGGTTGAAGCGGGGCGACGAATTGCCGCCCGGCGTCATCAAACTCGTGAAGGTCTACATCTCGATGAAGCGCAAGATTCAAGTCGGCGACAAGATGGCTGGCCGCCACGGCAACAAGGGCGTGGTCTCACGCGTGTTGCCTGAAGAAGACATGCCGTATCTTCCGGACGGAACGCCGGTGGAAATTGTGCTGAATCCGCTTGGCGTGCCCTCGCGCATGAACGTTGGACAGATTCTGGAAACGCACCTGGGATGGGCGGCGAAGGCGCTCGGCATCAAGGTGGCGAGTCCTGTGTTCGACGGCGCGTCCGAAAAGGAAATCAAGGACCTATTGAAAAAAGGAAAATTGCCGACTAGCGGCCAGTCGGAGCTGATGGATGGCCGAACCGGTGAACCGTTCGGCAGTCCTGTAACTGTCGGCTATATGTATGTCTTGAAGCTCCACCATCTCGTGGACGACAAGATCCATGCCCGTTCGATCGGACCATACTCGCTCGTGACCCAACAGCCGTTGGGCGGTAAGGCGCAGTTCGGCGGTCAGCGGCTCGGAGAAATGGAAGTCTGGGCGTTGCAAGCATACGGAGCGGCTTCTACGCTGCAAGAGTTCTTGACCGTCAAATCCGATGACGTGCCGGGTCGATCACGGATGTATGAAGCGGTTGTGAAAGGCGAACCTTTCCTGGAGCCGGGATTGCCCGAGTCGTTCAACGTGTTGGTGAAGGAACTTCAGAGTTTGGGATTGGACGTCGAGTTGGTCAAATCGCAAGACTAACCACTTGAGCCGGCTGCTGCCGGTATCAGAGGAGGTCACTACCTTGGAAGGCGTATACACATTATTTGAGAAGCCACGGGATTCGGTGTCGTTCGATTCGATGCGTATTCGCATCGCCTCGCCCGAAAAGATCCGGTCCTGGTCGTATGGCGAGGTCAAAAAGCCGGAGACGATCAACTATCGGTCGTTCAAACCGGAAAAGGACGGGCTGTTCTGCGCGAAGATTTTCGGCCCCATCAAAGACTGGGAGTGCAATTGCGGTAAGTACAAGCGCATGAAGCATCGCGGCATCGTCTGCGATAAGTGCGGCGTCGAAGTCATTCAGTCAAAAGTGCGACGCGAGCGGATGGGCCATATCGAATTGGCGGCACCGGTCGCACATATCTGGTTCCTGAAGGGGGTGCCAAGCCGGATTGGCACGCTCCTCGACATGAGCCTCAAGCAGTTGGAAAAGATCCTCTACTTCGAGAGTTATGTGTGCGTCGATCCGGGCCAGACCGATATGACGGAGAAGGAACTGGTGACCGAAGAGAAGCTGCGCCAGCTCCAATCGGAATATGCGCCCAATGCGTATAAGGTCGGGATTGGTGCCGAGGCCATCCGCGAACTGCTGCGGAAGATCGACATCAACAGCAAATGGGATGAGATCAAAGCCAAGGCGAAGGTATCCACCTCCGCGGCAATGAAGAAGAAACTCGCGAAGCAATTAAAAGTCATTGAGGCGTTTCGCAAATCCGGGAACAAGCCGGAGTGGATGATCATGGATGTGATTCCGGTGCTGCCCCCGGAGTTGCGTCCTCTCGTGCCCCTGGACGGCGGCCGCTTTGCCACGTCCGATTTGAACGATCTGTATCGCCGTGTGATCAATCGGAATAACCGGTTAAAGCGCCTGATGGAGTTGAAGGCGCCGGGCGTCATCATTCGTAACGAAATGCGCATGTTGCAGGAAGCGGTGGACGCGCTGTTCGACAACGGACGTCGTGGTCGCGCGATTCGTGGTCCCAACAAGCGGCCGTTGAAGTCGCTCAGCGACATGCTCAAGGGCAAACAGGGCCGGTTCCGTCAGAATCTCCTCGGCAAGCGCGTGGATTACTCGGGCCGCACCGTCATTGTGGTCGGTCCGGAATTGCGGCTCCATCAATGCGGCTTGCCCAAGAAGATGGCGTTGGAATTGTTCAAGCCATTTATCTTCCATAAGCTGGAAGAGCGAGGTGCCGCGACGACCATCAAGAGCGCCAAACGCCTGGTCGAAAAAGAACGGCCGGAAGTCTGGGACGTGTTGGACGAGGTCATCCGCGAGCATCCCGTGCTGTTGAATCGCGCGCCGACACTCCACCGGTTGGGTATTCAAGCCTTTGATCCGGTGCTGGTCGAAGGCAAGGCGATCCGGCTGCATCCGCTGGTGTGCGCGGCGTTCAACGCCGACTTCGACGGAGACCAGATGGCGGTCCACGTGCCCTTATCGGTGGAAGCGCAGGTCGAAGCGCGAGTGTTGATGATGTCGATCAACAACATTCTCTCGCCGGCCAACGGCAGACCGATTGCCGTGCCGTCACAGGATATGGTCCTCGGTTGCTACTGGCTGACGAAGGAGCGGGTCGGAGCGAAGGGCGAGGGCAAGGTCTTCGGCTCAACCGAAGAAGTGCGGATTGCCTTCGACGCGAGAGAAGTCGAAGAGCATGCTCGCATCAAAGTGCGCATCGATGGGAATTTGGTGCAAACTACGGTCGGGCGGGTCGTGCTCTCAGAAGTACTGCCGTCCGGAATGGCGTTCTCCTATGCCAACAAGCTGATGACGAAGAAAGAAGTGACGAAGCTGATCGACTCCGTCTACCGGCAGTCTGGACATCGGGAGACCGTGACGTTCTTAGACAAAATCAAGGACACCGGCTTCGCTTACGCCACGCGTGCCGGGGTGTCGATTTGTATCGACAACATGCACATTCCCAGCAAGAAGGAAGAACTGATCGGGAAGGCCCAGCGCGAAGTTAATGAGATCGAGCGGCAGTATGCCGAGGGCTTGATCACCAACGGCGAGCGGTACAACAAGGTCATCGATATCTGGGCGCACACGACCGAACAGGTTGCGGGCGAGATGATGAAGGAGTTGGGTGCGGGCGGAGATCCGAGTAAGGACGAAGCCTTCAATCCGATCTTTATGATGGCCGATTCCGGCGCTCGAGGCAGCTCGCAGCAGATTCGTCAGTTGGGCGGGATGCGCGGACTGATGGCAAAGCCGTCCGGCGAAATCATCGAGACGCCGATTACGGCCAACTTCCGGGAAGGGCTGACCGTGCTGCAGTACTTCATTTCGACCCACGGTGCCCGCAAAGGGTTGGCCGACACTGCGCTCAAAACGGCGAACTCTGGCTATCTGACCCGCCGGCTGGTGGACATCGCGCAAGATGTGATCATCAGCGAGCTCGATTGCGGCACGACCGACGGCATTTTCGTCAGTGCGCTGGTCGAAGGTGGAGAAATCATCCAGCCTATCGAAGAACGTATCCTGGGTCGCTTGGCGGCGGAAGATATCCGCGATCCTGTCACCGGGGAAGTGATCGTCTCATTCAACGAAGAGATCACCGAAGAGCGGACGAAGGATGTCGTGGAGGCTGCAGTCGATCGGGTCAAAATCCGTTCGGTCCTGACTTGTCAATCTCGCCGTGGAGTTTGCCGGGCCTGCTATGGCCGCGATCTTGCGCGAGGCCGGCTCGTCGAAAAGGGGGAACCGGTCGGCGTCATTGCTGCGCAGTCCATCGGTGAACCTGGCACACAGCTGACGATGCGGACGTTCCACATCGGTGGTACGGCCAGCAAGGTGGTCGAGCAAACTGTGCTCGAAGCGAAGCATGCGGGACGCATGAAATTCATGAGCTTCGACGCCAAGAAGAATGCCGATGTCCACAACGGCGGCATTGCCGTTCGCAACAAGGAAGGCGAATGGGTCGTCATGAATCGCAACGCCAAGATTGCGATTGTGGATGAGAACGGTCGTGAGCGTGAAAAATATCCGGTCGTCTATGGCGCCAAGATCAAGATCAAGGATGGCGACCGTGTCGAACTGGCCCAGAAACTCGTGGAGTGGGATCCCTATTCGTTGACGATCTTGACCGAAGTCGGGGGGAAGGTGGCCTACGGCGATATCGTCGAAGGCGTGACGATGAAGGAAGAATTCGACGAGGTCACGGGTCTCTCACGCAAAGTCATCATCGAGCATTCCGGCGCGACGCTCCGTCCTCGCGTATCGATCAAGGACGAGGGCGGGAAGACGGCCAAGGTGTCCGGAGCCACGAGCACGGTCGCACGCTATCTGTTGCCGGTCGGCGCGCACATCTTTGTCGAAAAGGGTGCGACCGTCTATCCCGGCGACGTGCTCGCGAAAATCCCGCGCGAAACGACGAAAACGAAGGATATCACCGGCGGTCTACCGCGGGTGGCGGAGTTGTTCGAAGCGCGCAAGCCCAAAGAACAGGCTGTCATCAGCGAGATCGACGGCGAGGTGTCCTATGGCGGATTCGTCAAAGGTCAGCGCAAGGTCTTGGTCGACAATAAGATGGGAGACGTCAAAGAGTATTTCATTCCCAAGGGCAAGCACGTCAATGTCCATGAAGGCGATTGGGTACGGGCCGGTGAACCATTGATGGACGGCTCGGCCAATCCGCATGACATCCTCGACGTGCTCGGACCGAACGAACTGCAAAAGTATCTGGTGGATGAGGTGCAGGACGTCTACCGGTTGCAGGGCGTGTCGATTAACGACAAGCACATCGAGATCATTGTTCGACAGATGTTGCGCAAAGTGCGGATCGAAGATCCCGGCGACACCGAATTCTTGCCCGGCAGCCAGGTGAGCAAGATGGTGTTTGAAGAAGAAAATGATCGAGTCATGAAGAAAGATGGCAAGCCGGCGCTCGGAAAACCGGTGCTGCTTGGCATCACGAAGGCCGCATTGACGACGGACAGCTTCATCTCGGCGGCGTCGTTCCAAGAAACGACTCGCGTGTTGACAGAGGCAGCCATCAACGGACGGGAAGACAATCTTCTTGGGTTGAAGGAGAACGTCATCGTCGGCCGTTTGATACCGGCGGGCAGCGGCTTCGAAGAGTATCGCGATACATTCGTCATCAGTCCGAAGCCAGAGCCTGTTATCGTCGGCCAACCGGAGGCTCCGGCGTTGCCGCGTGAAGGAGCGGCAACGGCCTCGGGAGATGGCGGAGGCGCCTGAATACTGGAAGGTCGCGGGTCCCTTGACAGAGGCGGCGGGCATCATTATAATCCGCGGGCTTTGCTCAAGAATGGACCCGCCAGGGACTAAACCGTTCTGAAGATTCAGAGAATACAAACGATGCCAACGATCAATCAGTTAGTGAGAAAGGGCCGACGATTGGCCCACGCCAAGACGAAAAGTCCGGCGCTGAAATCCTGTCCCCAAAAACGTGGTGTGTGCTTGCGCGTGTATACGTCCACTCCGAAGAAACCGAATTCGGCGCTTCGAAAGGTGGCGCGGGTACGGTTAACGAACGGAATGGAAGTCACCACGTACATTCCCGGTGTGGGACACAATCTGCAAGAACACTCCATTGTGTTGGTGCGCGGCGGTCGCGTGAAGGACTTGCCCGGTGTGCGATATCACATCGTCCGCGGCGCGCTCGATGCGGTGGGTGTGGCGGATCGCAAGCAGGGCCGCTCGAAGTACGGCGCCAAACGCCCGAAATAAAATTTCGAAGAAAGTATACGACTATGCCGCGGAGTAGATTCTTAGGACAGAGAGAGCCGCTTCCCGATGTGCGTTACCGCGATAAGGTGGTCGGGAAGTTTCTCAATATTTTGATGGAAGGTGGCAAGAAGAGCACGGCGGAGCGGATTTGTTACGGCGCCTTCGACGTCATTCAGGAAAAAACCGGGGGAGACCCGCTGAAAGTATTTCGCTCGGCGATTGACAATGTCAAGCCGATCGTCGAAGTGAAGTCACGCCGGGTCGGCGGTGCATCCTATCAAGTGCCGGTGGAAATTCGTCCGGCTCGACGGATGTCCCTCGCACTTCGCTGGTTATCGGAATATGCACGGACGCGCGGCGGCAAGAGCATGCGGGAAAAACTCGCAGCGGAACTGTTGGACGCGTCGAATAACACAGGGGCCGCGGTTAAGAAACGGGAAGACGTGCATCGGATGGCGGAGGCGAACAAAGCCTTCGCGCACTATCGCTGGTAACGTCGTTCTGTGCTGCAGTTGGGCCGTGCTGCGATCCGCAGACGCGGGTGCCCCTGAATCGCAGCAGTATTTGGCTCATTCTGCAGCACGTGTGTTTTTAGAGGGTTGATTGTGGCCAGACAAGCACCATTAGAGCGGACCAGAAACATCGGCATCATGGCGCATATCGATGCCGGGAAGACCACTACCACAGAGCGCATCCTCTATTACACCGGGATGACGCACAAGATGGGCGAGGTCCACGAAGGCGCGGCCACGATGGACTGGATGGAACAGGAGCGCGAACGCGGCATTACGATTACGGCTGCGGCGACGACCTGTTTCTGGAGAGATCATCGTATCAACATTATCGATACGCCCGGTCACGTCGATTTCACGATCGAAGTGGAGCGATCGTTGCGCGTGCTCGATGGTGCGGTGGCAGTCTTTGACTCGGTGCAGGGTGTCGAGCCTCAATCCGAAACCGTCTGGCGGCAGGCAGACAAGTATCAGGTTCCGCGCATCGCGTTCATGAATAAGATGGACCGGATCGGCGCGGATTTCTATTTCAGCGTCCAGACCATTATTGATCGGTTGGGCGCGAATCCGGTGCCGATACAGATTCCGATCGGGCGCGAATCGGAATATCGCGGATCGATCGATCTGATTACGATGAAAGCCTACGTCTACGACGATGAAACCCTCGGCGCCAAGTATAAGATTGAGGACATTCCCGCCGATCTGGTCGACAAGGCCAAAGAGTATCGCGAAAAGATGCTTGAAGCGGTGGCGGAATTTGACGATCAGGTGATGGAGAAGTATCTCAACGGCCAGTCCGTGACGGAAGACGAGATTCGTCGTGTGGTTCGAGCCGGCACGATCAAAATGAAGGTGATTCCGGTACTCTGTGGGTCGGCATTCAAGAACAAGGGTGTGCAGCAGTTGCTCGACGGTGTCGTCGATTTCCTGCCCTCCCCGGTTGATATTCCTGCCGTGAAAGGCCTCGATCCGAACACAGGGAAAGAATTGGAGCGCAAACCCTCTGATAGTGAGCCCTTTTCCGCCCTGGCCTTCAAGATCATGTCGGATCCCTTTGCCGGGCAGCTCACCTACTTCCGTGTGTATTCCGGTACCTTGAAAACGGGTACGCCGGTGTTGAACGTTACCAAGGGGACGAAGGACCGCATCGGTCGTTTGCTGAAAATGCATGCGAACAAGCGGGAGGAAATCGATGCGGCGCATGCGGGCGACATTGTCGCTGCTGTCGGATTGAAGGGTGCTACGACTGGCGATACCTTGGCCGACGAAAAACAGCCGGTGCTGCTCGAAGTGATGAAATTTCCCGAGCCGGTCATCGCAATGGCAATCGAACCGAAAACGAAGCCAGACCAGGAAAAGATGGGTTTTGCCCTTCAAAAGCTCGCACAGGAAGATCCGTCGTTCCGAGTGCGCACCGATGAAGAAACGGCCCAGACCATCATCGCGGGCATGGGCGAGTTACACCTTGAAATCATCGTCGACCGGTTGCTTCGAGAATTCAAGGTCGAAGCCAACGTCGGCAAGCCCGAAGTCGCATTCAGGGAAACCATCCGGCGTAAAGCAGAAGCCGAATCAAAGTACATCAAGCAGACCGGTGGCCGCGGCCAATATGGGCATGTCGTCCTCACGGTTGAGCCATCGGAATCAGGTAAGGGGCTGGAATTCGTCAACAAGGTCGTCGGCGGAGCGATTCCAAAGGAATACATCCCGGCGATCGAAAAGGGTGTGAAGGAGCGAATGGAAAATGGTGTCGTCGCCGGCTATCCGTTGCGCGATATCAAGGTCACCGTAATCGACGGCTCCTATCACGAAGTCGATTCCAACGAAATGGCATTCAAGATTGCGGCGTCGATGGGATTCTCTGACGCCTGCAAGAAAGCGGATGCTGTATTGCTGGAGCCCATCATGAAGGTCGAGGTGCTGGTCCCGCAGGAATTCATGGGCGACGTCATCGGCAATTTGAACGGCCGGCGCGGGAAAGTTCAGGGCATGAAGGTACGTGCCGGGGCGCAGGCGATTGAAGCGTCAGTGCCGCTCATGGAGATGTTCGGGTACGCCACTGATCTTCGTTCGCGGACGCAGGGCCGCGCGACGTACAGCATGGAATTCGATCGATACGACCAGGTTCCCAAGCAGATTTCCGAAGCCATCATCGCCAAATATCGTGGCGAATAACATCGTGACCTTTTAGAGCGAGTCTGGAGGAGTCGGTATGGCGAAGGCGAAATTTGAGCGGAAGAAGCCGCATGTGAATGTTGGGACGATCGGGCACGTGGACCACGGGAAGACGACGTTGACGGCGGCGTTGACGAAGGTGTGCGCGGACAAGGGGAT